>Ga0185299_10002764_pt1 | contig 25771 bp, 28 predicted proteins | sample PaiPotPPA55metaG_FD_128002 | JGI IMG/M metagenome (GOLD analysis project Ga0185299, IMG submission 128002) | Iron sulfur acid spring bacterial and archeal communities from Banff, Canada, to study Microbial Dark Matter (Phase II) - Paint Pots PPA... ...
ATCGAGAAAATGAGCGAGCGTATAGAGATGGCCGACATCGTAGCACTCGAACTCGAAACGCGTGCCATGCGCCTCGCCGAGGTTCTTGAGGATGTATTCGATATCCTTGAAGGTGTTGCGGAAGATAAAATCGCGCGAGTTCTCAAGATGCTGGCGCTCCCAGTCGTGCTTGAAGTCCTTGTAGCGCTGCAGCATCGGGAAGAGGCCGAAATTCATCGACCCCATGTTGAGGGAGCACATCTCCGGTGACGCCTGCAGCGGCGCCGCCAGCCGTTCCTCGAGCGTCATGCCGTGGCCGCCGCCTGTCGTGATATTTACTACAGCATCAGTGGCTTGCTTGATGCGCGGAAGAAATTGCATGAAGACCTTCGGATCGGGCGTCGGCCGGCCGTCCTTGGGGTCGCGCGCATGGAGGTGGAGGATGGCGGCGCCGGCCTCCGCCGCGCCGATCGCCTGACTCGCCACCTCGTCCGGGGTGAGCGGCAGGTAGGGGCTCATCGTCGGGGTATGGATCGACCCCGTGACGGCACAGGTGATGATGACCTTCCCGGAACGGGCCATGGCTTCCTCCTCGGCGCGCTTTTCTTTTATCGCAGCGCTATTTGGCGGGAGGAGCCGGCCGCCGTCAACGGCCGGGCTTGCGGCGCCTCGGAGGGCGCTCGCCCGTTATCCGTTGGCGTGGATGAAGGCGCGGACCTTGGGATAGATCTCGGTGCGCCAGCGCTTGCCGTTGAAGACGCCGTAATGCCCCACCTTGGGCTGGAGGTGGTGGGCCTTCTTGCCAATGTGCAAGCCAGTGCAGAGATCGAGCGCGGCGGCGGTCTGGCCGACGGCGCAGATGTCGTCGTTCTCGCCCTCGACGCAGAGGAGCGCGGTCTTGCTGATGGCGTGCGGCTCGACCGGGCGCCCGCGCGAGGTGAAGCGGCCGAGCGGCAGCCCGTGCTCCTGGAAAACGCGCGCCACGGTCTGCAGATAGAAATCCGCCGGCAGATCCATCACCGACATGTATTCGTCGTAGAATTTGCGCGTCGCCTCGGCGCTCTCGCCGTCGCCGCGCACGAGGTGCTTGAAGAGATCGATATGCGCCATGACGTGGCGGTCGAGGTTCATGGTCATGAACCCCGCGAGCTGCAGGAATCCCGGATAGACGCGGCGGAAGGCACCGGAATAGCGTGCCGGCACGGTAGCGATGACGTTGCGCTCGAACCAGGAGATCGGCCGCGAGGTGGCCAGCTGGTTGACGACGGTGGGGTTGCGCCGCGTGTCGATTGGCCCGCCCATCAGTGTCATCGAGCGCGGCTGCGCCGGGTCGTTGTCGGCGGCCAACAGCGCCACCGCCGCCAGCACGGGCACGGAAGGCTGGCACACGGCGATGACGTGCGTCTCGCGCCCGAGCTCGCGCAGGAACGAGGCCACCAGGTCGATATGGTCGTCGAGATCGAAGCGGCCGTAGAGCAGTGGCACGTTGCGCGCATTGATCCAGTCGGTGACGTAGACGTCGTGGTCCGGCAGCAGCGTCTCGACCGTACCGCGCAGCAGGGTCGCAAAATGGCCGGACATCGGCGCCACCAGCAGGACGCGCGGCTGCTCGATGTCGGTGTCCTTGCGGAAATGAAGCAGCGTGCAGAAGGGATGGCGCAGCACCGGCACTTCGCTGACCGCGACCGCCTGGTTGCCCACCATGGTGCCGCGGATGCCGAAATCCGGCCGCTCATGCCACATGCCCGCGCGGGCCACCATCTCGCACGCGGCAGCCGCGCCACGGATCACCGGATGATGGGCAAGGACCGGCCAGGGCTGGTTGAGCAGCCCCTGGAAAGCATGGGCGAACCACCGCATGGGGGCGACGACATCGCTATGCGCTTGATAGGCTTCATAGAGCATTGTCGCCGATCCTCATGGTTTCAGGCATGAACGCCAACGCGCGCCGCGTGCACAAGGGTTCCGCAGATTGCACGAGGACATTGCAAGAAAAGGGTTAGGAAAGGGTGCAGCTCCCTGGATGATGGGCGTACGGTTCAGGGTGTTTGTCGCTCGTGACTCTACTAAGGCGGGCAATATTTCACATATATTGCATAACGGCCCCCTTCTTCAGGGTCAAGCCCGGACGCGGCCGCAGGTCGGCCCACCGAGTCGGCGGGTGCGGTCAGCCGATAATCTTGCCCTAAAGGACGGGAATGGCGGGTCAATGGTCCCATCGGTGACCTTGACCTGCGGCGAGTCGCATTGCCCTCACACCGTCGCCGGGGCTGCGGTGCCGGTATAGGCCGGAAGGCCGTGGCGGGTGAGAAAGCTCCGCACCGCCTCCTCGGGGATGCCGACAAAACTGCGGTACAGGAGCTGCAGGATATAGGTGAAGGCCGGGCCGTGGCGGCGGTCGTCGGGCACGATCAGATGGGCCGATTCGTGCAGCACCAGGAAGCGATAGAGATAGCCCTTCTCGATGGCGATGCGATGGTTGGCTACATCGGCAAAGCCGCCGACCCGGGGGTCGTCGAAGCCGGCGACAAGGGCGAGCTTCGGCGGCGCACGATCGCAGGCGGTGAAGATGTCACGCAGCATCCTCGCTGCGGCATCGTAATCGATAAGGCGATGGCCCGCAGGGAAAGCGGCGAAGAGATCGTCCTCGAAGCGGCAGATCGCCGCTCGGAAATCGGTGCCCAGATCGCCTTGCCGGCTGGCGACGGCGATCGCGCCCTTCAGGCCGCGACGCGCGACGCGTAAGAACGGCGTCGGCATCCTCAGCCTCCGAGAATGCTGCTTGTCATGTCTAGAGTATCGGGAGGGAGTGGTTAATGAATATTATACGTGCCGATGCCCGAGTCTGTACGAACGTTTGTTCCTCGTGCTACTGCGCCGGCTGGTAGAAGCGGCGGTCGCGCAGAACCTGGAGCGACACGGTCTTGCCGTCGTGATGGGAGCCGACACGGGACAGCCGCACGTGGGGGCCGAGGTCGCCGGGGTAATGCGCGACGGTCATCACTTCCCACACGGCCTGTGCCCGACCCGCGGTACTGAAGCGCTGCCCGATCGTAATGCCGTAATTGTCGTCCGGACCGTGCCGCCGCCGCCACATGCTCATCGCCACCACCCGCCTGGCGCTCCCCGCGCGATGGGAGCCGCCGACCGATAATGAAACCGCAAAGCGAGGCCTCTCGTATACTGGAAAAATGCCGCACGCGATTGCCGGCGGCGAAAAGACGGGCGCTGTTTAGCGTTTTTGCTTCGCTGCTGCAACCCGCCGTGTCAGAACGTGCCGGGATAGGCGCCGCCATCGATGAGCCAGTTCTGCCCGGTGATGTAACCCGCCTGTTGGCTGCACAGCCACGCGCAGGCGGCGCCGAACTCGTCGCTGGTGCCGAAGCGGCCGGCGGGGATCGCAGCCATGCGCTCGGCGCGCATCTGCTCGACCGGGATCTTCCGCGTCTTTGCCACTACCTCGAGGTTCGAGCGCAGCCGGTCGGTGTCCATCGCCCCCGGCAGCAGGTTGTTGATGGTGACGTTGTGCCTTACCGTCTTGCGCGCGAGGCCCGCGACGAAGCCGGTCAGGCCCGAGCGCGCCCCGTTGGAGAGGCCGAGGATGTCGATCGGCGCCTTTACCGCGCTCGAGGTGATGTTGACGATGCGGCCGAAGCGGCGGGCGATCATCTTGTCAATGGTGGCGCGGATCAGCTCGATCGGCGTCAGCATGTTGGCGTCGAGCGCCTTGATCCAGGTGTCGCGGTCCCATTCGCGGAAATCGCCGGGCGGCGGCCCGCCGGCATTGTTGACGAGGATGTCTGGCTCGGGACAGGCAGCCAGTGCGGCCTTGCGGCCCTCGGGCGTGGTGATGTCGCAAGCGACCGTCGTGAGCTTGACGCCGGTGGCGGCACGGATCTCCGCCGCTGTCGCCTCGAGCGCCTCCTTGCCGCGGGCGAGGATGGTGAGCTCCACCCCGTCCCGCGCCAGCGCCAGGGCGCAGCCCTTGCCGAGTCCTTTGCTTGCGGCGCAAACCAGCGCCTTCTTGCCGGCGATGCCGAGATCCATTCTATCCTCCCCGCTCGGTGGCTTTGCGCGCCATCATAGGCGGCAGCCGCGACGCGTCCAGGCCGGAGTCCGCCGTCACGCGGCGAGTGCCTCGCGGGCAACGAGCGGCACCGAGATAGCGAAATAACTCCCGGCGCCGGGGCGCGAGCGGACGGCGATCGGGTGCTCCAGCCGCTCGGCCAACCCCTTGACGATGGAGAGGCCGAGGCCAAACCCCTCGCTGGCGGCGGGGTCTAGCTGGGTGAACTCCTGGAACACCGCGGGGAGCGCCTCCGCAGGGATACCGATACCGGTGTCGTGCACCTCGATGACCAGCCGGCCGCCCCGCCGGCGACAGCCGACGAGCACGCCTCCCGTCTCGGTATAGCGCACGGCATTGCCGACGAGGTTATTCAGGATGGTGGCGAGAGCGCCGCGATCGCTGTGCACGACCGCGCCGGAGCGCACGACGCGCAGGCGCAGACCCTTTCGCGCCGCGGGCTCGGACCACGCATCGGCAACCTCGTCGAGGATCGCGCCAATCTCGAACCTGCCGGTCTCGACCGCGACCGCGCCCATTTCGAGGCGCGCGACGTCGATGAGCTGGTCGAGCGCGGCCGAGATGCGGTCGACGGCACGGTCGGCACGCGTGACCGCCGCCTGGTCACGCGCCTGAGCGCCGTATCTCGCTACCAACTCAAGGGCTATAGCGATGGTCTGCAGCGGCTGGCGGAGGTCGTGGCCAACGGCGGCGAGCAGGAGATCCTTCGCCTTGTACGCGCGGCGCAGCGCCGCATCGCGCTCGGCGATCTGCTGCTCGCGGCGCTGCAGCCGGTCGGCGAGACGATGGAAGCCGTCGACGACGCGCGCCATCTCGCGCACGGGGTGACGGACCTGCGCGCGCGCAGCATAGTCGCCGTGTTGCCAGCGGTCGAGAGCCGCGAGAATGGCGGAAACGGGCCGGTCGATATAGACCTTGCCCGTGATCCATGTGACCAAAAGCGCCAGCAGCAACCCGGCCACGATCAACGCCGCGCCAAGCTCGGTTGCGCGGGCGATCGGCGCCATCGCCGTCTCTGTCGCGATTCCGGCACCGACGAAGAAGTGACGCGGCGACGCGCCGATCGGAATGAAGCCGAAGAAGTGCGGCACGCCATCGAGCCCGCTCAGCTCCTCGACCCGCGGTCCGTCGCCGTGCAGCCGCTGCATCATGGCGTCGGGAAGCGCCTTGCCGATCCAGGCATCGTCCGCGTTGCTGGCGACAATGGCGCCCGCGCGATCGGCCACCACGAACGAGGCGCCGTGCGGCAAGGCGAGCGCAGGCAGCAACGATTTCAGCCGATCGAGCGCCAGCACCGCGACGGCAACGCCGCGCCCTCCTCCCCGGGCCGCGAGGAACGGCATGGAAAAATGGATCACCGGCAAGTCGGAGGCCTCGTCGCGAGCGTACCCATCGACGGTGAATTGCCCGCGCTGCAGCGCGGCCTGGAGATAGCCTTGCCCGAGCACCGTGCCGCCGGCGCTGGCCGGCGCGGAGCTGCAGAAGATCCGCCCGTCCGGTGCGGCGACCGCAAATCTTGCATAAGCCGGATGAGCATCCCGCAAAGCCTGCAGGGCGACAGCGCATTGCGCGCTATCCTCCTGTACAACCGATGGCATGCGCACGACGCTGGCGAGAAGTTGACGCGCGCCGGCGACGTTTTGTCCTATCTCGTCATCGAGTTGATATGCCAGGCGCAGGGCAACGTTCTTGGCGTCGGCGATCCGCTCGCGGCGGAGCGCGATCTCGTTGGACACTTGGATCACGATGGCCGGCAGGACCGCCAGCGTGACGACCAGCAGAAGTCGCTGAAAGAGGCTCATTCGTCCCCACGGGATCGACGGGCGCAGCGCGCGCTGCTCAAGGTCAGCTTGCGCAACAGTCTAGGCTGCCTTCGCAGGCCGTTGGTATTAAAGAGATGTAATATTGACGGCACGCCCGGCGCGATTAGTCGCGGATGCCACACCCGGTTAACTTTTTGCTTTGCGTTCCGTGCGGACCGGCGCGAGCGATTTGACGTAGACGGCGATGGCGCGGCGGTCCTCGTCGCTGAGCGCCGCCGTGCCCTTCACCACCTCGGCCATGCCCGAGCCGACGAAGTCGAACTCCGGCGTCTGTCCCGTCTTCAGCAGCGTGGTGATGTCCTCGACGCTCCACTTGCCGGTCCCCGTCTCCGGATCGGCGGTGATGTTGGGCGCCTTCTGCCCGTCCGGCCCTTGCGGATTGCCGGCGAAGGCCTGGCCGCGTTTGAGCGCGCCCATGAAATTTCGCGGCGTGTGGCATTCCTCGCAATGCACGATGGCCTCGGCGAGATAGCGGCCGCGGTTCCACTCGGCGCTCTGGCCCTCGACCGGCGCGAGCGGGCCTGGCGTGAAGAACAGCGCCCGCCAGAACACCTGCAGGAAGCGCCAGCCGAAGGGCGGCTTCACCTCATGCGGCTTGCTCGGCTGCGCCACTGCCGGCCGCGATTGCAGATAGGCGTAGAGGTCGGCGATGTCCGCATCCGACATGCCGGTGAAGGAAGGGAACGGAAAGACGGGAAAGAGATAATGCCCGTCGTCGTCGATGCCTTTGCGCAGCGCGTCGTGGAACTGCGCCTCGCTCCAGCCGCCGATGCCGTGCTCCTTGTCCGGCGTGATGTTGGGCCCATAGAACGTGCCGAAGGGCGTCGCCAGCGGCCGCCCGCCGGCGAGCGGCTGACCGCCGCCCTTCACATCGGTATGGCAGCCGGCGCAGTCGGCCGCGTTGAACAGCACCTCGCCGCGCTTGAGCGACGCCTCGTCGGCAGCCCCGGCCGGCAGTGCGGCGATCAGCAAGAAACCCGCGGCGAGACCCAGTGCCTTGCTCATCGGCGCCACAAGCTCTCGTCAATGGGCGTCGCCGCCCCCTCACCCTCCTCGCCTGTGGCCAGGTCCCTTCCTCTCCTAAGCGGGGAGAGGATCGGGGCGAGGGCGCGGCGCACGAAGCGAGATCGGCGGGTTACGTCAGCTTCTCGCGATAGGCCGTGTGGCACGCGCCACAACCGTTCTTGCCGGTAGCGGCGAGCTGAGCGGCGACCGCTTGCTTGTCGCCGCTCTTGACCGCTTGCGCGAGCTTCTCTTCCTCGCTCTTGAGCACCGGCGGAACCTTCTGGAACTTGTCCCACTCGGTCCAGATCTCGGGCTTGGCGCCGGTCTTGCCGGGGAAGTCCGCCATGCTCGTGCCGGGCTGGAAGAGATCGATGATCCTTGCGTTGATCGTCAGCAGATCGTTGATCCTGGCCAGCGCGGTCGCCTGGTCGCCCGCGCCCTTCACATAATCCTGCACCGCCTTGAAATCCTCGCCCTGGCGCTTCATCGTGTCACGGCGCTCCTTGATCACGGCCTCCTTGTCCTCGGCCATGCCGCTGACCGCGCCGAAGCTGATCGCCGCCGCTGTCGCGGCCACGAAGCCAAGCCTTGCAAGATGTCGCATCGTCTTCTCTCCGCCCTGAAATATTCGCGCCGCATCAGCGTCTCGCGCGATCCGCGTGATGATACGGACGAGCCCTTATCCCATGCTTCACGATTCCGTGAAAGAGCGATCGCGGCGGGCTCAGCTCACCGGCCCGGCGACATGGTCGCGGAATCCCGGCCGCTCGCCGAGGCGACCGTACCACGTCTTGAGCCGCGGCAACTCGGGCCGCTCGATCGGATAGATGTGCCAGCGATGCGTCCAGATGCCGAGACCGATATCGGCCAGGGTGAAGGCGTCGCCGGCGAGGTAATTGCGGCCGTCGAGCCGGCGCTCGACCATGGCCCACAGCTCCCCGGCGCGGCGGCGCGCGGCGTCGAGCGCCGTCGTATCGCGCTTCTCGGGCGGGGTGCGGTAATAGCCCAGCAGCAAGGCGCTCATCGGCGGCGTAAGCGCCGACAGGTTCCAGTCCATCCAGCGTTCGACATGGGTGCGCTGCGCCGCATCCTGCGGGTGCAGCCGCTCGCCGCCGCGCGTCGCGCACAGCCAGCGCATGATGGTGTTCGATTCCCAGATGACAAGATCGCCGTCCTGGACCGTCGGCACCAGGCCGTTGGGATTCATCGCGACATAGGCCGGATCCTGGTTGCCGCCGAAGGGACCGCCCCAATCGACGCGCTCGAACGCGACGCCGACCTCGGCGCAGGTCCACAGCACCTTCTGCACATTGGACGAGTTCGTCCGCCCCCAGATCTTCAGCATCCGCCCCTCCCGGCTCTTCGGCCCGAGGCTACCGACCGGCGGCGGCGACATCAATACGCGCGGAAGATCACGTCCCCCAATTGGGGCGCGGAATGGCGCGATAGGCATCGCGCAGCGCCTGCGACCAGGCGTCTCGGATCATGCTGAAATAATCATCGTCCTCGGTGATCCGGCGCCTGAGTTCGACAGCGAGCGCGTCGCGGCGATAGACCAGCAGATCGACCGGGAGGCCCACGGTCAGATTGCTGCGCAGGGTCGAATCCATCGAGACGAGCGCGAGCTTGACGCCGTCATAGAGATCGGTGTCGTAGCGCGCGGCGCGATCGAGGATGGGCTTGCCGTATTTGTGCTCGCCGATCTGCAGGAAGGGCGTGTCGGGCGTCGCCTCGATGAAGTTCCCGGCGGCATAGACCTGGAAGAGCCGCATGGTGCGACCCTTGATCTGTCCGCCGAGGAGGAAAGAGGCGTCGAACGACACGCTTTGCGCCTGCATCGCCGCACCGTCGACGCGATAGATGCGGCGCACCGCCTCGCCGACGAGCTGCGCGGCGCGGAACATACTCTTCACCGTGAGCAGCGCCTCGACCTTGCCGTCGACCTCGATCCCCTCATGCAGCAGGTTGACCACCGCTTGCGTGATCGAGAGATTGCCGGCGGCGAGGAGCGCGATGACCCGCTCGCCCGGCTTCTCGAAGACGTACATCTTCGAGAAGCTGGCGATGTTGTCGACGCCGGCATTGGTGCGCGTGTCCGACAGCAGCACCAGGCCGTCCTTGAGGTCGAGCCCCACGCAATAGGTCATGCCGCCGATTCCCCCATGCCGGCGCTCATTGCTCGGCGCCGCCCTGCGTCACCTTGACCGTGACCGCCAAGCTCTCCGCTGCCCCGCCGCGGCGCACGCCGCGCACCGGCGCCGACGACCAGTAATCGAGCCCGACGCTCGTGCGGATGTAGGCCTCGGTCGGGCAGATCCGGTTCGACGCGTCGAAGCCGACCCAGCCGAGATCGTGAACGAACGCCTCCGCCCAGGCGTGGCTCGCTTCATACTCACGCGAATCGAAGCCTGTCCACAAATATCCGCCAACATAGCGGGCGGGAATGCCGAGCACGCGCGCCCCGGCGATGAAGATATGCGCATGGTCCTGGCAGACGCCGGCGCCGGCGGCGAGCGCCTCGGCCGCGGTGGTGGCTGAGTCCGTCGTGCCGAGCCGGTAGTCGACCTTGTCGCGCACCGCGTTCAGGAGCGCGTGCAGCTGCTTCAGCACGGAGCCCTGCCGCGCCGAGTCGCGCGCCAGCGCCTCGATCGCCGCATCGGCGGTGGTCAAAGCCGTACGGCGCAGGAAGAACAGCGGCGGCAGCGGCTCCGGCGCGCCGCGCACGACGCCATGGGTCGCCGCCGTCTCCACCTCGCCCGCGACGAAGACCGCGGCATTGGCATGGGGATAGTTGACCGCGTGGCAATGCGTGATGTTGCCGTAGCCGTCGATATAGCTCGGCAGCTCGCGCCGGGCGTCGCTCGACACCTGCCAATTGAGCACCGTCAGTCCCTCATAGGAGCGCGGCATCAGCCGGAGCGTCTGGATCGCCGAAGCGATCGGGGCCTCGTAGTGATATGTGGTCTGGTGTTTGACGAGAAGCCGCATGGCGTGCGCTACAGCAGATAGAGCGCGCTGATTTCGTTGCCGAGGATCACCGCGCGCTCGATGAACTCGGTAAGGAACTCGTGCAGCCCGGATTGGAAGATGTCCTGTATGCGCCCGAAGCGCAGCCGCGCGTGCAGCTCGCCGGCGATGCGGTGGCACTCGCCGCGCTTGCCGCCATAGGCGCCTTCCAGCAGCTCGAGCTGCCGCACGATCTGCTCATAGCAGCTCAAGAGCGAGCGCGGCATCTCCGGCCGCAGCAGCAGCAGCTCGGCGACCAGCCACGGCTTGAGGCGTTCCTGGTAGACCCAGTGATAGCTGCGCAGCGCCGACACCGAACGCAAGATAGCCTGCCAGTGATAGTAGTCGAGCGCGCCGCCGACGCCCTCATGGCGCGGCAGCAGCACATGGTACTTGACGTCGAGGATGCGCGCGGTGTTGTCGGCGCGCTCGACGAAGGTGCCGAGCCGCGTGAAATAGAAGGCGTCGTTGCGCAGCATGGTGTTGGCGTAGGCGCCGTTGAACAGCAGCGAGCGCTCCCTCACCCATTCGAGCAGCACGGGCAGGCTCTCCGGCGCCACGGCGAAACGGTTGCCGCTGCGCGCCTGGTACCAGGTCTCGTTGAGCGCGTCCCACATATCGACGGTGAGCGCGGTGCGCACCGCCCGCGCGTTGCGCCGCGCCGTCTCGAGGCACGTAGCGATGCTCGAAGGGTTGTCGGAATCGCGCACGAGATACTCGACGACCAGCGGCGCGGCCGCCTCGGCGTGCTTGGCGAAGAAACCCTCCTCGCAGCCGGCGGCGAGCAGCGTCGAATGCCATTCATTGCCGGGGTTTTCGAGCGAGCGCGCCATGCTCGACATGCGGTGCCCGACCATGACGATGCGCGCGATGTTCTCCGCCCGCTCCATATACCGCGCCAGCCAGTAGAGGCCGTCGGCCGTGCGGCTCAGCATGGTCCTAGCTTTCCAGTACCCATGTGTCCTTCGTGCCGCCGCCCTGGCTCGAATTGACCACCAGCGAGCCGTCGCGCAGCGCCACCCGGGTCAAGCCGCCGGGCACGATGCGGATCTCCTTGCCGCTCAGGACGAAGGGCCGCAGGTCGACGTGGCGCGGCGCGAGCCCGGACTCGACGAAGGTCGGGCAGGTCGACAGCGCCAGAGTCGGTTGCGCGATGTAGTCGCCGGGCGCCGCGCGGAGCTTGGCGCGGAACAGGTCGAGCTCCTCGCGCGTCGCCTGCGGTCCGATCAGCATGCCGTAGCCGCCGGAGCCGCGCGTCTCCTTGACGACGAGTTCATCGAGGTGATCGAGGACGTAGGCCAGCTCCTCCGGTTGCCCGCAGCGGAAGGTGCGGACGTTGCTCAAGATCGGCTCCTCGCCGAGATAGAAGCGGATCATCGCGGGGACATAGGGGTAGATCGACTTGTCGTCGGCGATGCCGGCGCCGACGCCGTTGGCGAGCGTGACGTTGCCGGCGCGATAGGCGTTGAAGAGTCCGGGTGTGCCGAGCACGGCGTCGGGCCGGAAGGTCAACGGGTCGACGTAGTCGTCGTCGATGCGGCGATAGATGACGTCGACCCGCTTCGGTCCCTCGGTGGTACGCATGTAGACGATGTTCTCGTCGACAAACAGGTCGACGCCCTCGACCAGCTCGATGCCCATCTCGTCGGCGAGGAAGGAATGCTCGTAATAGGCGCTGTTGTAGGAGCCGGGCGTCAGCAGCACGACGCGCGGCTCGCCGGCGCATTGCTGCGGCGCCACGGATTTCAGCGTGTCGAGCAGCTCTTCTGGATAGTGCGACACGGGGGCGATGTGATGGCGGGCGAAGAGCTCGGGGAAGAGCCGCATCATCGCCTCGCGGTTCTCGAGCATGTAGGAGACACCGGAGGGCGTGCGGCAATTGTCCTCGAGCACGCAGAAGTCGCGCGCGCCCAGGCGGACGATGTCGATGCCGGCGACATGGGTGTAGACCCCCTGCGCCGGCGCGAAATCCTGCATCTCCGGGCGGAAGCCCTCATTGTGCAGCACGAGATCCGGCGGCACCAGGCCCGCGCGCAGGATCTGGCGCCCGTGATAGACGTCGCGGATGAAGTCGTTGAGGGCGCGCACGCGCTGCTTCAGGCCGCGCGACAGCAGCGCCCACTCTTCGGCGTCGAGTACGCGCGGGATGATATCGAAGGGGATGAGCCGCTCCGGGTCGCCGCCCTCGGTATAGACCGCGAAGGTGATGCCGATGCGGCGGAACAACAGCTCGGCCTCGCGCCGCTTGAGCGACAGCGCCTCGGCCGGCGTCTCCTCGATCCAGCGGCGGATGAGCTCGTAGCGCGCCTGGCAATTCTCGCTCGCCGCCATCTCGTCGAAGGCGGCTGCCGCGTCCCGTGTTTCTGCTGCCGGCCGGCTCACCATGCGCTCCCGCGATCCATTCCAGCCGTTCCGCTGCAATCGGCGGGCCAATCCGATCATGATAGATCAAGCCGCCGCCGCTGGCACGCCGTTTGCGTGGCGGTGTGTTGCCCGAGCGGAGTCACCGTGCCATGGCGGTCAAGCATGTCCTGGTCGTGGACGACGACCCGATGATCCTTGAAGTCGTCGAGCGCGCTTTGGCGGCTGCGAATTTTCGCGTCACCAAGGCGCGCCGCGTGTCGATCGCCAGGGACGTCCTCATCCGCCAGACCATCGACCTCATCATCTCCGACGCGCGGATACCCGGCGAAACCGGGCTCCAGCTCGCGGCCAAGGCGCGGCAGCTCGGCATCGCTTTCATCCTCATGAGCGGCGATCCCGAATGGGCGGCCGAGCACGGCATCGCGCCCGACCAGTACCTGGCCAAGCCCTTCGAGCTGCGCCATCTCATCAAACTCGTCCATGCCTCGCTCGACGGAGGCATTGCCTAGCCCCTTTGCACGACACGCTTGCCCCCCGAGCCAATTCCGGCTTAGATTTGTTGCGGTGCAGCATTCTTTCGGCAGGCTTCTCATGGCAGCAGCCAAGCGCGTCGTCTATGTCGGGCCCGAGGCGGTATTTCATGGTCTGGAAGGACGCCTCGTCGAGGCGGAGGATCGCGCGACGCACCGGCGCCGCCTGCATTTTCAGCCGGAATCCGACGGCATCATGGCGCTGCCTTGCGAGGCCGGACACGTCCGCGCCGTCGAGCACGCAGCCTGATTCCGGGGCCGCCTTCGCTCTCTCCTGCCACTTATTGCGGCAGGAACAGCCTGAGAGTGCCGCGGCTCTGTTCGTTGATTGAGCAGCTTGTATAATCTCTAGGCAGAAACGCGCCGCGAAGAATCCCCGCAGCGCGCTCCCGGCGGCTTGCCCGCCGCCGTGCCATTGCCTCGGCGGTTCTGGTGTCGTACGGTTTCGCCCCCGAACGTGGCGGCGGCCCGTCGCCCCGACCCGAGGTCGCTATGCCCGCGCGCCGTCCCTGGTACTCGATCCTCTACGTGCAGGTGCTGATCGCCATCGCCATCGGCATCCTGCTCGGGCATTTCTTCCCCAAGACGGGGGTGGCGATGAAGCCGCTGGGCGACGGCTTCATCCAGCTCATCAAGATGATGATCGCGCCGGTGATCTTCTGCACCGTGGTGCACGGCATCGCCTCGATGAGCGATCTCACCAAGGTCGGCCGCGTCGGCCTCAAGACGCTGCTCTATTTCGAGGTCGTGTCGACCGTGGCGCTGGCGATCGGCCTCCTCGTCGGCGAGATCGTCCACCCCGGCGCCGGCTTCAACATCGATCCGGCCACCCTCGACGCCAAGGCGGTCTCGAGCTACGTCACGCGCGCCAAGGAGGAAGGGATCGTCGCCCACCTCATGGCGATCATCCCCAACAGCTTCTTCGGCGCGCTCGCCAATGGCGAACTGCTGCAGGTGCTGCTGGTCTCGATCCTCACGGGCTTCGCCATCTCGCGGCTGGGAGAGCTCGGCAAGCGCATCGCCGGCGTCATCGACGCCGCGGCCAAGGTGTTCTTCCGCATCATCGGCTTCATCGTGCGCGCGGCGCCGCTCGGCGCCTTCGGCGCTATGGCCTTCACCATTGGCGCCTATGGCGTGGGCGCGCTATGGAACCTCGCCGCGCTGATCTTCACGTTCTACGCGACGAGCGCGCTCTTCGTGCTGGTGGTGCTAGGCGCGATCGCGCGCTTCAGCGGCTTCTCCATCCTGCGCTTCATCGCCTACATCAAGGACGAGCTCTTGATCGTGCTCGGCACCAGCTCGTCGGAGACGGTGCTGCCGCACATGATCCAGAAGATGGAGCGGCTGGGCGCGTCGCGCGCCGTGGTCGGCCTGGTGATCCCGACCGGCTACAGCTTCAACCTCGACGGCACCAACATCTACATGACGCTGGCGACGCTGTTCCTGGCGCAGGCGACCAACACGCCGCTGACCATCGGCCAGGAGCTCACCATCCTCGCCATCGCCATGCTGACCTCGAAGGGCGCGTCGGGCGTCACCGGCGCCGGCTTCGTCACCCTGGCGGCGACACTCACCATCATCCCGGACATCCCGATCCAGTCGCTCGCCATCCTGGTCGGCATCGACAAGTTCATGAGCGAATGCCGCGCGCTCACCAACCTCATCGGCAACGGCGTCGCGACCGTGGTGATCAGCATGTGGGAAGGCGAGCTCGACCGCGGTAAGCTGCACGACGCGCTCGCCCATCCCGTCGCCTATGGCGAGCAGCTCGAGAGCGAGCCGCTCCAGCCCTAGCCGGAGGCGCGTGGCGAGACGCCCGCGCGCATCAGCGCGTCGAGCGTCCGGCTTCGGAAGCCCTCCAGCTCGAGCTCGTTGATGTCATCGTCCTCGATCGCCTTCGGCCGAGCCGGCAGCCGCGGGTTCCTGCCTGGTCGGCGCGCTCACCTTCCTGGAAGGAACCCCGGCGTTACATCAGCCCGAGCTCAAGCTTGGCTTCCTCGCTCATGCGGTCCTTGGTCCAGGGCGGCGTCCACACCAGCTTGACGCGCGCGTCCTGCACGCCCGGCACGGCGGCGACCGCCTGCTGCACCTGGCCCGGTAATGCGCCCGCGACCGGGCAGGCGGGGGTGGTCAAGGTCATCTCGACATAGACCGTGCCGTCCCGGTTGACGAGGAGCTCGTAGATGAGGCCGAGATCGACGAGATTCACGGGAATCTCGGGATCGCGCACCGTCTTCAGCGCCTCGATGACCTTCTCCTGGAGCGCCGGGTCGCCGGCATCGGGCTGCGGACGCTCGACTTCTTCCTCGTAAGGCGAAGGCTCGCGGCCGAAATCGAAGAAGTCCTTGTCCTGCGGAAGCGGCACGGCCCTACTCCGTCTTCACCGTGGCGCCGGTCGCGCCGCTCTTGAGCGCCGCCTCGAAGGCGTGCCACGCCAGCGTCGCGCATTTGACGCGCGCCGGATAGGATTTGACGCCGGTCAGCGGCTCGAGCCGCTCCATGTCATCCTCGAGCGCCGTCGGGGTCGCCGGCGTCTCGCCGCCGGTGACCTTGCCGTGAAAGCCCTTGAAGAGCGCCTCGGCCTCGGCGAGCGTCTTGCCTTTGAGAATCTCCGTCATGAGCGAGGCGGAGGCCTGCGAAATGGCGCAGCCGCGGCCCTCGAAGCTCACATCCTTGATGCGCTCGCCCGCCATGGTCACGTAGACCGTCACCTTGTCGCCGCAGAGCGGGTTGTGACCGCGCGCGAAATGGCTCGCTTGCGGCTGCGCGCGGAAATTGCGTGGCCGCTGGCCGTGGTCGAGGATGATGTCCTGGTAGAGATCGCGCAGGTCCATGGTCACTTCGCCACTTTGAACATTGTCTGCGCCGCCTTGATCGCCTCCGCCAGCGCGTCGATATCGCTCTCGTCGTTGTAGATGCCGAGCGAGGCGCGCGCCGTCGCGGCGAGACCGAGCTTGTCGAGGAAGGGCTGCGCGCAATGATGCCCGGCCCTGATTGCAACATTGTGCTGGTCGAGCACGGTGGCAAGGTCGTGCGGGTGGATGCCGTCGACATGGACGGAGAGGATGGCAAGGCGCCGCTGCCCCGCGCCGACGAGATGGACGCCGGGCATGGCGGAGAGCCGGTCGACGCCGTAGCCGGTGAGCGCCTCCTCATGCTCGAGGATGGCATCGCGGCCGAGGCCCTCAAGGTAGTCGAGCGCCAGCCCCAGGCCGATGGCGCCGGAGATGTCGGGCGTGCCCGCCTCGAACCGGTGCGGCGGCTCCTGGAAGGTGGTCTTCGCGAAGGTGACCTCGAGGATCATGTCGCCGCCGCCCTGCCAAGGCGGCATGGCGTCGAGCAGCGCCTTCTTGCCGTAGAGCACGCCGATGCCGGTCGGCCCATAAGTCTTGTGGCCGGAGAAGACATAGAAATCGCAAGCGAGCGCCTGCATGTCGACGGGCAGCCGCGGCGCCGCCTGGCAGCCGTCGAGCAGCACCTTGGCGCCCTTGCCGTGGGCGAGCCGCACGATGCTCTCGACCGGCAGCACCGCGCCCGTGACATTGGCGACATGCGTCACCGCGACGAGCTTGGTGCGCGCGCTCAGCAACGCCTCGAACATCGCCATGTCGAGCCCGTTGGTGGCGTCGACCGGCGCCACCACGAGCTTGATGCCGACGCGGTCGCGCAGCATCTGCCACGGCACGATGTTGGCGTGGTGCTCCATCTCCGTGATGAGCACCTCGTCGCCCGCCTTGAGGAAGGTCTGGCCCCAACTATAGGCGACGAGGTTGATGGCCTCGGTGGCGTTCCTCACGAAGACGATCTCGCGCGCATCGGCGGCGTTGAGGAAGCGCCGCACCTTGTCGCGCGCCTCCTCGTAAAGCTCGGTCGAGCGCGCCGAAAGCCGATAGACGCCGCGATGCACATTGGCGTAATCGCGGCGGTAGAACTCGGCGACGCCGTCGATCACCACCGCCGGCTTCTGCGCGGACGCGCCACTGTCGAGGAAGACGAGGCCGGGATTGCGCTCGAAGATCGGAAAGTCGCGCCGCACCCGGCGCGGGTCGAGCGCGCCGCGATCGAGGTTGCGCAAGGGCGTGACGACGGTCATGACACGCCCTCGCGGCGCGCATCACCATCCTGGCTCAGCCAGCGTTGCACATGCGCAGCAAGGTAATCGCGCAGACCCACATCCTCGACCGTGGCGATTGCCTCGGCGGTGAAGGCATCGATCAGCATGCGCCGGGCATCGGCCTCGCTGATGCCGCGCGTGCGCAGATAGAACAGCGCATTCTCGTCGAGGTCACCGACGGTGGCGCCGTGGCTGCACTTGACGTCGTCGGCGAGGATCTCGAGCTCGGGCTTGGTGTCGACCGTGGCGCGCGGGCTCAAGAGCACGTTGCGGTTGAGCTGCTCGGCGTCGGTCTTCTGCCCCGCGGGCCTGACGGCGATACGCCCGAGGAAGACGCCGTGTGCGCGATCGTCGACCACGCCCATCCACACCTCGCGCGTGGTGCCATGGGACGCGGCGTGGTCGATCGCCGTAGCGTTGGTCGCTTCCTGCTCGCCGCGCAGCAGGTAGGCGCCATGGACCGCGCAATGGGCACGCTCGCCGGCGATCAGCGCCAGCGTGTCATGCCGCGCAAGCCTGGCGCCCAACGTCAGCACGAAGCTCTCATAGCGGGTGTCGTCACCGAGCGTCACGCGGTCGACAGCGAAATGAATGGCGTCGCGGCCATCGTCCTGGACCTTGATGCGGCGCAAAGCGGCGCGCTCGCCCAGGCTCAGCGCCGTGACGCTGTTGCTCCAATAGGCGCCTTCGCCGGTGAAGTTCTCGATCACCGTGGCGCGGCTGCCCTCGCGGAGCAGGACGAGGTTGCGCACATGCGCCGCCTGCGCCGGCGTTGCCGCGCGCCCGACATGGACGATCTGCACGGGACGGTCGAGGACGACGCCGGGCTCCAGCGCGAGCACGAAACCGTCGGCGAAGAAGGCGGCGTTGAGCGAGGCAAAGGGCTGGGCGCCGGCGGTATCGCTGTCGTCGACGGCCGCTTCGAGCAGCTCGGGCCGCTCGTCCAAGGTTCGCCGCGCCGTCGCCAGCCAGGCGCCGGCTGGCACGACACTCAGCAGCGACAGCTCCGGCGCGAAGCGGCCGTTGACGAAGACCAAGCGATGCGTCGCATCCGACAGCCGCAGCGCTTCGACCACCGCGGGCGCGACGGCGGCAATGCCCGTCGCCGGCGCGAAATTCGTGCCTTGCAGCGGCCGCAGATTGGTGAACCGCCATGCCTCCTGCCGACGCGTCGGAAACCCCAGCTCGCCGAAGCGCAAGAGCGCGGCTTCGCGCCGGGCAGCCAGCCAGCGCGGCTCCTCGGCATCATGCGGCCGCGCGCGGAACGCCTCGAAATAGGGTGCGGTCTCGGCTTTGACGACGGTCATCGCACTCTCACGCGGCATCGAAGACGGCATAGCCGCTCTTCTCGAGCTCGGCCGCGAGGGTCTTGTCGCCGGATTTGGCGATCCTGCCGTCGCTCAACACATGCACCCGATCGGGCTCGACATAGTCGAGCAGGCGCTGGTAATGGGTGATCACGACCATGGCGCGCTCGGGCGCGCGCAGCCGGTTGATGCCGTTGGCGACGGTGCGCAGCGCGTCGATGTCGAGGCCGCTGTCGGTCTCGTCGAGGAGGGCGAGCTTCGGTTCCAGCATCGCCATCTGGAAGATCTCGTTGCGCTTCTTCTCGCCGCCCGAGAAACCCACATTGACGCCGCGCTGCAGCAGATCGTCGCTGATCTCGAGCAGCTTCAGCTTGGCGCGCACGCTCTTCAGGAACTGGCCGGCATCGAGCTCGGGCTCGCCGCGGGCGCGGCGCACGGCGTTGAGCGCGGCGCGCAGGAAATACATGTTGTTCACGCCGGGAATCTCGACCGGATACTGGAACGCCAGGAAGATCCCTTCCCGCGCCCGCTCGTCGGGAGAGAGCGCCAGCAGGTCGCGGCCGAGATAGGTCACGCTGCCCTGCGTCACCTCATAGCCCGCACGTCCCGCGAGCACGCCCGCCAGCGTGCTCTTGCCGGAGCCGTTGGGCCCCATGATCGCATGCACCTCTCCGGGCGCGACCGCGAGGTCGACGCCCTTCAGGATCTCGCGCTCATCGGCGATGCGGGCATGCAGATTCTTTATCTCCAACATCAAGCAAACTCTCCCTTGGTCTTGAGGCGCGTGCTCAGCCGACGCTGCCCTCGAGGCTGACGGCGAGCAGCTTCTGCGCCTCGACCGCGAACTCCATCGGAAGCTCTTTCAGCACTTCCTTGCAGAAGCCGTTGACGATGAGCGACAGCGCGTCCTCCTGGGAGAGACCGCGCTGCTGGCAATAGAACATCTGGTCCTCGCTGACCTTCGACGTCGACGCCTCGTGCTCGACCCGCGCCGAAGGATTGCGCACCTGGATATAGGGAACGGTATGGGCGCCGCACTTGTGGCCGATCAGCAGCGAATCGCACTGCGTGTAATTGCGCGCGTTCTGCGCCTTCGGCTGGATGCTGATGAGGCCGCGATAGGTGTTCTGCCCGCGCCCGGCCGAGATGCCTTTCGAGATCACGGTCGAACTCGTGTTCTTGCCGATATGGATCATCTTGGTGCCGGTATCGGCCTGCTGCAGGTTGTTGGTGATCGCCACCGAATAGAACTCGCCCACCGAATTGTCGCCCTCGAGGATGCAGCTCGGGTATTTCCAGGTGATGGCCGAACCCGTCTCGACCTGCGTCCAGGAGATCTTGGAATTCGCGCCGCGGCAGGCGCCGCGCTTGGTGACGAAGTTGTAGATCCCGCCCTTGCCCTCGGCATCGCCCGGGTACCAGTTCTGCACGGTCGAGTACTTGATCTGGGCGTCGTCCAGCGTGATGAGCTCGACGACCGCGGCGTGAAGCTGATTCTCGTCGCGTTGCGGCGCCGTGCAGCCTTCGAGATAGCTCACATAGCTGCCCTTGTCGGCGATGATCAGGGTACGCTCGAACTGGCCGGTCTTGGCGGCATTGATGCGGAAATACGTCGAGAGCTCCATCGGGCAGCGCACGCCCGGCGGCACATAGACGAAGGAGCCGTCGCTGAACACGGCAGAATTGAGCGCGGCGAAGAAATTGTCGCCCGCCGGCACCACCGTGCCCAAATACTGGCGCACGAGCTCGGGGTGCTCCTGCACCGCCTCGCCGAAGGAGCAGAAGATGATGCCCAGCTTGCCGAGCTCCTTCTTGAAGGTGGTGGCGACCGAGATGCTGTCGAACACGGCATCGACGGCGACGCCGGCCAGCGCCGCGCGCTCGCTCAGCGGGATGCCCAGCTTCTCGTAGGTGCGCAGCAGCTCGGGATCGACCTCGTCGAGCGATTTCGGCGCATCCTGGCGCTTCGGCGCGGAGTAATAAGTGGCGCCCTGATAATCGATCGGCGCGACGCGGAGCTTCGCCCAATGCGGCTCCTCCATCTTCTGCCAATCGCGGAACGCCTTGAGGCGCCATTCGAGCAGCCATTCCGGCTCGCGCTTCTTGGCGGAGATGAAGCGGACGGTGCCCTCGTCGAGGCCGGGCGGCGCCGATTCGCTCTCGATCTCCGTGACGAAGCCGTATTTATAAGCATCGCCGGACGCCGAGCGGACGGTATCGAGGGTCTTGGCGGTAGCGCTGCTGCTCATGGGGTAAGGGTCTCTCTCAAAGCTGCCGGCTCGCGCGGCGCACCGACCGGCGGCGGCACCATCTCGGCGAGGCTGACCGCGCCGAGCGCGGCGCCCACGGCGTGATTGATGCGCTGCCATGGCGTCCGGGTGGGACAGAAATCGCTGCGCTCGCAGCTCGGCGTGTGACTCGTGCACTGCGTCAAGCCGATTGCGCCGTCGATTGCCGCCACCACCTCGGCGACCGAAATCTCCGTCGCCGGCCGCGCCAGGCGATAGCCGCCGGCCGCGCCGCGCGCACCGGCGACGACGCCGCCATGGGCCAGCGCCTTCAGCACTTTAGCGACCGTAGCGCGCGGCAATCTTGCCTCGGTGGCAAGCGCTGCGGCGGTCATCTGCCGCTCCGGGTCAGCAGCGAGATAGCTCGCCACGATAACCCCGTAATCGGCCAGTTTGCTGAGGATGATCATCGGCTTTCAGCGTAATCGGTTCAGTGGCTTAGGCTAATTCGGACTGAGTTAGTACTGATTTAAGATCGTGTCTTATACCGCAGCGTCAACCCCCTGCAAGGTTTATTTTGCCCCATCCCGGCAACGGCAGAGTACGGCAGAGTCAGGCTTGACGCCGCTCATCCCCCCGGGCCGATCCTGGCGCAGCGCACCCACGATCCCTCGCCCTCCAGGCGATGACCGGCTCGAGCCGGCGCTCGCTTGGGCACTGTCGCCCCACTGGCGTAAAAAGCGGGCTTGTTCCTTGTTTGTTCTTATAATATGCTCGCCTCTCCAAGGCAAGGAGGCACAGATGGAGGATTTCGGGCTCGATAGGCAAGGCGCGCTGGTATTGGCGATCGGCTGGCTCGCCGCGCTGTGGATCACCCTGACCTGAGGCCGGCGATCAGTGCGAGAACAACTCGTTCAGGGCCCGCTGCAGGGCGTTGAACACTTGGCTGGGACGGAACGGCTTCTCGAGAAAGCCCAGGGGCGTGGCGGTGCGGGCGCGTTCCATCGTCTCCGGATCGCACACGCCCGAGAGAAAGATCGAGTGCACGTTGAACTGGCTGCGCATGAGCTGCGCCACCTCGATCCCGTCCATGGGGCCGGCGAGCTTGATGTCAACCAGGGCGAGATCGGGCGGGCTGGCACTTACCAGCGACATCGCCTCGGGGCCCGACGAGGCCACTCCGGCGATGACAAAGCCTGACTCTTCAAGTACTTCCTGGATGTAGCTGGCGACCAGCGCCTCGTCCTCGACGATGAGGATAGTGGCCGTCCGGCGCTCGCTCCGCGCCTTAACTTCGGTTTTCACGTCGTTGGTTGCCATAACCATGTGCGACCTTCTCGGCGCGAGATGTAATCGCTCCGTGATAGAAACAATAGCAACGCCACGCTGGTTCCTGCCGGCCCTTCCCCGCGAACCTTCGGCTGGCTATGGTCCGCCGCAGGATGAAACTTCTCGTCATCGAAGACGACCGCGAAGCTGCGGCCTACATCTCCAAAGGGCTCTCCGAGAGCGGCTATGTCGTCGACCACGCGCCCGATGGGCGCACCGGCCTGTTCATGGCAAGTTCCGGTAGCTACGACGCGTTGATCGTCGATCGCATGCTGCCGGCGATGGACGGGCTGGCGCTGGTGGCGGCGCTGCGCACGGCGGAAATCCGCACCCCCGTGTTGATCTTGAGCGCGCTCGGCGCGGTCGATGACCGGGTCAAGGGGCTGCGCGCCGGCGGCGACGACTATCTTGCCAAGCCTTTCGCCTTCGCCGAGCTCCTGGCGCGCATCGAGGCGCTGCTGCGCCGGGGCAGCGGCGGCGCCGCGACGACCCGCCTCAAGGTCGGCGATCTCGAGATGGATCTTCTGGCGCGCAGCGTGCAGCGCGGCACGCAGGACATCGAGCTCTTGCCGCGCGAATTCCGCCTGCTCGAATTCCTCATGCGCCACGCCGGCCAGGTGGTGACGCGCACCATGCTGCTCGAAAACGTGTGGGACTATCATTTCGACCCGCAAACCAATGTCATCGACGTGCATGTGAGCCGGTTGCGACAGAAGATCGACAAGGGTTTTGCCCGGCCGCTGCTGCACACGGTGCGCGGTGCCGGTTACTCCCTGCGCGCGGAATAGACGTGGTTCGGCTGCTGCGGACCAACGCTTTCCGCATGGCGGCGATTTATTTCGCGCTGTTCGCGGCCTCGGTGCTGGCCCTTCTCATCTTCATCTATCTCTCGACCGCCGACTTCATCGAGCGCCAGACCGAGGCGACCATCGAGGCGGAGATCACCGGGCTTGCCGAGCAGTACCAGCAGCGCGGCCTCGCCGGGCTGATCGAGATCATCCGCGCCCGGATCGCCGCCCAGCGCAGCGACACGGCGCTCTACCTCATCACCGATGCTGCGCTCCATCCGCTGGCGGGCAATCTGTCGGGTTGGCCCGGCGCCGAGCCGATCGCCCCGAGCTGGATCAGCTTTCCCGTGGAATCGCACCACCGCAACGACGACGAGACCGATATGGCGCTGGCCCGCGTCTTCGTGCTCTCGGGCGGATATCGCTTGCTGGTCGGACGCGACCTGCACGATGCACAGGCCTTCCGCTCGCGCATCAAGCGCACGCTCACATGGGCGGCGCTCCTGACGCTCGGACTCGGCGTCGCCGGCGGCCTCTTCATGACGCGCAACATGCTGGCCCGCGTCGAAGCGGTGAATCGCACCAGCGCGCGCATCATCCATGGCGACCTTACCCAGCGCGTACCGCTCACCGGCAGCGGCGACGAATTCGACCAGCTCGCCGGCAACCTCAACGCCATGCTCGACCAGATCGAGCGCCTGATGGTGGGCATGCGCCAAGTCACCGACAACATCGCCCACGACCTGCGTACGCCGCTTGCGCGTCTGCGTGCGCGGCTCGAGGTGACGCTGCTGGAGAGGCCGGACGCGGCGCGCTACGCCGAAGCGCTGAGCGAGACGATCGTCGAGGCGGACCGCCTGCTCGGCACGTTCAACGCGCTCTTGAGCATCGCCGAGGCCGAGGCCGGATCGCGGCGCGAGACCATGGCCGTGGTCGACCTGGCCGAGCTCGCGCGCTCCGTGGCCGAGCTCTACGAGCCGGTGGCCGACGACAAGGGCTTGGTGCTGACGGTGAAGATCGATGTGGAGCTGCCGGTCAATGGCGACCGGCATCTGCTCTCTCAGGCGATCGCCAACCTGCTCGACAATGCGCTCAAATACACGCCCGCGGGGACGGTGACGCTCTCGGCCCGGCGCAGCGGCGATATCGCGCGCATCGAAGTCGCGGATAGCGGGCCTGGCGTGCCGCCCGACCGGCGCGAGGCCGTGTTCGACCGCTTCGTGCGCCTTGAGGGCAGCCGCAGCACGCCGGGAAACGGCCTCGGCCTGAGCCTCGTGCGCGCCGTCGCCAAGCTGCATGGCGGCGAGGTCTGGCTCGAGGACAACGCGCCTGGGCTCAAAGCGATCTTCATACTGCCGACGGCTGAAGCGCGCGCTCTGCCGAGCAGCCGCACGGCCGCTTGAGCCGCTCGACGGGCAGGCGCCGCGCCAGATCCGTCACCAGTGCCCGCAGCTTTTCCGTATCGACGCCGGCGCTGCGCATCACCGGCACCATGATGTCATCGCGCAACAGCTCTTCGAGTGTCGGCTCCGCCGTCATCTTCCAACCCCGCATCGCGATCTCCTCGCTTCAGCGCAGCTTGTAAGATGGCGTCAAACCTTGGCCGATTTATGGCAACCGATGGTTATTTCAGCGGCGCGACGGCGCGTCGTGCGGTTGGCCGACAACCCGCAAGAGCGGGCCGCTTTTCGCGCAAAGGCGATCGACTTTCGGGGAACGGCCTCTCAATCAACGCGTTTACAGCCGCGGGGAAGGACCACCGATGGCTATGACCACGCTAGACGCCCGCAAGACCCTCTCGAACCTCGAGACCCTCATCGCCGCCCTCGAGCAAAGGAGCGGCGCGCTCGATCGCGACGACCTTCTGGCGCTGCGATCGCTGCGCCATCGCCGCAGCTCGTTGCGCGGCTTGCTGGCGGTGCGCGACGTCGAGCGCCCCAAGAAGGTCGTCCATCTCGAGCTGTGGCGCGATGGCTTTATGCGTCCGCGGAAGGCATTCGCGAGCGCCTGAGCCCGGCGACAGGCGCCGGACGACCGCCGTGGCCCACCGTCAGTGACGTACGTCACAGGCGCGCCGCGCTGGTGCGGTCATGCTTCCTCGGGGCGCGCAGGAACGATCGCCGCCCCCATTCCGGGGGGCGACCACGAGATCATGCGCAGCATGGCCGGCGATTACCGGCGCGAAGCAGAAAACGTCGCCGACCCCGCTCGGCGCGACCACCTGGTGCGACTCGCCGAGTATTGCCAGAAAATGGCCGCGGCCATGGAGCGGCTCAGAAAGAACGGCGCCAGCCTGGGCGGCCTCAATCGGCGGCCCGGCACGTCATAGAATGACGGCTACTCCCACTCGATCGTGCCGGGCGGCTTCGAGGTGACGTCGTAGACGACGCGGTTGATGCCGCGCACTTCGTTGATGATGCGCGTGGCGGCGCGCCCCAGGAACTCGTGCGGGAACGGGTAATAGTCGGCGGTCATGCCGTCGGTCGAGGTGACCGCCCTAAGCGCGCAGACGTAATCGTAGGAGCGCCCATCGCCCATGACGCCGACGCTCTTCACCGGCAGCAGCACGGCGAAGGCTTGCCAGATCGCGTCGTAGAGACCGGCGTTGCGGATCTCCTCGAGATAGACCGTGTCGGCCTTGCGCAGGATGTCGAGCTTCTCGCGGGTGACCTCGCCGGGAACGCGGATGGCGAGTCCCGGACCTGGGAAGGGATGCCGCTTCACCATCTGCTCTGGCAGCCCCAGCTCCCGGCCCAAGACGCGCACTTCATCCTTGAACAGCTCGCGCAGCGGCTCGACCAGCTTCAGCTTCATGCGCTCGGGCAGGCCGCCGACATTGTGGTGCGACTTGATGGTGACGCTGGGCCCGCCGGTAAAGCTCACGGATTCGATGACGTCGGGATAAAGCGTGCCCTGCGCCAGGAACTCGGCGCCGCCGATCTTGTGCGCCTCCTCGTCGAACACGTCGATGAAGGCGGCGCCGATGATCTTGCGCTTCCTCTCGGGATCATCGACGCCGCGGAGCTTACCGAGAAAGAGGTCGCCGGCGTCGCGATGGACCAGCGGGATGTTGTAGTGATCGCGGAACAGCCTCACCACCTCGTCCGACTCGCCGGCGCGCATCAGCCCGGTATCGACGAAGATGCAGGTGAGCTGCTCGCCGATCGCCTCGTGCAGCAGCGCCGCGACCACCGAGGAATCGACGCCGCCG
>Ga0185299_10002766_pt1 | contig 25759 bp, 25 predicted proteins | sample PaiPotPPA55metaG_FD_128002 | JGI IMG/M metagenome (GOLD analysis project Ga0185299, IMG submission 128002) | Iron sulfur acid spring bacterial and archeal communities from Banff, Canada, to study Microbial Dark Matter (Phase II) - Paint Pots PPA... ...
GCCGCCTCACCGTCAACCAACACCACACCACCATCGAGACCATCAACAACGTCGGTCACTGGACCGCCCTCGAAGCTGAAGCCCGCACCACAGAACTCCTCATCGACTTCCTGCTCGCAGGCTGCGATTGAACGTTTCCGCGTCGGCTTGCCTAATGCCTGCTGGTTCTCATCGCGGTCGGCACGGTTCTGTTCGAGCACGGCTGACAAGAGCCCGATGCCGCCGAGCCGGTAGTAGATGGTCTGGGCTGTGGGACCCTTGCCAGCGGGTTTGAGCGCTTCGTCGCACAGATGGTCCCAGAGGACATCGCGAAGCCAGCGTTGTTTCACCGAGGTGAGATCCCAAAGCCTTCGGCGGCAGACACCTCCCGCGTCACGAAACGGTGCTGGCGCGCGGACTTATGGACTCTCCTGTCGCAGAAGGCCATGATCGCAAATCGCCGCCACGTGTGCAAGGTCAGGCTGGCGTTGGGTGGGCCTCACAGGTAACCGACGCGGTCGACGGTCGTTGAGTTGCGTTAGGATAGCCCTGGTGAGCGCGGTGTTGGACCGGGGACTTGACGGCCTTCCGGTCGAAGTGACGAGCTTTGTGGGCCGTCGGCAGGCGACGACCGACCTGAAGTATGCGCTGTCGACCTCGCACCTGGTGACGTTGAGCGGGGTGGGCGGGACGGGTAAGTCGCGGTTGGCGCTGCATGTCGCGCGGAAGTTGAGGCGGGTGTTTCCCGATGGTGTGTGGCTGGTGGAGTTGGCCAAGCTACGCGATCCGTTGCTGCTGGGGGACACGGTAGCGACGGCGCTGGGTTTGAGCGATCTGTCGAATCGGGATCCGGAAGCGGTCCTGGTGGGCTATTTGGCGGACAAGCAGCTGTTGCTGGTGCTGGACAACTGCGAACACATGTTGACCGAGTGCGCGCATCTGGTGGCCAGGTTGTTGGAAGCCGCGCCAGGACTGCGGGTGCTGGCGACCAGCCGGGAGCCGCTGGGCATCGCTGGCGAGTACGCGTGGCCTGTTCCGCCGCTGTCGTTGCCGCCGGAGGGTGCCGCACAGGGCGTAGGTTGGGGACACCGGTACGAGGCGCTGGCGTTGTTCCAGGAACGGGCGGCGGCCGCGGTGCCCGGGTTCGTGCTGAACGAGGACAACATGGTGCTGGTGACTCGGTTGTGTCGGCGACTGGACGGGTTGCCGTTGGCGATCGAGTTGGCCGCGGTCCGGCTGCGGGTGCTTACGGTCGAGGAGATCCTGGCTCGGCTGGAGGACCGCTTCCGGCTGTTGACAACCGGTAACCGGGCCGCTCCGGCCCGCCATCAGACCCTGCGAGCGGCGGTCGAGTGGAGCTTCGACCTGTGTACCGCGTTGGAGCGCACGCTGTGGGGCAGGCTGTCGGTGTTCACCGACGGGTTCGAGCTGTCCGCGGCCGAGGAGGTATGCGGGGGCGAGGATATGCTGGTCGAGGACGTGTTCACCGGCGTGGCCGGGTTGGTGGAGAAGTCGGTGTTGATCAAAATCGAGGGCGGGGTCGGCTCCCATTATCGGATGCTGGAGACGATCCGCCAGTACGGCCGGGAGCATCTCACTGGTGGGAAGGAAGTCGCGGTCCGGCGTCGGCACCGGGACTATTACCTGCGCCTGACCGAGCAGGCAGAGGCAGACTGGTTCGGGCCCAATCAGGTGCAGTGGCTCGACCGGTTCCAGGCTGAGCAACCCAATGTGTGGGCGGCATTGGAGTTCTGCCTCACCGAACCGGGGGAAGGCCGTTGCGGACTGCGGATGGCCGGCGCGCTGTACTGGTATTGGGTCTCGTGCGCGGTCCGCGATGGCCGGCGGTGGCTGGACCGCGCGCTGGCGACCGACACCGCGCCCAGCCCCGAGCGGGCCAAGGCGCTGTGGGTCACCGGTTGGATCGCCTCCACCCAGGGCGATACCGGATACGCCCTCACCGTCCTGCGCGAACGTGTCGATCCGGCGCGCGAGTGTACTGACGAGGCGACCCTCGGCCACGCGCTGCAGTTCATCGGGATGGCCAGGTGGTTCAGTGGCGAGCTGCCCGCGGCGAGCACGGCGTATGAACAGGCACTGGCACACTATCGGCACGCCGGCGTGGACAACCTCTTCATGGCCTCGGCGCTGTGTCATCTTGGCACAGTTGTCGGCGCGCAGGGCGACACCGATCGTGCCGTCGCGCTGTGTCAGGAGTGCATCGCGATCTGCCAGAGCCATGGCGAACAGTGGGTGCGATCGTGGGGGTTGTGGCATCTGGCCTTCGCCCGCTGGCTCCGGCACGACATCCCCCAGGTGATCGCGCACGCGAAGGAAGCGCTCCGGTTGAAGTACGCCCTCCACGACCAAGTCGGTATCGCGTGGTGCGTGGAACTGCTGGGCTGGGTGGCCGCGACCGAGGATGACGCCCGGCGGGCCGCTGTCATGTTCGGCATGAGCGACACGCTATGGCAACAGATCGGGGGTCGGCTGGCCGGGTGGGGGACCGTGCGCGAGTTGAGCGAGCAGTGCAAGGCCAAGGTACGCGAGGCGCTCGGAGGACCCGCGTACGACGCGGAGGTGCAGCGGGGCAGGTCCTGTACTCCCGATGAGGCCCTGGCCTATGCGCTGGGCAAACAGCCCGCGGCACTACCGGCCACGCCCACCGTCGCCTCGGAGCTTACGCAGCTGACCCGGCGGGAGCGCGAGGTCGCCACGCTGGTCGCCCAGGGCATGTCAAACCGGGACATCGCGGCCAAGCTGGTCGTTGCCCAGCGCACCGCAGAAGCCCACGTCGAACACATCCTCACCAAGCTCGGCTTCACCTCCCGCACCCAGATCGCAGCCTGGGTCACCGAGCAGCAGGAGCTGTGATCGCGGGGGTGACACCACAACCAACCGCGCCAGCGGCCTGGAGTCCCGCCCGCGGGTCGGCGCGCCGAGTTCGGCCACCAAGGTCATGCACATGCAGCTGCGCGGGCCGATGCGGTTCCACGGGTCGGGCGGATGCCACCCGATGTGCACGGCGGACTCACCGCGGCGGGCACGCCACCGCACCCTGCTCGAGCTTGTCATCGGCGAGGAACAGCTGTACCGGCACGCCCAAGCGCTGCGTACCCGGGCGCGCCAGAACACCCACGGCGCGCGAGCGACAGGAATCAGGCCGCCGGCAGACAACAACACCCGGATCCCAGAATGGAGCGGGGACTGTCTGAGATCTTGTGGGCGGGACGGTGATCGGAGAGGCTGAGGCGACCTGTCTCAGCGGAAGGGTCATCGCGTCGGAGGAGTCGATGCCGGCGGCCGAGCAGCGGTAGGTAGCGGACGGTCTGGATGTCCGGATCGCGCAGGAGTTGGTGGACAAGGCCAGGAAGGGGTGTCGCTGACCGGGCCGGGTGGTTTGCTGTCTCAGATCACGACAACTGTCCTGGAGACGGCGTTGAACGCCGAAATGGACGAGCACCTCGGATATTCCAAGGGCGCTCAGCCGGTTCGTGGGGATGGGAATCACCGTAATGGGCGGTCGCAGAAGACGGTGCATACCGATGTGGGTTCGGTGCGGATCGATGTGCCGCGGGACAGGAATTCGGAATTCGAGCCGAGGATGGTGCCGAAACATGCGCGGCGGATCTTCGGTTTCGATGAGTCGATCATCTCGTTGTATGCGAACCCCTTGCTCATGATTTCGGCGATCGGCAGACTGCGTGCCCGGCGCTTTTCACTTCCGGATCCGCTCAGCGAGTCGGGCACTTTCCTGATGTAAGTGATGAACAGCAGAGTCGCGATTCCTCCGACGAGAAACGGGATCCGCCATCCCCACTGGACGAATGCGGACTCGGCATGGAAAGGCGCCGAGCTGGCCACGGTTCTCGGGATCGACAACCTCGACAGTTTCCGGGTCCGGCTGTCGCAGTGGTCGCACCAGGGCTACATCAGAAAGATAGGACCGGCCCTCTACGGGCCAGTACTGACCAGCGCTTAACCCTTTGTCGCCAGGCGCTCGATCTCGGACAGGCCACCCCAGATCCCGTACGGTTCATCCACCTCCAGGGCGTGGGTGCGGCACTGTGTGAGAACCGGGCATCTGTGGCAGATCTCCTTGGCGCGCTCGACGCGCTGGATTCTGGCGAATCCACGCTCATTATCGGGATGGAAGAATATCGACGAGTCCATGCCCCGGCAGGAGGCGTCCAACTGCCATTTCCAGATGTCGGTGAAGGGCCTGGGTAGGTGAGTAGACACGGGCTGATTCCTTACAAACTTGTGGTGGGACAGTTCTACTGTCATATGGGTGCCGGTTGGGCTGGGGGTTGGTGAGCAGCCGAGGCCGCTTCCCTGTCCCGCCGTGGATTCCGGTATTGATCGATAGCAACTCATGATGCCGCAGATTCTGCTCTGGTCGTCCCTGTCGCAAATGGTGGTGCCGCGGCAGGTGAAGGTCCGGCTCGTGGGCGCTTCGTTGGCTACTTGCCGACAATCGTTGTCGGAACGAAGAATCCTGAGCATCTTCTCGACCACCCCGGGCCTTCTGTCCTGCGTGAGGACCACCATGCATGCGAATAAGACCGCCCGCATCGGTGAAAATACCCGGGCAGGTACTTATCCCAGGACCGCCGGAGCATCCCATCCTCTGATCTCCTCGGGACATGTAACCGCGGCGGATCGGCGGATCCGTGCCGCGGCCCGATTCCGACCACGTGTAGGTGCCCTTGATGCAGGATCAATGTATGTCGCGAGCCTGGTTCAAGCGTTTGATCCAGAGACCGGCCACGCCGCGACCGGCGGGTGCCACCGGCCCGCCGACGCGCGTGGTCGATGTCGAGCTATATCGTGGCCGCGCCGGTGGCAAGGACTGGACCGCCGAGTGGGGACTGCTCGACGAGCAGACGACCGAGGAGATCACCACCAACGACCTGCGCGCCCTGGTCAAGTACGTTCTGACCGACGCCCGCGACCACGTGGGCCAGCACCTCGAGGTGACCGTGCAGTGTTGCGCAGGTAACGCACGGCCGCGTCGGCTCCTTCGCGTCGGTCCGGGTCCAGCGCGCACTTGGCCAGCAGGCCCAGTGAGGATTTGAGGTAAACGCCGGTCGATTCGACCGATTGGTGACCGAGAACATCGGCGATCTGCTCGATCGGTGTGCCGACCTCCATCAACCGTGTCGCCAGCGGGGACAATGTGGCGCAGGGAATGCATGCCGTGTCGGCGTTTCTCGCTGACCGGGACGTGCGCGGTGCGGGCGTGTTTGACCAAGATCTGATGCAGATGGTCCTGGTCGGTGAACGGGCCGATCGGGGCGGTGTGACGGACGATCACCTGCCGGTGTTCGCAGTCGGGCCGACCGTGGCGGATGTAGTCGATCACCGCCCACCCGACTTCCTTCAATAGCGGAAGCCGCACCCGGTGACCGGTTTTCGCTTGCGTGAGCAGCAGTTGGTTGCCCGGCCAGTCGAAATCGGCGAACTCCAGCCGCTTGATGTCGACCCCGCGCAACCCGAGCCAGGTGATCAGCAGGATGATCGCGTAATCCCTTTTCCCGCACGGATTGTCACGGTCGATCGCGGCCAGGATCGCGGTGACCTCACCGGGATCCCTGACCGCCGGGATCCGTGCCTGTCGCGTCGAGCGGGCCGCCGGTACCGCGTTCAGACACGCCTCGTCGACCAGGCCGACGGTAGTAGCGAACAGCAACCGTGACTACCTGCGCTACGACACTGCCCTCGCCGCCGGGTGGCCCAAACAGTACGCAGCTCCAACCTTCAAGCGAGGCTACACATAACCCAGCACTGCCCATAAGGGGGAATCCTCTCGCCGATGCTGGCGAATATCGCGTTGTCGGTGCTCGACGAGCCATCTGAACCCGTGAACGCGAGGATCCAGTCACAGCCCAGCGTAGCGGCGGCGGGATAATGCTTCGACAACGCCCTCACCGAAAGGATCAACGGCCTCTATAAAACCGAGTTGGTCAAACCACGGGCACCGTGGGCGCACGGTCGATCACGTCGAGCTGGCCGCTGCGGAGTGGAGGGATTGGTCAATTGCCGGCGGCTCCACCAGCATTGCGGCGACATGCCACCCGCCAAAATTGTGACCGCCTACTACGCTCTGGACCCAGCCAGGAAAACCGCCGGGGTGTCACTCAAGTAAGTCTCCGGACCCCGCCGGGTCGGTTCAGCGGTGTTCAGGCGGCGATACTGGTCCTGAGCGTTGTCAGGGCGCGGTGTTGGGCGACCCGGATCGAGCCCGCGGTGCTTCCCAGCAATGTGGCGATCTCGGTGGCGCGGAGCCCGTCCACGATGCGCAGCAGCATGATCTGACGATGCCGCGTAGACAGCGTACTCAACAGCAGGTTTATCTGCTGGGCTGCCTCGCCGTGCAGCACCTGCTGTTCGGGGCCTGGGTCTTGGCATGGCCGGTCCGGGACCTCGGCGACCGGCGTGCTTCGGGTGCGGGCCGCAGCGCGGTACACATCGGCAATCTTATGCGCGGCAATGCCGTACACGAAGACTATGAATGGCTTGCCCTGGTCCTGGTACCGAGGCAATGCCCGCAATATTGCGATACACACCTCCTGCGCAAGGTCTTCAGCATCCACGACATCAACGACACTGCGGTCCATCCTGGCCCGGCAGTACCGCACCACCAGCGGGCGGATCGTCTCCAGCACGGCCGCAGTCGCTCTCGGGTCACCGCGAACCGCGGCACCGACATCATCGTCCAGCAACTCCGTCGCCCTTTCTCAATCCTTCAGACATCTGGGCAGACGGACTTCAAACCCACTGCTCCACAGAGCCCTCGTCCTCCGGGCCAGGTTATAACCAGAAGGACTTCGAGGGTTCTGCTTCAGACGCGTGAGATTAGTGAACGCAGATAAATACCGCGTTACCGACACCCCATGCTGTCCGTGACGGATCGTTCATAGCCATGTACCCAACCCTTTGTTTAATTATGAGCTGACCGAACCACACGAGCGGCGATCGCTATCCCCGAACTGCCACCCCTTGGGCGATCAGTTCCTTGAGACCGGCCAGAGATGTCGACTCACCACCGACGATCAGGTCACCGTCAGCAATCTCGCTGAAGCGAACCCAGACACGGTTAAGGTTCTCCGCTGTAGCCGGAACACCTTCTCGCGCCAGCAACGCCAACGTGATAGCCTCCCCCAGCTTGTGCTTGCCGGACTTGTCAACCGAACCGGACAGAACCGTAACCTCGACATAGTAGAGCGCCGCTGCCGGATCTCCAGCCCCGGTCGAAAAAGCGTGACGCGGCCGCTCATCAAGAAAAGTCCAACACACTGTCGGCGCCACCGCGCTACCGGCAAACCCCTCAGCTTCATAGGTGAGAGTGGCCAACTCCTCCGCAAGAGGCACCCATACCTCAGGCGACACAGCCCCCTGAGTAGTAGTAACACTGACAATTGCCATGATAACTCCCTGTAAATTGAAGCCAATTATCGATTGACGGCGGGTCGAGCGGTGATGACGGTATCCACGAAGGCGGCGATGCGGTCACTGAGCACATCGGGCTTTTCGAGAGGGATGAGGTGCCCGCACTCGTCGATGACCTCGATCCGTGCGCCCGGAATCTCGGCTAGGACGTGGCTTTCCAATACTTCGATGGGCTCGACCCGGTCCTGTCGGCCGGCCACCACGAGCACGGGCACGTCGATCTGGGCGAGGTCGGCCGAGACATCCTCGAGGATCGCCGATTCCACCCACTCGCGCTTGGCCTCGCTCGATCCCGCGAGGCTGTCCTGGACGACCTGCTCGCGCAGTTCCTCGCTCAGCGTGGCGTGTCGCAGCACTCCATCGAGCGTCGCGATAATCGCCTCACGGCTCAGATACGCCGCGGCCATCTGCGCTCGCACGTCGTCCGGGACAGCGACCGGCTTGGCAGGCGCCGGAGCCACCAGCACGACTCCCCGCAACCCCGCGGGTCGACGACTAGCGATCAACTGCGCGACCTTGCCGCCCATACTGTGCCCAATCAGGATGTAGTCAGTCAGCGGGAGCGCAGTGATGACCGCAAGTGCGTCAGCCTCCATGTCGCCGATCGCATATCCGGCATCGGGCGCGCTGGACTGTCCCCAACCGCGGTGATCGAGAGCGACGCATCGCGCCGAGTCGACCAGTGGTTGGATCACCTGCTCCCAGGTACGGCTCGAACCGCCCCAGTAGTGCAGAAACACTAACGCAGGTACCCCTCTACCGACCTGCGTGACATGGATCTGCGCCGAGCCAGTGTCAATGTCAATGTGGTCATAGTGCAACATGAAACGCCTTTACTCGCGGCATGATGGAACAGCAACAATGGCCAGCTTAGAAGTGGAGCCATGTCCGGATTGGACGAGTGCAGGTGAGAACGAGACATCACACTCACGAGGTGCACTTCTCGCCCCCGCCCCGCACGATGCAGAGGCGCCAGCCCTGTCGCAGCTCCGACAGGTAACGCTGCTCGAATATATCCACACGCCCCAGCATCCGATACTGGATGTGCTGTTAAAGAATCCGCCGAGAACATCCATGCCGCCGTCATAGCTCTTGGAATGGCGAGTCGCCTACGATGGTGGCGCTTGGGCCCTTTCTCCCTCGCACTCAACTTCGAGATTCAGCTGGGCGGGAGCACTCTGCTCGACGCCGGAATTCCCGCGTCACTCTCCCGGAAGCGATTTCCACCGACCCGGGTCGGGCGCGAAACACCTGACACTTCGTCGTGAGTGCGGCGCTCGGGCCTGCCCGGCATTATCGGCAGCACCGGCTGCGACCGGTCCAGTGCCCCGATCTGTGACTCTAGTCCAGGCACAGCACCACCGCTCGTTCGGGTGGATTGCGTTACAGGCCAACAACATCCACGACCTACTCTACGAACAACGGGTCAGTGGAAATCTTGAAACCGTCACACAGATGCGGTTTCACCTCGAACCGCCGCCAGATCCACCCGACCGTCGATTTCGACAGCCCGGTCCGCTCGGCCATCGACGACGACCGCGACGAGTGCGTGGGTAGTCGCTCGAGAGTCAACTCGACCACCTGCTGCACCCGATCCAGCAGGATCGACGGCGGCCGACCCGGCTGCGGCTCATCGGCCAGGCTCGCCAGCCCGTACTCGATGAACCGGCCCCGCCACTTACGCACCGTCATCGCCGACACACCCACCTCGGCCGCGACATGGGTGTTGACCGCACCCAGCTCGGCGCAGGCCAACACGATCCGGCACCGCACCACATACGCTTGGGTCGAGGTCGCCGCCCGCGCACCCCGCACCAACTCCCGACGCTGCGCCTCGGTCATCACCACATCCGGATTCGACCTCGGCCTCCCAGTCCTCGCCATCGCCGAATCCTTCAATTAAGCAATGGATTTCAGGTGCAGAACACTAGTTCAATGCCTGGACGAGCAGGGATTCGACGAGGCCTACGACGCCTCGTCCCGCACCAAGAATATCGACCTGGCCGACGTCGAGAACTACCGTCACACGATGCTCAGTGAACCCGATCCCTGGGACGGAATGTTCCGGCGCCGCAGTGTCCACGCCCGCGACGCCATCACCGCCTGGCACCGTTGCGCGGGAACCACCACTGCATCGGTCGACTACACCGTCATCCACCATGCGATCCAGGCAGCGGTCGAAGCCGGGAACTCCAACCGCAGCAGCGGCGGTGATTCTGGGCGCAGCGGTCCTCGGCGGAGCCGGACGATGAGCACGACGGACCGCAACCCGGCCCGCGACCCCGAGCGCACCCGGCTGGCCTGGCGCCGCGCCACCCCGGCCATGGCCGGGGCGACCGCGCTGGCGCTGCGCCTGCCGGCTGCACCATGCGCCACCGATGTCGGGGAACGTGTCGATGGCCGGGGCGCTGCTGGCGGCCTTCCTCGGTGTGGCCCAGCCGGATCCGGACGATGGACCAGCCAGCCCCGGACAGAGCGGCGGCGCGCCTGGCAATTGCCGCCGCATCCGGCCTGGCAGCGCTCGCCACCTGCGAAGTCGTGGCCCTGCAGTGACGCTCAACCCAGTCAAGCCGTCGTGCGGGACTCGCTGCCAAGCCGAGTTGCTACCGTACGGATTGGTCGACGGGTCGGGGGAATCCTGGATGGGCTATCCGAGGCCGCCCTTAATGTGACCGCTCAGGTCACCGGCGTACTGCTCGGCGGCCGTATGTGTGGCCCACCACCACGTCTCTCCGGATCGATGGAATGAACCGTCGAACCGAACGTGAACCATCAACTTCGGAGACTCTCCCGGAAGGTCCTGCCAGATGGCGACGTAGCAATTGAAGGCCACGTCGTCAGGAGACTCGGTGGGGCGGACGCTCAGGTTCGAGATCTCGTGCCGGGTGTAGGTGTGCCCGTCGTAAAGCACGATGCGCTCGTCCAACCAGTCGCGAACCGGCTGGGATCCAGGCTGCGACACCATAAACCAACGGCCCCGCTCGAAGAGCGCGGCAAACCCGTCGAAGTCCGCAGTGTCAATCGCCTCGCAGTACTTGTGCAGCGTCAGCTTGATTTGTTGCTCAACCTCATAGCTCACTGTGATGGGCACTATCAATCTCCCGTTTGTAGACGCCTAAGAGAACCGCTTCCAGATCAAAACGAACCGGCGTGCGGAGCGCGCCCATACGGTCGTCGTGCTCACACTCCCGGCATGCGAGCGCAATCCGATGTCGAGGTGGACCTCGCCGTGATCATGATCCACCCGAACATGCGCCGTCTTCGTCCGTCGCCGGAGTTCTCGGACACCACACTACCCTAATATCCAACAGGATAGTAGAGTACAGGCAGCTTCCCCGTTGCCCACCCGAGGGCGCGCCGCCTCGGCGACAGAATGCCCGACAAGAGTGCCGCATTGCTGGCGGAGGTCGGGATTGCGAACGGTGCCGAGGCGCCGCCGAGTAGCAGCGCTGGCTGCGCACCGAAGAGTTCCGGATCAGTGGCACCGACCTCGCGGGCTGCGTCGGTCAGTCGGACGGCAACGAACTTCTCGTACTCGCGAGGCTGCCACGCACGCGAGATGACTCCGTGTCGAGGCCCACCACATCGGAGACGGCCGTGACAACCATGCGCAGAACCCATCGCCTCACGGTGGCCGTTGACGAATGCACCGGACGACAGGACAGGCGAAGTCGCTCTGTCCCGTCGTCCATTTGGGCTAACTCAGGCGGTGCCCATGGGGTTCAGGATCGCGAGCTGCCACGAGCCGCTTGCCGCATCACGAACAACCACGTTCGTCGTCGTTCCGCTGGCAGCCGGAGCTCCTACCTCTGGCGCGAACGTCAACGTCCAGTCGATCAACAACAACGCCGCATCCCCACTGACCAAGACATGGCGCGGGGTGTTGTGCAGGGTCGCCCCCGCCGCGATCATGCCGGCCAGGTTCTCACGGATCGCTTCCTGGTCGGTGAGCACATCACCCTGGGGAGTACGACTGACCGCGTTCGGGGCAAGCAGGCCCATCAGGGCCTCGATATCGCCCTTGTTGAGGCATGTATCGAAGGTGCTGGACATATCAATCGGGTTCTTGATGAACATCGCCATCGTTCTCTCCCTCTCGGTTCGGAGCAGACTGAAAGCCTGACTGCTTGCACCAACACTAGAATCTACGGTCCGCTCACTGAAGCTCGAAAGGTGACAGCTCACTATGAAAACCGGACACCACGACGACGAGATCTGGCAGGTCCGGTACACCCCGCCGCACTCGCTGGCCCACCTCGACCTGGAACTGCTGACCTTCGCCGAGCTCCGAGCGATGGACTCCACCGGCCGCCGCCGACGTCCACAACGCCCCTCATTCCACGTCCTGGCACTGGTCGAAAGCGGGCAAGGAAGCCACCGCCGGGACTTTATCGACGAATCCATCGACGAATGCTCCATCATCTACCTTCGACCAGGAGTCATCCACCAATGGAGCGATGTCGAGTCGATCGATGGTCTGATGGTGCTGTTCACCCCGGCCGCAGCTGACATCCATTCTGTCCCGACCGCCGACACCTCCTTCACGACCCGACTTGCTCCGCCCGAGTGGGCGCTGGCGCGCATGGCCGCGTCGCATCTGCAAGCGGAATACGCGGCCGCTATCGACCGGCCTACTGCGGAAACCTCAGAGATACTCCGGCATTCGCTCGCGACACTGGTACTGCGGGCCTCAGCCGGGGCACCGACGCGGATGGAAGGCGACGAGCATGAGGTCTTTCGCGCGTATCGCGCCGCGGTCGAGGAGCATTTCGCGCATTGGAGGAACGTCGGAACATATGCTGCGGCGTTGAACTACAGCTCCCGGACGCTGTCACGGGCCACGCAAACAGCAGCCGGCATCAGCGCCAAGCGTTTTCTCGACGAGCGGGTGACACTGGAAGCCAAGCGGCTCCTCGCACACACCGATATGACAGTGCAGGAGTGCGCGGATGCGCTCGGGTTCACCCAGGCGACGAACTTCAGTTTGTTCTTCACTCGCGAAGTCGGACAGCCACCAGGCCGCTGGCGAGATGTCGAGCAGCATCCCCATCAGACAGGTTTGTCGACACCGAGTTGACAGAGGACAGAATTCCGGATTCGAGCCGCAGATCGCCCTCCGCCGCCTCGGCACGGGTAGTCGGCGACCTCGTTGCCCTCCGACAGACCCCACCCATTCCGAAACTCAGGCGACGCCGCTGTGCAGATCGCCGTCACCCGCACCCTCTTCCGGTGATGGGTTCAACCCGGGCCTCGTCCACCCCAGCTGGATCTGATCCGCCCCGCTCGACCTAGCACGCCGGACGGTACGGGATTCCACGAGGGCGCAACGACAATGCGCGCACAGGTCGAACTCCTCCCCAAAAAAACCGTTCCACAAGGGACAAACTACGGGACGTCCTACCCGCATCACACCAGCTGAATACACCGCCGATTCATCCGGGCACAAGCCTCCTGGAAACGCCAACTCAAAGGAATTGCGATGGACACCGCCGTATTTCGAGTCAGGGCTGTACCGGCGCGGCCACCGAGGGTAACATCACCGGCTGATATCCAATCGGATATTAAGCATGGCAACCGTACGATACGCGACACACTCGCTCTCATGCGACAGTTGTTGCAATGACGTACACGCCATAAGAGGAGAATCAAATCGAAGGTATGGCACACGGAGAGCTTGCCCCGGAGCCGTGGGCATCGGAGATGATTGCTGCAGGCTGCGTCAGCCCCCGAACCAAGCAAGCGAGCATCCAGCAGTTGGCCGGAGCTGCGGGACTGGGCGCGAGCACCGTTCACCGGTTGCTCACCGGCAAGGGCCAGCAGGGTCAGCCTAAATCTCGTACTGTCACCAAGCTGGCGGAGGCGCTCAAAATCGATGCTGAAATCGTCTATGCCCGACTCGGGGGACTCGGAACCTTTCAGAATCATAAGCCAAAGAGGCTCGAGGTTCCCGGCATGGACATCCTCGAACCCGCCGACATGGCTGTGCTGGAGACGGTCGCCACACGGCTTGTCGCTCAGCGCCGGCGCGTGATCCGAGCTGAAGCCAACCGCTGATTGGCGCCGCGCGGTAGCCGACGCCCAGTACGAGGATCGGGCCCTGTCCGCGTCGGACCGCTCACGCGGAAGGGTCGTGCCGTATCAAGTCCGCCCCCCGCAGATAACGACAAGTGGACCAGACGCCATTATCCGGCGTCCGCTGGCACGGAGTCGGGTCCGCACGGTGGTGGCATCGACACCCCGATCCGGCCCAGCGGCCAACCCAGTTCGTAATGGACGCACCGCTTCGTCGACCTGCTCCCCCGATCAGCAACCCCGATGCATTGGCCGCCCGTGATGTCCGTTATGTCAGTGACCTGGGGTTCGGTCGTGCGAGCGCCGCTGGTCGATGCGGCGAAGCGCGGATCGACCGAGTCGATGTGCAGGGCGGAAGAAGTCCTTCACGCCCACGCGCCATGCCCAGCAGCGCGTCACCGCGGTCGAGTCCGCAGTGATGTCGGACGGGTGCGGGTTCTCCCGGGCTCATAGTTTTCTCCTCGGCGGGCGCGCCTGCTCGATCGGTGATCTAATAATGAACTTCGAATTCTACTATCGGTTACACGGTCGGTCAGGCCGTTCCAGCGACCGAACGGGAAGGAGCGGTTCGTGCAAGGTAAGGCAGCATCCTCGTCCGGTTCGCAAACCCTGAGCCGAGGCATCCGGCTGCTCGAGATTCTCGCCGATGCGGGGCGGAGCATGACCATCGATGAGCTCTCCGAAGCACTCGGAGTTCATCGATCCGTCGCCTATCGTCTGCTGCGCACTCTGGAGGATCACGGCCTGACCTCCCGGGAGGCAACCGGCAGGATCGTTCTGGGCGCGGGTCTGGCGGCCCTCGCGGCAGGGGTCTCGCAGGATCTGCAGCAGGCCGCGCTGCCCGAGTTGCAAGCTGTCGCGAACGATCTGGGCATGACCTGCCTGCTGGTGGCGACGCTCGACGGGGTGGAGGCCGTCACGCTGACCAGCGCGGTGCCGCCCAAGACCGTCTCGGTCTCCTATCGGCCCGGCCATCGCCATCCGCTCACCCGCGGCGCGCCGGGCAAGGCGATCCTGCTCGCGCGGCCCGAACGGCTGTGGCCGGAGGAACTGCGCGAGGAACTCACCCTCGCCCGTACCCGCGGGTTCGCCCTGAGTCACGGCGAGGTGGTGCCGTCGCTGTGGTCGGTGGCCGTGCCGCTCACGGTCGCCGGCCAGCCGGACGCCTCCATCGCGGCCATCCATGTGTCGCTGCCTCGGCCCGACACCGAGATCGCCGAGCGGCTCGAGACCGCAGCCAAGACCATCACGCGCACGCTCGGCGGGTGAATCCGGCGAAATCACACTGAGCTCCCCCGCTTCCCCGCGATCCGGTCGAAGAAGGCGGCGAGTGCGTCGGTCGCGTCGAGCGGCAGGACATCGGCCACATACTGATCGGGGCGCACGACGACCACCGCGCCGTCACGGGAGATCTCCCGAGCGGTGAAGATGTCGGCAACAGGGTCGGCCGCATACACCTTCTCGTAATCCACCAGGTGGAAGGGACCGACCTTCGGCAGGAACACCGCGGGCACCCGGCCGAGATCGACACCGGTGTGGTCCTGCTGGTAAACCACTTTCACATCGAACCAAGCGTCGAGATCGGCGCCCGCCGGAGTGTGGGCGCGCAGCGGCGAGGCGGGCGAGTCGAGCAGCCACCGGGCCAGCTCGGCCGTCTTCGACGCCTCGCCCGCGGCCGAGCTGTCTGCGAAAACGTAGATGCGCCAACGCCCGTCGGCCCTCGCATGATGGCCGAGGTGCTTGGGATTCGCGTCGCACACCCGGCTCACCCTGTGCGACTTGAAACGCTTCCCCACCGGGAACCCGGCGGCCAGATCCTGATGCGCGGCCTCGGCGACGATCATCGACGGCGTGTACTGCGTCATGAAGCCCGCGGGGAACTCGGCGGTCTTCACATAGAACTCCTCCAACTGCGTGGGGGCATCCATGTCCTCGGGGCGCGCGGCCATCAGCGCCGACCACTCGCGGTCGAAATCGATCAGGTTCTGGGCGATCACCTGCCGCTCGGCGGAATAGGTGTCGAGAATGGCCGCCGCAGCGCGGCCGTCCAGCACGTGCGCGAGTTTCCAGGCGATGTTCCACCCGTCCTGCATGGACACGTTCATGCCCTGCCCCGCTTTGGCCGAGTGAGTGTGGCACGCATCGCCGGTGATGAAGACTCGCGGCGTGCGGCTGCCGCCGTCGTCGGGGTCCACGTCGTCGAATTTGTCGGTCACCCGGTGGCCGACCTCGTACACGCTGCGCCACGCGACGTGCCGCACATTCAGCGTGTACGGATGCAGGATTTTGTTCGCGCGCGCCTCGACCTGCGCCTGGGTCGTCTCTCGCACCCGGCCGTTGTTGTCCTCGGTCACTTCTCCGAGGTCGACGTACATCCGGAACAGGAAGTTGCCCTCGCGCGGGATGTGCAGGATGCTGCCGCCGTCGTGCGACTGGATGGCGCACTTGAGGCGAATGTCGGGGAAGTCGGTGTCGGCGAGCACATCCATCACCCCCCAGGCGTGGTTGGCCTGCTTGCCCACGAAGTGGCGGCCGATGGCCTCGCGCACGCGGCTGCGGGCGCCGTCACAGCCGATCACATACTTGGCCTTCACGATTCGATCGTGGCCGGCGCGTTCCCCCGCGGTGTGCCGCAGAGTGACAGTCACGCGATACTCGCCCTCGTCGGCCACCGCGAGCGTGACGAACTCGTAGCCGTAATCGGGCTCGAACCGCGTGGGCGAGTTGGCGGCGGCCTCGGCGAAGTAGTCCAGCACGCGTGCCTGGTTGGCGATCAGATGCGGGAATTCACTGATGCCGTGCTCGTCGTCGACGGCGCGTGCGGCGCGGACGATGCGGCTGGGATCGTCCGGATCCGGCTTCCAGAATGCCATTTCGGTGATGCGGTAGGCCTCGGCGGTGATGCGGTCGGCGAAACCGAATGCCTGGAAGGTCTCCACGCTGCGCGCCTGGAGGCCGTCGGCCTGCCCCACATCGAGCCGCCCCGGCCGCCGTTCCACGAGACGGGTGTTGATGTTCGGGAACTGCGCGAGCTGGGCCGCGGCGATCATTCCGGCCGGGCCCGAGCCGACGATGAGCACGTCGACCTCCTCGGGCAGGTCATCGGACCGATCTATCCCGTAACCGGCAGCCGGCCGGACCTGCGGATCGCCGGAGACGTAGCCGTGGTGATGGAACTGCATGGGATTGCTCCTCACTCCCGAATGGGCGAGCGGTTCTCGCTGTTCTATAATCGAACAGACAATTCTTATATAGATTTCTGATCGTACGACGTGATTCCACTCGCAGACAAGCCGCCGGCGTGATCGCGCTCACGGCCACTTCTCCCAGGCGCAGATGCCCACCCACTGTCGAGCCTCGTCGGCCGGGCTCAGATCGAGGCTCTCGCGGTCACGCGGCGCGAACGTGGCAACCAGTCCGAGACACTCCGCCGCCGTGCCGACGACGACGGCGGCCACGGCCACCCACCTGGCGTCAGCGGTCACACTGATCGCGAGCGGCGACCGGCCGACGGCGCGGTGGGCATCTGCACTTCTTGGCGATGCCACTGTGAGTCAGGTCTCACAGCGACTTGGCGACGCCTGAATGATCGTATACGATTTGAGATATGACAACAGGTACCGGCGATCCGGATACAGGACCCACCGACGATGAGCAGGTCATCGGCCGCGGCTTCGCGCCGGGCAAGATCGTCGCGGTTCACCTGAGTTATGAGTCCCGCGCCACACAGCGCGGGCGCCGCCCCGCCGCGCCGTCGTACTTCTTCAAGCCCGCCAGCTCGGTCGCCGCCTCCGGATCGGCGATCGAACGGCCCACCGGTACCGAGCTGCTCGCCTACGAAGGTGAGATCGCCCTGGTCATCGGCACGCCCGCGCGAAACGTGCCGTTGGCGGAGGCCTGGTCGCATGTCGCGTGGGTCACCGCAGCCAACGACTGGGGCCTCTACGATCTGCGTGCCAACGACAAGGGCTCGAACGTGCGCAACAAGGGACGTGACGGGTACACCCCGCTCGGACCGCGCCTGATCGACGCTCAGCGGATCGATCCGACCGCGCTACGAATTCGCACCTGGCACAACGGCGTTCTGGCACAAGAGGATTCGAGTTCAGGATTGATCTTCCCGCTGGCGCAGTTCGTCGCGGACCTGTCCCAGCACTTCACCCTCGAGACCGGCGATGTCATCCTCACCGGCACCCCGGCGGGCTCGTCAGTCGCGCAACCGGGCGATGCCCTCGAGGTGGAGGTCGACGCACCCACCGCCCCGGGCGCCCCAACCACCGGCCGCCTCGTGACGCGAGTGGTCCAGGGCCGCAGCGCCTTCGATCCCGCACTCGGATCCTTGCCATCGGTCGACGACCGACAGCGCGAGGAAGCGTGGGGATCGCGCGCGGCGGCCGGCCTTGCCGAGCCGGCGGCGGGCCTGTCACCCGAACTCCGCGCGAAACTGACCGAAGCACCCGTGGCGGGCCTGTCGCAAGCCCTGCGCAAACGCGGGCTGAACAACGTCCACATCGACGACGTGCACTCGATCCGCCCTGGCAGCAAACTAGTCGGCACCGCGAAGACGCTGCGTTTCGTGCCCAATCGCGAGGATCTGTTCCGCAGCCATGGCGGCGGCTACAACGCGCAGAAGCGCGCCTTCGACACCGTCGCGCCGGGTCAGGTCATCGTCATCGAGGCGCGCGGCGAGCGTGGATCAGGCACCCTGGGCGACGTACTCGCGTTGCGTGCCCGAGCGCGCGAGGCAGCGGGCATCGTCACCGACGGCGGCGTGCGCGATATCGCGGCGGTCGCCGAGATCGGGATCCCGGTCTTCAGCCAAGGCGGCCATCCAGCGGTGCTGGGCCGCAGGCACGTGCCCTGGGATAGTGACATCGCCATCGCGTGCGGCGGTGCGACCGTGCTTCCCGGCGATGTCATCGTCGGCGACGACGACGGCGTGATCGTCATCCCCGCCGCTCTCGCCGAAGAGATCGCCGACGCGGCTCTGGCCCAGGAGACCGAGGACGCCTTCGTCGCCGAACAGGTCGCCGCGGGCCATCCCCTCGACGGTCTGTTCCCGATGAACACCGAATGGCGGACCCACTACCAGGAGGTGCGCGATCGTGGCCAGTAGTGATTCGGTGGTCACCGTGACCGCTCCCCCGAGTAAATCCCAGATCGCCTACGACTGGCTCCACACTCGCATCGCCGACCGCCGATTCGTGCCGGGTTACCGGCTCGTCCTCGGAACGATCGCCGACACGCTCAGCATGAGCGTGGTCCCGGTGCGCGAAGCGATCCGGCGACTCGAGGCCGAAGGGCTGGTGGAGTTCGAACGCAATGTCGGCGCCCGGGTCGCGGAGATCGACCCCACCGAGTACTTGCACACGATGCAGACACTCGGCGTGGTCGAGGGCATCGCCACCGCGCTCGCGGTCCCCCATCTCACCGACGCCGATCTGGATCACGCCCTAGCTGTCAACAATCGCCTGCGAAACCTGCTCGACGACTTCGACCCACACCTGTTCACACGGATCAACGAGCAGTTCCACACCGTCCTGTTCGAGCCCTGCCCCAATCCCCACATCCTCGATCTGGTGCGGCGCGGCTGGACGCGCATGTCCGGTCTGCGCACCTCGACCTTCGCCTTCATCCCCGACCGCGCGCACGAATCCGTCGACGAACACGACCAAATCATCGACCTGATCCGCCGCCGCGCCGATCCACTCGAGATCGAGCTGGCCGCGCGACAACACCGATGGCGAACCATGAACGCCTACCTCGCCCAGAACCCGACCCCGGGCCCGCCCGACTGACTGACCCTACGGAGGAATCACCATGTCAGACAACGCATCCGGCACCCATCACGTCCCGGCCGACCTGCCCGACCGCATTCGGCATTACATCGACGGGCAGTTCGTCGACTCCCTCGACGGCGATACCTTCGACGTGCTCGATCCGGTATCGAACAGCACCTATGTGCACGCGGCCGCCGGTAAGAAGCCTGACATCGATCGGGCCGTCAGTGCGGCACGCAAAGCCTTCGTCGATGGCCCGTGGCCGAAGATGCTTGCCCGCGACCGTGCCCGGGTGCTCAACCGTATCGCCGACATCGTCGAGTCACGTGACGCACAGCTGGCCGAGTGGGAGAGCTTCGACTCGGGCCTGCCGATCACCCAAGCCCTGGGCCAGGCCCGCCGCGCCGCGGAGAACTTCCGGTTCTTCGCCGATCTGATCGTTGCCCAGGCCGACGACACCTACAAGGTGCCCGGTCGTCAGATCAACTACGTGAACCGCAAGCCCATCGGCGTCGCGGGCCTGATCACCCCCTGGAACACGCCCTTCATGCTGGAGAGCTGGAAACTCGCACCCGCGCTGGCCACCGGCAACACCGTCGTGCTCAAACCCGCGGAGTTCACCCCGTTGTCGGCCTCACTGTGGGCGGGCATCTTCGAGGAGGCCGGGCTCCCCCACGGCGTGTTCAACCTCGTCAACGGCCTCGGCGAGGACGCGGGCGACGCGCTGGTGAAGCATCCGGACGTGCCGCTGATCTCGTTTACCGGCGAAAGCCGCACGGGCCAAATCATTTTCGCCAATGCCGCCCCGCATCTGAAAGGGCTGTCGATGGAATTGGGCGGCAAATCCCCGGCCGTCGTGTTCGCCGACGCCGACCTCGACACTGCCATCAACGCGACCGTCTTCGGTGTGTTCTCCCTCAACGGCGAACGCTGCACCGCGGGCAGCCGCATCCTCGTCCAGCGCCAGATCTACGACGAATTCGTCGAACGCTATGCCGCCCAAGCCAAGCGCGTGAAGGTCGGCTACCCGCACGACCCGGCGACCGAGGTCGGTGCGCTGGTGCATCCCGAGCACTACGCGAAGGTCACCGGCTACATCGAGATCGGCAAGACCGAGGCCCGCTTGGTCGCCGGCGGCGACCGCCCGGCGGAACTCCCGACCGGAAACTTCGTGCGGCCCACGGTTTTCGCGGACGTGAAGCCCGATGCCCGGATCTTCCAGGAGGAGATCTTCGGCCCCGTCGTGGCGATCACCCCCTTCGACACCGAACAGGAAGCGCTCGAACTCGCCAACAGCGTGAAATACGGTCTCGCAGCATATATCTGGACCAACGACCTGAAGCGCGCACACAACTTCTCACAGGCAGTCGAGGCGGGCATGGTCTGGCTCAACTCCAACAACGTGCGCGATCTGCGCACTCCGTTCGGCGGCGTCAAAGCCTCTGGTCTGGGCCACGAGGGCGGCTACCGATCTATCGACTTCTACACCGACCAGCAGGCCGTCCACATCACCCTCGGTGAGGTACACAACCCCACCTTCGGTAAATAAGCCCCCCCACCGCCGATCCCCCAGCACAGCAAGGCAACAGCAATGACCGAACGCACACTCACCTCCTCCGGCTTCTTCATCACCCGTGAAGCCCCCATCGACGCCGCGAACCCGGTGCCCACCCCGGCCTCCGTGCCGCCGGACATCCTGCGCGCCGCCTACGCCGAACTCGTGGTGACCGACCTCGCGGCCTCACGCGAGTTCTACGTCGACGTACTGGGACTAGTCGTTACCGACGAAGACGAGGACGCGGTCTATCTGCGCACGCTCGAGGAATTCATCCACCACAACCTGGTGCTGCGCCGTGGGCCGGTCGCCGCGCTGGCCGCGCTGTCCTACCGCGTGCGCACTCCCGAGGACCTGGATCGGGCCGAGGAGTTCTACACCGAACTCGGCTGCGCTGTCGAGCGGCGTGCAGCCGGATTCACCAGGGGCATAGGCGATTCCGTGCGTGTGGTCGACCCGCTCGGCTTCCCGTACGAGTTCTTCCACGACACCGAACACGTCGAGCGCCTGGCCTGGCGTTACGACCTGTACACCCCCGGAGCGTTGGTTCGGCTCGACCACTTCAACCAGGTCACCCCCGACGTGCCGCGCGCCGTGAGGCACTACCAGGATCTGGGCTTCCGGGTCACCGAGGACATCCAGGACGCCGACGGCACCACCTACGCGGCATGGATGCGCCGCAAAGCGACCGTGCACGACACCGCCACCACCGGCGGCGACGGCCCGCGCCTGCACCACGTCGCCTTCGCCACCCACGAAAAACACAACATCCTCGCGATCTGCGACAAGCTCGGCGCACTGCGCCTGTCCGACCGCATCGAACGCGGCCCCGGCCGCCACGGCGTCTCGAACGCCTTCTACCTGTATCTGCGCGATCCGGACGGCCACCGCATCGAGATCTACACCCAGGACTACTACACCGGCGATCCGGACAACCCTGTCGTCACCTGGGACGTGCACGACAACCAGCGCCGCGACTGGTGGGGCACCCCGGTCGTGCCGTCCTGGTACACCGACGCCTCGCTCGTCCTGGACCTGGACGGCAACCCGCAGCCGGTCGTGGCGCGCGTCGAGACCAGCGAGATGGAGGTCACGATCGGCGCCGACGGCTTCTCCTACACCCGCGAACAGCGCGAGGACGACCTGCCCGATTGGAAGAAGGGTGAGTACAAGCTGGGAAACCAGCTCTGAACATCGACAATCCGTCCACCAGAAGGGATTTCGCAATGGCACTGAGCGCCGACACAATCACGGCGATCGCCGACGAACTCGCCGCCGCCGAACGCGATCGCACCACCGTACCGCTGCTCAGCGCACGGCATCCCGGGATGACGATCGAGGATTCCTATGCCGTGCAGAACGAGTGGCGACGTCGCGGCATCGCCCACGGGCGGCGTCCGGTCGGCCGCAAGATCGGCCTGACCAGCAAGGTGATGCAGGTCGCGACCGGTATCACCGAACCCGACTACGGTGCGATCTTCGCCGACGCGGTCTTCGACAACGGGGCCGTCATCGAGCACGGACAGTTCTCCAACATCCGCATCGAGGTCGAACTCGCCTTCGTGCTCGCCGACACCCTGCAAGGCCCGGACGTCACGGTCTTCGACGTCCTGCGCGCCACCGAGTACGTCATCCCCGCGCTGGAAATCCTCACCTCTCGAATCGAACTGCCCGGCCGCACCATCGTGGACACCATCAGCGACAACGCCGCCTTCGGCGGCCTAGTGTACGGCGGCAACCCGATTCGGCCCGGCGACACCGACCTGCGCTGGGTGGCCGCACTGCTCTACCGCAACGCGACCATCGAGGAATCCGGCGTCGCGGCGGCGGTGCTCAACCACCCCGCCACCGGCGTGGCGTGGCTGGCGAACAAGCTCGCTCAGCACGAGGACCGCCTCGAATCGGGTGAGATCGTGCTGGCCGGATCCTTCACCCGCCCCATGTGGGTCGAGCCCGGCGACACCGTGCTCGCCGATTACGGACCGTTGGGAACGATATCGTGCCGCTTCGTCTGACCCCCACCTTCCGCGAACGCCTGGCCGACGCCGACCGCACCCTCTACGGCGGCTGGATCTGTTCGGGCTCACCGGTCGTCGCCGAGATCCTGGCGGGCGCGGGCCTGGACTGGCTGCTGATCGATATGGAACACGCCCCCAACGGCCTCGAATCCACACTCGCCCAGCTGTATGCCGTCTCCGCCTACCCCGCGACACCGGTCGTGCGCGTACCGTTCGGCGACACCGTGATCATCAAACAGGTGCTCGACCTCGGTGCGCAGAACATCCTGGTACCGATGATCTCCACCCCGGACCAGGCGCGCGACGTCGCGGCGATGACCCGCTATCCCCCGCTCGGCACCCGCGGCGTCGGCAGCGCACTCGCGCGCTCGGCCCGCTGGAACCGCATCGAGGGATATCTGCGCGAGGACGATCAGCACGTCTCGCTGTTCGTGCAGATCGAGACCGCCGAAGGGGTGAGGAACGCACGCGCTATCGCCGAAACCCCCGGCGTCGACGGCGTTTTCGTCGGCCCGAGCGATCTCGCCGCCTCCATGGACCTCATCGGACAGCAGTCCCATCCCACCGTGGTCGCCGCCGTGAAACGGGCTTTCGCCGGCATCGCCGAGGCGGGAAAACCGTTCGGCGTCAATGCCTTCGACCCCATCGCGGCACGCGGCTACGCTACAGCCGGCGCTGGATTCATCCTCGTCGGAGCCGACGTGGCACTACTCGCCCGCGGCTCGGAAAAGCTCGCCGGAACCTATATCGGGCGCCCTGACCCGACACCGCGCACCTCCTACTGATCGCGCTTCTACGACAAGGAACCACCGATGCAGGACCTCGTAACCCACTACGAAACCGAACTGCTCGCCACAGCGCCGAATCGGCTGTTCATCAACGGCGAGTGGACCGGGTCGGCGTCCGGCGCTACCTTCGCGGTGCGCGACCCGGCCACCGGCAGGGTCGTGCGGGAGGTAGCCGACGCCACCGCCGAGGACGCGCTACGCGCGCTGGACGCCGCTGTCACCGCGCAGCAGTCCTGGGCGGACACCGCGCCGCGGACCCGCAGCGAAATACTACGTCGCACATGGGAACTCGTGCAGGAACACAAAGAACACCTCGCATTGCTCATGACGGTGGAGATGGGCAAGCCGCTCGCGGAGGCCCGCGGCGAAGTCGCCTACGGCGGGGAGTTCCTGCGCTGGTTCAGCGAAGAGGCCGTGCGTATTCACGGACGGCACGGTCTCAACCCCGAGGGAACGGGGCAGATGGTGGTCTCGCAACGACCAGTCGGCCCGTCCTTCTTCATCACGCCGTGGAACTTCCCCTTCGCGATGGCTACCCGCAAGATCGCGCCCGCCCTTGCCGCAGGCTGCACCGTGGTGATCAAACCTCCCCAACTGACACCGCTGACCACTCTGTACTTCACGCAACTGCTGGTCGAAGCGGGATTGCCGGCCGGGGTGGTAAACGTGGTGACCTCATCCTCCTCGAGCCGCGTCGCCGCGCCGATCATCGCCGATCCACGCCTGCGGAAGCTGTCGTTCACCGGTTCCACCGAGGTCGGCCGCAAACTCATCGCCCAGGCCGCCGACAACGTCCTGCGGGTATCGATGGAACTCGGCGGCAACGCCCCGTTCGTTGTTTTCGAGGATGCCGATCTGGACAAGGCGGTCGAGGGTGCGATCGCCGCGAAATTCCGCAATACCGGCCAAGCGTGCACTGCGGCGAACCGATTCATCGTGCATGAGAAAATCGCGGCCGAGTTCGCTGAGCGGATCACCGACCGGGTCGCGGGGATGAAGATCGGCCGCGGCACCGAGGAGGGCATTACCATCGGCCCGCTGATCGATGACGATGCCGTGGCCAAGACCGCCGAACTCGTCGCCGACGCCGTCAGCCGCGGCGCGGTCATACGATCCGGCGGGGCGCGAATCAACGGTACCGGCAGCTTCTACGAGCCGACCGTCCTGACCGGCGTCGCCGAGGGCAGCGCTATCTTGCGCGAGGAGATCTTCGGCCCGGTGCTGGCCATAGCGACGTTCAGCACCGAAGACGAGGCCGTCAGCTTGGCCAACAACACCGAGTACGGCCTCGTATCCTACGTGTACACAACAGATCTCGCGCGCAGACATCGCATGATCGACCAACTGGAGACGGGCATGATGGGCCTCAACGCGGGCGTGGTCTCCAACGCCGCGGCCCCCTTCGGCGGCGTCAAGCAATCCGGTGTCGGACGCGAAGGCGGCTTCGAGGGCATTCACGAATATCTCTCCACGAAATACACACTCATCCCGAACAGCTGAGGTCCATCGCTGGTCCCGTGCCCGGGTTACTCCGACATGATGACGTCTCGGGTTTCCGGGCTGAGGACATCGCCGACGGTGACCGATATTTCGCCCAATGCGGCCAGGACCGGCCCCTGCCTGATGTGCGGCGTCGACCAGAGCTCCGATATCGGGGGCCCTGGCCCGGTGTGACCAGTGCAGGCAGTCCGCGGCCGTAACCGCGGTGACCAGGTGCGCCCTGGTGGTCAGTGTGCCGCGCGAGCGCCCTATTCCATGGTCGACAGGTTCACAATCCGGGTACGCCGGCACCGTGCTGATGGACTCGCACGATCGCGGTGTCGATCAAGGTCACCCAGTCCAGGTCGCCGACGGGTGTCGGCCAGTGCGCGCAAACCGGTCAGCACCCGATCCCAGTGCCGGCGGCTGACCGAACCCGGTCCCCCACCCGACGATTCACCTTGAACCGCAGCGGGTTCACCGATGCCGGTGACCGACCGCTGACATGCTCCCAGGGTGCTGCTGAGTGCGGAAGTCTGTTGGTGCCTGTCCGGTTTGGCGGGTGAAGAAGGTCGAGAAGTTGGATTGGTCGCGGAAGCCCAGTTGGTGAGCGATTGATGAGATCGGGAGGTCGGT
>Ga0185299_10002767_pt1 | contig 25749 bp, 17 predicted proteins | sample PaiPotPPA55metaG_FD_128002 | JGI IMG/M metagenome (GOLD analysis project Ga0185299, IMG submission 128002) | Iron sulfur acid spring bacterial and archeal communities from Banff, Canada, to study Microbial Dark Matter (Phase II) - Paint Pots PPA... ...
ATGCAGATGCTCGATGCAGGCGGCCTGCCGGTTCTCACCGACGGCGAGCGCAACGCCGACACCGACAACCCCAAGGGCTACCTTGAGTGGGAGCGCATCAAGCAGCTTCCGAAAGATCCCAGTCTGATTGCGGAGGCCGAAGGCAAGGTGGTGAAGGTCATCTCGCAACTGATTCTGTCGCTGCCATCGGGCCACCAGTACCGCGTCCTCTTCATGCAGCGTCCACTACCCGAGGTGCTGAAGTCGCAGGAAGAAATGCTGCGACGCCGCGGTAATGCAGATTCGAATGCCGACACATCCCCGATCGAAGAGGCCTTTCAGCGCCACCTGATCGAAGTGAACAAGTGGCTCGCGGGCAAGAAGAACGTGCAGGTCTCGCGCGTACATTATCATCGCGTGCTGCGCGAACCGAAGGCAGTTGCCGGAGAAATCGCCGCGTTCTTAGGAGTCTCGCTCGACCTCGAAGCCATGGTCCGGCAAGTGGATGGAAGCCTGTATCGCAATCGTATGAAGTAGTGGGGGCGGCATGGAGGGGAGCGCCGGCCACCGCGTCCCGTGTTTGAGGTTGCAAATTGCAACCTCAAAGCAGCGTATTCGCGGGGTGCGAAATCTGAAGGAACCCATTCCCGGTTTGCACTGGAATTAAGATGGCAACTAGCCCGTCCGCGCCGGCGGGAGCGCGAACCCAATCTTACTTTTGCGGTTGGCTGGCGGGTTCATCAGTCTCGTGATGACGTTGATGATTTCCTGGATATTGCAGTCGTGGGTCGCCAGGTGTTTTTCCAATTCTTCTATTCGGTCGGCGAAAGCTTTGTTTGCCCCCAGCATCGCACGCAAGCGCACAAACGCCCGTACCACAAAAACGCTCATTTCTACTGCTTTTTTAGAATTAAGCACGGTCGCGGCCATGATTGCGCCGTGTTCCGTGAAGGCGTAGGGGAGCGAGCGTCGGCCACCGCGTCCCTTTTTTGAGGTTGCAAATTGCAACCGCAAAGCGGCGAACTCGCGGGGTTTTAGCTGGAACATGAAATCAGAAGGGAACCGCTCCCGGTTGCGGTTCACCTGCTGATTGAGGCGCTTTACCGGAACTCCGTAGATCTCGGCCAGCGCAGTATCAAGGATGACTTTCTGATGGTGCAGAACAGCGATACGAGATTCGATGGGCACCACGGCAGCTCTTTTACGGGTTACTAGCAGTCGCTGTGCTCGTGCGGGATTTGGAGAACGGACTCTCATCCCGCCATCATAGCGGTCATCAATAACAGAGGCTGTGACGAACGAACGCTCCGAATGTGATGAATGTCGGTTGCCTCTCGCAGGCTGTTGAGTAGGGTCAGGAGCAAGAAATTGCGACATCTCCATTTGAGGTTGCAAATTGCAAACTCAAGTCAATCCTGAAGACGAAACCGGAAGCAGGTTGCGGCGGAATCGACCAAACATCATAAGAATTTACGTGACGCTCACTTCCGTATACGTCCCATACACCTGCCGCAACGCATCGCAGATTTCGCCAACGGTGGCGTAGGCGCGGACGGCGTCGACTATGTAGGGCATGGTATTGGCGTCAGAAATGTTGCCGTCGGCGCCCGCGGTGGGAGCCTTGGCGGCGGCTTGCTTCAACGCATCGAGGCGACGCTGGACTTCTTCGTTCGAGCGGCGGGCGCGCAGGGCTTTGAGTTTCGCTCCCTGAGTGCTGGCTACCGATTCGCCGATGTAGAGAATGTTAGGCGACTCCTCTTCGATGACGAAATCATTTACGCCGACCGTGATTTTCTCGTTGGCTTCAACGGCGCGCTGGTACTGGTAGCTAGCTTCGGCAACTTCTTTCTGGGGATATCCGCGCTCGATGGCTTTGACCATGCCTCCCATCTGGTCGAGCTTTTGAAAGTAATCGAAGGCGCCGTTTTCCATGTCGAGGGTTTGCTTCTCGACGAAGTAGCTGCCGCCGAGCGGATCGACAGTCTGGGCTGCGCCCGATTCGAAGGCAATGATCTGCTGCGTGCGCAGCGCAATTCGCGCGGCTTCTTCAGTGGGCAAGGCGAGCGCTTCGTCGTAGGCGTCGGTGTGCAAAGACTGCGTGCCACCGAGCACCGCCGCCAGCGCCTGCAGGGCGACGCGCGCGATGTTGTTCATCGGTTGCTGAGCGGGCAGCGAGACGCCGGCGGTTTGGGTGTGGAAGCGCATCAGACGGGTTCGGTCATTCTTGGCGCCGAAACGGTCCTTCATCAATCGATACCAGATCTTGCGCGCGGCGCGGTATTTGGCGATCTCTTCGAAGAAATCGTTGTGTGCATTGAAAAAAAAGCTGAGGCGCGGCCCGAATTCGTCGACGTCGAGGCCGCGGCGTCGCGCCCACTCGACGTATTCGACGCCGTCGTAGATAGTGAACGCGAGTTCCTGCAGCGCGGTCGATCCGGCCTCGCGAATGTGGTAGCCGGAGATGGAGATGGTGTTGAAGCGCGGCGTAAACTTCGACCCGAACTCAAAGGTGTCAATCACCAGGCGCATCGAGGGCGCGGGCGGATAGATGTATTCCTTCTGCGCGATGTACTCCTTGAGGATGTCGTTTTGCAGCGTGCCCGAAATCTTCTTCCAGTCGGCACCTTGTTTTTCCGCGACGACCAGGTACATGGCCCAGAGCACACTGGCCGGTGAATTGATGGTCATCGACGTAGTGATTCTTTCGAGGGGGATGCCGTCGAAAAGGATCTCCATATCTTCGAGCGAATCGATGGCCACGCCGCACTTGCCGACTTCGCCTTCGCTGGCCGGGTGGTCGGAGTCGTAGCCCATGAGAGTAGGCAGATCGAAGGCGACGGAGAGTCCGCCGCCGCCGTGTTCGAGAAGATATTTGTAGCGCTGGTTGGTTTCTTCGGGCGAGGCGAAGCCCGAGAACATGCGCATGGTCCAGAGCTTGCCGCGATAGCCGGTCGCGTGAATGCCGCGCGTGTAGGGCGGTTGGCCGGGATAGCCGAGGTATTGCTCGTAATTCCAATCGGCGGGGAGATCCGCCTGGGTGTACAGGCGGCGAATCGGGGCGTTCGAGATTGTGCTGAAACGCGCGTGGCCGTGTTCGTCGAGGTTGGTGCCGGTGGGAGCGCCGATCGGTTTCTCGGGAGCCTTGTCGAGCGTGGTCGCCAGCGTTTTCTCGGACCATTGTTTTTCAGACTCAGCAGGGTGACGGCCGTCAAAGACATCGGCAATCGGGTTTTCGGCTACAACCTTAGACAGATCGGCTTTCGGTTTGCTTTCGGGCATTCATGTCCCCACGTCAGTTCCAACTACGACTTTGATGATAGAAGAGGATCGTCATGCCGCAAAATGGCGCGACCGACCGAGCGGTTGGTAAAGGGGAAGGAGAAAATCTTCACCACAGGGGACACAGAGGGGCACAGGGTAAACCCTCCCTTGACGGCGCTTTTCGCGCGCACCTATGCTTGGTCTTCATTCGGCGGAGGGATTCTGAAAGCGTTCCGGCGGTTGTTGCAGCGTACTCCTGTGTACGGAGCGTACAAGGCGCTTGGCCACTATCCCGACTACTGGTATTGGATACTGCGCGGGCGGCCGACGCGATCTCCTCATCTGTTGAAACAGAAAGTCGTGCGTGAATACGGAGAGAAATTTGGGCTGAAGACCCTGGTCGAGACCGGAACTTACTATGGCGAGATGGTTGCCGCGATGAAGAACCGTTTCGACCGCGTCTATTCCATCGAATACGTCCCAGCGCTCGCGGAGCGGGCCAAACGCAAATTCGCGCGCGCAGAGCACGTCCGGATTTTCTGTGGAGACAGCCGCGCGGTCATGCCCGAGGTGCTCGCATTATTGAAAGGCCCGGCACTTTTCTGGCTGGACGCCGGTTACTACGGCTGGATTGGGATGCAAACGGACGAGCAACGCCTTTCGGCGGAACTGGCGATGATTCTGAGCCATCCGTATCCGCACGTGATTCTGCTCGACGATGCGCGCGGACTCACTGGGCGCGACGGGATTCCTTCGGTCGGCGACGTGAAGGCTTATGTGGAGTCGAAGTTTCCGCAGCGATCGGTGGAAGTGAAGTTCGACATCATGCGCCTTACACTGCGGGAATGCTGAACGCCTCCAGAGACGCGGCGAAGGCTGCTGAAAAACTCAGGTTTCGTATCTCAGGTTTCGTATCAGGGGTATCGCTTGAGCGATACCGCTAGTCCTTCGAAATCAATCGTCTTTTAGGGGCTGGATATCGAATGCCGACTCTTGCCGCCGTTCTGTTCAGTCGTGCCGTAAGTGCCGCAGTCTGAGACGCGTCTCTACGTTGATTGCCTACAACGATTCTCTCTTGCGCGCAAGTTCCCAAGCCTTCGCATATTTCCACGAAACATAGACGGCATGGTAAAGGTGCAGGAGGAGACCTTCGCGTCCGTCGAGAAATCCAAGGCGGAAGAAGTAGTTGTAGATGAACGTTGCGATTGGGCGTAGCACGATGTTGAACAAGCTGAAGCCGCGGGGGCCTTTGGCAATTGTCATCTCCGCGCCGAGGGACGAGTAGCGGTTCATGTGGTCGATGTAGTCGGCGAGCGTGGGGTAGGAGTGGTGCAGTAGTGAGTGCTTTAGTCTTCCGGAGATGCCATCGATGAGTCTTGCGTCTTCATGCACAAGGCGCTCTTCGAAACGCGCCATGCCCTTGTGAAAAAGTCGCAGTTTCGGATCTGGCCAAAAACCGCCATGCTTGATCCAACGGCCGAGGAACTCGTTCTTGCGGGAGATCCAGAATCCCGTGACGTCCACAAAGACCCCGCCTTCAGTCAAGCCCTTTTCTTTTGTTAGTTTCTTGAATTCTCGAATGCTCTGGTGCGTGATGAAGTATCTGGATTGTTTAACCCTTTCGAGAAGTTCCGCCTGGTTGGGTCGAGCAGAAGGAAAGCGGGCTGCGATTTCCACTGCAAGGGGCTGTTCCACCTCTTCATCCGCATCCAAGCTCAGAATCCATTCGCCCGCTGCCTTGTCGATGGCGGAATTCTTCTGGGCAGCGTAGCCTTTCCACTCCTCAATGAAGACTTTCGCGCCGAAGGATTTCGCGATCTCGACGGTGCGGTCGGTTGAGCCGGAGTCGACGACGATGATCTCGCCTTTGCCTTCGGCAACCAGTGGCTGTACGCTAGCTAGCGTGCGCCCGATGTTGGCTTCTTCATTGTGAGCGATGATGATGACGGAGAGGATCACTCGGAACTCCTGCCGCTACCAACCGAGAGCCTGCCGAGCTGCGCTCGGCTTGGACGGGCGAGGGCGCCCGTCCCCACACGAACCGTCCCCACACGAACCTTCTCCACACTAACCTTCTCCACACTAACCTTGACGAGTATCGAGAGCTTCACGGAGAGAGGATACGCGAGAGGCGGCATGCGGCAAAAGAAAAACGCCACAAAAGGGAAACGCCGGGCGGGGGCGCCCGGCGCTCCATCGCGGATAGTTTCAGACCCTACTGTTGCGGTGCCGCTGGCTGGGCCGGAGGTGGCGCCGGTGCTGGCTGGTTGGCGGGCCGCTCCACCACGTGCGGAATATTCGGCACATGCGTGACCTCGCCTCGCTCAGCGTCGGCGATCTGAATACCAGCGTGGTCGAGCAGGAGACCGATGGCCCGATCCAGTTCGACTTCTGCCTTTTCGTACGCAGCTTGGGCGGAGACGAGCGTGACTTCGGCCTGGGTCATGGCCGCTTGGTTCTGCAACACCAGCGTTGAGGTGGATGCGCCGAGCGCGTATTTCTTTTGTTCGGCATCGAGAGACTGGCGCCCCAGATCCAAGGCGGCCTGGGCGGAAGCGACGCTGGCGCGATTCTGCTGCACGCCAAACTGCGCGTTGCGCACCTCGATGCGAATTTGGTTCTCGAGTTGCTGGATGCGCAACTGCGCTTGCCGGTATTCGAATTCCGAGCGCACCTGCGTTGCTTGCGCGGTGCGATTGCGGAGTGGAATACTGAGCGTCAAGCCTACCCCTTTATCGGGAGCAGTAGAATCGACCAGTTGACCTAACGCACCAGAGTAGGATGTGGCTGGATTGGCGTTCCCAGTACAAGGATTGGGATTTGGCAAGCAAATATAACCCGGGTTCAGAGCGCCGCCCAACCCGGTTCCCTGGTAGTAGGCGAATAAGTCCAGACTCGGCAACAGAGAACTGCGAACGGCCTTGTTGCTGATCTCGGTATTGGACAGGTTGATGCGCGCTTCCGCCAGCTCGGGACGATGGCCGAGCGCATCGTTCACCAGATCCTGCGTAGGGATAACCGCTTCCTGCGCGGGCAATTCCATAGTCGAGGTAGGAATTACTTCGGCGTCGGCCAGTGCAGGGTCGACCAGCGTTCGGCTGAGCGCATTCTTCATCAGTAATTGCTGCAGCTCAAGATTGGTCAGCGCCAAGGTCAGCGTTTGCTGATTGGTGGCGACCGTGCTCTGCGCGCGGACTACTTCAATCGGCGCCAGGGTCCCGATTTGCACTTGCTTCTGGTTGTCAGAAAGAGTCTTCTGAGCGAAAGCCAGCTGCTCCTTCTGCACCCTGACGTTCTCGTAGGCGAACACCAGGTCCCAGTACATGTTCTCGATCTGGTCGACCGTGTTGGTGATTTGCCAGCGGAAGGCCACATCTGAGATTTCGCGGTTGTTCTTCGCGATCTGAATGAAACGAGTGTTTGGGGCGAATCCGAAGCCTTGCAAAAGGTGCTGAGTCGCCTGGGCGCGAAAATTTGAATTGTATTGGGTGGAGAAAGGTTGATATTGCGAAAGTGGGCTTGCGGTGCCCCGAGTGTTGTTGAATCCGACGGAAAGATTTGTACCCCACTGGAATCCTTGCTGGTAGCCAAAGTCCCAGGTGCTCGTATGACTATCCGAGAAAGGGGGGGCGAATGGGCTTACAACTTGAGTACGGTTCTGATCCAGTTGAAAGGTGCCAGTAAGAATCGGATCAAAGCTGGTGATGAGCGGGCCGCTGCCGAGGGTTGACACGACCAAGCCGCCCGTGCCGGTGCCGGCGCCACCGGCTCCGACGGAGGTTCCGCCCTGGCCCGAACCAACTTGTGTACCGAGCCCGCCTACGCCGCCGCCGGGCGTGTTCTGTATGACACCGCTATTAACACCGAGAATGGCCGCACCCGCTTTGGAGCGCCAGATGTCGGTGTCCGCAATGTTCAGGTTGTAGCGGGCGATCGCGATATCGAGATTGTTTTCGAGCGCCAGTGCGACCGCGTCGTTCATCGAGATGTAGAGTTTGCCGTCGTGCATGAGTTGGTCAATGCGCGGCGTGTTGGCCACATTCGGCGGCGCTACGTGGCGCGCAGTGTAGGGCGCGAGCAGGTTGGGGAAGGCCGACCGCGGTTGCGAGTACTCCTTCACATCAAACGGCTGCGACTTCGACGGCACGGCCTGCTGGGCCGGCACCTGCGCCGATGGAGCGCTGGGCACGGACGAGGTATCCTGCCCCCACCCGGCAGGTACCATACTGGCGGCAAGAAGAAGGGCGGCGGTCCGCTGAAACGCAGTCAAGACTGTAGAACGTTGCATTCGCATCATCTCCATTGGTCACACTAAACGATCAGATCCATAGGAACGGACGTGCTGGTCCGCACGTTTACTAACCCACTTCTGATACGCAGAACGACAGGCAAGAGTTCCTTGCAATCTTTAATCCTTCATCCTTGCAGTCCACTCCTTGCAATGCTGGGCAAAGGCAATCTTTTCCATTGATCGTCAGTGAAATTGCTCGCAAGTGAAATAGTATAGCTGACGCGCCGGCGCACCTTCCGCGACCCCGGCGGTAAAACTTTGTAAACAGTTACGATGATACTCAGGCGGCTTAGGACTCGAAAAAGAACGTGCGTAATCTCAGACTGACCCTTTCTTATGACGGCGCTGATCTCGCCGGCTGGCAGGTGCAGCCTGGCCGGACAACCGTCCAAGGCGCGCTGGCCTCAGCCATTGGACGATTGAGCGGGGAAAATGTACTGCCCCAGGGTTCGGGCCGCACCGATGCGGGCGTGCACGCGCTGGCCCAGGTGGCGAGTTTCGCGACCGCGTCGACGATTCCCACCGAAAACTGGATGAGAGCTCTGAACGATATTCTTCCGCCTTCGATCCGGGTGCTGGAGGTGACGGAGGCCGCGCCCGAATTCCACGCACGCAAGTCGGCGCGCGCCAAAACTTATCGGTATCGCATTTACCGCGGCGCGATCTGTCCGCCGTTTCTGGCGCGGTATGTGTGGCACTACCCTTACCCACTGCAGGAATCGGCGATGGTTACAGCCGCCCGCGTGGTTGTGGGCGAGCACGATTTCACGTCGTTCGCGGCGGTAGATCCGGAGCGGGTGGAACGGATCGCTGCTGGCGAGAATGTTCACACGAGCAATGTTCGCCCGACCAACGTTCGGACGATCTTCGCTTCCAGTTGGACGCGCGAAGGCGAAGAATTAATCTATACCGTTCGCGGCAGCGGATTTCTTCATCACATGGTGAGGAACCTGATCGGCACATTCCTGCTGGTGGGGAAGGGAACGGTGAGCCTGGAAGATTTGCGCCGCATCCTCGAGGCGCGGGAGCGTACTGCCGCCGGAGCGACGGCGCCCGCCAGCGGACTCTACCTAGTCGAGGTGGAGTACTAGTGTGGCGCGGACACTCTTGTCCGCGCCACAGCGCGATAGCTGCAAGCACGCGGACAGGAGTGTCCGCGCTACACGTGCAATTCGCAAGAACGATTATGACTCTGGCGCGCCTGTTCCGTCCCGCGTACACTTCTTCGCAGATGGCCACCAACGTCGAATTCGCTGTGTCCCGCATCGCCTCGGTGAACCCGGCTACGGGTGAAGTGTTGGGCGAACTGGATAGTGCCGGTCCTACCGAAGTGCGCGCTGCGGTGGCGCGCGCGCGCGCCGCACAGCCGGACTGGAACGCGTGGGGAATCCGCAATCGCGTGCGGATGTTGTGCCGTTTTCAGCAAATTCTTCTCGCTCATAAAAACGATATTGCGCGGCGCATCACGCAGGAAGCAGGCAAGCCCGCGGTCGAGGCGCTCGTCACCGAAGTTCTGGTGGTGCTCGACGCGGCGCGATTCCTGATCGACAACGCATTCGCGGTCCTGCGCGAAGAAAAACTCCCGCACGGAAATCTCGCGCTTAAGACCAAGTCAGGACGCATTCTGCTCGAGCCCTACGGTGTGATCGGAATCATCTCGCCTTGGAATTATCCTTTTTCGATTCCGGCGACGGAGGCCATGGCGGCTCTGGTTGCGGGAAATGCGGTCGTTCTCAAGCCCTCCGAATTGACGCCGCTGATTGCGCTCGAATTACAGTCGCTGCTGCGCGAGGCGGGAGTTCCCGACGACGTTTTCCATGTGCTTCCGGGCGAAGGCGAGACTGGGGCCGCGCTGGTGAAGAGCGAAATCGACAAACTTGTCTTCACCGGCAGCGTCGCCACCGGCCGAAGAATCGCGCAGATCGCCGCCGAACGGCTGCTTCCGGTTGTGCTCGAACTGGGCGGCAAAGATCCCATGGTTGTGCTCGAAGACGCCGACGTCGATGTCGCGTCGAGCGGCGCCGTCTGGGGAGCGTTCGTCAACGCGGGTCAGACCTGCTTGTCGGTCGAGCGCTGCTACGTCCATCGGGCTTTGTATCCGGCGTTTTTGGACGCCTGCTCCGAGAAGGCGCGCAAGCTGCGCGTTGGCAATGGGATGGACCCGGCCACGGAAATCGGTCCCATGATTCACGAGCGGCAAGTGCGGGTGGTGGAATCGCACGTGGAGGACGCAAGGCAGCGCGGCGCCCGGGTGCTAGCCGGAGGCACGCGGCTGCGCGAGCTTGGCCCAACATTTTTTGCGCCCACCGTGCTGGCCGATGTCGATCACAGCATGCGCGTGATGCAGGAAGAAACCTTCGGTCCGGTGCTGCCGATTGCGCCTTTCAAAGACGATGCCGAGGCGGTGCGGCTGGCCAACGATTCCGACTTCGGATTAGCCGCCAGCGTTTGGACGCGCGATCGCACCCGCGGCGAGCGACTGGCGCGCCGGATCGATGCCGGCACGGTGATGGTGAACGATGTAGTGTCGTGTTTCAGCATCAGCGAAGCTCCACATGGCGGCGTGAAGTCAAGTGGCCTGGGTCGTACGCATGGACGCTGGGGCCTGGAAGAAATGGTGCGCGTGAAGTATCTCGACAGCGACCTGGTCCCACGCCTGAAAAAAATCTGGTGGTTCGGGTATGGTAAAGGATTCACGGGCGAGATGGAAGGCTTCCTCGACCTGCTGTATGCCCGTCCGCTGCGAGGGAATCTGAGAGCCGGCGTGCGCGCGGCCGGAGCGCTGTGGCGGAGAAAACTGTAGAACCAGTTCTCAGTTCTCGGTTCTCAGTTGTAAACTAAAGGACCTTTCTGAGAACTGAGAACTGGGAACTGGGAACTGAGAACTCGACTATGACCGACAACCGCGCGTTCCTACGCCACACCCTCGCCACGCTCGCCTATCGCGGAGCGAAAGCGATCCGCAACGCAGGGCCGAATTTTGCCGATTACAGTTGCGGCGAAACTTCGCGCACGCCGATAAGAATCCTCGCCCACATCGGCGACCTGATGGACTGGGCCCTCACCATGTCCGAAGGCCGCCGCGAGTGGAAGGATTCCTTGCCGCTGCCGTGGGAAAAAGAATGCGAGCGCTTCTTCGCTGCTGTGAAAAAGCTCGATGACTATCTGGCGTCGGAAAAGCCGCTCGAAGTCTCCGCGGAAAAATTGTTTCAGGGCCCGATCGCCGACGCGCTCACCCACGTGGGCCAGATCGCGATGCTGCGTCGGATGGCCGGTGTCCCGATGAAGGGCGAAAGCTATTTCGTGGCCGAAATCACAGTCGGACGCGTCGGCGCGGATCAGGCGGCAGCGCGCAAGCAATTTGACTGAGGGCATGTTGTAAGCGGGCGACGTTAGATCAGAATCCGATACTTGGGTGTAAACCATAAGCCGCGTCCGCTTTCAGAAAGTTCCCAATCTGTTTTTCCCGAACGCGCTTGGGCGTGTTCCCCAAGCTCTCGACGATATTGCACGACCGAAAGCTTCCAGGCCACTCGGCGACTTCAGCACCTAGCAGAATCAGATGGGGCGCGATCCAGCCGGCGCGAGCCAAGAAAAGTGCCACCCCCGTTCTTGCCGATCCAAACCACGGAAACGGTGGTCGAGCGCTTTCTTTTTCGCCGAGGTCAAGCGACGTCGAAGCGATCGTGGTCCATCACCTTGGTCCACGCCGCCACGAAATCTTTCACAAACTTCTCCCGCGAGTCCGTGCACGCATAGACTTCCGCGAGGGCACGCAGTTGCGAGTGCGAACCGAAGATCAGGTCAACACGGGTGCCGGTCCACTTGACCTCGTTCGTTTTGCGATCGCGTCCTTCGTAGACGGTCCCGGAGCCATTGGACTCCCTAGAGGGCTGCCATTGCGTGCTCATGTCGAGGAGGTTGACGAAGAAGTCGTTGGTCAGCGTCTCCGGCCGTTTGGTGAAGACGCCGTGCGTGGACTTCCCGGTATTTGCGCCAAGGACGCGCAGGCCACCGACCAGAACCGTCATCTCCGGCCCCGTCAGCCTCAGCAATTGCGCCCGATCCACCAATAGCTCCTCAGCCGATAGGCGCTGCTTGCCGTGGAGATAGTTGCGGAAGCCGTCCGCTTTCGGTTCGAGCGGTTCGAAGGATTCGACGTCGGTTTGCTCCTGCGACGCGTCCATGCGGCCCGGCGTGAAGGGGACTTTCACCTTGTGGCCGGCCTTCTTCGCCGCTTCCTCGATGGCTGCGCAGCCGCCCAGAACGATCAGGTCGGCAAGCGAGACCTTTTTCTTGCTGGACTTTCCTCCAGACTGTGAGCCGTTGAACTCCTTCTGGATCGCCTCCAGCTTCCGCAGGACCTTCGCCAGTTCAGCCGGCTGGTTGACTTCCCAGTCCTTTTGGGGCGCTAGACGAATGCGCGCGCCGTTCGCTCCACCGCGCTTGTCAGAGCCGCGGAATGTGGACGCCGACGCCCATGCAGTCGAGACCAGTTGGGAGATCGACAGTCCGGATTTGAGGATCTTGGCCTTCACTGCGGCAATTTCCTTCTCCCCGATTAATTTGTGATTCACAGCGGGGATCGGGTCTTGCCACGGCAGGTGCTCCTTCGGAACGAGCGGGCCGAGATAACGCACGATCGGGCCCATGTCGCGGTGCGTCAGCTTGAACCACGCCCGGGCGAAGGCGTCGGCGAACTGATCCGGATGCTCGTAGAAGCGCCGTGAGATTTTTTCGTACGCAGGGTCGAAGCGCAAAGAGAGGTCCGTGGTCAGCATGGATGGCGCATGACGCTTTGAGGGATCGTGCGCATCGGGCACTGTGCCGTTGCCTGCGCCATTTTTCGGCGTCCATTGATGCGCACCGGCCGGGCTCTTGGTCAGTTCCCAGTCGTAGGTGAAGAGGTTGGTAAAGAAGTTGTTGCTCCACTTGGTTGGCGTCTGGGTCCAAATAACTTCCAGGCCGCTGCCGATGGTGTCAGCACCAAAACCTTTACCAAATTTATTCTTCCATCCCAAGCCCTGGTCTTGGATGTCGGCACCTTCTGGTTCCGGGCCCACGTAGTCAGCGGGAATGGCAGCGCCGTGGGTCTTGCCGAAGGTATGGCCGCCGGCAATCAGTGCGACCGTTTCTTCGTCGTTCATGGCCATGCGGTGGAAGGTTTCACGAATGTCCCTGGCGGCTGCGACGGGATCCGGTTTGCCGTTTGGGCCTTCGGGATTCACGTAGATCAATCCCATCTGAACCGCGCCGAGCGGATTTTGAAGATCACGATCGCCGCTATAGCGCTCGTCCGCCAGCCACGTGCCTTCGGGACCCCAGTTGAGCTCTTCGGGCTCCCAGACATCCGCGCGACCGCCGCCGAAACCAAAGGTCTTGAATCCCATCGACTCGAGGGCGACGTTGCCGGCGAGGATCATCAAGTCAGCCCAGGAGATTTTGCGGCCGTATTTCTGCTTGATCGGCCACAGTAGCCGGCGCGCCTTGTCGAGGTTCACGTTGTCAGGCCAGCTATTGAGCGGTGCGAAGCGTTGCTGGCCGGCTCCGGCGCCGCCGCGGCCATCGCCGATGCGATACGTGCCTGCGCTGTGCCACGCCATGCGGATGAACAGTCCTCCGTAGTGCCCGAAGTCGGCCGGCCACCAATCCTGCGAGTCGGTCATGAGGGCATGAAGGTCTTTGATCACGGCATTCAGATCAAGACTCTTGAATTCCTGGGCGTAGTCGAACTCCTCGCCCATTGGATCAGACAGGTCTGAGTGCTGGTGGAGAACCTGCAGGTCCACTTGATTGGGCCACCAGTCGCGGTTCGTGGGAGCGGAGGATCCGTGGTTGAAAGGGCACTTGGATTCGGTTGACTTGTTCTTGCCCTGATCTTTGCCCTGCATCTCGGGGGAAACAGTCCCCGAGGAAGAGGCCAGTGTGTTTTCCATATGCGTTGGATTTTCCATTTGTTTTTCCTTTGAATGAGTTCAAAACAGTGGATGATCTACGAACCCATCCGACTGCGGTTCGCACAATTAGCTGCCGACGCGCTTGCTTGATCGGCTGTCCAAAAAGAATCCGCACTTCTCCAGACTTACATCTCCAGACTTAACGGGAAGCGCGCCGCGGAGCGCACTTCGTGCAGAGTCCCCGGAAGATGAGTTCGCATTCGCGAAGAACCCGCTTACCGAGAGAGCCCGGGCCCGGCCTGGGCACGTCATACCATTTAATATCCTCAACATTGCCGCAGCGGTCGCAGATGAAGTGGTGATGCTGCATGCCCTTCGCATCGAAGCGCGCGGCGCGGCCCTCGATGGCCACTTCACGCACCAAGCCCGCCTTCACCAAGTCCCGCAGATTGTTATAGGTCGTGGCCCTGGAAGAGCGCGGATCGACGCGATTTACGGCTTCGGAGATTTCCGCAGCCGTTGGGTGCCGGTTGCGTTCCAGCAAGAATGCCATCACAGCGTAGCGCTGCGGAGTGCATCGCAATCCGCTGCCATCGAAGGACCGTTTAATTGCCTCGGCGTCCACTGAGTTTTTAGACTATGTCTAATGTGAGATTTTGTCAAGAGTTGGGGTTTTGGTGGCTGCTGCGAGCAGAAGGCTGGCGGATGCCGCATTGAGTATCCTCAGACGGATGCGCTCAACTGTTGTTAACCGGCGTGGGTGTTGAAAAAGGCCCTCGTGGAATCGAGAGTTGGTGGGGCTGAGTACCGCAGCGAGGAAGAGTTCTTGCGGGGATTTGTTATCGACAATCGAGGGGCCCTTCATCGGAGAGTTGAGATCGTTATTTCTTGGGAGCGAGCAGCCCAAGAATTGGGAGGAGCGCACAGATCGCGTACGCCAAGCCAAGTACCCAATTGAGTAATGCTTTGCCAGGATGTCTCACCCAGTAAAAGAGCAATGCGGACAACAGCAGTGCCTGCGGAACGATCTCTAAATAGCCACGCACCTGAAGAGTCGGTGGAACCGTCGTGTAGATAAAGCCCTCGAGCGACCCGGGAGGGGCGGCGAACGTTCCCAGAACGCCCACGCCAATTAGTATCCATGCAATCAACAGCCATCCGTTGCGGCACCCGAACAGAATCTCCCGGAAGGGATACAAGACTGTTGCAAACAGCACCCCGCGCACAATCTGCAAGGCAGGCCCTAGCATTACAAACGGACTGGTCATCGGGCGCATCCCAGAATTGGGCTTATTGATGAAATCCGCGTAATGGAGGAAGTGAAAAGCCAGCGCTCCCATTACGAAGTACGTGAGCGTATGACTAACAACGGTCTTGACGGCCAGAGTCGAGAAGCGAGGTTGCGCGTTTTCCATGCGTAGACTTCCACCTTCTGGCAACGCTATGCAGCTAAACGCAGGAAAGCAATGATCGTCGTCACGACTCAATGTGAGGATGGTCACCGTGCCGTAATGCAGGCACTTGGATTTCGAGGTTGGCGATAAGTCGGCGATACCACTCAGAACGTTACCGTTTCGGGCCTTGTTTGGTCCAAAGGCTGGGCGTGAGTAAAATAGCGAAAAGCGGCCTCTGCAAAAGCCGCGCAGGAGACTCAATGGCTTCCGGTGAAACGGCGACCGCAATCACGAGCAAGATTCCGCAGCTTCCCCACCACAAAGTCAAGATCAAGAAACCGGGACAACGTTCCTGCAACGAGAAAAACGATAAGGGCAAGTTCTGCGGCGGACACCTGAAACGCTGGTTCTATGCCGCCGACGTGCTCGAACAGGAATGCGGTGATGTGGAGAAAGCCTGGGGAGCGGACGCCGAGGTGTATCGTTGCGAATTTTGCCAGACGCTCTACCTGCCCAACCCCGAAGATGCGCGTGGGATGAACGTCGCGGGCCCCGGACAATATTCGATTTTCGGTTTTGTTGTTCCGCCGAAGGACGAAAAGAAAACGTAGAAAGGCTAGGTGACAGGTGGCAGGTCCCAGGTGTCAGGAAAATCGTGCTCTGACGCCTGAGACCTGAGACTTGCCACCTGACTCACCGTGGATATTTCTGATCTCATCTACGACTGGAATGCTCTGTATCCGAAGTCGCTGCATCCGCCGGGACCGGTGCGCCTGACCGATGAAACGTTGCGCGATGGTTTGCAATCGCCTTCCGTCCGTGATCCGTCCATTGATCAAAAGCTGGAAATCCTGCACCTGATGGAAGCGCTCGGCATTAACACGCTCGACCTCGGTCTTCCCGGAGCTGGTCCGCGCGCGGTCGAGCACGTCACGGCGCTCGCGCGCGAAATTGTCGCCCACAAATTAAAGATCACGGCATACTGCGCCGCCGCACTCACGAGGAACGACATTCGCCCCATCGCCGAGATAGTCCAGAAGACCGGCCTCCCTATCGAGGTTGCTGCCTTTATTGGATCAAGTCCAATCCGGCGCTACGCCGAGGGCTGGACCGGCGACTTCCTTCTTCGAACGACCGAAAAGGCCGTCAAATACGCGGTCTCGCTTGGGCTCGAAGTCATGTACGTCACCGAAGACACGACCCGCTGCGATCCGGAAACGGTGAAGCAGCTCAACTCGGCGGCCATCAATTATGGAGCGCACGCTCTGGTGCTCTGCGACACCGCCGGACACGCCACGCCCATGGGCGCCGCCGCGCTGGTCAAGTTTGTTCTTGAAGAAGTGGTGAGGCCTTCCAGAAAAAAAATTCGCGTCGACTGGCACGGCCACTGCGACCGAGGATTGGCAATTGCCAACTCGATGGCGGCTTTGACAGCGGGCGCGGATTGCGTGCACGCGACCGCGCTCGGCATCGGAGAGCGCGTCGGCAACACGCAGATGGACCAGATGCTCGTCAACCTGAAACTCATGGGCATTGCGCCGTGGGATCGGCAGGATCTGACCAAACTCAAGCGCTACTGTGAGGCCGTTTCCGCCGCCACCGGCGTTCCGATTCCCGCGAACTATCCCGTGGTTGGCGAGGACGCATTTCGCACCGCCACCGGCGTTCACGCCGCGGCCGTCATCAAAGCGTATAAGAAAAAAGACATCGAACTCGCGAACGCCGTCTATTCCGGAGTTCCGTCGCACTACTTCGGCCTGGAACAGATCATCGACATCGGCCCGATGAGCGGAAAATCAAACGTTCTCTTCTGGCTGGAGCGCCGCGGCCTTCCAGTGAACGACGAAGTAGTCGAGCGGGTATATAAGTGTGCCAAGGCGAGCGACCACACCCTGAGCGAATCCGAAATCCTGGCGTGCGTCCAACCCGCTCCGTGACCGTGGAGTGACGGGCGCCCTCGCCCCGTCCTTCCTCGCAGCGTCCGATTCCGCCGGGCGAGGCGCCCGGCTCTCCACTAGCAACCGCGAATGCGTCCCTACTCCGGCTCCCGCGCCAGTTCCGGACTCGGCGCCGTCTCTCCCTCCAGTTCCTTATGCCTCGCCGCCCGCTGTTGATTCAGCATCTTGGTCGCCGACGCCAACTCCGCCCGGCCTTCTTTCTCGCGTCCCATGCGCATCAGCACCTGCCCCCGCAGATAACGCGCGCTGGCGTTCCCGCTATCGAGCCGGATGACCTGATCCAGTTCCGAGAGCGCCGCGGCGTAGTGCCGCCGATGCTCATCAATCTTCGCCAGCCCCATGTGCGAGCGGAGGAGCTGCGGATCGAGCTTCAGCGCGCTCCGATAATTTTTCGCCGCCTCGTCCTCGTTCCCGGCCGTCGACTCCAAACTCCCCAACTGTTCGTAGGCGAACGACACGTCGGGCTCCAGCACGATGTCCTTATGAAACTCGTCGCGCGCCCGGTCATAATCTTGCTCATGCACATACGCCAGCCCCAGATTGAAGTGCACGAACGGTAGCTTCGGATCGGCCTGCGCCGCGGTTTCCAACTCTTTCACGGCGTCGTCGTACTCTCCGCGATTGATGTGAGCCTTGCCCATCAGTAAATGAAATTCCGGAGAACCCTCTCCAATCTCAACCAATCGCGCCGCCGCCTTTTCCTCCAGCGCCGGGTTCTTGGCCTTGTCTGCCGCATGCTCCAGCACGTAGAGATAATTCAGTTGGTCCGACGCACGTCCCCACAACGGTTCGAGCGCGCTGATCGCGTCTGTCCAGCGATCGTTGAAGAAGTAGCAAAGCCCCAACAAGTAACGAGCTTGATAGGAATCCGGCGACTGCTGCACGACCGACTCAAACGGACGGATCGCCCGCACGAAATCGTTCTGACGGAAATATGCAAGCCCAATATTCAGCCGGATTCCCGCAATGTCAGGCGCCAGCTTCTCGGCCTTGTGCAGCATTTCGAGAGCCTGCGGCCACTGCTTGCGGCGCATATCAATCACGCCGAGATTCGCGTAAGCCCCCGCCACTCCGGGATTGATTGCCAGCACCTCCCGGAACTCGCGCTCGGCTTCATCCAGCTTGCCCGCATGCAGCGCGGCTTCTCCGGCTTCAAACAGCTTCTGCGGATCGCGCGCCGCCGGCGCTCCGGCCGCTTTTTTCGCCGGCGCCGCGCTCTGGACACTTATCGTATTCGTTACACCACTCGTCATCCCGGTCGAAAGAAGAAGCAGTAAGAGAACAACGAAGATCACTCCGATGCTTGACACTCGATTCATCGTCCTGTAGTGTCCGCCAGCAAGAGGCTTAAATTCAAGGAGTCATTAGCCTGCTGAAACATGGAATCCGCCGATTCGAAGCCTACGCGAAATGCCTCTGCGGCGAAATCCCGCCGGGCGTCAATCTCCGACTCCTCCCGCAAACGGACGCAGCCCGCAGCAGTCACCATTCGCGACGTTGCCGAGCGCAGCGGATTTTCTTCCGCCACGGTTTCCATCGTCCTGAACAACGCGCCGCTCGCCCGTTACATTCCCGACACCACCAAAGGACGCATCCACAAAGCCGCCCAGCATCTCGGCTACCGTCCCAACTTGTTTGCCCGATCGCTGCGTGGCCGGCGCAGTCACACTGTCGGCGTCATGGTTTTCGACATGACCGACCCTTACTGCACGCTCGTGCTGCGCGGCATCGAAAACACTCTTTACCAGTCGTCGTTCCTCCCCATCCTCACCGATGTCCACAACGAGCGCAGCCGCTTCGAGCGCTATCTGGAAATGCTGCTCGACCGGCGCATCGAAGGTCTGGTCGTCCTCGCGAACTGGCTGTTTGTGGACATCAACGTCCTCGCCGATCTGGAGAAGAACAACATTCCGACGGCGACCGTGGGCCGCGAACTGAAGAACGACAATATCAGCTCGGTGATCGTCGACAATAATCTGGGCGCGCGCGCTGCTCTCGAACACCTGTATTCGCTAGGCCACCGCAAGGTCGCGTTCATTCGCGGCCCTCGCCAGTTGTCCGATACCGAACCTCGGTGGCGTGGCGTGCGGACACTTGCCCGCGAACATAACCTTGAACTCGATTCGCGGCTGATCGTCGACCTACCAGAATCTGGAGATCCGTTTTCGAGTTTTGAACAAGGATACAAATTAACGGAGGAATTGCTGCACCGCCGCCGTCCCTTCACCGCGCTGATGGCCTTTGACGATATGACTGCCTTTGGTGCTATTCGTGCATTAGCAAAAGCGGGGATTCGCGTTCCCGATCAATGCTCGGTGGTGGGTTTTGACGACGTCTCGCCCGCCGCCATCTATTCTCCCGCGCTGACCACGGTGAGACAGCCCATGGAAGTTATGGGAACGGCCGCAGCAACCCTCGTGCTCGATGCCATCAACGCCGGTCTTGAAAAGAAACCGATCCGCACCATTCACCGCAGAATCGTTCCCGAGCTGATCGTGCGCGAATCCACCCGCAGCGTAAAGTAGCGGTCCAAAGCACAACTGGCGTCAAAATCAGGCCTTGAGTAGGGCGCCCTTCAAAGATTGCGAAAAAACTATGAATTCGTGTAGAGACGGGGCTTGCCCCATCTCGGATTGCCGAAAAACTTTGAGTCGCCTAGGTTTGGGAAGGGCACGACTGCGCTGGTTGTCCCCGAGGGTCACTGTTTTCCATCACGCATTTTCTCTTGACAGAGAGAGACACCTGAAGCAGTATTGATACGTTTTAATAAAGGCATTTGACCGTTTTTGAGGATGGAACGCTGGTGGTGCTGATGAGAAGCGTCTGGCATTTGTTCGACGGCGTCGAATCGGCGAGGAGTCATCAATGAGAAACCGTCTCTTCTGTGGAATCGTGGTGCTGTTGGCAGTGTTCGTGGCAGCGAATCTTCACGCCCAGGACACCGGCGCGATCACCGGCACGGTCCGTGACAACACCGGAGCGGTGATTCAAGGAGCCGACGTCAAAATCAGCGGCACCGCAGGCGGCATCGAGCGAGCGACCACCACTAACTCCGACGGCGATTATTTGGCCGCTGGTCTGCCGGGCGGCACTTACAACCTCACCATTAGCGCGAAAGGTTTCAAAACTTTCAAAGGCGAGGGAATCGTTTTGCGCGTAGGCCAGAAAGCCCGTGTGGACGCGGCGCTCGCCGTAGGAAACATCGCTACCGAGATTGTCGTGCAGGGCGAGCAGTTGAATCAGGTCGAAACCCAAACCTCGGAACTGGCCGGAACCGTCACCGGAAGGCAGATCACTCAGCTTCAGCTCAACGGACGTAATTACACGCAGCTTCTCGCGTTGACTCCCGGAGCGACCAATCAATCCGGCGCAGACGAACCGGGCACGGGCTTGGCGACTGTGGCGTACAGCGTCAACGGTGGCCGCACCGAGTACAACAACTGGGAGGTTGACGGCGGCAACAACATGGATGACGGCAGCAACACGACGTTGTTCACCTACCCAAGTCTGGACGCGATTGCTGAAGTCAGCGTGCTCAGCTCGAACTATGGAGCACAGTACGGCAGGAACAGTTCCGGAACGGTCGAAGTCGAGACCAAGTCCGGTACTCAAAAGTTCCACGGAGATGCCTACGAGTTTGTTCGCAACGATGCCTTCAACGCCCGCAACTACTTCCTGCCGAACGTCCCGGCTTATAAGAAAAATGATTTTGGTTATACGATCGGCGGTCCGGTGACGATCCCTGGTCTTTATAATCAGGATAGGACCAAAACTTTCTTCTTCTTTTCCGAGGAATGGCGGCGTGATCGGGTGCCTGGACAGGTTTTCAACGCTGTTGTCCCATCTTGTGTAGAGCGCGGGTTGCAGCCCGGTACCGGTGGCGTGGGCTGCACGGGATCGCAGGCTGCCTTCGGCGATTTCAGCGAACTCTGTCCGGGAACGACGCCGCCGGCTCCGCCGGGGCCGGGGCCGGACTGCCCAATCAACCCCGCAAATGGAAACCCATTCGGAAACCCGAGCTACGGGGGATCGGGTCCGCCGAGCAATCCAGTCCTTGTGCCCATCGATCCCCACGCAGTACCCCTGCTGGCGATGTTCCCATTCCCCAATTTTCAGGATCCAAGCAGCGGACTCTGGTTTTACAACCAGGCATTTCCCAGTCCAACCAATTGGCGGCAGGAACTGTTCCGCATTGATCACAACATCAATTCAAAATTGCACGCTTCGGTTCGCTACATTCATGACTCGTGGAATTCGGTGAGTCCGATCCCGCTGTGGACCGGTGCAGGCAACTTTTCTCCTAGTTATCCCACGATCGGGGATGCCTACTCACAGCCGGGAACGAGCCTGGTAGCACATCTCACCGCGACCATTACTCCTACGCTCCTGAACGAGTTCGTAGCCAGCTACTCGGCGAACCACATCACGATGCAGCTAACTGGGAACGCGTGGCAGCGGCAACCGCCTGACACGACCCTGGGTCTTTTCCCAACTAACGGCGGCAAGCAGCCTGGGTTCGGTCTGAATGGCGGGAATGTGTTTGGGGGACTCTCTCAAGACCCGGGTTACATCCCCAACGGACCGGTGAACTCGAATCCGAGCTACACTTACCGCGATAACGTCTCCAAGATCGTCGGCAAGCACAACTTGCAATTCGGCGGGTATTTCGTTGCTTCCCAGAAAAACGAACTGCCCCAATTCCAGCCCTCGCTGAACGGCTTTATTACCTTTGACACCACGGCACTCCCTCAATCGACTGGTAATCCTTTCGCAGACATGCTGACGGGGAATATCGCCAACTATCAGCAGGCGAGCGGTCAGCCGAAGTATTACCTCCGCTACAAGATCTTCGAACCCTATTTCCAGGACGACTGGCGTATCACGCCGCGGCTGACCCTTAATCTGGGCTTGCGCATCAGTTTGTTCGGCACTGTCTACGACGACAAAAGACAGGCTTACAATTTCGATCCGGCAAAATATCAATTCGGCGCAACTACTCTCAATCCCGACGGGACGATCACGCAAGGAACCAGCCAATTCAACGGATTAGTTCAGTGCGGTGTAGGAGGAGTCCCAACCGGTTGCGCCAAGGGACACCTGTTCAATCCCGCTCCGCGCATCGGTTTTGCGTGGGATCCTTGGGGTGACGGCAAGACCGCGATCCGCGGTGGTTACGGCATTTTCTTCGAGCACACCAACGGGAACGAGGCGGTCGCTACTGCACTCGAAGGCTCTCCGCCGCTGGTACAGAACCCCGTTCAACAGAAGATACCCACCACCTTTGATGCAAGCGGCAATATTGTGACGTCCGGATACACGTCAGTGGGCGGAGCGCTCGGCGCCCAATTCCCACAGAGCGTGGTATCGCTCCCAGATAAGCAGGTCTGGCCTTACGTGCAGCAGTGGCACTTCGACATCCAGCACGAACTGCCGAAACACATCGTTGCAATGGTTTCGTACGTCGGTAGCAAGGGGACGCATTTGGGAGAGCGTTACGATCTCAATCAGATCCACTCCTACACTCTGACCTCGAATCCCTACAAGGCTGGTGAGCCAATCGGGCCAAACGACTGCTCTTCCGGATTTACACCGAGCGGCGTTCAGATTCCTGGCTATAACCCCGACCAACTGGCTGCAGATCAAGCGCCCGGAACCCCCGGGGTTAATATGTATGTTGCATGCGGTAACAATCCCGATTTTTTCCGCCCCTTTTTGGGATTTTCGGATATTCGGGCGCAGAGAAACTCGGCCTCGTCGATCTACCACGGTCTGCAACTTTCGGGACGGAAAACGGTAGGGACTTTGCAACTCAGCGCTTCCTACACCTACAGCCACTCTATTGACGATGCGTCCTCCGGCGGAGATGCGAGTTTCGTCAATTCCTATAATCTGCGGTCAAACCGTGCTAGCTCGAATTTCGATCAGCGCCACGTATTCACCTTGAGCTACATCTATGACCTGCCATTCTTTAAAGGGTCAGGGCTAACGCACACGTTGCTCGGAGGCTGGCAGTGGTCCGGCATCACCGCACTTCAGACCGGAGCGCCCTTCAGCGTGACCAATGGAGGTGCCGGGAGCATTCCTTCAGACAATGCCGGAGTGGCCAACGGCACAGGGACCGGTTCGCACCCAGACCTTGTCGGTAACCCGAATTCGTCAATCCCCAAAACGGATTTTCCGAACCAAAATGGCCCGCTGTTGGTGAACCCGACAGCCTTCGCTGCGCCCACGGGACTGACTTTCGGCGACTCGCCCAGAAATGTTGCCCGAAACCCCCGTCAGACCAATTTCGATATGGCGGTATTTAAGCACTTTGCCATTCGCGAAAGTGTTGCGCTCGAATTCCGCGCAGAAGCGTTCAACGTCTTCAATCATACCGAGTGGGGCTATATCGCCGGTGGCGCAGGTTCCGCCGGCGGGAATGGCAACTCTACCGGCGGGAGCGCCGGGGTGGGCTGCTATGGGCCCGACGGGAACGCCGGATACAACCCAGTCCCCACCGACCAGAGTCAAGGCTGCCTTGGCAACAACTTCCTGCGCCCTGGTGCCGCCCACAATCCGCGCATTCTGCAACTGGGCTTGAAGTTCATCTTCTAGGGGGAAGCGTTCGCGCCAACAGAAAATCCTGGCTCGCCACTAGCCGGGATTTTCTGTTCAAAGCGGATCTCCCCGAGGGTCAGTCCGCTACGCCCACACGCACACGTTCTCGACTAAGCACGCCTAGCCCCTTCTCCAGATCGGCAATCAAATCCTCGACATGCTCAACGCCGACCGACAGGCGGATCATCTGCTCTGTCACGCCCATCTTTTTCAGCAGCTCCGGATCGATCAGGTAGTGCGAAGTCAGCACCGGGATGGTCACCAGCGAATCCACTCCGCCGAGGCTTGGGGCCAGGGTAAACAGGTTCAGCGCCTCGGCCACGCGGCACGCGTCGGCGCCGCTGCCTTCCACCTCGAAGCTTAGGACGCCGCCCGCGCCCTTCAATTGCTTCTTTGCGATCGCGTAGTCAAGATGTTCTTTCAGCAGCGGATAATGCACTCGCGTTACCTTCGGATGCTGGCTCAGAAACTCGGCAATCCGCAGCGCGTTTTCGTTCTGGCGCTCGACCCGGACGGCCAGAGTCTTGATCCCGCGCAGCAACAGAAACGCTGCGTGCGGATCCATGCAGCAGCCGAGCGTCGTGCGCAGGTGGTGGATCTGCTCGATCAAGTTGCGTCGTCCAGTGGCGATGCCGCACATAATGTCGGCATGTCCGCCAAAATATTTCGTGCCGGAATGCAGCACCAGATCGATGCCCCACTCCGCCGGGCGGCAATTGATAGGCGTCGCAAAGGTCGAATCAATGGTTGTGGTCAGGCCGTGCTTCCGCGCCAGTGCCGTAATCTTCTCGAGATCGACGACCCGCACCGTCGGATTCGTCGGCGATTCGATGTGCAGGATCTTTGTGTTCGGCCGGATCGCACGCTCGTGCTGCTCCATGTTGTTGGTGTCGACAAACGTGGTTTCGATCCCCAGCTTTGGCAGCCACTGCGAAAGGAATCTGATCACGCCGCCGTAAACATCGCACTGCGCCACGATATGGTCGCCCGCCTTCACCAGCGCCAGAATCGAAGTCGTGATTGCGGCCATGCCCGAAGAGAACAACAGCGCCGCATCCGTGCCTTCCAATTCGGCGATGGCATTTTCGGCGGCGGTATTCGTGGGATTGCCGTAGCGCGTGTAGTAGAGGTCGGTAGGTGTGGCGCGCACCTGCTCTTGCATGTCGGTGACTTCGAAGGTAGAAGTCTGATAGATCGGCGTGGAGAGCGGGCCGTTCTTTTTGGCGAGGCTGGCACCGCCGTGCACCGCCTCGGTTTCCTGGCGAAATTGATGCTTCTTCATTCGAAATCTCCTGTAGAGACGCAGCTTGCCACGTCTCAGGCCGCGTCCAGAGGAGACGGGGCAAGCCCCGTCTCTACACGAGACTAGCTTCGCACGCCTGCCGCATTCAGCGCGGGCACGGGCGCTAGCCATTGTGCCGAGCGAGCGTGCCGGCCGCTCACCAGTTTGTCGAACTCCTGTTGCAGGGCGCGCGTCACGGGACCAGCCTTGCCATCGCCGATGACGCGAAAATCAATTTCGCGCAGACCAATGACTTCCGCCGCCGTGCCGCACACAAAAACTTCGTCGGCAATATAAAGCTGATCGCGCGAGATGGGCTCCTCGATCACGGAGTAGCCCAAATCCCGAGCCAGCGTGATCAGGCTGTCGCGAGTAATGCCTTCGAGAATCCCCGCCCGCGGCGTGGTGTAGATGATGTTATTGCGAACGAGGAAAAGGTTTTCGCCAGTGCATTCTGCCACGTATCCATCGGGGCCCAGCATGATCGCCTCATCGAATCCGGCGCGTTGCGACTCCGTCTTGGCCAGAATTGAGCTCACATAATTTCCCGAGACCTTGGCCTTGGTCATCATGATGTTCGGATGGAGCCGCGTGAACGACGCAATATTGGCGCGGATGCCGCGCTCCTTCGCTTCGGCGCCCAGAAAAGTCTTCCATTCCCACACCGCGACCATGAAGCGCGGTTCTCCGGCTTCGACAGTCAGACTCATCGCGCCGTCAAGGTAGATCATCGGGCGGATGTAGCACGATGAAAATTCGTTTGCGGCAATCGTCTGGTTGATGGCGGTCTTCACAAGCTCGGCGGTAACGGGCAGATCGCGAAAGCCTACGATGTGGGCAGAATCCATCAGGCGTTCGACGTGTTCGTCCATTCGGAACACAGCCGGGCCATTATCGGTCGAGTAGCAGCGGATGCCCTCAAACACGCTAAAGCCGTACTGCACAGCGGCGCTGACAAACGGGACCACGCCTTCACTGGCGGGCCTCAACGAATCGTGAATCCATATGTAACGAGCGGCTCCCATGTTGTCCATTATAATGACGCGGCTATGGAAACCGGACTCAGAAACCGCGTCGCCATCGTTGC
>Ga0185299_10002768_pt1 | contig 25747 bp, 24 predicted proteins | sample PaiPotPPA55metaG_FD_128002 | JGI IMG/M metagenome (GOLD analysis project Ga0185299, IMG submission 128002) | Iron sulfur acid spring bacterial and archeal communities from Banff, Canada, to study Microbial Dark Matter (Phase II) - Paint Pots PPA... ...
GTCACCAGATGACGCGCTTGACCGGCGCTTGCCGGACCCTCATTACGATCACTATTTGTAACGCCTAGCCTTGCCCCTGGCTGGAGCCGTCGCGTCCTCGATCCAAGAGTTCGACTTTGATGCCCCAGGCCAGCGCAGGCATAAGGGGAACATATGCCGTTGCGGCTCTACAATACGCTGACCCGCCAAAAAGAGTTTTTCAAGCCGCTCGATCCCGCGAGTGTGCGTCTCTATGCCTGCGGCCCGACGGTTTACGATCATTTGCACATCGGCAACGGGCGCATGCTGATCGTCTTCGACGTGCTCTTCCGCCTGCTGCGCCATGTCTATGGCGAGGCCAATGTTAAATACGTCCGCAACATCACCGACGTCGACGACAAGATCAATGCCCGCGCGGCGGAGCGCGGGGTCGATATCCGCGGCCTGACGGATGAAATGACCGCAATATTTCACGAAGACGCAAAGGCGCTCGACTGCTTGGCGCCAACCATCGAGCCCCGCGCGACGGAGCACATCGCCGAGATGATCGCACTCATCGAAAGGCTTATCGCCAAGGGCCATGCCTATGTGGCGGAAGGCCATGTGCTGTTCGATGTGCCCTCGATGCCCGCTTACGGCAAACTCTCGAAGCGTCCGCTCGACGAAATGATCGCGGGCGCGCGGGTCGAGGTCGCGCCCTATAAGCGCGGGCCGATGGATTTTGTCCTGTGGAAGCCGTCGAGCCCGCAAGAGCCCGGCTGGGAGAGCCCCTGGGGCCGGGGCCGTCCTGGCTGGCACATCGAATGTTCGGCGATGAGCTGGAAACATTTGGGCAAGGATTTCGACATTCATGGCGGCGGCATCGATCTTGTGTTCCCGCATCATGAAAACGAAATGGCGCAAAGCTGCTCGGCTTTCGGGCGTGACGTGATGGCCAATTTTTGGATGCACAACGGCCATCTTGAGCTCGAAGGCAAAAAAATGTCGAAGAGCCTTGGGAATTGCTTGACGATCCACGAGCTCTTGCACACTGAGAATTTTGGCGGCCGCTTCTGGCCGGGCGAAGTGCTGCGACTCGCGATTGTGAAAACGCATTATCGCCGGCCGATCGATTTTACGGTGCAAGCGCTGGAGGAGGCGGAGAGGCGCATCCAACGGTGGTGTAGACGGATCAGATACAAATGGCCGGGCGAACTCAAGCCTCTGGTGCATGAAGATTTCTTGCGTGCGTTGAAGGATGACTTGAATACCCACAAGGCATTGGATCTCATGGGGGGCTATAGTTCAACCGCTAATTTTAACCCCCCATTTAACTCAGATATTAGGCCATCTGATGAGGAGGCGATGCAAAACGCCGCGTATCTTCTCGGTGGAGCTTCACTGTTGGGGTTGGACTTAACCAAAGACGCTGAGCCTCCCACAGAAGAGCCTATCAGCGATATGGCACGGGTCATGACGTTGTCTTTGGAATACGATTGGGCACGCGCCGCCAAAAACTCGGCGGAGGCAGACCGAATCCGCAAAGAAGTCGCTGCTTTGGGGGTGGATTTACCTAACGACGACGAGCCTGCCAGAAAACAGCCTGTCAGCGACAAGGAACGCGCCGTGATGTTGTCTAGAGCACGCGAGCGCGCCCGCGCGTCCAAAAACTGGGTGGAGGCAGATCGTATCCGCGAAGAACTCGACGCGCTGAGGCTCGTGCCGAAAGACAACAAATATGGGCCAACAAAATGGGACGTGAAGCGATGAGCGCCAGCGCGTTTCCAAAACCACCAAAACCCTTGCTGCGGCCTTTCCTGCCCGCCGACCTTCCGCCTCTCGGCGAAATCCGTTTCGCCGCCATCGAGGAATTGACCGGTGACGATTACGATGAGGCGCAGCGCCGCGCGTGGGCCTCGGCCGTTGATGACGACGAGGAATTCGCACAAAGTCTTGAAAAAGGCCTGACCCTCGTCGCGCTAATCGGCGGCGGCCCGGTTGGTTTTATCTCACTTCAGGATGGCGGCCTGATCGACCAACTTTATGTCCATCCATCCGTCGCCCGCACCGGGGTCGCGAGCGCGCTCGTTGAGGCGATCGAAAAACTCGCCGCCGCGCGGGGCACCGCCACGCTCGTGACCGATGCCAGCGACACCGCGAAGCCCTTGTTCGAGGCGCGTGGCTATCAGGCGACGCATCGCAACACGATCGAAATCGATGGCGAATATCTCGGCAATACGCGCATGAGAAAAGCGCTGACGCCCAAAGCCGCGCCGGATGTCCGGCCATGACCCGCGAAAAGCTCACCTTGTTCGACACGACCTTGCGCGACGGCGCGCAAATGGCGGGCATCGATTTCTCGCTCGCCGACAAACGCCATATCGCGGCGCTTCTCGACGGTCTCGGCCTCGATTATATCGAGGGCGGCTATCCCGGCGCCAATCCGCTTGATACGGAATTTTTCGCGCAACGCCCCAAGCTAAAGGCCGCGCGTTTCGCGGCTTTCGGCATGACCAAAAGGGCGGGCCGCTCCGCCGCCAACGATCCGGGCGTGGCAAGCCTTCTAAATGCAGATGCCGATGTCATCACCTTCGTGGCCAAGGCCTGGGATTTTCATGTTCACGTGGTGCTCGGCTGCACGCTTGAGGAGAACCTCGAAAACATCCGCCAGTCGATCGAGGCGGCGCTTGCGAAAGGCCGCGAGGCGATCCTCGACTGCGAGCATTTTTTTGACGGCTTTAAAGCCAACCGCGCCTATGCGCTTTCTTGCGCAAAGACGGCTCACGCGGCAGGGGCCCGATGGATCGTTCTATGCGACACCAATGGCGGAACGCTCCCGCATGAGATCACAACGATTGTCGAGGAAGTAGCCGTGGATGTGCCGGGTTCGCACCTCGGTATTCATGCGCACGACGACACCGGCAACGCGGTCGCCAATTCGCTTGCGGCCGTTCGTGCCGGGGCGCGGCACATTCAAGGCACGCTGAACGGGCTTGGCGAGCGGTGCGGCAACGCCAATCTCGTCTCGCTGATCCCAACGCTTCTGTTGAAGCGCGATTTCGCCGAAAAATTCGAAATCGGCGTGACGCCGGAAAAGCTCGCGACGCTCGCCAAGGTCAGTCACACCCTCGACGAATTGCTCAATCGCGCGCCCAATCGGCACGCGCCCTATGTGGGCGCCTCGGCTTTCGCGACCAAGGCAGGGATCCATGCCTCGGCGGTAATGAAGGAGCCGAAGACCTACGAGCATATCGTGCCAGAGGCGGTCGGCAACAAGCGCCGGCTTCTGGTGTCCGACCAGGCGGGGAAATCGAACATCCTTGCCGAGCTGGAGCGAATCGGGGTGCGACTCGACAAGAACGACTCCCGGGTCGCGCGACTTCTGGACGAGGTCAAGCAAAAGGAATCGCTTGGCTACGCCTATGAGGGCGCGGACGCCTCGTTCGAGCTTCTCGCCCGCCGGATTCTCGGGCAGGTGCCGGAATATTTCGAGGTCGAGCGCTTTCGCGTCGATGTCGAGCGCCGCCACAATGCGCAAGGCGAACTCGTCTCGGTGGCGGAGGCGGTCGTCAAGGTGCGCATCGGCGGCGAAACCCTGATCTCGGCGGCCGAAGGCGAGGGTCCGGTCAATGCGCTCGATCTCGCGTTGCGCAAGGATCTTGGCAAATATCAGCGCTTTATCGAAGACCTCGAACTCGTCGATTTTCGCGTCCGCATCTTTCAAGGCGGCACCGACGCGGTGACGCGAGTCTTGATCGAGTTTCGCGACGGCTCCGGAGAGAGCTGGTCGACGGTCGGCGTCTCCGCCAATATCATCGACGCCTCGTTCCAGGCGCTGACCGACGCGATCACCTACAAGCTTCTAAAATCCGGCGCGCGATAAAGGCAATCTGAAATTTTCAGAGGCGCCCCGTGGGGCATGCTCTAATTCTCGTTCGAATACTGCAAAATGAACCCATGCGGCAGGCCTCTCGGAGGAGCGGGAAAAGGCGCCGCGCGGCGGACCGCCGCGAGCCACGCGGTATCGAGGGCGGGGTTGCCGCTCGCGCGATAGACCGCCTGATGGGTAAGATTTCCCATTTCATCGACAAAGAGGCCGATTTGTCCGACGCTGATCAAATGCTGCCCGCGGAGTTCCGGCGGAAGATGCACTTGGCGGGTTATCAACCCCATCAGCAATGACTCATAGCTCGCCTTCTCGGTTCCGCCGCTGATCGGCGCGGCCTTGGCCGCGGCTCCAATTGAATAATTCGGCGCCGGAGACAATGCGGCGAGCTGTTGCGCAACCGTCGTCTTTTTGCCTTGGGCGGGAGGGCTCTTGCTGTCTTGCGGCGCCTGCTTTTTTTGCGGCTTGGCAGGCGGCTCTGGCTGCACCTTGTCGAGAGCCTCGGCGTCCGGCGCGTCGTCGGCGAGCTTTTGCGGCTCCGCTGGCGGAGACGAATTGGCCGCTTTCTCTTTTGATGCAGTCGCGGTCTTTTCCTGCTCGGGGGTTTCTCGGGTAACCTGCGGCGCTGCGAGCTTGGGCGGTGGCGCCACGCGAGGCGCTTTCGTTTCCTTGTCAGGTTCTCCCTTGTGGGTTTGGTCCGCATTGCCCGATAGCGGCGCATCATGGGCGACTTCGACGTCGTCGAGGTGCACTTTTTCGGGAGGCGGCTTCTCTTTCACCACGGGCGGGTTCACGAGGTCGGGCGGCGGCGGGAGAGCTTTCTGCTCTGGCGGGAGCTCGGCGACGATCTCCACCGGAATTTCTTCCGCGCGGGTGGGCTCGGACGCGACCGAGAAATCCTCGAAAAGAAGGATAGCTAAAACCAACGCGTGGGCAGCCACACACGCCGCAAGGATCAGGGCGAATCGCCTGCGCGCCTGGCATTCCCGCGGCACGATCAAACGTTCGGACGGATCCGCCGTGAAAGCGGCATCGACGGGTTCGCGATCGAGCGTCACCTTGCCCTCGACATCAACGACCGTGGCCTTTCATCGTTTGCGCCAGATTCAATGCCCAAAAACAAGCTTTTATATGCGCGGATCGACGGTCTCCTGGCGCGTGCCGAGAACCGCGGCCTTTGCCGCCGCGATTTCGATCATCGGCACAATATCCTCGATCTTTTCGGCGACAAGATAGCGGACCTCCAAGGAAGACTGGATAAATCGCCGCTCCCGCATATGCGCGAAAAGCCGCAGCAACGGCTGCCAGAAGCCGGCGATGTCGGCGATCACGACCGGTTTGGTGTGACGCTCGAGCTGGACCCAGGTCAATTGCTCGGCTAGCTCCTCCAGGGTTCCAATGCCGCCGGGCAGCGCGACGAAGGCGTCGGCGCGCTCGAACATCAGGCGCTTGCGCTCATGCAAACTGCCGACGACAAGGCATTCCTGGAGTCCTGGCAGGGGTCCTTCCCTGCCGACCAAAAACTCCGGAATAATGCCGGTGACGTGGCCGCCGCTGGCGAGCACCGAGCCGGCGATTGCGCCCATGAGACCGTTGGCGCCGCCGCCATAAACGAGGCCGACCCCGGCCTTCGCCATCGCCTGGCCGAGCTGTCGCGCGGCCGCCTCGAAGACGAGGTCGACACCTTGGACGGAGCCGCAATAGACACAAATGCTACGGACGAGGCGGAAGCGAGCCTCGACGGCGATGTGCTTCGATGACATCGTCTGCTTGTTGCGCGCCGCCTGGTCAGGGTCAAGTGGAGCTGGGAACCGAAGGCAGCGCGGGTTGTAGTCCCGTTGCGCCGCCGCAAGTGGAAATCATTTAGCGGATCATGGTAATGCGAGATCAAAAAGCCTAGAGGATGATCGCCGGTTCGCCCTCGAGGCGTTTGAGCGCTTCCGGTCCATTATGAGCCTTCGCCGGCAAGCGAGCCAAATGTCGCGTCCTTTCTTTTTCCATGCTCCGCCGCCTCAAGCCAAGGCTTCCGCCAAATCGGTGCGGGGCTCGGCCATCCGCAAGCTCTGGCCCTACATCTGGCCGTCCGGGCGGCGTGACTTGACGCTGCGGATTTTCGCCTCCGTGGCGTTGCTGCTGGCCGCGAAGGTCATCACGATCGCCGTTCCCTATTCCTTCAAATGGGCCACGGACGCCATGAGCGATCCGGCGCGGGCATCCCTTTCCGCCGTCATCGCGTGTCCCCTGGCATTCACGCTTCTTTATGGCGGTCTGCGCATCTTGATGGCGCTCCTCACCCAGGCCCGCGATGCGATCTTCGCCGATGTCGCGATGCACGCCGTGCGCCGTCTCGCGCGCGACGTATTTGCGCATTTGCATTTGCTGTCGCTGCGCTTTCATCTCGAACGCAAGACCGGCGGTCTCACCCGGATCCTTGAACGCGGCCGCAATTCGATCGAGATGATCGTGCGCACGACGATGCTGACGGCGGTTCCGACGATTGTCGAATTCGTTCTGATCCTTGCGGTTTTTCTCTATCAATTCGATTGGCGTTATGCCGCCGTGGTGACTTTGATGATCCTCGCCTACATGGGCTTCACCGCCGCAGCGACCAATTGGCGGATCGCGATACGGCGGGCGATGAACGAGAGCGATACCGACGCAAATACCAAGGCGATCGACAGCCTGCTCAACTTCGAGACGGTCAAATATTTCAATGCCGAGGAGCGCGAGAAGCAACGCTATGACAAATCCATCGCCCGTTACGAGCGCATGAGCATAAAGACTTACACGTCGCTTGCCTGGCTCAATGCCGGGCAGGCGGTCATTTTTACGTGTGGATTGACGGCCGCGATGGCGATGAGCATTGCCGGCATCGAGAGCGGCGCCAATACGGTCGGTGATTTCGTCCTCATCAATGCGATGATGATTCAGCTCTATCAGCCGTTGAATTTCATGGGCGTCGTCTATCGCGAGATCAGGCAAGCGGCGATCGACATCGAAATGATGTTTTCCGTTCTCGCGCAGCATCCCGAGGTCGAGGACCGTCCGGGCGCGAAGTCTCTTGCGGTGACGAACGGCGAGCTTTCGTTCGAGCATGTGTCTTTTAATTACGACCCGCGCCGGGCAATTCTGAAGGACGTGAGTTTCGACGTGCCGGCCGGCAAGACCGTGGCGATTGTCGGTCCCTCGGGGGCCGGCAAATCCACGCTTTCGCGGCTGATATTCCGTTTCTACGAGCCGTCCTCGGGGCGAATCACCATCGACGGTCAGGATATCGCGATGGTGACCCAAACCTCGCTGCGCGAGGCGATCGGGATGGTTCCACAAGACACGGTACTTTTTAACGACACGATCGCCTATAATATCCGTTACGGCCGCTTCGACGCGAGTGACGCCGCGGTCCGTGAGGCAGCGCGTCTGGCGCGAATCGACCATTTCATCGAACATATTCCGGGCGGCTACGAGGCGCAGGTCGGCGAACGCGGCCTAAAACTCTCGGGCGGCGAAAAGCAGCGCGTCGCCATCGCCCGAACCATTTTGAAGGCGCCGCCGATCCTCGTTCTCGACGAGGCAACCTCGGCGCTCGACTCCTTCACCGAAGGCGAGATTCAGGACGCGCTCGATCTTGTCGCCAAGGACCGGACTACCCTCGTGATCGCGCATAGGCTCTCGACAATCGTCAATGCCGACGAGATCATCGTGCTCGACAAGGGCAGGATCGTTGAGCGCGGCGCGCATGCCTCGCTGTTGGCGCGAAACGGGCTATACGCGGCGCTGTGGAAACGCCAAAACGAGGTGCGGCAAGCCGAGGAAACCTTGCGCCGCGCGGCGATCGAGGAAGGAGGCAGGCTCAGCATCAAGATCGAGACGGATGGATCGCCGGAGGAGGCCGGCGAGCCGGAGGAGGAAGGCGCGCTGGACGAGGACAAGGTCATGCCCAGTCTTTGAGGGCGCGCCAGACCATGCGTCGGGAAAACCGCCGGCTTTGTAAATTTGGGGCCGGCCGCCGATGCCTTTAAACCCATCATGGCCGGTCTCCAAACAAATCGCCTTAGAAACAGGGAATCACTGTTCGCGGGGTATCGCAACGGATTTTTGCAACAGAATCGACCCGAAGCGGACACAGCCATCACCGAGAACTGGTCAGACACCTCGAACGTCTAGTCCCCCAGCCGAAAAGCGAACTTAAACACTATTTACCGGCCGTTGCTTTTGACTCTTCAAACGCGCGCAAGATTTCAAAACCAGGCTCTGCACCATCGACTTTTTCCGATCTGTAAGCCTGGCAGCAGCTGCTATACCAAACGCGCGCCTTTGCCAGATAATATGCATAGGCATTGTTGCAGAATGCTGAGTGTGGCTGACCCGGCCGGCATGAAGCGGCGTGTTTTGTCATCCAATCTTGGCGAGCAGCTTCCGCAGCGGCGAGTAATTGCGGACACTGGCCAGCGGTAGAACAGCTTGAAGTTCCCACAGCCGCCGTCTCCTCAGCCATTGTCCTTCCTCCAACACAGAAGCAATCACCCGGCATCCACCCGATGACGGCCTTGTTGGGGCTGAGATTACCGCTTTGGACGAGCATCGGCAAGGCTGAACCATCGCCGCGATGCTCCAGCACACCAAAGCCGTGACCTCGGCGCGCCGCGCGCTGGAAATGCCGTTTTGGTGGCACTCAATTTGGTGTTCGAGCCGTTGTGCCCGAGCCGTTCCGTTCGGCGGGGGCAATTCGTGGAACATCAGCAGCGCGAGCGGCGATGGCGAAGATCGAATGCGAAGCCATCCGGCTTGAAGACGTGCGACGCGTGATCGGCTCCGCTTGCCGATTGCGGCGTGCTCACGATGACACGCGCGGCTCAAATGACCATCAATGTTAACGGCGCTATGACGGGAGTTTGCCGTCGGGGGTCATCTTGTCGATCGCCGGCGGCAGATGTTGCGCCAGCAGTTCGGCGAGTTTGTCGACGGGAAGGCCCATCTTGGCGGCCAGTTCCTTCACCTTCTCGGAGCCGAGCGCCTGTTGAATCTGATCCGCCGTGATCGGCAAATTCCGTCCCTGCGAAATCCATGACTTTATGGTATCGCCGAAGCCATTCTTCTCGAATTGGCTAGCGATGTTTTGCAAGCCGCCTTGGTTTTCGATGAAGCTGTTGAGGAGCGTCGTTGCTCTGGCGCCGATGACGCCGCCCAGAATTCCGTCGAACATGCCCATATGACCCTCCTAATTGGACATCCCTCGAATAAGCGGGCTTGAACTCTCAGCCGAGATCCCGATGGCCAGAATTCGAGGGTGAGATTACCGCCAGGGACGAGCCTTGGCAAGGCCATGCCGTGGTGCTCAGGCACACCGAAGCCGGTGACAACAATGAGCGCAATGGCCGCGTCATTGAAGGTCGGAGCTTGCGCGTGGGTTTGACTTGGCGCGACGCGTGCTGTTAAGAAGCCGCTAAAGGCCGCTGCGGAACACGCGCCGCGTCCAGGGGATGGGGTGCCCCCTTTAACCGCCGGCCAGGCTGATGACTCCTGCATTGCAACGTCAATTCAGCGGGCGGTTTGGCAGTCTCGCCAGCAGGAGGAAGCCCTAAATGGATCAAAACCTAACCATATTCCTCGCGCCCATTCTCATCATCGGGGGCGGCGGCCTCGTCGCCTTCGGCGGCCTGACCTTATTTGGTCTCGATTTAGTCTTTAAGACCAGAACCCAAGCTATTCTAGGAATTTGTGCTGGTCTTGTGCTCCTTAGCGTGCTGGAGATCCGATTCTATGCGTCGGGCGCATCTTTTTTCGAAAACCAGAAAGTCGTGGTTGGCTACTGTCACGTTGAGGCGGAAAAAGCGAATCCGAGCCAGCGAGGCGCCCAAAGCGATGCCCTCAACAAGTCGATTGCCGCGTGTTTGAGCAAGGAAGGATATGAATGGAACCCCGATCACCGGCGCTGCAAAGAGGCGCCGCTTGCGATGAACGAATATTGTTATCGCCCAACTGCATTTTTCAGCCGGCTGATCACCGAAGCGCAGCTGTTCTTCGAGTAACGCCGCAAGCCGCGAAATCGCTCCTATTCGACGGCGCTACCCACTCGCGTCCCATTTTTTGATTGGCTCGCCGGAGAACCGCGCGGCGGCCTTTGCGATGGAACGCCCGGAGACCTCTAGGTGAGGTGCGATTTCGGCCAAAGGAACCAAAACGAAGGCGCGTTCGAAAAGATTCCTATGCGGCAAATTCAATTGGGCATGCTCGAAAGACGCATCGCCGTGGAAAAGTATGTCGATGTCGATGAGGCGCGGCCCCCAGCGCATCGACGGTTTCCGGCCCATGTCAATCTCGACCGCATTGGTCGCGGCAAGGAGTTCGAGCGGCGACAGGCGGGTTTCTCCCACCGCGCAGGCATTGGCGAAAAAGTCTTGCTCCAGATAACCCCAAGGCGCGGTGCGGTAGATCGACGAAACCGCACTCAGCCGGATAATACCGCGTTCCTCCAGCAGCTCCAGCGCCCGCGCGATGTTGCCTGTCTTGTCGCCTATATTGCTCCCTAGCCCGAGACCGGTGTTGGTCAGCGGGCCGGTGCCCAAAAGGTCAGCGGCGGGCGATGGCATCGAAAACCTTGAAGGCGGCGGCGTGTTCGGCCGCATCGTGAACTCGGAATATGGAAGCGCCGTTGGCGGCCGCCGCGAGATTGGCGGCGAGCGTGCGAACGAGGTTTTTATCAACCGGCGCGGCAGCATGTTCAGTTAGCAGCGACTTACGCGAAACCCCGACGAGGATCGGCAGGCCATAGTCCTTCAGCGCGGCAAGATTGGCCAAGGCGGTGAAATTTTGCACTCGGCTCTTGCCGAAACCGATGCCGGGATCGAGAATGATACGTGCGCGGGGAATACGAGCGGCTTCCGCAAGACGCAATGACCGCTCGAAGAAGCGGCGCATGTCCGCGACGATGTCTAGATCGGGATCGACGCCGTCGCGATTGTGCATCAGAACCACTGCTGCACCGGTTTCGGCGACCGTGTCGGCCATTGCGGGATCTTTCTGCAATCCCCAAACATCATTGACCACGCTGGCGCCGAGTTCTGTTGCGCGGCGCGCGACCTTGGCTTTGGACGTGTCGATCGAAAACGGAATATCGATGGAACCCGCCAGCTTGCCGAGAATGGGTTCGAGGCGGCCGAGTTCCTCTTCCGCCGCGACGGGCGTATGGCCTGGGCGCGTGGATTCCGCCCCCACATCAATAATGTCGGCGCCATCGGCCGCAAGCTTTTCCGTGTGTTTCATGGCGGCATCGAGGCTAAAGAATTTGCCGCCGTCGGAGAAGGAATCGGGGGTTACATTCAATATGCCCATGATGACCGGCCTTGTGCCAATGAGGCCAAGGAACCGGTCGCGGCGATCGATCATGGCGAGACGATCGATTTGCGGGATGGAAGCCCGGCTTCCGTCAACCATTGGCTCGACAATCCTTGATCGAGGGAGGATGAATGATGTTGTTGTGCCGAAGGTGCCGCGCCTTGACCAGGCAGCCGCTCCTGGCGCGGCCATCTTACGCGGGGAAGAAAATTTCTCCCTTTCCGAGAGCCGCCATGTCTCCGGCGAAACGGCTGAGCGGGCGGGAAAGAAGCCTCGCGGCGGCGCGGCTTTCGGGGCGCAGCAAGCCCGAAAAGACGCTGGCGAAGGCCAAATCATGCGCACCGCAATCGACGAAAGTCGGCGCCAGTTCCGGCGGGTTTGCAAGCATGATCGTACCCCGCCGCATGAGGTAGCCGGGCAGGCTGCCGCATTCCCCGAGCACGATCAGCGTTCCGGCAATTATCCGGCTTCCCGGAAAATCGCCGGCGGACCCTTCGATCACAATGGTGCCGCGCCGCAGGCGGTCGCCCGCGCGCTCGCCGGCATTTCCGCGCACGATCAACAAGCCGCCGGTCATACCCTCCATTTCGCCTTCGAGCGGCGCGCCGAGAAAGCCGCCGGCATCGCCCGCGATCTCGATCCTCCCTCCGGACATGGCGGAGCCCGCGAAGGGGCCACTATCGCCCATCGCGACAAGATTGCCGCCACTCATATTGCGGCCAAGCGATTTGCCACAATCGCCTTCGATGACGATTTCTCCCGCCTTCATGTTCATGCCGATATTGTCGAGACGCCCTGATCCGCCTTCGAACCGGATCGATTCCGCGCCGCTGGACCGGATTTTGAATGTGTCGCCGACGGTGATCGTTTCGCGAGTGGTCTGCAACTCTATCGCGGCGACGTCCTTGACGGATTTCCCCTCAATTAGATGCGGCGTGAGAGGGGCGAGATCGAGCCGTTGGCCGGGCTCGTGCTTGAGGGCGAGGACGAGCGGCTTCACGGCAACAAATCCTTCAGATGAAAATGGAAGGGGCCGAGCTTACCGCCGTAATTGCCGGCGCCGACGCGCACCGCGCCATGCTCCGGCCCGAGCTTAACGATCGCCGCGAGGCCGGCACGCATCGCTTCGGCGACAGCTTCTTCCGTCAAACCGTCGATGACGATTTCGAGGACGCAGCCGACATCCGTGTCGAGTCGTGTCGCCACTGCCCCGCGCAGGGTCGGACAATAAGCGTCGTTGGTCGAAGCCAGCATGGCTTTGTATTTGGAGCCGACCTTGGAGCCGGACCGCACGATACCGCCGGGGAAAGGCAGAATGACCCCCTCGACGCCGTTCATTGCCGCGACGGCGAGTTCGGCGGCGCGCATGGCGGTCTTGGCGGTCGCGCCCATGAGCAGGAGATTGCCGCCGCCAACCGCTTTTTTGGTGAGCCCCGTCGTCGCCTCGCAAAGGAATTCGCCGTCCATGACCGGAACGCGCCAGAAATGCCGGTCGCCGAACTTCTTCGATACCTGCCAGCCATCGCCGAAATAGCGGATCGAATCGCCGATCGGCAATCTGTCGGCGCCGTCAAGATCGGCAAAACAGGCGGATCCGGGCGATGTCAGGACGCACTGGCCGACGCGGTTGACGAGCTGGGTCTGCAACGTGTCAGTCGACATGGCAAAAACGAGGACGCGAACGCCGGGGCGCCCGTCCGGCGTGCTTTTGCTAGGGCGTTCGCAATCGATCCCCGCTTCGGCGCCGCAGCCGATAACGGAAGTTGCAAATCCAGTCATGGTGGCGGCCGCCTGCCTCGCCCAGCGGCGACTGGGCGCGGTGACAAGGATCGCCGTGCCGCGCATGGGGAAGGCTTCGGCGAACGAATCGTCGATCCGGACGCCGTTTTTTTTCATCGGGCGCATGCGACCTCCCGGAACGCCCCGGCACGCGGAAGAAGATTCTCCGTGACCGCAAACAAGTCGCGAGAGACGCCGAAATGATGGTCGTAATAGCCGGCAAGGCGGCGGTCGATCGCCTTGTCATAGCCGGGATTGATCTTGAGTGCCTTGCCCCAGCGATAATGGATGACCCGCCCGTCGCGCACGACGAGATCGCCATCCTTGAAAACAAGATGGGCAAAGCGAAACATTTTCGCCAAATCCTTGCCGGGCGAATAGACGGCCACATCCGCGAGTCCGCCTTCGCCGAGATGGCCGCGATCCTTGAGGCCGAGCAACTTGGCTGGTGCGGCACGGGTCATGATGGCGATTTCGTTGAGATTGTATTCGCGCGCGATCGACGGCAGCGTCGTCATGGCGACGGCGTCTTGCGGCAGACGCGCGATGGCCTCCGCCCGCACGTCGCGGCTCATGATCAGCGCGAAAATTTCCGGATAGGTCGTGAAGGGCGCGCCATTCGGATGATCGGTCGTGAAGAAAACCTGCCACGGATCATCGATCAGCATGAACAATTCGAGTCCACAGGCCCATTGGATGGCATTGACGAAATCGTTCTCGCGATAGAGGTAGGGAACGATGCCGCCGCCGTTGCCGTCGCCATCGTGGATCACGGATTTTTTTGGCCGCGCCATTTCGGCGAGATTGAACTGGCGCAGCACATCGGCCGAGATGAAGACCGTTTGCCGGAACATGACTTGGCCGACATCCACGGTGACGTTCGGCGCGGCGTTGACGGCCGCGGCGAGGTCGGCGGCGGCGGAAGAAAAGCCCTTCTCGCCTTCGCTGCCATAAGAATAGAATTGCAGATGAGCGAAGTGCAAGCGTCCGCCCCGCGCGGCCTCGATGGTCGCGATCGCGGTCGCAACATTGCCCGGAATGCCGAGATTGTTGGCGTGCAGATGCAGGGGATGCGGGATTTTGAGATCGAGGACTGCCCTTTGCAGGGCCTCGACGATCTGGCGTGATGTGAGGCCGTAGAAGGGCACGACGTCGTCGAGGCTGAATGTCCGGGCATTGTATTTGAATGCGGTCGCGCCGCCGGCATTGATGCATTTGACGCCGAGGCCGTTGCTCGCTCCGACAGCCGACGCGACGTAGTCGGCCACCGCCGCCGGTCCTTCCCCGTCGCGCAACAGAGACAACAGGAAATCGTCATTGCCGAGGACGGTGAGTGTCCCTTTGTCGATGATTGGAATGTCGGAGAGTTCGAGATGCGCCTGGAGCGCCTGATCCGGCACGATGGCCGGCTCGATCACGGTGGTGAAGCCCATCGAGGCATAGATGGTGCCGGTTTCGAACGTCGACCATTTGGCGGTGCAAAGCGGCAACGCGGGGGGGTTCGGCACGCGGTTCTGGTGTTTTTCGGGGAGCAGCAGGCGCGCGGTGTTCACATTGCCGCCGGCGATATGGGAATGAATATCGATGGCGCCCGCCATCACGATCTTGCCGGAGACGTCATGGACTTCATCCGCCAGCCTGTCCGGCGGCGCCGCGACGATGTGGTCGTTTTCGATCCAAAGATCGCCTATCTCGTCCCGTTCGTTCACCGGATCGACGATGCGGCCGCCTTTCAGGAGAATCAGCATTTAGGCGTCTCCCCCGAGGTGCTTCGCGATTTGGCCGATGACGGCTTCAACCGAAGATGCTTGGCTTGGATGCGATGCCTTGCGGGAGACAATCGAACCCGTCTCCCGCGCGAATTCCGCCGCGTCATGATCTGTCCCGGGACAGCCGATTTCGATGCGCACCTCTGGCTCACGCGCGAAAGCCGTTTGCGGGGACGCAAGCGCGACGAGCGGAACATTTTTCTTCCATTGCGGCGCCTCGACGCCATAGGCGGAGATCCACAGCGCGGCATCGGCTTCGCCGCTCTCGATCATGCGGGTTGCGTCGAACCGCCATGTGTCATGCTCGGGAAAGCCGCGGCCGAAGGATGTCCGCACCGGGAACCCGGTCATCCAGCCCGACGTCTGCACGACGCCGGACGCATTGGAATCGTAGCCGAGAGGCAGCCCGGAAAAGCGTGTCGTCTTGTTAAGATCGCGGATCAGGCCATGCAGCATTTCGATCGACAGGCTATCGAGCGAGTAGCCGCCCCAGACCGCGACGCCAAAACGCGCATTCTTAAGAACCTCCGCGAATTCGTCGAGCTTGCGCCGCGCGCTTTTGGCGCACCGTACCGGCCTGCCGGCGGCGCTGGCACGCAAGGCGGCGAGCGTCGTGTGCAGATTTGAAGAGTCAAGGGTTTCGATCGTCAGCCCGTCCGCCTTCGCGCCGCGTCCGGGTGCGATCCACAACAGCTTGCGCCGCTCGCGGGCAAGATCGAAAGGCGGGATTTCGGCCGGCGACAGCCGCTCCATCATCGCCGGCCAGATTTTGGTCAAATCCTTGCCGATGAACAGGAAAACGTCGGCGCGTAGGCGCGCCTCGCTGGGCGTCGTGAACATCAGGCCGGCCTGGCGCATGACGTCGAGGTCCGCGAAAATCCGCGTGGAATGCATGTGATCATAGGCGCCGCGAAGCCTTTCGGCGAGCAAAATGGCAGCGCGGGCGCCCGCGACATCAGTGCCAAGACCGGCGATTACGGGCATTCGCGCAGCCGACAATATCTCCGCCGCGCGCTCGGCCGCCGCCGCAAGCAACACAGGCTTACCGTTTATCCGGGCCTCATGCATGGCTCATCCCGGTATCTCCTCCCAATGGCGTGGCCTGGTGTTCTCGCCGATCTTAAAAATGCGCGTTTTCCCCGGGCTGCCGGCGCTGCCGGCATCGATGCAAGCTCACGGCTACGTCATGTCACCGATCCGTGCAAGACGGCGATTAATTTTTTTGGCGGCGTCTGTCGCTGGGAGGATTCTGTACCGGTAATGGCCGAGGGCGGATCAATGACCGTTGACGCAGATGCAATAATATGCCCTTACGCCCGCTTTGGACGCTATCCTGGAAAGCGCGGGTCTGACGATGCTTTTTTGATACCAAAGGAAAATCCACCGGAGGAGCCCATGCCCGATCAGAAAGCAATTCACGAAATTCCGCCCGAAATTCCTGGAACCGTGCCGGCGGGCGCTCGCTCACAAGCGGTTTCTCTCCCCGGCAGGCAACGGGAAAGCGATTGGTCCGCCTACAAAGGTCGGCCCGCCGCCCGGCCTGCGCCGCCGCCCAAGGCCCCGGCTCCGCCGCCCAAGCAAACCCCGGCGCCAGCTCCCGGTGCGCCGAAACCGCCCACGCCCGCGAAGGAACCCGATGCGGGGCACGGGCCACAAAAATAGTAATTTGCGCGTAGCGGCGTTGACTCTTTGAACATCCGGCGGTTGCGCTCTTCCCGCCGCCGTTCGCGGCGCGCGGAGGGCTTGGCGGGGGCGCGCCAGTTCGCCATATTGGCATATGTGTTGGCACGTCCGCTCGGCCTTGCAAACCGCGAATCAACCAGGAAAGCACTCATTCCGGCTTGGTCGGGTGCGAAGGCAGCTCAATGCACGTCATCGAAATCGATTTTTGCGATCCCCCGGCGGCCGCTCACTCGCTTCGCGATCTGCCGTATCTTACCTTTCTCGACAGCGCGATGGCCGACAGAAAGCTTGGACGCTACAGTTTTATCGCGGCTGATCCTTTCGCCCGGTTCGAGGGCCGTGAGGCAGGGAAGGACTGGATATCGCGTTTGAAGTCCATTTTGGCGGCCTATGGAACGGCGTCCATGCCCGGATTGCCGCCGTTTCAGGGGGGCGCCGCTGGGCTTTTTTCCTACGAACTTGGGCGCAGTCTGGAGCGCCTGCCGGCGCCCGCCGTGGACGATCTCGCTTTCCCAGATGTTTCGCTTGGGCTTTACGATGTGGTCGTTGCCTTCGATGTGATCGAGCGGCGCGGGTTTATTCTCTCGACTGGTTTTCCCGAGATGGAGTGGCCGGCGCGCCACCGCCGTGCGATCGAGCGCGGGCGCTGGTTCGAGGCGCGGCTCCGGCGCGCCCCTGATTTGCCCCCGGCGGGGAATATGCCGCTCGAAGGCTGGACCAGCAATTTCACGCCGACCGGCTATCAACGGATGGTTCGCGAAGTCATTGAGCGGATTCTCTCTGGTGACATTTTTCAGGCCAATGTGGCGCAGCGGTTCGAAGCCCCGGCGCCGCCGGACTTCGATCATTTTGGCTTCTACCGCCGCCTGCGCACGCTCAATCCGGCCCCCTTCGCAGCCTACCTCGACCACGCCGATTTCGTCATCGCTTCGGCCTCGCCCGAGAGATTTCTCAAGGTCGAGGGCGATCGCGTCGAGACCCGGCCGATTAAAGGCACGCGGCGCCGATTCGCGGATGCCGTCCTCGACGCCCTGCAAGCACGGGCGCTGACCGAGAGCCGCAAGGATCGCGCCGAGAACGTCATGATCGTCGATCTCTTGCGCAACGATCTTTCGAAAGTTTGCGTGCCGGGCTCGGTGCAAGTGCCGCAGCTTTGCGGCCTTGAGACCTTTGCCTCGGTCCATCATCTGGTTTCGTCCGTCGTTGGGCGTCTGCGGGACGGGCAGGGCGCAGCCGATGTTCTGGCCGCCGCCTTTCCCGGCGGCTCCGTCACCGGCGCGCCAAAAGTTCGCGCGATGGAAATCATCACCGAAATGGAGGGCCATGCGCGCGGCCCCTATTGCGGCGCGATCGGCTATCTCGGATTCGATGGAACAATGGATACCAACATCGTCATCCGCACCGCGAGCTTTCGCGGCGGCAACTGCGTCGTGCAGGCGGGCGGGGGGATCGTCACGTCATCCGATCCCGCCGCCGAATATGACGAAACGCTGGATAAGGCGAGGGCGATTTTCGAGGCTTTCGGCGCAAGGGAATTCGCGAGGTGATTCTCGTCATCGACAATTACGATTCCTTCGTGCACACGATCGCCAATTATCTCCGCGAACTGGGTGCCGTGCCGGAAGTCGTGCGCAACGATGCCGCCCTGCCGCCCGAAAAACCCGAAGCCATCGTGATTTCGCCTGGACCGTGCACGCCGGACGAGGCGGGAGTGTCGATGCGGCTCGTGCGGGAATATTCCGGGCGCGTGCCGATTTTCGGAATTTGTCTTGGCCATCAATGTATCGGCCAGGTGTTTGGCGGGCGGGTCACTCGCGCCGCGCGCCCGATGCACGGCGAGGCGAGTCTGGTGCGCCATGACGCATCAAGCATTCTGGAAGGCTTGCCCAATCCGGTCAGTGTCGGGCGTTATCACTCGCTGACCGTGGAGCTTGACCGGCCAAACGGTCCGCTCACACCGACGGCCTGGTCGAACGAAGGCGAGATCATGGCTCTGCAACATCGCGAGCATCCGACATTCGGCGTGCAGTTTCATCCTGAATCCATCCTCACGGACCATGGCCATCGGATGCTTCGCAATTTTCTCGGCCACATCGGGCGCCAATGATGCGTGTATGGCAGGATGGCCGGATTGTCATGCCGGAAGAAGCGCATGTCTCGATAGCCGATCGCGGTTTTCTGCTCGGCGACGGTTTGTTCGAGACGATGGCGGTCCACAACGCACAGGTTTTCGATCTCGACGCGCATCTTGAACGGCTCGCTTCCGGTCTCGGCGTTCTTGGTTTTGTCCAATCGGTCGATCTCCCCAAGCTTCACTCCGGAATCGCGCGTTTTATTGCCGCCGAGGAAGCGTCTTGCGCCGTCTTGCGGGTAACCGTGACCAGGGGAGCCGGACCGCGCGGCCTCGCTCCGCCCGAGGCGCCTCGTCCAACGATTTTTATGACGCTGTCGCCCATGCCGCCCGCGTGCGAAACTCCCCTTTCTCTCCATATCGTGACCGGGACGCGGCGCAACGAGCATTCGGCCCTCTCGCGTATTAAAGCACTGCCCTACCTCGACAATGTGCTTGCGCTTTCCGAGGCCCGCGCGCAAGGCGCGGACGACGCGCTGCTGCTCAATACACGCGGAACCATCGCCTGCGCGACGGTCGCCAATGTCTTCGTTATTCGAGAGGGACGCCTGGAAACGCCGCCCGTTCGCGATGGCGCCTTGCCGGGTACCATGCGGGCGCTCGTGCTTTCGCTGTCGAAACAGGCGGGGTTGACGCCGGTCGAGAATTCGCTCCACGTCAAAGACCTTGCCGAGGCGGACGAGGTACTTCTTACCAACAGCATAAGCCGCGTGATGGAGGCCAAGGACTGCAATGGCTTGCCGCTTGGGCGACGAGCGAGGGCCGCTATCGACCGGCTGCGCGGGCTAATCGCGTCGCGGTTCGATGCGGGGTGAGCGCGCCGCGAGCAACAAATGAGCGCACTAGGACCCCAAGCTATAATTGCTTTTCCGCCTCATATCCCTATAGTTGCCCTTCGGAAATGCTTTCGCCAATGCAGTCAAGGCTCAGCTTCCGGCCGGGTTGCGGGCGCCGCGCTTGCCAGGGTTCGCGTTTTGGGGGCATAGCGCGCCGCGCTTTAGCCGATCATCATCAATATGATTAGGTGAGATCGCGGCGCTGGTCTGGATGCGGCGGTGCGATCCATGTTGGCCGCGCACGTTGGAATGCGAAGCGCAGAAACATCGCCTGATCCCATATAGTTGCAGATTTTCCGGATATTGTGCGAGAAAACCACAACAACGAGACCACGGGCGATTCAATGTGAAGCGATCATGGCCTAAAGCACACCTCAAGGAACACGACAATGACCTTGATGCTCGCGAGCGTGACCAACCCGGCCGAGGCGGAAGCGGTCCGGGCCGGAGGCGCCGACATCATCGATCTGAAAGACCCGGCAAAGGGCGCGCTCGGCGTGCTTGATGCCGCTGTCGCGGCCGACATCGTTCGCTCGGTCGGCAAACGCAGGCCGGTCAGCGCCGCCGCCGGTGCTGCGCTTGGGGCGCCGTGGGTGCTCGTTGACGCCGTCGCCGCGATGGCCGCGACCGGAGTTGATTACGTCAAGGTTGGCTTCTCGCCGGACAAGGCCGGAGCCGATTGCGTGCGGGCATTGCGGCCGCACGCAAGCAACACCAAGCTTGTCGGCGTTCTTTTTGCCGATTGCGCGCCCGATCTGGATATGTTGGTGCTCATGGCCAATAACGGTTTTACCGGCGCCATGCTCGATACCGCCAAAAAAGGTGCGGGCCGCCTTCTCGATCATATGGATGTCGCCGCGCTCGATCGCTTTATCGACCGGTGCCGGGAGAACGGCCTGACGTCGGGCCTCGCCGGTTCGCTCGAACCACCGGACGTACCGCGACTTCTTCCGCTGCAACCAAATTATCTCGGGTTTCGCGGCAGTTTATGCCAAGGGCGGGCGCGCGAGGCCGCGATCGACGCGGCATCCGTGAGGATGATCCGGGATCTCATTCCGCGCGAATCCGATGGTCAATTCGGACGCGACGAGGCGGGGCTCGATTGGCGCCTCTTGTTGGGACGAGGCTATGTTTCGGCCAACGAGCAAGTCGTCGAGACCGATTTGATATTCGTGCACGATCTTGTGCTCCCATGCACCATCGGCGCCTATGACTTCGAACGCATTCAAAACCAGAACGTGCGTTTTAACATCGACGTGGAGGTGAGACGCAACGAGCGGCGATTTGACGACATGCGCGGCGTTTTCTCCTACGACGTAATTATCGACGCCATCAAAATCATCCTCGGGCGAGGCCATGTCGAATTGATCGAGACGCTGGCGAGCAGGATCGCGGACGAAATTTTGCGTTACCCATTTGTTGCGCGGGTTTGCGTGCGGGTTGAGAAACTCGATGTCGTGAGTGGCACGGTTGGCATCGAGATCAAACGCGAACGCGCGGCGGAACCGGCCGCCGGTGGCGAGCGCGTGCCGGTCCTCCCGGGCAATGCCGCGTAACCGGAAATCATCGAGCGTCACGATCGTCAAACTTGGCGGCAGTCTCGCGCATACGCCGCAATTCGCGGCCTGGCTCGAAGCGCTAGCCGCCTGGGGCGGCCCGCTCATTCTCGTCCCGGGCGGAGGTGCCTTTGCCGAGTGCGTGCGGGCGGCACAAGGCGCCATGGGGTTTAACGATACGGCAGCCCACCGCATGGCGCTCAATGCGATGGGGCAATTCGGCATCGCGCTTGCGGCGTATTCGGATGCATTTACATTGGCGGCCTCCCGCGATGAATTGGACCGCGCATTGAGCGTCGGCGAAATTCCTGTCTGGCTGCCGGAGAAGATGGTTCTTGGCGCTTCGGACGTGCCCGAGTGTTGGGAGGTGACCTCGGATTCGCTCGCGGCTTGGCTCGCCTGGACCTATGGCGCTCGCCGGTTGCTGCTCATCAAAGCCAGCGATCTGGCGGCGCCGGGCTCAGTGCGTGATCTTGCCGCGGACAAAATCGTCGACCCGCTGTTTCCACGCTTCGCCGCGCAAAGCCGTGCGGAGGTCTGGCTCGCCGGTCCGGCATCCCTCGCTGGAGCCGCGTCCATATTGCAACGCGGCGGAATGCCCGGCATCAAGGTCGCGCTTCCCTGATATGATCCGGGCGTTTAAAGCATGATGGGGTTCCGCGCGCGGCACGGATTGGCAACATATGATCAAGGTCGTCACGCCGCGCTGGGGTTGGGCGCTCACCGGTTCCGGGCATTTCTTCAACGAGTGCCTCGATCTCGCGCGCGAATTGGAGCATGTCGACATCTTCGTCAGCAAGGCCGCCGGCGAAGTATTGCGCCAGTATAAGCAAAAGCTTGACCTGCCGAAGACCGCCCGCGTGTACAAGGATACCGCCGCGAGCTCGCCGCAGGTGGGCTATTTTTATCATGGGGTGTACCACACCCTCGTCGTGGCGCCCGCGACCTCGAATGCCGTGGCCAAATTCGTCTATGGGATTTCGGATAATCTCGCGAGCAATGTTTTTGCGCAGGCGGGCAAGTGCCGGGTTCCTTCCATCGTGTTTGCTTGCGACACCGCGCCGGAGCTTGAGACCCGCTCGCCCGACGGCATGGTGAAGGTCTTTCCGCGGCGGATCGATCTTGAGAATTTCGAAAAACTGAAAAGCTTCGAGGCGACGCATGTAGCGGAGAGTCTAAGCGAACTGAAAGAGCTCGTCGCACGCCGCAGGAGCGATTTGATGATGGCATGACCGAACGCCTTCTCTTTCTCACCGGCCACCTTGCCTATCCGCGCCTCGACCGGCTTATGCGGTCCATGGGCGAGACCTCTTTCAGCTGGGAGGTGTGCGATATCGGGGTGAAGGTGGCCGCGTTGATGACCGAAGCCATTATCATGCGGCGTCTGGCCCGCCCGATTTCCGCGGATCGCATTATTTTGCCCGGCCGCTGCCGCGCCGATCTCGCGCGTCTGTCGAATCACCTCGGTGTGCCGGTGGCGCGCGGGCCGGACGAACTGGGCGATCTCCCAGTCTATCTCGGGCGTGGCGGGCAAGCGAAGGACCTGTCGGGTTTTTCGATTCGTATTTTCGCGGAGATCGTCGATGCTTCCGCGCTTCCGGTTGCGGCCTTGCTCGCGCGCGCGGCGGCCATGCGAAAGTCTGGCGCCGACGTGATCGACGTCGGCTGTCTTCCTGACACGCCATTTCCGCATCTCGAGGCGTGCATCCGCGCCTTGAAAGCGGCTGGGCATCTTGTCAGCGTCGATTCCGCCGACCGGCAAGAACTCGCGCGTGGCGCCAAGGCCGGAGCGGATTTTCTTCTAAGCCTCGATGAAGGCACTCTTGATATCGCGGGGGGCATGGGCGCCACGCCAATCCTGGTGCCGGCGCCGCACGGCGATCTCGATTCTCTTGTCCGCGCCGCGAACGATGCCGAGCGGCGCGGGATTTCCTCTATCGTCGATCCCATCCTCGATCCGATCCAATTCGGATTTTCCGAATCCTTGACCCGCTACGTCGAAACAAGACGCCGTCTTCCGGGCGCCGAGATGATGATGGGAACTGGCAATCTCACCGAATTGACCGAGGCGGATTCGGGCGGTATCGCCGCCATCCTCGTCGGGCTTTGTTCGGAACTCGACATTCGCAACGTGCTCACCGTCCAGGTGAGCCCGCATACGCGGCGCACGATCGAGGAGCATGACGCGGCGCGCCGCCTCATGTTCGCGGCGGCCGCCGACGGCGCCTTGCCCAAGGACTATGACGCCGGGCTCCTCGCGCTCCACGATCTCGCGCCCTATCCTTCGTCGGCCCAAGAAATCGCCGGGATCGCGGCGGAGGTGCGGGACGCGAATTTTCGTGTCATGACGGCCGAGGATGGAATTCATGTGTTCAACCACGACGGTCATTATATTTCGCGCGATGCCTTCTCCTTGTTTCCCAAGCTTGGCGTCGAGGCGGACGCCGCGCATGCGTTTTATCTGGGGGCGGAGCTTGCCAAGGCCGAGATCGCATACGCTCTCGGCAAACGCTACACACAGGACGAGCCGCTCGATTGGGGTTGCGCGGTTGACGTTCCGGAAGAAGACAAGGATCGCTTGCGTGAAGCAGGCCATACGCTTCGCAAGAATGTCTGATGCGATGTTTGCGCGCATAGCGGAAAGCCGGATGCTTGAGGGGATCGCAAAGTGCCGATGATCCGGGAAGCCGTTGTCACGACCATCGATCGATCGGGCAGGGCGCATCTCGCGCCGATCGGCTTGATCGAGGACGGGCAGGGGTGGGTCATCGCGCCGTTTCGTCCTTCGACGACCCTCGACAATCTTGTGGAAGCTCCATTCGCCGTCGCCAATTATACCGACGATGCGCGCATTTTCGCAGGGCTCGTCACCGGCCGCCGCAACTGGCCGCTCGTGCCCGCGGCGAAGGTTCCCGTACCACGTCTCGCGGGAGCACTCGCCCATGCCGAACTCGGCGTTGCACGTATCGAAGACGATACCGAGCGCCCCCGGTTCCACTGCGAGATTTTGCATCGCGAACAGCATGCGCCTTTCGCTGGGTTCAACCGGGCCAGCAACGCCGTTCTCGAATGCGCCATCCTCCTCACCAGGCTGCACATGCTTCCGCGCGACAAAATCGAGGGGGAGATCGCTTATCTCGCCATCGCAATCGAAAAGACAGCGGGCCCCCAGGAGCGCGAAGCCTGGTCCTGGCTCATGCAAATGCGCGACGCGTTCTACGCGGAAAATTGAGCGGCGGCGAGAAGCGCGACAGCCGTTGCCGGGGCGCAATCGCAGGCCTTGCTCCGCGCTTCCGGGACGGCCTCGATCAGATCGTCGAAGGCGATAAAGGTCCGGCCGATTCGCGCGGCCAGGTCCCGGATCACTCCACGCCCGGCGCCCGCGCCCACGACCGGCGCGCTCGCGGGGAGGAGACCGCGCGACAAAACGAGGGCCACGGCGTCCATGATATCGCGCAATTGCGCTTCGGCGAAAAACTGCGCGAGCCCGTCCCATGCGGCATCGTCCGCCTCGCCGCTGTCGCGGCCGATCATGCGGGCCAGCCGCGCGCGCGAGGCCGCTGCAGTCTTTTCGCGGCCGTCGGCGGCATCCATCACGTCGGCGCCCTCCGGCAATTGCCCGCGTATGCGATGGACATCCGCCATGGTGGCGAACCATTCATTCATCAGGGGCGTCCATCGGCCGGCAAAAGGCACCAGCTTTGGACCGGTCATCAGGAAACTCCGCGCGATGCCTGAATAGACAAGTTCCCCGTGAGAAAGCCGCTCCGCGTCGGTGTAACCAAGGCTTGCGGGCCGCCCATCCGCGACCGGGACAATATCCGTCGTCGTCGAGCCCATGTCGATGAACAGCGCCGCGCACGTGCGGACGCCGGTTAGCACCGCGCTCGCGTGCCAATTGGCGGACGCGATCTCGATGGCATGGTCCGCGGCTTCGCTATCGCCGGCAAAGCCCGAGCGGCCGGCGTAAAAAAGCGCGCGGCCGGGGCTCAGCAGCCGGACCATGATCGCGGCCAGTCCGGCAACGCCTTCTTCGCGAGTTGCGAAGGCATCGCATAATTCGCCAGTCATTGTAATGGCGTTCAGGGGAGCCTGGCCGATCGCGGCCTCGGCGTCAGTAAAAGCGCGATCGAGCTCGCCCAAACCGAGCCAGAGCGGGGAGGGGATCTGCACCGCCTGGGTAATGATCCCATTTTCCACGCGAGCGGCCTTGAGATGCGCGCCGCCGACGTCCCATCCAATGATATTTTGCATTTTATATGGCATTTGACCAGTTGACATACGTGCGTCTTTCGAGTCATACTTCTTATTATGTCTTTTTATTATGTCTTTGGCTGATTTTTTCGGGTACGCCCCGGCTGGTTTTCTATACCTGCTTGCGTTGGCTGCCCAGGTGAGCGGCTACAGCAGCCCATCGATTGCTATATTGCTCGCCGTAGCGGGAACAGCTTGGCTTATTGGTCATTGGGCGCATAAGTGGCATCTGCGGCGGCGCAAGGCGGGAAAGACGGGTGTGGAAGCGTGGCATCTTTTAGCTGTCGGAATTGTAGGTGCATGGTTGTTCATGACCATGGCGCTTGCCGCCGCTGGATGGGCTATTTGGAATGGCCAGGGTTTCAATTCTACTTTTGACGTAACTCAAAAAAGGGATGATGGGCCGCTAACATGGGATCGCGGTTTGACTTTAGCCACCATAAATCATATTGGCGACGCGGTGTGCAAACACCTTGCGAACAATCCTGAACTGCGCCATTTGACGGCTCTGACCTTCTTGCCACACTCGCAGTCATGATATCAAAGGCAAGGTGCGATGT
>Ga0185299_10002769_pt1 | contig 25729 bp, 24 predicted proteins | sample PaiPotPPA55metaG_FD_128002 | JGI IMG/M metagenome (GOLD analysis project Ga0185299, IMG submission 128002) | Iron sulfur acid spring bacterial and archeal communities from Banff, Canada, to study Microbial Dark Matter (Phase II) - Paint Pots PPA... ...
TCATTCGTCCGACGCCCCCGGCGATGAACGCCGCATTTTGTTCGTGACGGCAGACCACGGTTTTTACGCTGGAGTCCCGAAGTCTGTCGAACACCTTGTCTATCTTCGCCCCGGGAACGCCGAAGACATGGGTTACTCCGTGGGCCTCCAGAGTCTCCACGACGACGTCGGCACCGGTCTTTTTCTCCACAGCCATTTCGGTTATCGGGTTTGCGATTTGTTGCGCTGTAACCATTCTTTTGATCCCTCGAGAGTTATTTACTCCGCCTTGGCAAGATCGGAGGCTGGGTCTTTGTCTAAATTGGTCGTCAAGAAAGATCCTGATTCCGGCAGCCGAACGTTGTACTGAGATACAAGCTGAATGCGTGCGTGAAGTTGCTGCGCGGAGCAGTCCAGGACGTGGCCGCCTTTTTTGCGGTCCTTCGAAATGAAGTGGAAGTGATATCCCGGCACGCTGAACGAACTCGCATACCTCGGAGACCAAAGGCAGACGAGAGTGCCTTCAACATTGTGGAAGTGGAACTCCAGTTGCGTTTTCGCAGCGTCTAGAAGCCGAGATCCTTGTGGAACCGGATGCACTGCACGTGCATGCAGCGCTTCAAAAACACCATCCACACGTATGGCGTAAAAGAGATTCTCCGAAATTCGATGTGCATCGCAGGCCAGTTCAATGTCTTTCAAACATTCGACCTTATCTATGTGAAAGACCGCGCCTTCGCGAAAGTACGTTACAGAGGCGAAAGGGACGAGAAACTGATCCGAGCGCCGCCGCACGTTGCCGGCGGCTTGATATATCTCGCCGTCGAGAATGATCATCTCGCCATCGAGCCCTTCAAAAGTGCCGAGGCCAAAGTCACCTTCTTTCAGAAGTGTCGAAGAAGAAAGCGAGCCCGAGTACACACCCTCGACCAGAGCAGTTGAAGTCGAAATCTGGTACATGCGGCACGGCGAAGAGATCAGGTATTCACTCAGCGCCGCGCCTACCAGGTTGTCGAGCGAAGTCTTGCGTTCTATGGAAAGGTCTCGCACCGCGACTTCGAGCGATGACGGTATTGTCACTGTGAGGTTCGCCATATGTACTACTCCGTCCGGAGTTTTCGCGTTCGAGGTTTTCGCAACGTAATCGGTGGCCCCACGTGATCGCCGAGGCTGAAAGTCGCGAACCATTGCATTATCCTGTCTGTTCATTGAGTTGCTGCCACATATGGCTGAACCATCTTCGCCGGATCGACGACCCGGTCGAACTCGGCTTCCGTTACAAATCCCAGTTTCAGTGCGGCTTGCTTAAGAGTGAGGTCGTTGTCCAGCGCGTAATGCGCAATCTTCGACGCCTTGTCGTAGCCGATGACTGGGGAGAGCGCGGTCACCAGCATCAGGGAGCGGTCCACGTTTTCTTTGATCTTCTTTAAATTCGGCTTCGTTCCCTCGACTAGGAATTTGCGGAAGTTCGTGCATCCATCCGTCAGGATCGTGACGGAGTGCGCGATGTTGAAGATGATCAGCGGCTTATAGACGTTCATCTCCAGATATCCGCCGGCGCCACCGAAGCCCACGGCTACGTCGTTAGCCATCACTTGAACCGCGATCATGGTCAGCGCTTCGGCCTGAGTCGGGTTCACTTTGCCCGGCATGATCGATGAGCCGGGCTCGTTCTCGGGAATGGCGAGCTCAGCGAAACCAGCCCGCGGGCCGCAAGACATGAGACGGATGTCGTTGGCAATCTTGTAGAGAGATACCGCCAGAGTTCGCAGTGTCCCGGAAAGCTGGACAAGGGCGTCATGGGCGCCTTGCACCGTGAACTTGTTCGGGGCGCTAACGAAAGGCAGTCCCGTGAGCTTGGCAATTTCAGCGGCGGCTGCCTCGGCAAAGCCGGGAGCTGAATTGATTCCGGTGCCGACAGCCGTTCCGCCCAGTGCGAGCCGATATACGCCTTTCAACGCATACTCGATGCGTTCGATATTGTCACTAAGCATGCCGGCATAACCCGACCACTCCTGCCCGAGCGTCAGCGGCGTAGCGTCTTGCATATGTGTGCGGCCGATTTTTACGATGTCCTGCCACTGCTCGGCCTTGGACGCGATGGCGTCGCGCAAGGCTTTCACCGCAGGTACCAATCGCTCTTTTACGTTCACTGCGGCTGCGATATACATCACCGAGGGGAAAGTATCGTTGGAAGACTGCGACATATTGACGTGGTCGTTAGGATGAACCGGCGCCTTGCTCCCGAGCGGTGTGCCTGCGAGTTGGCAACAGCGGTTCGAAATCACTTCATTCACGTTCATGTTGAATTGCGTGCCGCTACCAGTCATCCAGACATGCAGAGGAAACATGTCCGCATGTTGGCCCGCGAGGATCTCGTCGCACGTTTGAACAATTAGTCTGTGCCGCTGGTCGTCGAGCCGCCCGCCTGCGTGGTTTGCATTCGCAGCGGCTTTCTTCAGAGTTGCGTAAGCCGCGATCATCTCGCGCGGGATCAGATCCTGCCCAATGCTGAAATGTTCAAGCGACCGCTGCGTTTGTGCGCCCCAGAGCTTGGCGCTCGGCACATCGACTTCACCGAGGCTGTCGGTCTCTTTCCGTACGCCCATTACTGTCACGTTGCTGGCTGCACTCATTGCGCTCACTCTTCTCCTCTTTAAAAATCTGGTGCGCTTTTGTCACCAGCCGCTGCTATTGCACTACGAATGCCAAAGTCGAATGCTGAGCCGGCGAGCTCACCACTTTTGAATCCACAGTTCTTTCGCACACGACTCGTCCTCGCATACTGCGATGCTCCACCCAACGACAACCTTCAGCGTTGGCAAAGTGTTAAGTAATTTCTTTCTGTGTGGCGTCACCAGCCACGCCTCCGTAGAGGTTTGCGTCGCTATCCACAATATGGGCGAGCGAATTCCGATCTCTCATCCAGAAATTCAGACATCGTGTCAGCCGCCGGGACACTTACATTGAATCCATGCATGGAGCGCCCGCCGCAACAATCCGCTCAGTTTTTTGGAAGATGAAATGCACTCAGCAGTTTGCAATCCGGTTTCTGTGATGGCGCGAACTTGTCAGGAATCACAGTACTCATTGCGCGCAGGAATCTGAATCACCGGGGGCCGGTACTTCCGTTTTTATTGTGAGGTATGTATGGAGCTAATGATGCGGCAATCAGTTAAGGCAATGGCAGGTGTGATGTCCGGAATTCTCAATTGGGTGTGTCCTGATTGCGGAGGAAGAATGGGTGGACCCGGCAAGGAATTCAAATGCCAGGGCAAATGTCAAACGGATTGGCGTCAGGTCTGGGGCGGCCTCTCTTCATCGGGAATCGGTGGCAATCAAAGAAGAGCGACCAGATCAAGCTGATTTGGCGCTCCGGCCCGAATGACGACTAATCGACGGACATGTCGGTATCTGGACGTTCGCCGTGGAAAAAGTCTTCGCTTGTCTGGACCTTAGCAATGCCAACAATATTGAACCTTCGCAAACGCTGATGTTGGGGCGGTGTGCTAATCGCTTTCTCAAGGGACTGTTGAACGGACGCATTCGCTTACGAGCAGGTGGCATGGTGATTGCTTTCCATAAGTACGACGCACTTCATCTGCGGATGAACTGAATTATGAACACTGTAAATGCCGACATTGCTTCCACGACACAGTCCCCGTTGAAGAGTGGCAACGGGGGTAAACGCATCGGTGAACAGCCGGATGTGGATTCTTCGGGGATCCGCCTCTCAATCGACGGCAAGATCGCGACTGCCGCTCCCGGCGAGCTAGTGCTCGCAGCGATATTACGAGAAAAGGAAATTCCGCATGTCTGTTATCACTCGCCGTTGATGGGGCCAATCCGGACATGCGACACGTGCCTGGTCGAGGTGGACGGTAAGCTTCAACGCGCATGTGGAATGCCGGTAGCGACGGGGATGGAAGTGATCACAGACTCCGATCGTGCCAAGAATGCTCGAGCTGAAGCTTTCGATGTGATCCTCGGGAATCACATGTTGTATTGCACGGTGTGCGACAACAATAACGAGAACTGTACCGTTCACAATACGGCTCTTGCGCTTGATGTGCAGCATCAAAAACATCCCTACAAGCCAAAGCCTTACGAGGTTGACTATTCCAATCCTTTCTATCGCTACGACCCCGGCCAATGCATTTTGTGCGGCCGTTGTGTGCAGGCTTGTCAGACAGTAGAAGTCAACGAGACGCTTTCTATCGGGTGGGAGCTAGACCATCCTCGGGTGTTGTGGGATGGCGGCACGAAGATTGGTGGTTCGAGTTGCGTCTCTTGCGGCCACTGCGTAACCGTGTGTCCGTGTAATGCGCTGATGGAGAGGTCGATGCTCGGGGAAGCCGGCTTCATGAGCGGTCTGCCGCACGAGGCTCTAAACCAGATGATCGACGTCATCAAGGCGATTGAGCCTGAGATGGGATATGGCCCGATCATGCAGGTATCACAGACGGAAGCCAAGATGCGCGAAGAGCGCATCCGGCCAACGAAGACCGTTTGCACTTATTGTGGGGTGGGCTGCAGCTACGATGTCTGGACGAAGGGTAGAAAGCTGCTCAAGGTCGAACCGCTGCACGGAGCGGTCAATCAGATCTCGACTTGCGTCAAAGGTAAATTTGGCTGGGACTTTGTGAACCACAAGGACCGGCTGCAACGGCCATTGATTCGCGAAGGAAATAACTTCCGCGAAGCCTCTTGGGATGAAGCACTGGAACTGGTCGCGCGCAAGCTCAGTGAGATAAAGCGACAGCATGGTCCCGATGCAATTGGCGTCGTGATCTCCTCCAAGACCAGCAACGAAGACGGCTACGTCATGCAGAAGTTCGGCCGCGCGGTGATCGGGACAAACAATATCGACAACTGCTCCCGCTACTGCCAGGCTCCGGCAACCGCGGGGCTTTTTCGTACGGTTGGATACGGGGGCGATTCCGGCTCGATTGAGGACATTGGAAAGTCCGCGCTGGTAGTCATCGTGGGTGCCAACCCTGCGGAGGCACATCCGGTCCTGGCGACCCGTATCAAGCGAGCCCACAAGCTTTTCGGCCAAAAGCTCATTGTCGCCGATTTACGGCGACACGAAATGGCAGAACGAGCGGATATCTTTTTTCGTCCACGCCCCGGCACAGACCTGGCATGGCTATCTGCCATGAGCCGCTACATGCTGGATAACGGGTTCGCGAAGACGGAGTTCCTGAGTAGATGGGTCAACGGACTCGACGAGTATCGAAAAAGTCTAGACCTCTTCACCTTAGACTACGCGGCCAAGGTCTGCGAGTTGCCGATCGAGACGCTCGAACGTGTAGCCAAGGAAATCGCCACCGCCGAGACCGTTTGCATTCTTTGGGCCATGGGAATCACTCAGCATGTCGACGGCTCGGATGCGTCCACTGCGATTTCGAACCTGCTCCTCATCACTGGAAACTACATGAAGCCAGGTTGCGGAGCCTATCCGCTGCGCGGCCATAACAATGTGCAGGGGGCGAGCGACGTCGGAGCCATGCCGAATAACTTCCCCGGATATCAGAGTGTGACTGACGACGCGATTCGCAAGCGGTTCGAAGACGCCTGGAAGGTTCAATTGCCGAAGGAGCCGGGTCTCGACAATTACGAAATGGTCAACGCAATGCACGCTGGCAAACTCCACGCTCTCTATCTAGCCGGGGAAGACATGATCTCGGCGGACTCGCATTCGAGTCACGTGGCTGGCGCTTTCGAAAAACTCGATCTCTTGGTGGTCCAGGATATCTTTTTCAGCGAGACTTGCCGCTACGCCGATGTTGTGCTTCCGGGCGCGCCGGCCCTTGAAAAAGACGGCACGTTCACAAACACTGAGCGTCGCATTCAACGCTTCTACCAGGCTTTCCCGGAACTCGGCGATAGCAAGGCAGATTGGAAGATCACCCAAGAGCTGGCGCGGAAGATGGGCGCTCAGTGGAATTACGAGCATCCCTCCGAGATTATGGCTGAGCTCGCCTCATTGACTCCGCTCTACGCGGGCGTTAGCTATGACAGGCTGGAAAACTACAACACCTTGCAATGGCCGGTACATAGTGACGGCAAAGATGAGCCCATTCTCTATCTTGACGGATTTGCCTTCCCAGATAAGAAAGCGCGTCTTTATCCAGTCGGATTTCATGAACCAACGGGCCAGCCGGACGCGCAGTTTGATCTATTTCTCAACACCGGTCGAGAGCTGGAACATTTCCATGAAGGCAATATGACCCTGCGTGTTCCCGGGATCCATGAGGAGAATCCTGAACGATACGTCGAGATATCGCCAGAACTGGCGCAGGAGCGCGGTGTCGAGTCCGGCCGATGGGTGAAGCTGATAAGCCCGGTTGGATCGCTCGAGGTCAAAGTGTTAGTCACGGATCGTGTCATCGGCAAACAAGTCTTTCTTCCGCTTACCTCGCAGGAGGGGCCCATCAATATTTTGACTGGCCCGCATGTCGACCCGGTGACAGATACGCCCGCATACAAGGAGACCAAGGTACGTATGAATGTACTACCCGAGCAAGGATCAAACCCTCTACATCCGATCAATTTCCGCTTTTCAGGAAAGCCCACTCCTCAGACCGGCGTGGAAGTCGAGCGGAAATGGAAACGTAGCGATTATCGAATGCCAGGCACAGAAGCGCTGGTTCAGATCGAAATCAACAAATAACGAGGAAGGCAGGATGTTATGGCGACGCCAGTCGAGTTCCGCACGTTTACACCAAGAAATTCTCGCGACGATTTGATTCGGAGACTGGAGCAAGCTCCCGAGGAACACGCGGAGGCTTTGCTCTCCGCCTACGATCTGTTGCAACGAATGCATGAGAAAGGCTTGATCGATGTCGCCAATGGTCTTCTGAGCGCCAGCGAGACGGTCGTTGACCGGCTAGTTGATGTGGTTAGTTCGAAGCAAGCAGTCACCGCGCTCCGCGTAGTGCTGATGATGAGCAATCTCCTTAACTCGCTCGACCCGAACCGCCTGCATGCGCTCCTCTCGCCGTCGGAGAGCAAGGCTCCATCGCTCTGGACGATCGCGAAAGAGGCGACGAGCCCAGATGCACGCCGCGGAATGGCTGCTGCAGTAGGGTTGCTCAGCGTATTCGGGGCGGCCCTGCGTGAACAGGAAAGCGCCTGATCCAGCTGCGAAACGGCCCGGGTGAACAATTTGAAATCTGCTTCGAGGAAGCCGTCGTATGCTAGACCTGCGAGAGCGATTTGGCTGCTCCGGGCTGATCAGTGATCGAATGGTCCGGAATAAACTTGAACAGACCTGTGGCTGGTGACACAAAAACAAAAGAATTTGAGAAGGTCGCGATATGACCGGTGAGTTGCTGGCGCGCATCAATCTCTCTAAGTTGGAACTGCAGTAGGCCGATACTGATTACGTCTCCCGTGACACCGGAAATTTGCACCCTGTCTCCAACTCTGATTCCCAGCTTCCCGACCAGCAAGAAGTAGCCGAGAACGGCAAGAATCACGTTTTGGAGTGCAACCGCCATGCCCGCTGTGAGAAGCCCGAGAAATGTCGCCAGGGATCTCAGATCGGAAGCAAAAGCGAATGCGACGACCAAAGCAATCGACAGCCAGCTCAGAATCCGCTGGACGACTAGAATCATGCGACGGCGATTTCCGTCGTGTACATAATGAATAGTCGCTCTGCGCAATACCACCGAAACTCCGGTCAGTGCGACGATTACCAGACCCACAAGGACCAGATGCAGAATCAAATTCTTCCACGCTCGCGTGTACTCATTGATTACCGCCTTATGCCAATTGGTCAAGCGCGATCTATAAATCGTAAGTAATACTCTCTGCTTGTCCAACGCAGACATCGCCGGAGCCAGGCTTGTGAGCCGACTTGTGAGGGCATCAAGGCGCGCCGTCTGTTGCTGCAATAATCCAAGGTTGTTTGGTTGCAGGCCGTCTCCGAGATCGTCGCTCTGTACAGCTTGATCGACGAAGTTTCTGAGGGGCGTCCCGAGGCTCTCTGAGGAGTGGGCCAATTTGTCGGTTAGCTGCATTCCTTCATCAAGAGTGCGAAGCTTGGCTTGCAGCATTGACACCTCTGACGCGAGCCCCAGGATGCCAGAGTCCTGTGGTTTGGGATTTGAAATAATTCTCGGCGGCCCAGGGAGACTGGAACTGGAACCGGACACTTCAGGAACAGTTCGTGCGAGATCCTCGACAAGTGATCCCAAGTCTGCGGTCTGAGGCTTACTGACGCCATTGACCTGGATAATCTCGGCCAAGTTCCGGAGACTCTTGGAGTGCTCCTGAAGGACTCGCAGGCGGCTTTGTGCATCCGGTAAAGTAGCCTCCAATTTCCTGCGGTCCGCGCCGTGAGTTCTGGGCAGTCTCGTCTGGATCGATTCCAGTTCTTTGCTTGCCTGCTCGCTTTCAGCATCAGTCTTCACTTCCATCTGAAGAAGGTGTGGAAAGTCCGAGGTTACAACGTTGGGAATCGCTGCGCCGTGCACTGAAGTTTGGGACGTCGCTGCGAGCGAAGCGTCGGTTCTGGCAAAATCAAACGAAAGCTGAACGACCTGCGTGCCCACCGGTTCATTGTCGTCGAAGAACAAGAAATCGGACGGCTCAGCTGCGATCTGTCGTTCCACCGAAAAATAGCGATACCACTCGATGGTGTCCGTCAGAAAAGTAATGACCTGTTGTTTCGAAGGCAAGCTATAGGAATCGGGGGTCTGACTATTGGCCGAGAGTACTCCTGGCGACAGCAATCCAACCAGGAGTGCGTACCAAGCGAAGATCCTTAACTTGATCGAAAGACGGATCATTTGATGTTGCCTGCGCCCTCACAGTGAAGAGTTCCTCCGTTCCCGTCCCTGGCTCAGGACTTATGCCTCGGAGTCCGAGAATCCAGTGTCGAAACCATTCTCTGAGCCGCTGACGGGATGGCCACATGCCCAGAGAGCACGATCTCCCTTGCGCCAATATCCTTTCCGTAAATCTGTTTATTGGCGCCATTGTCGGGACGGATGGTTGAGCCTTCGAGTGCGACTCCAACAAACGCGCCGCGGGCGCGAGAATAGCTCAGGATGTCCGCACGCAGGGTGGCGTCCGTTTCCGCCGAAGCATCGCGGCCGACCGGGCCTGCCGCAACCGACGCATCTGCTCCGAGCTTGACTTTGCTGGTAAGAATTCCACTCGCGCCGCGCTCGTTCATTACCAGGAGTACAAAGTCTGTTGCCTCGCCACCTATTTGGAAGCCAAAGCTTCCGCCCTCGAGAGCCATCATGGTGGGTGCCCCCCACGGTCCTCTGAATTGTTCGCCTCTGCGACACGACATTGCGCCTCGCCCATAGCTGCCGCCAACAATGAACGCAGCTTTCAAAACAGACGGAAAAACAACCACACAATCTGCTTTGTCGAGCAAGTCCTGTGGGATGTCTTCGGGAACATCGAGAATCTCCTTCAGCACGGTGCCGCTGTTCCTTAAGCGATCTTCGTCTTTTTCCTGGTCAGCTGCGGAAGCTGAAGAGGACAGGATGGGCAAAACTGCGAACAACAGGCTGATCAGATACGTAGTTGATTTCTTCATAACGTTTCTCCTTGTTTAGGTTTTAGGAGCGCTTCATAGTCTGAGCGCTGCCGTTTGGGCATTCGTGACAGCACATGCAAAGAGCTCGGCTACAGCGAACACGCCGGGTTCCAGTTCGAGAGGCTTACATAACGAGCGCCGCCTCAAACTGTCCGGTGTCACCTGGCAAAGACAGCGGTACTTCGAGGCGCGACCGCCTAAACCGTAAGCGGACAGGCGGGATGATCGCATTCACACGCGATTTCCACGTCCTCGCTTCCCGCGTCCCGACAGGCACCTCCGCAGTACTTCTCGCCAGGGGGAGCCTCGCAAAGACATGGGATGTGCGCACATTTCGTCGTCTTCTGATCGACCATTTGAAGTCTCCTCTCCAGATCACTTACGAACCTCTGATCACTGAATTCGGGCGCACCTGCCTCCTTGCATGCGGGTCTCCAAATCCGCGACTGCTCAGGACAGGGCTATGTTAGTAATCTGGATGAGCTGTGCAGGAGGCAGAGCTTGTCGGAGTGTCCAATCAATCGACAGACCTCTGTCGGCATGTGGACGTTTTTCGTGCGGTCCTCTCATCGAGCCCTAACTGGACCAATATCAAATTGCGAGCCCGCTAGGCCTTTAGGTTTTTTAAGCATGGAGAGATTTTGGAAGCGCAAGTGCTCTCGTAGTCGAGTAAAGGAGATTCACACATGAAGGCCGGACGTTTCGCAGCAGTTTACGTTGCGTTTTCCTTAGTTGCGCTTTCAACTGTTTTTGCGCAGCAAGTCAAAACCGATTTTGATCACCAGGCGAACTTCTCTCAGTACAAGACCTACTCATGGCAGGAAATCAAGCCTCCAGATTCTCTGTGGGATGCCCGGATTAAGAGTGCGGTGGATGCCCAACTGGTAGCCAAAGGCTGGACTCAGGTAGCCAGCGGTGGCGATGTCGCTATCGTCGCAATTAAGACGACGCAGACACAGAGAACACTTCAGACGTTTTATGACGGTCTTGGCGGGGGTGGAGGATGGGGCTGGCGAAGATTCGGCGGCGGAGGGTTCGGCGGAGGGTTCGGCGAATCTGAAACGACCGAGCAGGACTACAAAGATGGAACGCTGGTCATCGACTTGTACGACGCAAAAAGCAAACAGTTGATCTGGCGCGGAAGTGCCGAAGATACGCTATCGAGCAAGGCGGAGAAAAATGAAAAGAACCTGGACAAAGGTGTGGCGAAAATGTTCAAGGATTTCCCTCCGGGTTCGGCAAAACGTTAAGCACAAGGCTTCCACACCGGGGTAGCACGAGAATGTTATTTCAGAATTTCAAAAGGAGGAACTATGAAGCTGCAGGAAACAAAAGGACACCACCAATTGCTGTCGTTGTTCATCGCCTTGGTTTTTGGCTTCACGATGTATCCAAGCAAAACACAGGCACAGATCGTCGGGAACATTGAAGCCAACATCCCATTTCAGTTCTATGCGGGGAACACCAAATTTCCCCCTGGTAAATACATCATTCACGTGCTGGACGCCTCCGATCTGACGCTCATGGAAATCAGTAGCGTAGACGGCAAAACGTCCGCTGTCTTCGCCGTGCGGGATGCAGAGGCCAACTCCGCACCGGCCAAGAGCGAATTGATCTTCAACAAATACGGGAATCAGCACTTCCTTGCGAAGTTGTTTGACGAAAGCAACCCGAACGGTAGCGCGGTGGTCGAGTCGCGCTACGAAAAGAGGATCGACAAAGGGACCGCGGAAGCCCAGGAGCACGTGCCGGCACAACACCAAGGAACTGGCGGTTGATGATAGGAAGAACTAAGCCGGCAGTCAGGCTCATCGATGGCGAACGGCACATAGCCGTTCGCCGATTTGTACCTTGCAATGAACAGCGTGCATTTAAATCCCTTCTACTTCGTTAGTCCTGCCCCATAAGTCTTGTTATCCGTGCCTGCAGAATAGCCACCGCGTGACATGTGAAGCGCGCAGTTTATCGATGTCATGCCTGGCGGCCGACGGCTCAAGCCGAGGCCCCCACCTTGTGTTCTTATTCCATCAGAGAGTTCACTTGCAAAAGACCAAGGGCCGACAGCGCGTCAGCCGATTGAACATCGTCTGAGCTAGACAGTCGCCAATTTCAGAAAAAGTTTCGACATGTCTGTCATTTCGCGCCCTCTCGTGTTTGGCACGGGCTTTGCATTCAGAAAGGTCAGACAGCCATAAGCGTCTGATCGTTTCGGTCATCGACCGGCCGATCCACCGTCGAAAAACGAAAGGTTAAAACGATGACCGATCATTCAAAAGAAAGACCCATGAGTGAACACCCCTCGCGGAGAAGCTTCCTCGGCATGAGTTCGGTAGCTCTGGCAACCGCTGCTTTTGCAGGCCTGACTGCCAATGCCCAAGACAAAGCCAGCACGCAAAAAGCGGAGCACGACCATTCTTCAAACGATCCCGGTCCGGAGAACAAGCCTCTTCTGGACTTGAACCCAAATTCCAACACTCCGCCTCCGACCGATCACGGCGACGTAGTGCCTATCTGGTATTCCTTCGATCTGGTGAAAAAGCGTGTCGAAGAAGGCGGATGGACGCACGAGGTGACTGAGCGCGTCCTTCCTTCTTCCAAGGATATTTCCGGCGTCCAAATGCGCCTCACTGCGGGCAGCTATCGCGAAATGCACTGGCACACGGCTGATGAATGGGCTTATGTACTCTATGGAAATGCCCGCGTCACAGTGATGCAGCCCGATGGCGACATGTTCATCGGTGACGTTGGTGAAGGCGATCTTTGGATCTTCCCCGCCGGCCACCCACATTCCATTCAAGGGCTTGGTCCTGATGGAACGGAGTTTTTGCTGGTCTTCAACCAGGGATTGTTCTCTGAAGATGGGACGATGCTTCTCTCAGAGTGGATAGCTCACACACCTCCCGAGGTATTGGCGAAGAATACAGGCCTGGATAAGAGCGTCTTCGATCATACCCCCGGGGCGCCACTCTACATCTTCCCCGGCAACCTGCCCAACTCGCTCGAACAGGACAAAGCGGAGATCGGCGGCCAGAAAGTGGCAGCGAAGCAACAGTACACCTTCCGCCTGAGGTCAATGAAGCCGATAGCAACCAGCGAAGCCGGCGAAGCTCGCATCGTCGACTCGCGCAACTTTCCGGTTTCCAAGCATATTGCCGCGGGCTTGCTCATCATCAAGCCGGGGCACATGCGCGAAATGCACTGGCACCCGAACGCATCCGAGTGGCAGTACTGGATCTCCGGCCAGGGTCGCATGACCGTATTCTTTCCAGTCGATAACGCCCGCACCATGGACTTCCACACCAACGATGTCGGCTATGTTCCCTCCAACGCACCTCACTACTTCGAAAACACGGGCGATACCGACCTGGTGGTCCTGGAGCTGTTCGCAGCTGACGAGTTCCAGGATGTTTCCTTGAATGAGTGGCTCAGGCGCGTACCCAGCGAAATGCTGAAGGCACACTTGAACATCGATAAGCAGATGGCCACGAAGATTCCGGCGGAGAAGCGGTATCTCGTTTAGAGGGTTCATCGCAAGACAGCTTTCGGAGTGCCACGCAAAGTCGCTTGGGAGTCATTTATAAAACTGAAAATATCAGGCTGCGTGCATGGATCGTGCACGCAGCTCTCTAACCCCGAGGAGGATTTTCTATGTTGGAAGGAATTTTTCAGCCTACACATCTGTTGTTGATCTTTGGAATTGCTCTACTTGTATTCGGCCCCAAGAAGCTTCCCGAGCTCGGTAAAGGCATCGGTGCAGGTATTCGAGCGCTGAAGGACGGGATCAAAGACCCACTTATCGAGGCAGGAAAAAGCGGCAGTGTGGAACCAGTCGCCTCAAATGACAGCAACAGAAATTGATTTTGTATCTTCTGTGTATGACGGCGCGAGATCGCGATGGCCGACAGCATTTCGGTATGCGAACGCGGCCAAGTCACGTGCGGGTGCTGTGGCGGATCAGAACGGGCTGGTGTCGGCAGTTGGATTGCCTGCGAGGACGGAACAAGTTGTTCCAACGAATTACAGTGGCCGGCGAATTATTCAAGAAACAAGGGTATTTTCCTATGCTCTCCTGCGCGGAGACACTCCCGCTGCATCTCTTCGCTCGGTTTGGCCGAGAGATTGCGTCGGTACAACCTGTATCATGTCCGATCCTGTGATCCATTAACCAGTCTGGGACAAAAAGACGCCGGCATTCTCCGTGAGCTTCGATACAAGTAACTCCGCACAAGGAACACAACAGGATCATCCATCCAGGAAGCAGTACTTATTATGAACGAGGAAGAGATTCACCTAAGACGCAGGACATGGCCTTTGAAGAGCAGTCTGGTTATAGCAGCAGCGGGCCTTGTGCTTATCGTAGCAACCGCCCAGGCGCAGCAGGCTGGAACACCGGCGGCCAGCGAAGACGAGTCCGATGCGACGAACGCGGCGAATAATCCGACGACTCCCAAGCTCACAGTCGAAACACAGGACTATTGGATGCCGTCGGTCTCCGGGCTCGGCGGACGAGGCGGAAGCAGCGGGCTGCAGCGCGACATCGTGCCGATCCGAACATTCGGCATTGAGAACCTCCTTCACGTCATCCTTCCCGTCGACACCAATCCGAACTCTCCGGGCGGTACGCAGACCGGGCTCGGCGGCCTCGAGATCTACAACCTGTCCACGGTCAAGCTACATGGGACGACCTACGGAGCCGGACCGCTTGTGGTGCTGCCCACCGAAAGCGGCTCCAACTTCGGCACTCAGAAATGGCAGGCCGGTATCGGAGGGATTGCGATCGATGCCACAAAGTGGGGACTTCTGGGCGGACTCTTCACCTATCAGCACGCCTTCGGGAGAGGCACAGGCGCGATCACGCAGGAGACGACATTCCAGCCTTTTATCCACTACAACCTCCACCATGGACTGTATCTCCGAAGCACGGGTCTGCTGGTCTTCAACTCCGGCTCCGGGGTTAAAGACATTCCTGTGGGTCTGGGCTTCGGCAAGGTATGGAACTTTGCCGACGGCAAGACCATCAACTTCTACATGGAGCCCCAGTATTCGGTGTGGCGAAGCGGACTTGGGGCTCCGGGATGGCAGCTCTTCACCGGGGTCAACTTCCAGTTTCCCGTCCACCTTCAATTCTGGGGCAGATAAGGGGACAGCATAACTAATCACGCATTACACGTACGACTGGCACGCTCCATGCTCTCTTTCCGACATCCGGGGCCACTTCCGGCAAGCGTTGTGCGGGCACCAAGGATACAGCCGCCGCTGCAAGGGTGAACAAAACAAGAATTCGCTTTATAAAGTTGACTTGGGGGTTCTCTTGAATCCTCAATGACTTCGGTGTTCCTTGGACTGCCAAATAAGAAATCCAACAATGCCACAAGTGCACCTGCCTCATAACGAGTATCTCTGAGTCAAGCTGATAGCTGTTGGATGGTTGGCAAACAGGAAGTAATCCATCAAGCCACGACCTCGCGAAGCACAAGATCAACTACGAGATCCGGAGACGGGGCTTCGCTCATCATTGCAGGCATTCTCGAACGAGACGAGTGAAGAAGCTCAACATAAATGCCTCCGGGAGAACGTGAGCCCGCCGGAAGCATTGTGCGATAATTGTACGAAACTAAGTAGCTGCCTGCACCATCGGTTGCAAGTGGAACGTGTCGGTTCGATTTCCTGTGATCACCGTGTGCGGATTGTACGGAATGAAATTCACGGTTCGTAAAGTTGTGGTAGTTTTGGGCGGGGAGCCTTCCAGGATCACTGCTGCCGCGACCCATCTTGCACCTGATCTCGCGTGAGCGAAATACCACTCTTGTCCAAAGTTTGTCCTAATACTCGGTCTAAATGGGCCGCGGCCTTCAGCCACGCGGCTTTGGCCATCACCTCAGTGGTTTGCGCCTGCGTCAGATAGGTCTGCTGCTCGATGACCGAAATGTTGTTGGAGTAGCCTGCGCTGAAGCTTTCCTCAGCGGCACCCATCAGTTGTGCTTGCAACTCCCGCGCCTTCGTGGCGGCATCCGCCGCACTTTTGGCGGCATGAAGGGCTGTGATCGCGTTCTGTACCTCAGCAGACACTTGCGATTCCAGTTGCGTCACTCGAAGCTGCTGCTGCCGCAAGAGCGCCCTGTCAGCTCCCAGATTCGCCTTCGCCACCCGGTTTTGCACGGGCAGGGAGAACTGTATCCCGGCCTCATACAAGGTTGAGGAACGGCTACCGCCAGTTGGAATTGCGTCAGTGGGCGCGTTTCCCGTCAAGGTGTCTCCACCGATTGCGGTCAGGCCAGGGATCACGACACCACGGCTCTGATAAGTTCCATAGAGATCGATCTCAGGCTTCGCGGCATTGGCGGAACTCGCGACCTGCCGCTCGCCGTTGGTGACTTGCAAGCGCGCCGCCTGCACGTCAGGGCGGCTCTCCCACGCACTCTTGACCAGATCGGGAAGCGGCGTTTCGGGTTCGGCTTGCGGCGGCACGAGCAGGTCCGTCGCGACAATTTCAGACGCGCTCCCCATTGTCCCGGTGAGCGACTGCGGATCCAGCAGGGTTCGCAGGATCACCTGCTGCTGATCTCGCAAAGCAATCGCCTGGGTGAGCACCAGTTGCGTGCTGGTCACGAGTGACTGCGCCCGCGCTACCTCAATTATTGGAAGCCGTCCTACATTCAACTGTTCCTGGTCGTTATGCAACAGCAACTCGGCCGCCTTGAGCGCCTGCTCTTGCACTTTGACCGAATCCTGCAAGCTAACCAGGTCGATATATAGGTTCCTTGTCCCACTGATCGTGGTGATGATTTGCTCCTCCAGCACCGCGGCAGAGATTTTTTTGTTCGTCTTCGCAATGGCGATATAGCGGGTGTTGTTCGCGCGCCCCGCCCCGCGCCAGAGTGGTTGAGCGATAAGCGCATAGGCGTTAGGGTGAGAGAAGGGAACTGCGCTGGAGCGCCCCGAGTAGAAGCTCTGCACGAAATCGTCGACACCCAACTGAATCGTAGTTCCCGGACTGAACCCCTTCGTCAGAAAGGTATCCCCAACGGTATTGTCGGTTATTGCGGTATTGACGGGCGACGCCGAAGCCCCAGTGGCCGACACGAGCGAGACTGCCGGATTGCGCCGCAACCACCCATAGCGGCCCGCCAGCTGCGCGTCGAAGCCAGGTACTGGCGATCCACTGGAATATGGAGTCGGAGCGATGGATAAGGAGTGTGATCCCTCGAGCGCCCGACTCGTGTTGTAGGACGAGGATATGGTCGATGCGGACGGATCCACGCTCAGCGGGGACAAGCCGGGAGAGGAAAAACTAAGCAAGGGCACTGCGGCGGGCGCTTCGCCGGACGGCGTATCCGCCACCGCGTAATTGATCGAGCGTGGGAGTCCACCGCCTTGTGCCAACGGGACGCTCACGTCCGCAATCGTCTGATCGACTTGTTCCAACTCGATGTCGAGGTTGTTCTTTAGCGCCAGCTGCAAGGCTTGGTGCAGACTCAGGTAGAGCGGGCCGTCAGGTGAGTTCGCGGGAGTTGTTGCGCCTTCCGGCGTCTGCGCCAACATGCGCGAGGGCTGAAGGGCGCCCGAACTTGCGGTCGCAGCCTGGAATGTGACCGTGGGCGATTGGGCGGCCGCGAGTCCCGCCGACAAGCAGACCATCACCAAGCAGATGAAAGTCTCTCGCAACTCAGAACTTCTATTGGAGTATCCAAAGAAACAGCTCGTCTCGCGCAGCCTCTCCGCGGGGGAGAGCTTGCTGTTATTGATCCTGACTGCCACTCTTGCCTCCCGCAGTCGGATCTGTATTGCCACCTTGCTGGCCGGCAGGGGCGGACCGAGTACTCACCTTGACCCCCTCCTTCACCGCATCGTTGGGGTTGAGAACCACGACTTCGCCATCTTGCAGTCCAGCGGTGATGTACACCTGTGTACCCAGGTCCCGCCCCACGTGCACGGGCCGCATCTGGATGACGTTGTTCTGCACCACAGGCACAAACTGACCGCGGGCCGTCGTAAGCAGGCTGTCGCCCGAGACCAAGATACCCGGGCCAGGAGCCTTGTAATGCATCTGTGCGGAGGCGAACATGCCGGGCCGCAAGCGGTGCAGGGTGTCCGTTATCTGAATCTCGGCGAGCAGAGTCCGGGTTTGTTGGCTGAGAGAGTCACTGCTGCGAACCACCTTGCCCTTGAACGTCTGCCCCGGCAACTCAGAAAAGGTCAGGTCGACTGGCTGGCCGGTCTGCACGAAAAGCGCGTCCTGCTCCGGCACGGAGACAAACACTTCCAGGCTGCCAAGGTCCACAACGTCGAATAATTCGCCGCCTTGTGCGCCGCCTGTCGGTGGCCCGCCGGTGAAGGCAGGAGAGACAGCCGCTGGACCCTGAGCCGCTCCCGAAGCCGAGACCAGATTGCCCACCTCGACGTTGCGCGCCGTGATCGTGCCGTTGATTGGCGAGCGAACCTGCTCGAAGTCCGCTAGAGATTGTTCACGAGCCAACGCTGCCTCTGCACCCTTCTCCGCATTTTCCATCGCCTGCAGGTTTGATTGTGCCGATTGAAGGGCTGCCAGCGTGGCATCGTCCTCCTGATTGGACAAAATGCCATGGAGCACCAACGTGTGCACGCGGGCGTAAGTTGCCTGCTGCAGCCGCAGTGTGGATTGCGCAGTCGACACAGTGTCTTTGCTTTGCCGAACCAGCGCAGCCTGCTGCGCCACAGACGAGTCCAGTTCCGGCACCGAGATTATTCCCAGCAACTGCCCTTTGCGCACTGCATCGCCCAGGTCCACATACCGAGCCTTGAAATATCCTGACACGCGGGCGTAGATGTGCGCGGCACGAAGCGGACTGACAGTGCCAGGCAATGTCAGTTCCTGCTCCGAACTTGCGTTATGGACTGCCTGCACTTCAACAGTCAGCAGCGCGTTCTGCTGCAGCCTGGCCTTGGCATTCACTGCCTCGTTGCGCTTGTAGTGAGGCAGCCAGCCCACCAGCAGAGCCAGGCCCAGTACCGCGATCGCAACCAGAATCGGAAATATCCGTCGGCCGTGTTTCCCTTGCGGTTGCGGCCCATGCTGCTGATCTTCAACCATGGGCATTCCTGTGGCATTGCTTGCGCTCATTGGTGCGCTCCTTGAGTCTCGTCCTTGATTCGCTTCTCCCAGTTCACCAGCGGCTTCTTACTCATCAGCGAATAGATCACCGGCACGATAAAGAGTGTGCCCACGGTAGCGAACAAGAGCCCGCCGATAACCGCCCGTCCGATCGGCGCGTTCTGCTCGCCGCCCTGGCCCAGCGCCAGCGCCATCGGAAGCATTCCGATGATCATCGCCAGCGCCGTCATGCACACCGGGCGCAGCCGCGTCGAGCCCGCGATCAGCGCCGCCTCCTTCGAGTCCTTACTGTTCTCGCCTTCGCCGCGCGCGTCGTTGGCAAAACTGACAACCAGGATGCTGTTGGCGGTTGCGACGCCAATGGTCATTAGAGCACCCATCAGGGAGGGCACGTTGAAAGTGGTCTGGGTGAGAAACAACATCCATACGATGCCCGCGAAGGCTCCCGGAAGCGCCATGAGAATGATGAACGGTATACTCCACGACTGGAAGTTCATCGCCATCAAGAAATACACAAACACGACCGCCGCGGCGATCCCGATCTCCAAATTGAAGAAAGATGTATTCATCGTCAGCACTTGACCGCTGAGGACGATCTGCACTCCAGGGGGCAGGTGTTGTGAATTTTTCTTCACGATCTTTTGCACATCGCTGGCCACCCCACCCAGATCGCGCTGCTCTACGTTCGCAAACACATCCATTACGGGGAGCGCGTTGTAGTGCGAAACCGTCACCGGCGAAACCCCCCGCTCAGTCTCCGAAACATTGCGTAACAACTGGTCACTGCTGCCGGGCATCGAGGCGGAGACGGCCGTCCGGGCCAGCGTATCGAAGTTGTCCAGGCGGTATTGAGGCACCTGCACGATGACAGGGTATTCGACCCCCGTCTTCGGATCGAGCCAGAAGTTCGGCGCAACCTGCCCGCTGCCCGAGAGCGACAACAGCACGTCATCTGCAACGTCCTTTGCCGTGAGTCCAATCTCCTGCGCCTTGAGCCGGTCCACTTTAATGTTGAGCTTCGGGGCATTTACTTGCTGTTGGACGAATACGTCCACTGCTCCCGGAACGTCCGTGATCTGCTCCCGCAACGTTTCGGCGATTTGCGCAGTAGACGCAGCGTCTTTTCCGCGCACCTGCACATCGATCGACGCGGGCAGCCCAAAGTTCAGAGTTTGGTTCGTGATGTCCGCGGGCTCAAAGAAAAATGTTTCCTGGGGAAACTTCTGCGCGAAGTCCTGCCGCAGAATCTGCATCCATTCCTGGGTTGGCCGGTGCTTGGCGGCGAGCAGCACCAGCACATCGCCATCCCCGTTGCTGGTCGTATCACTGGCCGAGTAGGCCAGGTTTATGCCTCCTGGCGGCAGTCCGATATTGTTCAATACCATCTGCAGTTCCTCCGCCGGGATCACGCGCCGAATTTCCTCGTTTACCTGCTTGAACACTTCGGTTGCGGTTTCGATCCGCGTGCCTGCCGGGGGCCGCACATGAAACTCCATCTGTCCGGAATCTACGTAGGGAAAAAAGTCGCGTCCAATCACCGGAATCAGCACCATCGAACCCAGGGCCACTACTGCGAACCCAGCCAGCGTCGTCTTCGGGTGCCCTAGCGCCCACTCCAGTCGAATCTTGTACTTCTCAGCAAACCAGTCGAATCCACGTTCGAACCTCGCGTGAAACCGCCAGATGACGCTTCGGCTCAGCGGCGATTCCTTTTCCTGCCCTTGATAGAGAGGCACCTCTTTGGGCAGAAGAAAGTGCATCATGGTGGGGACCAGTGTGCGTGATAGTCCGTATGAGGCGACCAGAGCCAGCACAACATTCAGCGCAAGTGGTGTGAAGATGAACTTCGCAGAGCCGGACAGCAATGTCACCGGCACGAACACGATGCAGATCGACATAGTGGAGATCACCGCCGGAATTGCTACTTGTTCTGCGCTGTCGAGGATCGCCGAGGCCAGAGGCTTCTTCTCCCCAGTCCCAAGGTTGCGGTGTGTGTTCTCGATCTCCACCGTCGCATCATCGACGAGCATGCCTACGGCAAGAGCCAGGCCTCCCAGCGACATGACATTAATCGTCTCGCCCAGCGCGGAGGAGACTGCGATCGCGAACAAGACGGCCAGCGGAATGGACACGCTCACGATCAGAGTGCTTCGCCAACTTCCCAGAAACACGAGGATCATCATGGCGGTCAGAATCGCTGCGGTGACAGCCTCCTGCACCACGTCTTTGATGGAGGCTCGCACCAGCACCGATTGATCGAAGATCGGTGTTAGCGTGAGCGCGCTGGGCAGCCCGGCCTTGATGCTCGGGATTGCCTTTTTCACCTGATCCACGATCGTCAGCGTTGAGGCGGCGCCGCTCTTGATAACGGTTAGCAGCGCTGAGGCCTGACCGTTTTCGCTCACATAGCTGGTCTGAGGTTGGTATCCGTTATGGATCCAGGCGACATCCTTCATCTGAACCGCCGCGCCATTTACCGTCCGAATCGGCAGAGAGTTGAGTTCCGCGATCGTAGCCGGGCTGCTGTTCGTTCCTACTATGTATTCGCGGTCGCCAATCTTTTCGGTGCCCGACGGCGTGACCAGATTTTGGTTGGCGAGGGCGGAGGAAATGTCCGAAGCGCTCAGATGGTTGGCCACGAGCTGCCCCGGCTCCAGGTCGACCATGATGGAGCGCTGCTCCCCGCCATACGGCAAAGGCACTGCTGCGCCCTTGATAGTCGCCAGCTGCCCTCGGATGAAGTTTTGACCAAGATCGTAGAGTTCGGTCTGTGAAAGCCCCCGTCCTCCGAGACTCACCTGTACGATCGGAACGCTGGAAGCGTCGTACTTCAGCACATAGGGCGGCAGCATCCCTGGCGGCATCAGTCGCAGGAGCGATTGCGCCAACGCTGTTACTTGCGCAATCGCAAGATCAATCTGGACATTGGGCTGAAAGTGAATCTTAATAACCCCGACACCACTGTAAGACTGCGATTCGATGTACTGGATGTTATTGACGCTGGTTGGAAGCGCACGCTCGCACACGCCGGTGATGCGCTTAGACATGTCATCGGCATCGAGGCCGCTATAAGTCCAGATCACGCTGACGATCGGGATATTAATCTCCGGCAGAATGTCAGTGGGCGTCGTCACGATCGAAGCCACGCCGAAGATCGCAATCAGCAGCGCGACAATAACGAATGTGTATGGCCTCTCGAGAGCAAAGCGAACAATCCACATCAGCGCTCCCTCCCCTTTCTCCACTCTGGGGCGGCTATCTCTGCTTGCGGGATCCAGAACGGATAGTCTGACCGGCCGACTATCGCCCTAAGTACTGGTTTCTTCTAGTCCGGTGTCGCACCCTATCGTTGGTGATGCAGTCGCACTTCCAAACATGCTGCGCTCGGAAGCAACGGTTAGATCGTTCTATTTCACCCGCTTTGCGTGTGTGTCGATCATCTATCCCACCGGCATGCAAGCCTGAATGTCCAACATGCTGGCGACGTGTCCGCCCGATGACACTCATGTTGATGGGCTACGAACCCTTGAATACAACGCAGAGGAACGCCTAGCGTGGAACTTGTCTGGCGTGACGGCTGGCAGACGGTGTCGGACTGGGGACACAGAATTCAGAAGGAGCGCAAGCTTCTCACCATCTAATTGCGGTTGCAGCCTTCCTATCTTTTCCTCCATTCAATCATTTGCCACGTTCTTTTCTTCCGTTCAAGTTTGGCATTCCTCATGCAAATAGCCTGGTTGTCGGGGCATTCCTAACGAAGTGGCAAGCCCAGACGTGCACGATAACTTTAGGAGAAAACAAAATGAACACTTTAAAGAAATTGATTGTGGGCATGGGCCTGATGTTGATCCTGGGCGCTATCCCCAGCATGGCGCAGATCGACAATGGAGTGACGTTCGAAGCGCGTTCCGCTTTTTACGCGGGAAACGCGAAGATGCCGGCGGGCAGCTATAAGCTGACTCAGCCGGACGTCGACGCAAACCTTTTGTTACTCGAAAGCGCCGATGGCTCACACTCCGTCTTCGTGGAGTATGAAATCGTTCCCTCAGACACTCCTTATGCTCAGAGCGATGTCACCTTCAACAAGTACGGCAAAGTTGATTTTCTAAACGCCATCTGGATCCAGGGACGAAATTCCGAGATGCAGGTTGTACCGTCAAAATTTGAGCAAAATACTGCCAAAGCTGCGGCCGCAGAAAAACACACGTTGGCGGCCAAGAACGAAGGGCAATAGTAAAGCTGAGTTTGCTTGCTGGGAGATCTTCCATCAGCTAAAGGAGAAATTATGAAAAAACAACACATGAAGTCGCTTTTGATCGTGCTGTTCTTTGCGCTGACAGCCGCGTCGTTCGCTGAACAGGTGAAGACCGATTACGATCACAACGCAAATTTCGCGCAATACAGGACATATTCCTGGGAGAAGGTCCAAACCCGAGATCCGCTGCTGGTCGACCGCATTAAGGACGCGGTGAATGGTGCTCTAACCGCCAAAGGATGGACCCAGGTCCCCTCGGGTGGCGATGTCTCCGTCGTAGCGATCGAGATCACCCAGCAGCAGCAGACTCTCAACACTTTCTACGACGGTTTTGGAGGCGGTTGGCGTTGGAGGGGCTTCGGAGGAGGAGGCTTCGGGGATGCAACGACGACCACTGAAACCTACCAGGTCGGCACCCTCGTCGTCGATCTGTTCGATGCCAAGACGAAGTCGTTAATCTGGCGAGGCTCGGCAAGCGACACACTTTCCAACAATGCAAATAAGAACACCAAGAATCTCGACAAGGGAGTACAGAAGATGTTCGCACATTTTCCCCCGGAGTTGAAAAGGTAACAGCTAATAACACTTCCGCTGGGCGGAATTTCCTGGTATTGCCCGGTTCGCCGCGGTTTGACAGTATGTGAGTAGAAGACAACTAGTCAGAAAGAAACTCAGAAAAAAGGAAACGTCGACCTTTGTCGATGTTTTCTCTTTCTCGGTCATTTTCCGCACGCAATGAATGTGCAAACTAAAGGGACAAAGATCTTGTTGTTCTCAATTTAGCGTCGACGCCGAACCTGCACCAATTCAGAGGTGCTGATTTGATAGAGCAACACCGCTCGTTCGCCCTGATGACGAGCGACCCCTCGCTGTCGCAGGCTTACGCCAAGTCCTTCGTCACGCTTGGCCATGACTTATCCATACTGGTTTTCGGAGGAGCGCTGGTCCGCGCGCGGGCTTCTGCTTCCCGTCATTGCGATCAACCTCGGGATCGTCTATATCAATGTCCTACTTAACAAGTGAAATAACGTGCTCTATGACGCGTTGCAGGCCAGGAACCACACGGTCTTTGTCCATCAATTGATTCCTTTCTGCTGGCTCGCCAGCTTTTCATTATTAACGCCGCCGGTGAGGCCGACAATCCCGACCAACGCATTGCGGATGACGTGCCCCTACGATTCAATTCGCGCGGATGCATGCTTTATCCTCACTGAACTACATTGCGCTGCGCACACCGGAGATGGAAGATGTAATCCTCTTCTCTGGTGATGGTGTGGGGCAATCGCTGAACAGGCCCAATGCAAGCATGACGACAAAGGGAGGTAGCAGGGCCCACATACGGAAGTGTGAACCTGCGATTCCGGACAGCCCGGCGCCGATCAGAAATCCTGACCACACGCTGGCGTCAATTCGAGCACGGGCAAGATGGGAATCCCCTCGCCCTGGTCCGTCCGGCAGAGGTTTCCGCCCCGCAGCTGCAGCGAGATGGCCTCCTATTCTGCTGAGGGTGCCAGTCACGAACGTGAGGCTGACCGATTCCGCTCCGACCTTAGACAAAGCCGGATTCATCATGCCCATGGCCAGGCTGAGCAGCGCGATTTCCGCAGTGGCATTCCACAATCCATGCCGACCAACACCAGCAACCGTCGCCAGCAGGCTTGCGATCACGCCGAAGGTCAGGCGATGCGAATAGCGCAATTTGGACTGAGTCAAGAGGTTTCCCAGAAAACTGCCCGTGACGAAGAACATGACGGCTATTGCGGAAGGCAAAGCCGTCTGAAAATTGCCCTGTCCGCTCTTTAGTCCGGCGAAAGTGGTGTTTCCGCTCATGAACGAGATGTAGGTTCCGAGAAAAAGAAGTCCATAACCATCCAGATAGCCGGCGATCAGGGCAAGGAAGACGGCTGATGCCCACTGTACACTTGCATCGTTTAAAAGCAGTTTCATCGAGCCTCCGCACCAGTAAATTGCGCAGCAAGGGCACGCCGCTCCGTGTAGCCTTTTGCCGTACGGGGAAAGTCGGCCACTATGTAAATGCTCGCGGGATCTTCGAAGGCACTGAGCTTCGTGCGGCAGTACTCGCGCAGTTCAAACCTCCGTCGCTTCCGCTCCAGACGCATAATGACAGCTGCCAGGACATCCACACGCCACTGTCTAGGGCATCGGCTGTGCCAAACTTAAAAAACTATCGAGGTCCTAAGTACGCGATTGCAGTCAGCAACTTAGCTCGTCGACCGAACTCTGAGTGGCAAGCTCACGTGTTATTCCGTCACACATGATCGGACAGGCTGTCAGCCAATTGACAGAGGGTCTCGACGCACACTGTCAATCACCCGCGCTGGTTCGTCAACGGTTATCGTGTCCGCGCTAATCGCGACCCATCGTAAGGCAATCAGTTCTCTGACTCTCAGACCCACGTAGATGGCCACGAAGACCATCGTGGCGTAGGGCTGTGAAATCCGCATTGCTACTCGCGTGTGGGCTGAGGCGGCATGAAGTCTCTGCATTCAGCGGCAGAACATCGGTGGCTTCGAGTGAGTAGCTCTCCCTGCGATGCCTCAGACTTGAGTGCAATTTACGGTCTTAAGGTTGGCTTCAGCGAGTTGGCGCTAATATAAGCGGTGTTGCGCAGACTATTTCGAGAATGAGGACAATACTATGAATTATTTGTTTTCAAACTGGCGGCGTGTGGCAATTTTCATTTTGCTGGCAACATTTTCGTTCGCCGCAGACCCCGCTTATCACATTATCAACACGTACAAATTGGGCGGCGAGGGCGGATGGGACTATCTCACTCTCGACAGTTCTGCGCGGCGGCTTTACATTTCGCGCGCTACCCACG
>Ga0185299_10002770_pt1 | contig 25726 bp, 13 predicted proteins | sample PaiPotPPA55metaG_FD_128002 | JGI IMG/M metagenome (GOLD analysis project Ga0185299, IMG submission 128002) | Iron sulfur acid spring bacterial and archeal communities from Banff, Canada, to study Microbial Dark Matter (Phase II) - Paint Pots PPA... ...
CCCAGAAGGGTACCGTAACTAAGGACCTCGATCTTGAGTTCTAGTTTCGAAAGAACGCTTCGGAGACTCAAACCCGAGAAGCAGCATCAACACCTAACGCCACGGACGGATTCAGAGCTCATTTTTCTGGACTTAAAATCTGATCGCCCGCGGTCGCTGCTCTATGACACAACCGTGTACATCGACATCATTCAAGGACGCTTCCCTGACCACGGAGAGCCGTTGCTCCGTGCCGCTGATGCTTGGCACTCAACGGTTGCTGAAAACGAACTTGCTTCGGCATGTGGTTTGTTGGATCCAGGGCATCCAGACACGAGAGACGTGATCAAACAAATTACGGCGATCATACACCGGATATCTCCCTACCGCAGCCTCACACCGGACCGCGAGGTCTGGCATGAAGCAGGCGTACTGACCGGAACCCTTGCACGTCTCCAGGGAACATCGAAGCCTGATCGCCGCCGAATTCTGAACGATGCACTCATCTTGGCTACCGCCCGCAAGCACGGACTTACTGTGTTGACTAGGAATATTACTGATTTTGATCTCTTGCAACAGCTCGACCCTTCCGGCCGCGCTGTGTTCTATCGTGTTTGACGAAAAGCGGATAAAAAGGAAACGGATCGCGAACTCCACGCATTTTCGTAAGTTCCGAACTCAATTCAAGTCGGCAAACGGGAATTACTCCAAGCGTGACTTGACAGTAAATAAAGTTCCAGGTCGAAGACTTGGCGGGAGCGACCGGACTCGAACCCGCCGCCTCCTGCGTGACAGGCAGGCGTTCTAACCAGCTGAACTACGCCCCCGCATGTGACGAGCGACAATCCTTATTTATGTGTGTCTCGTTCTCTCAAATTCTCCGTTCGCGATAGATATCGGCGGTCTCAGAGTCAAAGCAGACGAACAAAACGGCTTCAATATCTCCGCTGTATTTTTGTACTTCGTTCACCGCGATTCGGGCCGCACGTTGTTTTGGAAAACCGTAAATGCCGGTGCTTATTGCCGGAAAAGCAATGCTTCTGATCTTGAGCCTGTTCGCCACTTCGAGACACTTTCGATAGCAGGAAGCCAGTAACCGGTCTTCGTCATTATCTCCGCCGCGCCAGACGGGGCCGACGGTGTGCATCACGTACTTTGCCGGCAGATTGTGGCCCCTGGTCGCTTTGGCTTCGCCGGTTTTGCAACCGCCCAGCAAACGACACTCGGCAACCGGCCCCGGCCCAGCCGCACGGTGAATGGCGCCATCCACTCCGCCTCCGCCCAGCAAAGAACTGTTGGCCGCGTTGACAATCGCGTCGACCGCTTGTCGGGTTATGTCTCCCTGAAGAACCTGAATAGCACAACTCATAATCTCTCTGCCTTCAAAAAGGAAAGAGTATTCCCTTATCCTTCAATTTTTCGAAACGTGCCGCAGCAAACCGATAGAGGCGCACTGGCCTTTGCCCGCCCCGGCGATATTCTGATATGGGCTTAAGAATTTTGAGCAACTCGATCTTGCGGCGGAAATTTCGCTTGTCCAATTTCTTGCCGAGAATGGCTTCATAAACTCCCTGCAGCTCCGTCAGACTAAACTTCGCGGAAAGAACCCGCGCGAATACTTGTATTTGAACGAGGCTGCAGCTCCAGTTTTGTCACGATGTAACGCTAGTGAACGACTTAGAAGATCCAGAAATCCGTAAGCTATTGATAAACATTGGCGTCCCCGACGGGATTTGAACCCGTGTTACCGCCGTGAAAGTGGGAAGCCAAATCGTAAACGTAAGAAACCACAGGAACCGGAACGCACGGATGGTGTTCCAAGAGCTGTAAGAAACAACTTAATGTGTCCCCGGTGTGTCCCCGGCGTGTAGATCCATTCGGAGGCGGCAAACGTAACCCGAGCGTAGAAGACGACAAAAGCTCGCTCAAGTACCATGAGCTCACAAATTCCTGTACTAACGCGGCAAACTTGTTAATTCCGTATTCGGATAGTAATGGACGAGAATTTGGCGGAAGTTGGCGCGGTGTTCAGCCATTGCTTTCGCTCCAGCCTGACACAGGCCGATGCCGTGGCCTTGACCAACGCCTTCGAGTACAACCTGACCGCCGTCTCGTTTGATAGTGAAATCGCTGCTCGGAACAGTATTCCAACCCAGTTTGCGATCTATCTCTAAGCGTGAAGGCTCGTTCGACGGACGCAGGCTGTTGGCATCCTGGGCGGAAATGCGACTCTGCCAGCGGACAGGATGTTGGCGGCAATAACGACACTCAACCGAATAGTAAGAATAATTCCCCGTCGGCATGCCGGCTTCGACCGGAGTGAGAGTACGACCGCTGCAGCTGCGCGTGTACATTGCGGCAAACACGCGTGACTCAAATGTAAGCACGAGACCCTGAGTTGCCGCCGCAGCTTTGAATGCCGCGCTTTGCGACGGAGGCGGTGAGCGCAGAAACTGGCAATGCGTGGTGTCGCAGAAGTCGAAATCTTCGTGCCGCCCTCTGCCTGCGACGAAGTACGATCGCCCTGCCACAGCTTGGGCCTTCAATGCTTCGATTGGTTCTCCCGGAATTGTCTCGGCTGTGACGACGGAGGCGACCGCCGTCTCAAGGTCCATGCTGACGACAGGAATTAGTTCGCCTGAAACGTTGCTGATTTCCAGGCGGCCGCGATAACGGCGCGTGATCTTCCCCGGAACAGAAAGCATGAAATCGGCTGGTCCGCCTCCCCTGCTGGCAAGTGTGACCCTGCGTGCGTTCAGGGATTGCGTCCCGCAGCGAACCACCAGACCGGCTGCATGCGCGCGGATACTCGCTTTGCTTAAGCCCGCACTTGTATCGAGCGTGAGACTCTGCTCGTCAGCGCGCAAGATGACTGCGCTCCCTGTGGTGGAGCTTAGGGTCAGCTCGGAAGGATGAAACAGGCCAAGCACACCGATGCGGACTTCCTGGGCAGACGCCATTGAACCTATCAGCGCGAAACACAGCAATACCGGACCAAGCTTCATGTCTGCTTTCTACTCTACCCGACGCAGCAGTTCACCGGCGATCTTCGCCGCGTGCGATCCGGTCGTTCCGTGCACGCGGACCATCAGAAGAATTTCGGGATGATCCGCGGGCAGCATGGCAATCACGAAACCGTCTCCGGGCGCGTGCCTCGCGTGGGTGCACGGCGCCGTGCCGGTCTTGACGAGCGCGGTCGAGTGGCGAAGGGCGCGGTCCACTTCTGCTCCCGTACCCGCTCGGCCGGATTGCGCCAGGCCCGCGAGAATCTCCCGAACGCCAGGTTGATCGGAGCGCTGGCTGAGCTCCACATACGCACGGACCAGGGCCAAAGGCGAGATCAGCCAATCAGCGCCGATGCCAGCAAGGCTCGCGCCAGAGGAACCGGCGTCAGGCATTTGCAGGCGGAACATTGTGGCGATTGGCTGAAGATCGTCCGCTCGCAGGTTATGCGTCAGCATGCGGAAGTATGAGTTGCAGGAGTTGGCGATGGCCGACTCAAGGCCGATCCGGCCGTGCCCTCGCGGACGCCAGCAGCCACTGGCGGTCCCACGGCAGAGATGCACGGGATACTTGAAATTATGCTTCTCCCCGTAGGCGAGCGCCGTAAAAGGCTTGACCAGGGAGCCGAGCGGAATCGGCGATTCAGAGCCAGGCCAGTCGGAAGCGAGCACCGTGCCGCTGCGGGCGTCGAGCAAAAGGTAGGAGAGGTTTTCCCGGTGCGAGCAGAAGGCATCAACGTTGGACGGCGCTGTCCCGCATTCCGCGAGCGCGCCTGGTATGGCCTGCGCGGCGGACTGCGAATAGAGGGAAGACGCCGAAGTGCCCGCGTCACCGGCCCCAAGCATCTCGTGGATTGGTACCGACAGCGCGGCCAAGGCAACCGCCCCGGCCAGTGCAAGCTTTCTCATTCCCTCCAATCATAAGTGACGGTCTGGAGGATTTTGTCGCCATCGCGGCGCTCCAGTATTTTTTCGCTGGACACGTTCGCAAACATCTGACTGAAGCTCGACATGTTTTCCGAAAAGAACTGCGGCTCGCGCGTTCCGGACGAGAAACCTTCTCCCGCGGCATTTCGATCGACAATACTGGAAAACTGCTTGAAGTTCGTGCGCTCGCGGGCATGATCGAAACCGGCTATGAACCTCGCTGGTTCCACGGCGGGCTTACGATCGAGCCCCGCAATCATTTTCTCCAGCAACGCCGGGTCATCGGCGACAAGCAAATACTTTCCGCGCACGGAAACGGAAAGCGGCCAGAGTCCGTCCAGTTTCGCGTAGCCCGGCTTCTGCTGCCACGAAATCCCCAGTCCGCTGGCTGTGAAGCTCGGACTGACGAAGTCCGCCAGCGCGGCGCGAGTATCAGCGTCGTTCCAGTCGGAAGCCGCGGCCAGCGCGACTCCTGAGTGAATTCTTACAAACACCCCGGCAGGATCACGATCGGTGGACTGCACCTGCATTGTGGCAAGCACCTGAGTTTTCGAAAGAAGTTGCTGCAGGGCGGAAGCGCTCTGGGCAGACGCAGAACGCTCCGTCGGCAGTTGGTCAATTCGGGTCTCCAGATCTGAGCCCTGCCCGGTTTCGCCGGAAGTCAGTTGCACCTGAGGCGCAAGCTCGGAAGCGGGCGCCGGGCCGAGATGCGGCGCCAGTATCTTCGTCTCGAGCAACTGAAAGCAAGCATCGCCGGATGGAAGCGCTTTGGCCTGGTATACTCCGGAATTCTCAGGAACAAAACGAATGAGATCAGCCGCAGCGTTGGGCCCAGCGTCCGATTCGGCAGCAGGCGCATTCTTCGCAATCAGGATCCGTTCCTCGCGGTATTGCTTGCCCGAGCGAAACAGGTCGGACACTGCCGCGGAGTACTGCTTCATGTCCGTTACGTTTTGCTGCGCCCAGTACGTGCGGAAATACGGGCTGGGAACAATCTTTTCGAGATTCAGCACCATTCTGAGATCGCCGGGCTCTTTGGCCGCTGAGACGGTCTGCGCGAACCACGGCTCCGTTTCAATAGTGCGGTCCTTGCTACCGAAAATGAGTTGCAGTGCCCCGGCGAGCAGGTCGGCGCGGGTTGCGAGCAGCAAATAATCGCCGGCTACGGTGAACGCGACTTCTTTCTGCGACTCGGGATCACGCCTCACATAAAAGTTCACGCCGGCGGCGTTACGCGGCTCGAACTTGGCGCGAGTCTGCCACAATTGAGTCTGCATGGATTTCGCGGACGGCAGATAGGTGATGTATAGAAACTGTAAATCGCCGATGTCGTAGAGCGCGAGTGCACTGTGCGTGCCTGCGACCTGCGAGGCAAAGTTCATACCGGGTGGAAGCCCGGCGACGGCCGCGAATTGGTCCCCGGCGCCTTTCAACTGCAGGAAAAGCCGCGAGCGAGAGAAGACTTCGTAGTTGCTGCTGCTCACCCAGATCCTTTTCTCAGCAGAGGAGTTCCAATCCGAGAGCAACGACGAGAAGTCTTTCGCCTCGAGATAAAGCACTGGCCTCGCCGGAACGTACTTCGAGAAAGAGGGGTCTTGCGTGGCGTCGGCGCTGTGGACAGCAATTCCCCCTGAAATCACAACCACCACAACGAAGAGCACTACAGTTGCGAGTTTCATTGCTTTACGCCTCCTTTACTTGGGAGCGAGCTGGCCGGAGCCGCGCGCGCAAGCAGTCGCGGCCGGACGATGCGGTCCTGCTCCAGCGCCTCGTGCAGGACCGGCTGCCGAGCCGCATTTTGTTGCTGAATTCGCAGCAGGGTTCTGAGATCGACGATCCTTCTGTCGAGCAGTCTGCGATTCGCCGTCGCCGTCTCCAGCCGGCGCGCTGTCCGGAAATACGGGAGAGCCTCGGACGGGCGTTTCAGGCGCAGCAGGATTTCGCCCAGCGTCTGCGCGACTTGTATCTGTTGCGAACGGGTCAGCTTCGAAGCGACCGTCGTTGGCGATGCCCTTGTTCACCGTTGTCATCTGAGCCACTGTCCGAGCTGATGATCTGGTCTTCTTCACTCGGAGCGACGTAGCCTTCGGTGAATTGCCGGAAAACAGGCTGAACAATGGCTAGCGCCATTTCATCTTTGTGCGCCGTCACCGCGGCCTGGAACAGTGGGAAGCGCGCTTCGTCGCGCCGCGGGAAGTCCATGATGCAGTGGTTCAAAAGCTGCATTTTAAGCTGCGGATCAGAAACGCTCTGCGCAGCCTTGATGCGCGCTGCGAAGAAGTAAAACTTATCGGCCAATGTGGCAGGCGATGCCCCGGTATTTCCCGCCAGAAAATTCAACTCGCCGCTACCGAGTTCGGAGTGAGATTTTCCGGCTAACGCTCCTGCGGCTTGAGCGCGAATGCCGTAAGCGTTGTTCGCGCCAGATGCTAATGCGCTGAGCACACCCCCAGCCGACGCCGCATCTTGTCCGGCACCCAGTTTCGCCTTGGTAAGGCGGAGCTGGTAAGAAGCGTCCCAGGGCGCCGACTTCACCAGTTGATCGAGAAACTCGATGGCCTCGGAGTTGTTGCCGGTCTTCTCCAGCAAAGCGGCCGCAGGATCCAGGTTTTCGAACGGATTGCCGACAACAGCCACCAGGCGGCGCAGAAGGTCGAGCGCTCCCGGCATATCGCCTGAAGCGATTCGTATTTCCGCGAGGCCCAGAAAATTCGACGCGACAAGCTGATGCTGGTTAATCTCGCGCGCAAAAACGAATTCAAGAATCTTGCGCGCTGACTGCTTGTCTCCGGCTTCGAAAAGTTGCTTTGCGGCGGTGCGAAGCAGATCGGATGGAGGCACGTCATCAGGCACCGCTCGATAATTTGCGACTTTGGCATCTAGCGTCCCCAGTTGCGCCGCGATACGAAGGTCGAGCGGAACTAGGGCCGCCGATTGTGCGGTCCGGGTCTCAGTTGGCAGCGCTGCAATCGCATCGGCCGCTTGCGCATAGTGCTTCGTCTTCACCAAGTATCCGATCCAGCGAACTTGCCAATCGGCAAGTTCCTGCTGCGCCGAATCGCGTTCTGTGCCGGCGAGTCCTGCCAGCGCAGCCGTCTTGAGATCGAGAACCCGTTGGTAGATAGGCGCACGTTGGGCAAGCGGGATCCAGCTTGCGTCCGCAACGTCGGCGAGAACCTGCGCCGGATCCGTGGCAGAGGCGGAGAGACTCACCAGCCACTCTGTCGCTGAGGCGGGATCTCCAACCGCCAGATACGCGGACTGGAGCACAGCGTTCGACCGCCAGCTTCCGTTGTGGCGAAGATAGGTGCGAATGATGGTCTCGGCGTCGGGCTTGAGTTCGGAGAAAAGATGACGCGTACGCAGCTGATCGCAAGCACGGCCAAAGTCTTGCCAGAAGGTCTCGGGGACCTGCGCGCGATTGATTCCCTTCAAGAGTTCAGCGAACGCCAGTTTCCACTGTGCCAGCGCGGCTGCGCGATCACCCTGCTTGTAGTAGGCAAGTGCGAGACCGTCATAGACGTCGGCGCGGCTGGGCGCAAGGTCGAGCGTGTGCTCGTATTCTTCAATGGCGCGTTTCATGTCGCCTGCGCCCATGTAGTAATCGGCGAGAGTGAGATAGTTGGCGGGGGTCGCCGGGCTCTCTTCAACCACGCCGGGCAGGAAGTCTTCGGCATCCCCCTGCTTGGTGCCGCCGAGGTACTCGCCATAGCGCGATCCGTAATAGAACCAGATGCCTCCGGCGAGTTGTTGCGAACGATCAACTCGCGACGAGATGCGCTCGCCGATGGTCGAGTCACCAAGCGCGCCGACGAAGGCGCTGTTCACGTCGGCGGTGCGTTCGTTGAAGTGGAGTCCTACGAGCGCGTCGTAGGACTTGCTCCACACCGGCGGCCGGATGCGCGCTCGGCCCTGAACCACAGCGTGTGCGAGAGAGGCGTTGCCATTGCTGAGGGCAAACCCGGTGGCTCGATCTCCAACCGAGTTCCACCGACTTGCGATGGTCACCAACTGATCCGGGTCGCGCTCCAGCAAAAGCTGGAACAAGCGTCGCTCGTGAGTTTGGTCGAGCGTCCAGCCGATGGCGAAAACGGACTTTAACAGACGGAACTCATTCGACGTGTCTCCCGCCGAGTAATACGCATCAGCTGCTGCAAGCATGGGCGCCTGTGGCAGGCCGTTGGGATATCGAGGCAGCGCGGCGGCCAACTGTTCCATCTGTTCCGCCAATTCCACAAATCTGCCGCGACGGCGCTGCAGGTCCATCAGGGCTTGCATTTGCGAGTAGTAACGCCCATTCGGATTAGCCCAGCTCATCATGACTTCAAATCTCCAATGAGCCTCCAGGTCGGCCAGGCCAGCAGTCTCGGCCAGCGGAATCAAAAAGCTCTCGATGCCAGCCATATTCATGTCTTTGCGCTTGGCTTCCGCAAAGCTGGCGAACTTGAGCCGCTCCTCCGGAGTGAAATACGCGTTCACGGCATTACCCATTTCCTGCAACACCGCGGTCATGCCATTGCGCGCCGTTTCAATGCGAGACAACCTCGTTCGCGTTCGCCACTGCTGGTCCGTGATCGCGCCTATTCCCTGTCGGGCAACTTGTTGTTCAACGATGTTGACCTCCGACGCGGCGTCCGAGAACGCAGTGCTCATCCGGTCATACGCCTTATCGTGCTGCCGCAGGCGCGTCATGATGCGAACGTACGTCTTTGCTCCGTTGAGGAAGTCGCCATTGGTAAGCAGGTCGGCGCCGGCTGTCTTCGTGCCCTGCTCAGCAAAATTGCGAGCATCGGCCAGCATTCCCCAGGACTCCAATCGCCGCGCCACTTCGAAGTAGTTCGCTGCGTTTTCGGGGCGTCCATCGATCAGCGCTGTCTTTAGCGCGGCAACGGTCTCGATTGCCTTGCCCTGCCGGGCGCGGGTTTCAGCGAGCTTCTCCATCCACTGAGGATCTTTGTAGTTCAGTTGATAAAGACGCTCGTAGTCTGCCGCTGCGTCGTCGAAGCGCATCAGGCGGTTCTCAAGCTCGGCGCGCCCAATGAAGAGGTCGGAACGGTCCGGGCGAACGGCGATGGCTTTGCCGTAGGTCGCAATCGCAGCCGGATAATCTTCGAGGTTAGTCTGAATACGAGCCAGAACCATCGGCCAGTGGAAGTCACGCGGCGAGGTAGCCACTGTCTTGGCGTAGAAGTTCCCAAGTTGCTGCTCGCGCTGGTAACGTTGTGCGTACAGCGCGGCTTCAGTCACCAGAGCCTGATCCTCGGGAAAATTGTTGATCAGTTCGATGTATTGATCGACCGCACCCGCGTAGTCCTTCATCCGGGTAAGGGCGGGAATCAAGCTGCGACGCAAGCTGGCGATTTGCGCCTTGCGCATGTCTGCCGGCAACGATGAATTGCGGAACAATGCAATCTTTTCCGTGTAGAACTGCTGCAGCCCGTGATCATCGCCTTCGCGAGCATAAGTGTCGGCCATGGCAGCGAGATATTCACTGTTGTACGGATCACCTTCGAGCAGCTTGGCAAGTAGATCGCGTGCCTGCTGGTATCGCTTGGCGTCGGTGGATTTCCGCGCCGCCTCGTAGCTGAACTGCTTTGCCAGATCGGGATAGCTGTCATTTGCCGCCTGCGTCAAAACCGCAATAGCTTTCGGGTAGTTTTTTGTGCGCCAATAAAAACCAACCGTGGCGCGCACCACGCCGAGAATCTTCGGATTTTCGCGATACAGCGCTTCGATGTTTCGCTCAGCAGAGGCTGAGTCCTTGCGAGCTTCGTACAGGCGGATCAGTGAGTAGCGGAGTTGCAGCCGGGTCACTGGATCGGTCGTTAGCGCGATCTGCTTCTCGAGCGCATGCTGGCGGACCCCTTCGAGCGATTTCTGCTGCCCGAGATTCTCGATGTCCTCAGCCTGCTCGATTGTGTTCGTGCCGCTGACCACTGAGTCCAGGAACGATTCCAGTTCCGGTTTGCGGTTCTGCGCTTCGAGGACTTTGACGCGCAGGTTCACGACCGACATGGACGGATTGGTTCCAGTGGCAATCTTCGCGGTGCTCTGATCAACCAGCTCGCGGAGCTTGGGCCGGCGGGCGAGTTGCAGAAGTCGCGACTCAGCAGATGATTCGCTGCTCTCGAGCGCTCCTTTCACGTATTCGTCAATGGCGCGGGCATAGTCGCGCTTGTTCTCGTAGATCGCACCGGCCTCGTAGGCGTAGAGGTTTGAATTGTGCAGGCGGTCGCGCCCGTCGTTCAGCAGCCGCAAGGCGTTGTCGAAATCGAAGTAGTCCCAGTAAATAGTGGCAGCTTCGAGGTAGCCGCCCTGCTGGCCGGGCGAGACGCGCGGGATGCGCTCCCAGTAGGGAGCGGCCTGCGCAAACTGTTCACGGTCGGAGTAAATATCACCGATGCGGGCCAGGATCTCAGTATCGCGCGGGTTCGCCTGCAGCAGGTTGTCTTGAATCTTCGCAGCGACCGAAGTGGCTGACGAATCGAAATACGCGAGCGAGCGATACACCGACGACGCGGTGTCTGCGATTTTGCGCTCCGCCGGATACTGCGCCGCCAGCGATTTCAACGGCGGTGCACTCTCCTCGAAATGCGATTGCCACAGACTGGCGTTTGCGATGAAGTCCGCCGCTGCCGGATTGCTTCGCCAGGCTTTCTCATCCGGCGCGCTCTGGCGCAGGGCGGTCAACTCGCCTTCGAGGCGGCCCTGGCGTGAGAGGTACTCGAAGAAGACGTTGCGCAGATCGGCTTGTTCGAACCAGTGCTGGCGAAGCAGGGCTTCCCAGGCGGCTTCGTTGTAGGTTTCGCGAGTTTGGTACGCCCGCAAGAGGTTGTGCACGAATGCCGGGTTGTGCGGAAAACGCTGGTTAGCGTACAGATTCAACTGCAGATAGAGCGCTGGCGAGCCGTACACACCCTGGAAGTAGCGTTCAAGGTCAGTCCCGCTGAAACTCTTGATCGCGTCGCGGGTGAGCTGCTCGAATTCCGAGTTCCGTCTGTAGCGAAGATAAAAACGCGAGAGCTTGTCGTACCAGGAGCGATCCGGAAAGTGGGCAATAGCCCGGCGATAGACCGGTTCCTGCTCCTCACCTAATCGGTTTTGATCGAGAAACGCGGCCAGGCGCTCATAGAGCCCGGGGTCGTCTGGATTGCGATCGATCTCGCCGCCGAGAACGGAAAGCGCTTGCGGGATTTGCTTCATCTGCACCAGACGCGCGAGGTAGCGCTCCAGCACACGGGCATACTCGGGAGAGCGCGGACCAGCCGGCGCTGTGGCCGCAGTCGTTGATCCGATCTCGAATGCATGATTGGGGCGACGGGAACGAGCGGCGTCTTCACCGCCTTGAGGTTGTTCGGCGCCTTCGTCGTCTTCATTCGCATCGGACTCTTGCGCGTTTCCGGATTCGGACTGCTGGTATTCCGCATTCGTGGCCGATTTGCCCAGCGGAACGTTCTGCGCACCTGCGGCAAGTTCTTTCAGCACCGAATCGTAGATTGCGAATTCGCTGGTCGCGTCATTCTTACGCGCAAAGGCGTCCGCCATCAGCAGAGCAACGGAAGTCCGTTGTGGCCCTTTCGGAAAAGCGGCGAGAAACTCGCGGCCACCTTGAATGACGGCGTCGCTTTCGCCCGCGCCTGCATAGAACTGAAGCAACTGGGCATGAAGCTCGGGGCGATCGGGTGAATTGGGAAAGCGGATGTCCAGCAACGCGATCAACTCCGCTGCTCGCGAACGGTGGAAGTACGGAACTGCACGCAGCTCCTCTTCCGAATAATGCGAGGCCGGCTCCGTTGTATTCAGGATCAGAGAGAGAATGCCGTTCAGGTAGCCGGGCCCTTGATCCATGGTGGCGATGTCGCGGTACATCGACAGTTCGCCGGAACCAAAGCGAACGGGCGTTTCGGGCGCGGTCAGCAATATGTCGGCAAGCCCCGCAATGGCCTGCGCCTGCGCGTTGTCCGATCCCTTACTGTTGTAAAGCGCGAAGTAGTAGCGCGCGCGCTCGGGATAGAAATGAATGTCTTCGAGCAGCCGCGCGCAGACGTAAAGCTCGCGAGAGGTCCACGCCGACTTGCTGGCCTCCTTATGCAGGCGAAAATCGGCGACTGCCTGCCGGGCGGCGTCGAGCTTGCCCTGCTGTTGGTAGTAATAGAAGATGCGCGCCATCGCGTTCAGGTCTTCTGGATTGGCGTTCTGCGCCGCGCGGGCCTGGTCCAGAAACTTGCGAAGGCTTTGCGTTTCCCTCAACAGATCAAAGTAGCTCTTAACGAGTTCCGGGTCCCACAGCGATTGGAAGCTTTGCTCATAAACCGCCACACCCTCGCGCACCGACCCCCGTCGATACTCGACCATGGCTTTCGCTTTCACCGGGAAAACCTGGTCGCCAGGAAACTGCTTGGTGTAGCTGGCAATCAGCTGCGACGCCGTGGCGTACTCCTTTTGCGCAACCAGGAATTGCAGGAAACGAGCGTAGAGCGACGACTCCTGCGGATAGCGCGCGATCCAGGCGCGGTATTGCGCGATCGAAATGTCCTTCGAGAGGCCCTGATCCTGAATAATCCCGAAAATGCGCTCAAAAGCGCCCCATGATTGCTGCTGCGACAAAGGCGTCAATGTTTCGGCGGCAATGGGCGGGGCGGTTGCGACCAGGGACAGCGTTTTGATCTCGTCGCCAGGGAGCAGCCGGCGATGGTAGAAATCCGCAAGCGCAAGCTCGGCATTGACCTTGTCCGAAGCGTTGACCGCGTAGGCTTTCCAATCTGATTCCGCCGCGGTGAAATCAAGTTGCTGCTCGTCTTCAAGCGCGCGCAACGAATAGAGGTCTGCGTTGCGCGGCTGGCTCTTGATGAGTTCCGTCAGAGCAGGGCGGGTCTCGCTCGGGGGGCGGCGAAACGGCACGGCGCCGCCGGGTAACGACATCATGCTGAAAAACGCCGCCTCTATGGCGCTGGCGGACTCGATGTTGCGAATCCACGACGGCAGCTCGCCCATGGCGCCCAGCGAACCTGCGATGGCGAGCGCGAATACCCCGAGCATCCAGCGGCGCATGCGCATGCTGGATGAGGTATTGGCAGCTGAATCACGGAAGTACTTCAAGCTGCACCTCCTGCGTACCGATGTTGTGGGCGATGTCTTCGCCGGTGACCGTTAATTTGTAAGTGCCGGGAATCGCCTGTTCCGGAATGAGCAACGTGCCCGTGCTGGCGCCGGCGCTGGCATTCCAACGAAGCTCAACCGGCGCGGCGTCTTCGAGTCTGGCAACCAACGTGCGCGTGTTTTGCGATGCGCGAACTTTCAGGTCCACGGCCTCGCCGCGCTGAAAACGGGTGCGGTCGAGCTTTACTTGAACTACAGGCGGTTTGCTCGAAATGACGAAGGTCTTCGACTCGCGATAAGTGTGCCCGACGCGATCGCGCAAAATCAGACGCACGCTGTACGTGCCGTCCTGCATATCGGTGGGCGCGAGGAAGCGCGTCTGCCAAACGTCTTCGGCCGAAAGATGCCGCAACGGCTGCACCAGGCCGAAGGGAAACAGCGCGACAACTGAGGTGATGGACTCGTCCGTCTTCACTCGCAACACTGGGTCCCCGGGGCGAATTACGCGTGGGCGCAGAAGCGCGCGCGGGACCGCAAGAAACGACGTGTACGGCGTAACGAACTTGTACTTCCGTGATAGGCGGATGATCTCGTCGATGGTGGCCTGGTCCTCGCCTTCGCGCTCGACGTTTTGCAGCAACGCGTCCACGCGAGCACGCGCCCAGAGCCGCGGCAGCTGCGGATGATCAAGCGACTCGCCAGGGAAGGCTGTGTTGCCGGAAATTTGCAGAGGTATCCCGTCGCGCAAGCCTTGCACAGAGAAGCCGACGTTCTGTTGTGGCTTTTCGTACTGGCCGACCCATGAAGCGACGGACCCGGAAAACGCCGCGTCCTGCAACGGATAGATGCTCTCGGCAGCGGCTGCAGGGTCAATGGTGAGTTGCAGCCGTCCGATCGGGCTGCGACCAATCTTCGACAAGAAGGAGTTCAGCTTGAACTCCATGGGTTCGGTCGAAAGCACCTGCTCAAGCACGCCGTCCTGGTGCGCGAGCATGCGAAACAGCGGCAGGTTGGCATCGTCGCCGACAGCAAGAATGTAAGTGCGCGGACGCTGTGTCGCTGGAAACTGCTTCCACGCCGAGGCATACCACGCCGCCAACTTGCTGTTCAGAATCGGGCCGCGAGTTGCTCCGCCATCACTGAGGATCACCAGATAGGAATTGCTTGCGTCTGGAGAAGCAGCCTGCTGCAATCCGGCCTGCAATGCCTGTTGCACATCAGTTCCTCCGCGAAGGCGACTTGCGCGAACAGTGTCAATCGCGTGTTGGACGTTCCCGGAGGCAGCGGCGCTGAGCGGCAGAACTTGCGTGCCAGAGTTAAACAGCACCAGGCTGAAGCGATCAGTCGGTCTCAAGTTGCGGAGCAGGGTTTCGAGTGCCTGATAGCAGCGCTCGAGCTTCTCCCACTGCATGGAAAGAGACGTGTCGAAAAGCACAATGACGGTCTTCGATGGAGCGCTACTCGAAGAGTTGACCGGTGAGCTCTGCTTTGCGCCGAGCCCTAGCAGCGCTTCGGCTTCGAAAAACCCCGGCTCGTTGGTGCGGCGTACCGGAGCCGTTTCCGTGGGAGAAGGCTGCTCGCTCACGGGATTTCGATAAGTCAGAACCTGCAGCTTGTCGGTCGCGGATGGGTCGAGATCGAACGTAGCGACAAAGTCCTCAGTCAGGTTCACGTTCTCAGCTTCGAAGTCGCCTTCGACTACGTGCGCAGAATTCTGAGCAATTCGCAACGGGAAGGTTGTTGCTGGCGCTTGGAATTTGCGAATGGCGTGCGCGGAATACAACTCGAAATGAATTCGCAAATGACGGGCCGCCTGGGCCTGGTACGCATCTGGATGAAGCGGAATCGCAAAATACGATTTCAGGTTCTCGACTGGAATGGACTCGTGATACTCGATTTCCAGTCGCTTCGTGCCGTATGCCAGAATCGGCACAATGCGCGCGCTGAACACAGATGTGCGCTTGGCTTCTTCCGCGCCGCGTTCGCCCATTTGCAGCAGGCCAGGATCAACGGCTTGCTGCTTGAGTTGCGTGTAGATATCTTCCGCGCGCTTGCGCTCGAGAATGACGGCCGGAAGGCGCGTCGGCCCGTCCCAGGTTGCGAAATCGGAAATGGTCGCATGGCTGGGCAGCGCAAAGATGTAATTGCCTTCCTCAATGTGCGGCGTGTGATTCGCAAAAATCTGCTTGATGAACACGCGGGCATCGCCATTGTCGATGCGGATGTTGATCTCCATTTCTTCCAGCGAAAGCACGCTCGCATCGGGCTCCTGCTTGTCGCGCGGAAGCAGGATGCCGGCGTCGGCGACCAGCAGCGGGCTGATCGCCAGCGTAAGAACGAAAACGAGAATGACGTTTTTCATAAGTGCAACATTCGCTCTGGTATGCGGACCAGGCCGTTGTCAGTTCCGATGTAGATGTAGCCGTTGGCGGAAGCAAGCGCCGTCACGTTCAAGGATGGCAGCCCTTGCTCAATCACCGACCAGCGGCCCGAAGTTCGGTCATACAAATACAGTCCTTTGCCCAAACCGCCGGCCAAAACAAAACCTGGGGTCACGAGCATTGCGTTCGGGTTCACTTCAAAATTGCCGGTGCCGACGTCGAACGTATGAAAATGTCCGGAGCGGTCGAGGCCCAGCACGCCGGCGCCGTAAGTACCAACCATCCACTCGGACCCCACGGAAACAACAGCGGTGATCCAGTTGTGCTTCAGGTTGGAATTCGCGGTCGTGTAGTTTGCCGCCACGTTCCCCTTGTCTAGGATCGAGATTCCGCCGAGCGTGCCCGCCATGAGTTGATCGCCAGACGCTGCCAGCGCATACACGTGGTTATTGACCAATCCTTGGAACGCATACATGCTGCGCGCGCCGGTCGAGTCAAGGAAGGTAAGACCGGCAGATGTTGCCAGCGCAACGCCATCGCCGTAAGCCACGACGTCGGCGACGTTCTCAGCAATGAGTCCGTCGGCGCGGGTCAAAATCTGCTGCGGCTTGCCGGATTGGTCGAATCGGACCAGGCCATTGGCGGTTGCCACGTCGACACCGCCGGTCCTGGTATTCGGGAAGATTCGATTAATACAGAACAGGTGCTCATCTTCCATATGCGTCGCATGACTTGCGTCGGGCGCGATGACGTCGAGACCGCGATCGAAGTACCCGATCCAGAGATGGCCGGCGCCGTCCGCGGCAAGCGCAGAAACATTGCGGTCGGTCAACATTGCCGCCCTCGGCTGGAGCACGTGTTGCCATCCGAATGCATGCGGCTTCAGGCGATAAAGCCCGCCGCGAGTTACGGCGAAGATCGAATCTTCCGAGGCAAAAATCTGCTGCACTTCCGTGAGTTCCGCACCAGCGTTGGCGGCCACACTCGTTGGCCGCTTGGCCACCGGGATGGAAATCACTCCCTGATCTTCGGAACCGACGTAAAGTTGGTTCGCGGTACCGAGCAAGGCAGTCGCCAGCACTCCGGGCGCCAGGACGCGGGCAAACTGTCCCTTGCTGAAAACAGCGACGCCGAGTGGCGTGCCCACATATGTTGTCTCGCGGAGCGTGGCAAGAGAAGTCACCTGGCTGTCGGGAAGCCCCTGCTCTTCCTTGAACGACTCAGTTTGGCCACCGGTGAAATGCAGAACGCCGCGATCCAGAGTCCCGACCCAGAGATCCGACTCATTGCCCGCCAGAGCAGTGACGTAGCAGTCGCTCAGGGTCGAGTGAAGTAGGGTAATTTGCCTGCCGTCGTAAACCAGAACGCCACGTTTTTTGGTTCCAATTAAGAGGTGGCCGGCTGGGGTCGCGAGGAGCGCCGTGATTGCGCGAGCGTCGGCGGCCTGAGGATAAATCTGGCGGAACGAGCGGCCATCAAACGCGAGGACTCCGTCGGCAGAGGTCGCGATCACCAGTTCCGGCTGTTTCGAATCGGCCAACACCGCCGGAGTGATTGCCACCAGAGCCGACCTCGGAAGCTCACCGCCAACCACGTACGACCGCACAAACTGGCCTGAGGGCTCGTACACCTGAAGGCCGGAGGGCCCGGCTATATAAAGGTTGTTCTCAAATCGTGCGACCTGGCTGAATACGGCCGGAGAACTGACCGGCTCGAAGCCGCTGTTGACCGTCGGCGCGAGGGGCCGAGCTACAAAACGAATTTCACGTTCGGCTTGGAGCCCTTTCTGCGCTGACCTCAGTACGTTCGACGCATGCCAGAACGCGAGGCCCACGACCGCAGCAAGCATGAGCAGTCCCGCCAGGCTCAGCTGGACCGTGAACGCTTTTGATTTTCGCATCATCGATTTTCCGGGAAGGTGAACTATAAACCGCCAAGTCACCACTGGGAATAAAAAGCAAGGTGCACTCCAAAGCTCCGGCTTCAATTACCAGAATGGTTTGGGAGCAACCGGCGACAGTGCGTTCATGTGTCATTCGCCACACCGTTGCAACCTTGACACGTACAACGAATGTGTTTTCGAAAAGGAATTCGCCACCGCAAGCGGGCAGATCCGCGCCTAGAACCGGGTGCTCCACCCGGATATAGCTGGCACGAATTCGCAATGTCGGACGCGCTCGGAAACTCAACCTCTGGATCTCATCGACGGTCAATCACCAAAGGTCCACGGAACTCCGCGATTTCGGATCTTCTTGTTAAACAGAGACGAGAGACGTTCTCCGGTAAAGTATTGATTTGGCGTCCCCGACGGGATTTGAACCCGTGTTACCGCCGTGAAAGCTCGACAACTTGTAACTGATTGAAACTGAAGGCACTGACAGCCCATTTTAGCGTCGTAAGGAACACTCAGGAACTCTTATTGGACCCTAATTGGACCCAGATTTATATTGCCGCCGCCGCGGGGCAACACTCTCCATACTGGCTGGTTTGCCCGTCAACATCCGTGATCACTCGCCCCGCCGGTTTAAGAGGCTTGGGCCTCTGGCACTTTGTCGTCGAATTCCGCATGTTTAAAGTCGACAATTACAAAACCTGAAACCGGTCCGCAAACGGGACATTGTGCGGAGTACTCCCGTGTGGCCCTAACAGCTCGACGTCTAAGGTGGCTTGCTTACAATTCGGACAGCGAGATGTTCGCATCCATGGCTGGAAGGCTCCTCGGACGATTGTACCTGCTGTTGGCCAGCAGCGCGCACGCTAGCGGTGGCGGGGGATTTCGTGTTGATCAAGAAGACTCTTTCAGTCCGTCAGTTTTCTTCCGAAGGAAAGTGTGTTTTGAACCGCTTCTACTTCTTAGGCCGCATGATGCGCAAGACAGGATGCCCATCCACGTCTTGTAAAGGAAAATAGACGAGATGCGTCTCCGGATCAACACTGACGGTGTGGGCGTGTGGCGTGGAAAATCCACCCACTGGTACAAGGGTCTTCCCGCTTAACCGGAACACTTTCACTTGTCCAGACTCAGCAGACACATACAGGAGCTTGAGTCCGGGATCAAATGCCAGCACGTCGGGGTCTTCTCCAACCGCGTATGTGGCCAGGACTTTCATTGTTGTCAGATCGACCAAAGCTAGCATTGCGTTTTCCTCGCCCGCGACGAATGCGAGTCTCCCGGCGATGTCTAGAGCAACGCCGTGCGGATTCGCAATCCCGTTCAATGGATAGCGGCCAATAATTTGCGCCGTTTCCGGATCAATCGCGACCAGCTCATTTTTCCCATGCACCGCAACCAGGATGTGTCCGGAGCCGGGATCATAGACGGTGTTGCCCGCGCCGCCTTCGAGCGGAATGTTGGCAATCAGCGAATTGGTGGTGGTGTCGATAACCGCGTCAGCGTTGCCGTGTTCATCTGAAACAAACACCCGCTTCGGCCCTGGAGCGTAAGCGATGCCATCCGGGTACTTGACCGGTCCCACGCGAGCGATGGTTTTCAGCGTCTTCATGTCCACGACTGCCACCTGGTGGTCGCCAGTTGCGGACGCATAGACTCGACCTAACTCGGGAACAGCCCAAACCCCGTGAACGCTGGGGAAGCCGTCGAGGTTCGCCACGACTTCGCGTTTGCGAACGTCGAACACAACAAACTGGTCCGCGTTCATGTGCGAGAGGTAAAGCCGTCCCTGGGATTGGTCTAGGCTCTGGTAATCAAAGCGTAGTGCGGGACCGGGCATGGGGATGTCCGCCACCTTCTCCAGCGGCGGGCTAGTTGGATCTTCAGCCACTGAAAGCAAGCAAATTGCGGCGCTCAGACAAACAGTAAGCGCCGACGCCAGCAAATAGGTTCTGCGATAGGTCGCGCTGTGCATAGGTCACCTCCACATATGACAACCGGTCCGGGAGTAAGCATCGCCACCGCCACCGCATCCACAAACTGATGGTCAGTCAGCCAATGATGGCCTTGCACCACTCCGCCATAGAGAAAGGGCACAACTGCGAGCCCGCTTCCGAACACGAACATTCCAGCCTTGGCGAAGTAGACAAAAATCTGCCACAGAGTGCTGTTTGCGCCAAATACCGCAAATGTCCCAGGCGCAAAGATCAGCGACACCGTACTTCTGGCTGGCGAGCGGTTGGGAAAAACCTTCGCCAATAAGTTCACGACCCCACCTAGCAGAAACAGCGAAATAATTTCCCGCGATGTCCATGCTGTTGAGACCGCCAGAACCGTGAATATTCCCCACAACAACTTCGCTTTCCATCCCGGCAAGCACGCCCAGTATAGTTGGTCGGCTGTGGCGTTCAGAGGATTGCATCAAACCTGTGAAGCCACGGATATGTCCGCCTTTCACACACGGTGCAACACTAAACCGGCGATACCTGCACCCACGATAAGAATTGGCTCGGGAATTTTCCAGCGAAAGAGTACGGCAAGACTGACAGCACAGATTGGAACTGTAGGCAGATCGTAGACCGAGCGTCGGGCAAGAACCACTACCGCGCCCGCAATTGCGCCGGTTGCCGCCGCAGTGACACCTCGCACAAAAGCATTGAGCTGAGGGTTCCCGGCGTTTGTACGAGGGCGCAAGAAAAACAACTATCAAGTAAACAGGCAGGAATATCCCAATGCCGCCGCCACCGCTCCCGCAACACCGGCGACTAGGTATCCGATAAAAGCAACCGTGATGTGCCGGTGGAGGTAGCAGAGGGTTCTTCCGGGCAGCCACAAAGGGGATTGGTTATAACTTTCCAGTTTTACCGCAAACGAAACCTGACATACGCTTCACCGCTCCTTCCACCAGTCTGGCTCCAATCTAAGCATTAGGTGGCTCCGCTTCCTTTGTTCCACTACGCCTCTTCCGGGTGGACGCCGCTTGGCCGCGACTCAGACCCTTTTCTCTTTTCTCTCCTTGCGACCGATTCCCTTCCCGGTACCCGTCGACTCTTCGCGCGCGGCCGGGACATTTCCTCGAGAACCTTCGAGTCTTCCAGAGAAGGCCAGGTTCCGCCTCTCGCCACGGTATCTTGTCCTAGATTTAATACTCCAGGCAAGCGATTGTTCAATAGAAACATCCGGGACTTTTGACATCCGGGACTTTTGACTTGACAGCCTCCGCGGGAAAGATTATTGTCTCTGCGACCCTGCAATAAAACAATCGATTGTCTACGAATGATAATGACAGCGGCTACAAAGGGCGGCGGACATTTTAAGGATGTTGGTAGTGACGCTCATGCGGCCTTTTTCTTCGACCTCAAACAGCTCCGAACGATTCGACGCTCACAATTGTCAGTTAAGCATTTCATCTTCTGCCATACAGGACGGTGGACTTGTTCCCAAAAACTCGCCGCGAATTCCTGCAGTTTTCTGCTTCCACGGCTGCCGTCGCCACGCTGGCAAGGAGTTCCTCCTTATGGGGTGACGCTCTCGCGTCTCCCCGTCCAGTAAAGGCCTGGCTCACTTCGGACACGCAGAAGTTTGCTCCCATCGAAGGCCCTCAATGGATTCCTCTTGCGAGTAAGGAAAAAGAAAGCGTTCAGATCGATCCTACAAGCTGGTGTCAGGAAATTCTTGGCTTTGGCGGGGCATTTACGGACGCCTCTTGTTACCTCTTCTATCAACTGAACGCGCAAGACCGTAAGGCTCTCTTCGATGAACTCTTTGGACCCAAGGGACTGCGATTTTCGATGGGACGCACCTGTATCGGGTCGAGTGACTACACCACCAGTATTTACAGTTTCGACGAAAGTTCCGAGCCAGATCCGGAGCTGAAGCATTTCAGCATCGAGCATGATCGCTCCTATATTCTGCCCTCGTTGCGTATGGCGCGTGAGATCAATCCAGATATGTTTCTCTTTTCGGCCCCCTGGAGCCCGCCCGCGTGGATGAAGCCCAATCGGTCGATGTTGGGTGGATCAATGGAGAAAACGTACTTTGATTCTTATGCACAATACTTTGTGCGATTTCTCCAAAGCTACGCCGCCGAAGGAGTCAGGATTAACGCGACTACGATTCAGAATGAGATAGATACGAACCAGGTCAGCCGCATGCCGGCATGCCTGTGGGCACAGGAAGACGCAGAGAATTTCGTGGCGAACTACTTAGGCCCCGCCCTGGTGCGCGCTGCTCTCGACACCAAGATCTGGATACTCGATCACAACTATGATCTGTGGGGCCGAGTGCTTGATGAACTCAGTAACCCAGAGGTCAACCGATATGTGGACAGCGTCGCATGGCATGCGTACAGCGGTACCGTCGACGCCATGACGCGTGTACACGACGCCTTTCCCAATAAGCATGCGCAATGGACCGAAGGCGGCGCGGTCATTACCAGCCCAGACTTCCAGACAGATTGGAGTAAATGGGCGGCGACCTTCGCCGGCGTGTTGAAGAATTGGGGATGCTCGATTGTGGGGTGGAACCTTGCACTGGACGAAGAAGGGAAACCCAACATGGGACCTGGCCAGTCGGGTGGCATCGTGACGATTCACAGCAAGACCCAGGAGATCACGCGGTGCGGCCAATACTGGGCTTTCGCCCACTATTCGAGGTTCATACAGCGTGGCGCGCGTGTCCTGGCATCGCATGGGGAATTAGCCAACATTAGTCACGTGGCAGTTGAGAATCCAGATGGCAGCTACGTGTTGGTGCTGGCCAACCAAAGTGGTCTGGAAGGGTTGGTGCCCTGTAGCATAGGAGCTTACGAACTGCAGGTAAGGTTACCGCAAAACTCCGTGGCCACCCTGCGATGGTGAATTTGCGAGTGTACTGCATTAAGTCCACAGCTTGGCGCCGTAGCGATTTTGGCAGTTGCTGATTTGACGTAGGGCGAGCCAGGATAAAATTTGATGAAAAATCCTCCCGCGCAGAAGGATCCCAATCACCGGTCAGTGCCTTTCTCTAAAGGAAGACGCTCTTTGGTCGGCGGCTTGGCAACCCTGGGAGCAGGGATGGCCGGTTCGGTCATTTTACCCAAAGCCGCGACCGCGCAACCTGCAGCAGGGGCGTCACCGACTGCCGGATTAGCAACGGGTGGTTGCGGACGCAGTGTGGTTATTGCTTCCAACGCTGCAACTGTCGCAGAAACTACTGCAGGAAAGATTCGCGGATTCAAGCGGAACGGTATTTACATTTTCAAGGGCGTACCTTACGGGGCATCGACTGCTGGCGCGAACCGCTTCATGCCGCCCGCCAAGCCAGAACCGTGGCCTGGGATTCGCAACACGCTGCAATATGGCCGCGTCTGTCCAAGCCAGGACTCTGCTCACTTCGATACTGACGGGAAGAACCTGGCGAACTCCGACGAAGATGCATTCGTGCTGCATCGCGGTGCGTTCGCCACGGTTCCCGGCGAGGACTGCCTGCGCCTCAATCTTTGGACTCCGGAGATCAACTCCTCTCATAAACGCCCGGTGATGGTCTACATGCACGGCGGAGGATTTGCCAATGGCAGCGGGCACGACCTTCTCTCCTATGATGGCGAAAGTCTCGCTCGCAATCATGATGTTGTCGTGGTGACTCACAATCATCGACTGAACGTCTATGGCTATCTCAATCTTGAACACTTGGGAGGAGAAAGATATACCAGCGCCGCTAATGTGGGAATGCTCGACCTGGTGGCCGTCTTAGAATGGGTTCGCGACAACATTAAAATCTTCGGCGGCGATCCTGACAGCATAACAATTTTTGGCCAATCTGGCGGCGGTGGAAAGGTTTTAGCTCTAATGGCGATGCCAGCGGCCAAAGGCCTGTTTCATCGGGCCATTGTTCAGAGCGGCCCTTTTCTGAAGTCCCTCTCCCCTGAATATTCCATGCGGCTGGCTGACTTCGTGATGACAGAGCTGGGTTTGTCCAAATCCCAAGTGGACCAACTTCAGGAGATCCCGGTGGATCGTTTGTCGGGGGCGGCTGCGGAGGCGATGAAGAAAATGCCACCGCACAAATCTTCGCTTCGCGAAGTATATGGAGAGCGTGATTGGGGGCCAACCGTAGACGGCCGTATTCTTCCTCGCCACCCATTCGATCCGGGGGCTCCAGAAATATCCGCGAATGTTCCACTGCTAACAGGCACAAATCTCCACGAGTTTGTAAGCGGGCTTGATCGTCCCGATGCCAATGCAATGGGAGTGGAGGAACTTAACCGGTTGGTTGGTGCAGAATTTGGAGACCGCAGCAAGGCGATCATCGACGCCTACCGGCGCGATTACGCTAAAGCGACTCCGTTTGGCCTGTATGCCATTATTGCTACCGCTCGTGTTCGGCGTCCCGCCTTCGAGCAGGCCATCAGGAAGGCTGCTCTGGGCGCTGCGCCTTCCTATTCCTATGTCTATTCCTGGCGGACTCCTGTATTAGATAACCGCCCCGGTCCATTCCATGCGTGTGAAATTGCGTTCACATTCGACAACGCCGAAATCTGTGATCATTACAGCGGGGGCACTCCGGAGGCATTTAGTTTGTCGAAGCAGATCAGCACCGCGTGGACGAGCTTTGCGCGCAGCGGAAATCCCAATCACGGCGGCCTGCCGCATTGGCCCACATACACAGCTGAACACCGGGCAACCATGTACTTCGACACGCCCTGCGAAGTACGCAACGACGCGGAGGGAGAAGGATTGCGGCTGATGGCACAGTCTTGAACTCGCAATGCACGTATTGCGTCAGGAAGCATTCGAGAATTGATGCTTATATATGAGGAGAGGACCGTATGATCGAAACTATCGAAAGAATGGTGAGCGATTTGGAACGTGGCCGGTTAAGTCGCCGTCAATTTGCTGTTTCCCTTGCTGCGTTGGCCGCCAGTACATCTCTGGCGCCGGTGGCGCTTGCAACCCCTGCGCCGACGGGTTTCCGGGCGGTTAGCATCAACCATGTCACCGTGCGGGTTCCCGACCTCCACCGCACGTCGCAGTTTTACCAGGAGTTCTTTGGGATGCCGCTTAAGCAGCAGTCGGCGACGATCCATATCCTGGGAGTGGGAGAGAGCTCCTTTTTTGGCATTGAGCAAGACGAAAGCAAGAACGCTGCGCTCAGTCACTACGACTTCGGAATGGCCAACTTCAACGCTGATGAGGTTCGCGCAAAGTTAACCGAGCGTGGCTTGAAATTCGATAGCTCCTCCAACGAGTCTTTCAAGTTCTTTGATCCGGACGGATTCCATGTACAAGTAAATGCGCCTGATTACGTAGGCCACGTTCGCTAGCGCTTCTATGCAACGCGCCCCGGGGAGCGCCGGGAGCCGTCCAGCCGTTGGACAAGGAGATGCCAGGAAATGGATCGCCGAGAATTTCTGGAATCTGCGGCTTCGTGTCTGGGCGCGCTTTTTCCATTATTGCTATCAAGCAAAATAATTGTGCTTGACTGCCCCCGCAAAAAAGGCTATCGTCGCGCCGTGTCCTTGAGGCAATCGATTGTCTAATTGGTCCCCACTATGACGAGCCGGGCGTCGACAAGCGCAGTCAGGATGGATCAGGATTTCGCCCCAGTCGGCGGCCAAAACTCCCCGCTTATTTTCCGCCGAGTCGTGAGAGGAGGGTCAATTGTCCACAATTGCTCGTGATGTCTTCTCGCCGCGGGGCGTGTATTCCCCTACCATCACCGCGTTTGAGCGGGACGAAAGCGTCAGCCTCAGCGGAACTCGTGCATTTGTAAGGTTCCTGCTTTCTCAGGGCGTCGATGGTCTGGTTCCCTTAGGTAGTTCGGGAGAGCCCCTCGCGCTTACGATGGCCGAACGTAAGGTGGTGCTGGATGCGGTGACAGCTGAAGCGGGCGACAAAGTTCCAATCATGGCCGGGATAGTTGAGTACAGCACCAAGGCTGCAATTGAGTTGGGTCAGCATGCAAAATCCGCCGGGTGCAAGGGGCTGATGGTAATGCCGCCCTATGGCTTCCGGCCGCCGAAGCGCGATGTTTTCGATCATTTGCGGAGAGTGCGAGAGGCGGTGGGGCTTCCGGTGATGCTCTACAACGTCCCTGGCACGAGTGGGATCGACCTTATGCCTGAAGAGGTTCAACAGCTGGCAGAAGAGGGTGTAGTGCAATCCGTGAAGTGGTCAACCGCTGAAGTCGGCAGGATCCGCGACACCAAGTTTTTTTGCGGTCCGTCGTTTCCTGTATTTGTGGGTAACGATTTGATCGCTTTTGAAGGGCTGGCGGTTGGCGCGGACGGATGGATCAGCTGTTTGCCCATGATCGTACCCAGTCGAGCCGTGAAGCTATACAGGTTATTGGCAGTGGAAAAAAACTTAAGTGGAGCGCGCGAGCTTTTTTATCCGTTGGTTCCTCTAATAAGACTCGTATTTCGAGCTGTCTCATTGCCCAATAACGATCCGCATTGGCTTGCCGTG
>Ga0185299_10002771_pt1 | contig 25724 bp, 19 predicted proteins | sample PaiPotPPA55metaG_FD_128002 | JGI IMG/M metagenome (GOLD analysis project Ga0185299, IMG submission 128002) | Iron sulfur acid spring bacterial and archeal communities from Banff, Canada, to study Microbial Dark Matter (Phase II) - Paint Pots PPA... ...
TTGCTCATCGAGAAAATCGAAGAGATCGAGGAGATGACTTCTCGTCAAATCGATGTGCTTCGCAAGATCACCGAAGAGCGCAAGGAAAAGCTCAAGAAGGGCGACGAGCTGCCTCCCGGCGTCATCAAGCTGGTCAAGGTCTATATCGCCATGAAGCGCAAGCTTTCCATCGGCGACAAAATGGCCGGTCGCCACGGGAACAAGGGCGTCATCGCGCGCATCGTTCCGCAAGAAGACATGCCCTACATGCCCGACGGCACTCCGGTGGAGATCGTTCTCAATCCGCTCGGCGTTCCTTCGCGTATGAACGTCGGACAGATCCTTGAAACGCATCTCGGCTGGGCTTCCAAGGAACTGGGCAACAGCCTCAAGCGTTTGCTCAGCAAGGAAGTGAAAGCCGAAGCGCTGCGCCGCTGGTTCCGTGAAGTTTTCACTGAAACCGCGGTCTGGAAGACTCTCTCCAAACTCAGCGACGACGAATTGCTTGAGTATGCCGAAGGCTTCCGCGAAGGCATTCCCTTCGCCACGCCGGTATTCGACGGCGCGCGAGAAGCGGAAATCCGCCATTTGCTGGAAGTTGCGGGTCTCCCACATGCCGGAAAAATCAACCTGTTCGACGGCATGTCCGGCGACCAGTTCGATCAGCCGGTCACCGTGGGCTACATCTACATGCTTAAGCTAAGCCATCTCGTCGACGACAAGATTCACGCGCGCTCCATCGGGCCGTACTCGCTTATTACGCAACAGCCGCTCGGTGGCAAAGCGCAGTTCGGCGGCCAGCGCTTCGGAGAAATGGAAGTCTGGGCGTTGGAAGCTTACGGAGCGGCGCACATCCTGCAGGAGCTGCTCACTGCGAAATCGGACGACGTGTATGGCCGCGCGAAAATCTACGAGGCCATCGTGAAAGGTGAGCCGGGCATAGAACCTGGAGTGCCCGAATCCTTCAACGTGCTCGTCCGCGAGTTGCAGTCCCTATGCCTTGACGTCGAATTGATGAAGCGGCAAAAACCAGCAACGGATAAAGCAGCGGATTAAACAGAGGAGGAGATTTTCCTCTTCTGTTTCGCTCTTAGTCAGTAGCAATTTTGGTAGTTGGGTTCTCAGCCGGTTCGGCGCCAAACGCCGAACCGCAACCCGCTCCGGCCAAACCGGATCGGGAGGGAGGAAACAACCTTGTATCGCAGCAGCCCTTATGATCGCGCCAGTTTGATAGCGGACTTCGACTCCATTCGAATCAGTTTGGCGAGTCCGGAAAAAATTCGCTCATGGTCGCACGGCGAAGTTACCAAGCCGGAAACCATCAATTACCGCACCTTCAAACCCGAACGGGACGGCCTTTTCTGCGCCAAGATTTTTGGCCCCGTCACCGACTGGGAATGCTTGTGCGGCAAATATAAGCGCATGAAGCATCGCGGAGTGATCTGCGACAAGTGCGGCGTGGAAGTTACCTTGAGCAAGGTTCGCCGCGAGCGCCTTGGACACATCGAGCTCGCTTCGCCCTGCTCTCACGTCTGGTTCTTCAAGGGCTTGCCCAGCCGTATCGGCTATTTGCTGGACATTTCCATGCGCGACCTCGAACGCATTCTGTACTTCGAAGCGTTCGTGGTCGTGGATCCAGGCGAAGTCGCCGTTCTTCGCGAGCGCGAGGTACTTCTCGAAGATAAATATCGCGAGCTCCAGAAAGAATATCCCGGCCAGTTCAACGCCAAGATGGGCGCCGAAGCCATCAAGGAACTTCTGCGCCGCGTCGAAGTCGAAAAGCTTTCCGACGAGCTGCGCGAAAAAATGAAGACCGATGCGTCGCTGCAAAAGCGCATCAAGTTCGCCAAGCGCCTCAAAGTGCTAGAAGCTTTCCGCAAGAGCGGCAACAAACCGGAGTGGATGATTCTCGACGTGATCCCGGTGCTTCCGCCGGAGTTGCGCCCGCTCGTTCCTCTGGATGGCGGCCGCTTCGCCACGAGCGATCTCAACGATCTGTATCGCCGCGTAATCAACCGCAACAATCGCTTGAAGAAGCTCATGGAGCTCCGCGCGCCTGACGTAATCGTGCGCAACGAAAAGCGCATGCTTCAGGAAGCGGTTGACGCTCTCTTCGACAACGGCCGCCGTGGCCGTGTTCTGCGCGGCACCAACAACCGCCCGCTCAAGTCCTTGTCCGACACTCTCAAGGGCAAGCAGGGCCGCTTCCGCCAGAATCTTCTCGGCAAGCGCGTCGACTACTCCGGCCGTTCCGTAATCGTCGTCGGTCCCGAACTGAAGCTTCATCAGTGCGGTCTGCCCAAGAAGATGGCGCTCGAGCTTTTCAAGCCTTTCATCTATCACAAGCTCGAAGCGCAAGGTCACTGCACCACCATCAAGCAAGCCAAGGAAATGGTCGAGCAGCAGGATCCCGTCGTCTGGGACATTCTCGAAGACGTCATTCGCGAACATCCGGTGATGCTCAACCGCGCTCCGACGCTTCACCGCCTCGGCATCCAAGCCTTCGAACCGGTGCTCGTCGAAGGTAAAGCGATCCGCATTCATCCGCTCGTCTGCACCGCCTTCAACGCGGACTTTGACGGCGACCAGATGGCCGTGCACATCCCGCTCTCACCCGAATCTCAGGTGGAAGCCTCTGTGCTCATGCTCAGCTCCCGCAACATTTTGTCTCCTGCGCACGGTTTGCCTCTCGCGGTTCCGTCGCAAGACATGGTGCTGGGCATCTATTACCTCACCAAGTCCAAGCCCGGAGCTAAAGGTGAAGGCCGCGTATTCGGTGCCACCGATGAAGTCATCCTCGCGCTGGAAGCCGGCGAAGTTGAATTGCTCACTCCCGTCCGCTTGCGCTATACGGGTGAAGTGATCGACCTGACCACTGCGTACGACGACCAGGACGTGCCGCATACCGTACCCGTCAAGATGGAACGTCAGTTCATCCAGACCACCGTCGGCCGCGTGATTTTCAATTCCCACTTGCCTGAAAAATTTCCGTACGTAAACGGCTTGCTCAAGAAAAAGGGCGTGCAGCAGTTGGTCTACTACGCCTACCTTCGTTTCGGGTTAGAAGACACCGTTGTCCTGCTCGATCACTTGAAGGAATTGGGCTTCCATTACTCCACCAAGTCCGGCATCTCCATCGGCATCGATGACATGCTTATTCCCAGCAATAAATACAGCCTGGTCGAAAACGCCGAGAAGGAAGTGGTCAAGGTACAGCAGCAATACCTCGACGGCGCCATCACCAACGGCGAGCGCTACAACAAAGTCATCGCCATCTGGGGAGACGTCACCGAAAAAGTTGCCGACGAATTGTTCAAGGCTCTCGAGAACCAGGACAAAGAAGGCATCATCAACCCCGTCTACGTTATGGCCGACTCTGGCGCGCGCGGTTCGAAACAGCAGATTCGTCAGCTTTCCGGTATGCGCGGTTTGATGGCCAAGCCCTCCGGCGAAGTTATCGAGTCGCCGATCACTTCGAACTTCCGCGAAGGCCTGAACGTGTTGCAATACTTCATCTCCACTCACGGTGCGCGTAAAGGTCTCGCCGATACCGCGCTCAAGACCGCCGACTCCGGCTACCTCACTCGCCGCCTCGTGGACGTTGCACAGGACGTAATCATCAACGAGCGCGATTGCGGCACCACCGACGGCATCTTCGTCGAGCCCATCATTGAAGCGGGCGTCGAAGTCGAGCCCTTGCGCGACCGCATCGTTGGCCGCGTTTCCCTCGACAAGATCAAGGACTTCGAGGGCAGCGTAATCGTCGAAGTGAATCAGGAAATCACCGAAGAGCTCGCCAACTCCGTGCAAGGCGCGGGTATCGAGCGAGTGCGCATCCGTTCCGTGCTGACTTGCGAATCGCGTCGTGGAGTCTGCGCTCTTTGTTATGGGCGTAACCTGGCCACCGGTCGCATGGTGGAACTCGGAGAAGCTGTCGGCGTTATCGCCGCGCAGTCCATCGGAGAACCCGGCACGCAGCTCACCATGCGTACTTTCCACATCGGCGGAACCGCTACCCGCGTATCCGAGCGGTCCACTCTTGAAGCCCGCAACAATGGCAGCGTCAAGTTTGTGGACCTCAAATACGTCGAAGGTCGCGGCGGCACTTCCATCGCCATGAATCGTTCTGGCTTGATCGCCATCGTGGACGAAAAGGGCCGCGAAAAAGAACGCTACCATGTGGTGTACGGTGCGCGTCTCCGCGTTGTCGACGGCGAACAGGTCGTTCACGGACAGATTCTCGCTGAGTGGGATCCGTTCACCTTCTCGATTCTTACCGAGACGGCTGGCTCGATTAAATTCGACGATCTGCGTCCCGGCTTGACCATCGAAGAACAAGTCGATGAAGTCACCGGCCTCTCACAGGACGTCGTCACCCTTCCTCCTGGTGATGAAAAACATCAGCCGGCGATTCTTGTCCGCGACTCTTCGGGCAAGGTTCGCAAGAAGTACCTCATGCCTTCCCGGGCCCACTTGATGGTCAAGGATGGCGACGAGGTGCAGGCTGGTGACGTGCTCGCGAAGATTCCGCGTGAAACCACCAAGACCAAAGACATCACCGGCGGTCTCCCGCGCGTCGTCGAACTTTTCGAAACCCGCAAGCCCAAAGACCCTGCCGTCATCAGCGAAATCGACGGCATCGTCAAGTACGGCGATATCGTCAAGGGCATGCGCAAGGTTCTCGTCGAATCCGAAGACGGCAAAACCACCAAGGAATATTCCATTCCCCGTGGTATTCACATCAACGTTCAGGAAGGCGATCACGTTAAAGCCGGCGAGGCTTTGATTGACGGTCCGCTCAACCTGCATGACTTGCTTGCGGTTCTCGGCGAGAAGTTCACACAGTCCTATCTCGTGAACGCCATTCAGGAGGTCTACAGACTCCAGGGCGTGAATATCAACGACAAGCACATCGAAACCATTTCCCGCCAGATGATGCGTTGGGTAAAGGTCGAAGATGTGGGCGACACTACCTTCCTGCTCGAAGAGCAGGTCGACAAGTTCCGTTTCCGCGAAGAAAACGATCGCATCATTGCTGAAGGTGGGCGTCCCGCAACCGGCCGTCCGCTGCTCCTGGGTATTACCAAGGCTTCGCTCTCGACCGACTCCTTTATTTCGGCCGCGAGCTTCCAGGAAACCACTCGCGTCCTCACCGAGGCTGCGGTGGCGGGCAAGGTCGATTATCTCCGCGGGCTCAAGGAAAACGTCATCATGGGCCGGCTCATTCCCGCCGGAACCGGTCTGGAGCACTACCGCAGCATTCAATTGCTGACGGAGATGCCGCCACCGGCCCCCATGGACGAAATTCCGGAAGCCGCCGAACTTACCCCGGAAGAAGCCGCGGCGCTCGATTTCCTGCAAAAGGACACCGAAGCCGACGCTGCAACCGAAGGCTAAAAGTCGCCTCTGTCCCGAAAAATCAGGGCGCTCGCTTAACGCGGGTGCCCTTTTTTCTTTGCCGGGTCCTACTTAGCGGTACTTTTAGGTACGTTCAGGAACGTGCCTGCGCTGCTTCCATTGAAGAACTGGGGACAGGTTGCCTACAATCGAAGTGCTCTTGTGTTAACCGGATGATGCGGGTGTATCCGCTACGTCATGTCTGACACCGAAAACAAAAATCAAGCTGTGCCCAGCACACCGCCGCCTGTGAACGGAAAGGCCAGCGTATCGTCGCGCGTGGCGCAGTTTGAGAAACGCCAAAAAGAATTGTGGCGCATCACCTTCCTGATCCTCCTGATCCTCGCCACGGTATTCGCGGCCACTTCATGGGACACCCTCCGCTCGCTCACTCATCGTTACGAAGCGCTTCCGATCGGGCTTGTCGTATTGCTTGTTTTATTCGGCGCACACGTCTGGAAGCGTTCGCAGGAAATATCCGAGCTGCGTGGCCTGGTTCAGGGCATCGAGCAGCGTAACGCAGTACCTCCCACGGAAAAGCAGTTCGATCAGTTGTTCGACAGGATCACCCGTTCCCAACAGGGTTATCGCGATCTCATCGATTCCTTTGATGACGTTTTGATCGCCCTGACTTTGGACGGCGAAATCCGTGCCGTCAATCGCAGTTTTGCCGACCTCGTGGGCGCTTCCTACCAGGAAATCGTCGGTAAACCTCTGTCTGAATTCGTTCAGGAAGCCGTTGGTGAGGGTCACGATCTCGTCAAGCGCGCCATGCCAAAATTCCTGGAGCGCCGCACCTGGTCCGGTGTGGTGAATGTGCGTCTCAAAAATCAGTCGGGTGTTTTTTATTTCGACTGCACCGCTAACGCCATGTTACGCGATGAAACGGTTCACGGCATTACCGTGCTTGCTCGCGATGTGAGCGCCCTGCGCAGAAACGAAGCGCGTTTCACGGAGCTTTTCGAAACCCTGCAAGAGGGCATCTACATCATCAATGTGAATGGCGATATCCTCGACGCTAACCCCGCGTTAGTGCGCATGCTTGGTTATGACTCCAAAGAAGAGCTCCTCGCCTGCCGCGTGCCGGACATATTTCATGACCGCGATGAGCGCAAGAGCCTGAAAAACGAAGTCGAGCGCCAGCCCATTTTGCAAGGCCGCGAAATCACCCTAAGGCGCAAAGATGGCACCTCGCTGATCTGTCTGAACACCGCGGCCGCCGTCCGTGACAGCGCCGGCACGGTGATCCGTTATCAAGGCGCGCTCATGGATGTTACCGCCAGCCGCGTCATGGAGCGTCGCTTGCACCAGCAGCAGGAATTTGCGCGCCGCCTGATAGACAGCTTTCCGGACTTGATATTCGTGTTGGATAACGCCGCCAGCTACACCTTCGTAAGCCCTCGTGTCGTGGAAATATTGGGTTTTGAGCCCGAAGAAATACGCGAGACGGAACTCGGTGCGCGCACTCATCCTGAAGATCGCGGCGCGCTGCGCGCCATGTATGACGAAATCCTGGCTGGCCGCGAAACATTTGCGTCCGTCGAAGCCCGCGTGCGTAACAAAAAAGGCGAGTGGCGTCGCTTGCGCTTTCATTTCAGCCCGCTTTTCGATGAAATGGACAAGATCGATGGCGTAATTATTTCCGGCCGCGATGTTACCGATCTGAAGCGTCTCGAAGAACAATTGATCCAGGCGGAAAAACTCGCCGCCATGGGTCAGATGCTCGCGGGCGTAGCCCACGAATTAAATAATCCGCTCACTGCCATCCTGGGTGTTACCGAGTTGCTTCGCGAACGCCCCGGCGCCGACGAAACTATGCAGCGCCAGTTGGAATTGACCCATCGGCAAGCCCGCCGTGCCGCCCGAATTGTCCAAAATTTGTTGGAGTTTTCCCGCCCTGCGTCGCCGCAAAAAAAACCGCTGGACGTCAATGTGCTCATCGAGCGCACCCTCCAGCTGCAGGAGCATTCGCTTCGCCGCAATCAGATCGAAGTCCATTTTCAGCCGCAGCCCGGCTTACCCGCGGTCATGGGTGACGGCAACCAGTTGATTCAGGTTTTGCTGAATCTCGTTACCAACGCCGAGCAAGCCATTCGTGAAATTCGCGATGCCGGGCACATTCACATCCGCATGGCCCTGCGCGCCGGCCGCATTTCCGTCACTGTAGAGGATGACGGCGTCGGCATTCGTCCCGAAGCCATGCCGCGAATCTTCGATCCCTTCTACACTACCAAGAGGCCCGGCGGCGGCACCGGCCTGGGCTTGAGTATTTGCATGTCGATCATTCGGGAACACAGTGGCAACCTGGACGCTAAGGCGCTGCCCACCGGTGGCTCGATATTCACTCTCGATCTCCCGATTGTCGCGGACCCCGCCATTGCGCCGACGGCGGTCCCGTCACTGGAGGTCTCTGCCAAGGCTCTTCCAGCGCCCCCGGAAAATAATCACAAAGATATTCGGGGCCGCGCCGTCCTGGTCATCGATGACGAGGAAAGTATCCGCATGCTTTTGGAAGAAGGTTTGTCCGCGTTCGGCCTGCGCGTCGATTGTGCCGCCGATGCCCAGGCTGCCGCCGCCCTGCTGGCCGCGCGGCCCTACGACGCATTGCTTTGCGATTTGAATCTTAGGCATGGGGGCGGTGGCAAGGTCAGCGGTCGTGATGTTGTCGATCAATTGTTGGCCGCAGTAGGGCCGGAGAAGCCCTCGACCATTTTCATGACTGGAGACTTTGTCGAAACACAGGCATCCGCGGCAGACGCGAACGACGAGTCTCGCATTTTGCAAAAGCCTTTCAGGATTTCAGATGTTCTGGCCATGGTGCAGGAAGTTTGCGCCTCGAGGCGCTACGAGAGAGTTAACGTATCCGTAAAGGACTAACTGACGATTCGCCCCTTGGCGTCGCAAACCTCAGAAAATAGAAAAGAGTCAGCCTACGTCTTGGTCGTTAGTGGCCTGGCGTTGAGTCCACCCCAAAGTCCCATACAAAAATGTTCAGCCCGTCGGGCAATATTTCCGCCAGCGCATATTCCCCGGGGGGTAGCGGTTCGCTCAGCGTGAAACGATAAACATTTTTAGCGATTTCCCACCGTTGGATGGAAATGGTATTCATTTCCGAAGAAATCTTCTGCCCAAACATGCTCTTGATAGACTCCAGCCGTCTCTTGCCACCTTTCACCGTGGCCCGTACCAGCTGCACTTCCGGCCCATCCATGCCCGGGCGGCTGCTCTGCCAAATGACAGTTGGATTATCCGGATCGGGCGCTACTTCCCGCAAATAAAATTCCGGCGGCCCGCTGGCGATCGATACGCGAATCTTGGAAGCCGCTCCCGGAATTTCCACATTACGTTTGCCCGGAATGATGGGAATGGGTGAAATCACCTGCGCCAACACGCGTTTTTTGTCGCTCCTGGTCTGTGCTCCCACTTGTTCCAGCGGCGTAACCGTTTTTCCCGCTACCGCAAACATGCCTTCACCGCTCGGCAGAAAAACTCCTTGGCCCACGGTCAAGCTCGCGTCCACGTCGACGACCGAAACCACCTGCCGCGCTTGCTCTTGCGCCTGAACCTTTTTTACCAGCGCCGCCTCGGCTTTTTCGTCCGCAATTCGCGCCTTTTCCGTGGCGTCCCAGTCCACCATCGCGGCCGGAATCTCTTCCCAGTCGCCACGTTCCACGCTGAAGTACCGTACTCGTTCTCCATTTCGTTCGTAGCTCCGCACCAGTTGGAAATTGCCGTCCTTCAGCATCAATTTCGTGCCACGCGACAAGCGAGCCTTCGCCACATCTGTTTTCACCGTACCAGATTTACCTGAGTCGCCCGCCTCACTCCCGGCCGTTTGGCCATAACTACCTGTAACTGCCAACGTTGCGATCCCGGCCATAAAACATAACAACATCAGTCTGGTTATTCTTGCGGTGTGCATGGGGTTCTAGGGGTGCGATGCGCCCGAAGTTCTAACGGTTTGTCTCATGGCCAGCATAACCCCGCAACTTTGCCCTGACAACTTCCAGCTAGTCCCTATCACGAGGCGCAAACGCCAAAAAAAAAGCTCCCAGCCAAAGCCGGGAGCCACAGTCCGCAACAGTTTTCCGTTAATCGTTCCTTAGTGCGTACACTTCGGAAATAAAGTTACCAGCACCATCAAGTCGGAGAGCGTGAACAGCCATTGGTCCGCGGTCATGCTGGCGGCTTCGGCGGCGCGCGCGATGAAACCGAGATGACGGCTCTTGGCGAAATTATGCAGGTGATCCACACAAATGCCCGTTAGCGTGGCCACTTCTGAATCGGTGAATATTTTTTGACTCGATTTTACGGTAACCATGGCTCCCTCGATCTCTCCGTCGAGTTGCTCCGATTACTGAGATGCTGAAAACATCATATCGGCTGCACGAAATTCAGAGCAATAGTCGTTCCGTTCTATGGCCGTAAAACTACCGGCTGGTACCTTCGTTAAATATGCAGTGAATTCGCCTGTTTTTCGCATCCTTTTACTGGGAATTCAGGACTTGGCGCATTGCACTCGTGAAAACCGGCGCGTAAAAATGTCCCCATTTTGCAAAGTCGCTACACTTTTCGGTAGCCGCAAAATTTTTGAAGTGGCGAAACAATCGTCAAAATACAGTGTTTTACTTAGTGTTTAACGAACCATTCATGGTGACGACAGATTTCTTGACGCCGTGAATCAAAATTCCATCCATGCAGCGGGTCGCCGTGTCCGTATTTTGGCAGTAAATTTCGACGGCCACAGAACTGGAACGCCAGCGCTTATTCTTCCGGCCGCGTTGCCCATCTCAAAATTGCTGTTTCGCGCAAAGATTATTTTTCTGCCCAGAATCCAGAAGTGTACATCTAAACGGTAGCCCCACCAGCTTGCTCAAACGCGTACGCGAGTTGCAGCACTCGCGCTTCGTCAAACGGCGCGCCAAAGATCTGCAATCCCACGGGAAGTTTGCCGCATACCTTACCGCACGGCACTGAAATACCCGGCACTCCCGCCAACGACCCCGTAACCGTATATATATCAGCAAGATACATCTGTAGAGGATCTTGCGATCGCTCCCCAAGCCGGAACGCCGGCACCGGCGAAGTAGGTGTCACGATCGCATCCACCTTTTCAAAGGCATCGCGGAAATCTCTCGCGATCAACGCTCTGACCTTCTGCCCTTTCAAATAGTAAGCGTCGTAATATCCTGCCGACAGCACATACGTCCCCAGCACAATCCGCCGTTTTACCTCCTCACCAAATCCTGCCCCGCGAGTTTTTCGATACATCGCCAGCAAAGAATCGCTGTCCACCCGCAATCCAAATCGCACGCCGTCATATCGCGCCAGGTTGGAGCTCGCCTCGGCAGTCGCAATGATGTAATACGTCGCGATAGCGTAATCGGTGTGCGGCATGCGAATCTCCACCAGTTCGCATCCGAGCTTTGTGTAAATCTCCAGGCCCGCTTCAATTTTCTGCCGTACTGGGGCATCCATGCCTTCGCCGAAATATTCCTTCGGAACACCCAGGCGCAATCCCTTTACGGGCTTGGTCATCTCGTTTTGGTAATCCGGCACTGCCGCCGTAGTCGAAGTTGAGTCGTGCGGATCTCGCCCCGCGATCACCCCTAACACTGCGGCCACATCTTTAATATTTGTCGCGAAAGGCCCGATGCGGTCTAGCGACGATGCGAACGCGATCAATCCATAGCGCGACACCCGCCCGTAGCTGCCCATCATCGCCGGTACCCCGCAAAACGAGCCCGGTTGTCGTATTGAGCCCCCTGTGTCCGTCCCCAGCGCCGCCACCGCCAGCCCAGCCGCCACCGCCGCCGCTGAGCCGCCACTCGACCCTCCAGGCACCCGGTCCGTGGATGCCGGATTTTTCACCGCCCCGTATGCGGAGTTTTCGTTCGAGCTACCCATCGCGAATTCATCACAATTCGTCTTGCCCAGGATGATCGCCCCCGCGGCATCCAGCCGTTCGATAGCCGTGGCGTCGTACGGCGGCACGTAATTCTGCAATATTCGCGATCCGCAGGTGGTGACGATTCCGCACGTGCTGATCACGTCTTTGACGGCAATCGGCACGCCAGCCAAGGCAGGTAGCGGTTTGCCCGATGCGATCAGCGCATCTATTTTGTCCGCTTGCTTGCGAGCCCGCTCGGGAGCCAGTGCCAGGAAAGCGTTTAATTCCGGATTGCGCGCTTCGATGCGCTTATAAAATTCCACGGAAAGTTCGCGCGCGGAAATCTTCTTCTCGGTAAGCGCCGTTCGCACTCCATCGATTGTCCACGCTGTCGTCAAATTAGAGCTCATCCCTTTCACGAATTTTTTTTCGAATGAATTGTGAGTCACCCGTTAATCGCGGGTTACCTTGATTTCTTGCGACATTCCATGTACCTAGATAGCAGAAAGACGCTCAAAGCGATAACACCTAGAATTCCTTCGGCAACTAATTTCGGAAAGTCTATATTGTGTCGTAGAATTGGCACGAGAAAGAGTGCCATTAGAAAAGCTGTTAGCATCCCTTACCCAAGTAATCGTCATTCGTCTTTAGTCATGCCGCTCTTTACTCGTTTTCTTCGGCTTCCCGAAGCCAACCCAGTCGCCAGCATCGCGCAAATTGTCTGGATGCCGGCAGCCAGCGCTATTTCTAGAGGGGTGGGGTCAAAGTAGCCCGCTACCCGCCTTTAAATCCAATCAAATAGACCGCTGGCTCTTGTGCTCTACCGTTCAATCACTTTCGGCACGCGGAAATAAGGCGGCTCCGGATCTGGAGCCTGGCGCAGCACATCTTCCGCCACCGCAGAAGGCACTACCAGATCTTCGCGCAGAGTGGCATCCGCCGTTTGGTCGTCCGCCAACACCTGCGCCATAGGCTCGACACCGGAAGTATCCAACTCATTCAATTTGCCAATGTAATCGAGAATCTCGTCGAGCTGACGCCGGTACTTTTCCAACTCGTCTTCGCTTAAGTCCAGGTAGGCAAGTTCCGCCACACGCACCACGTCTTCGCCGGTAATTTTCACTGGGTTCCTCAGCGCCCCACGGGAGCCGCTTCCACGGCCTTGCGCGGGTAATTTTTCTGAATGTAGTTATCCACCAGAGCCTGAAAAGCCACCGCCAATTCCGCGTAAGTGCCTTCCAGCGTCACGTCTTTTTTCCCATCGATATATACCGGGCAGCGGGGTGCCTCGCCCGTTCCCGGCAAGCTGATGCCGATATTCGCGGCTTTCGATTCACCCGGCCCGTTTACGATGCAGCCCATCACGGCCAGCGTCAGTTCTTCCACGCCGTCATATTGCGTCTTCCAGATAGGCATCATATTGCGAATATAATCTTGAACGCTTTCCGCCAGCTCCTGAAACGTCGTGCTGGTCGTCCGCCCGCAACCTGGGCACGCCGTAACACTGGGAGAGAAAGACCGCAGCCCCAGTGATTGCAGCAGTTCGCAAGCTGCGTAAACTTCTTCGCGCCGGTCGCCGCCCGGACGAGGCGTAAGCGAAACGCGAATGGTATCGCCGATCCCGTCATACAGCAGCACACCCAGCGAAGCCGCTGACCACACCAGGCCCTTCGTGCCCATGCCCGCTTCCGTCAAACCCAGATGCAGCGGCTGTTCGGTCTTCGCGCTCAAGTCGCGGTAAACGGTAATGAGGTCCCGCGGCCGCGAAGTCTTGCACGAGATAATGATCTGGTCATTTTTTAATCCCGATTCCAGCGCCAGCTCCGTGGATTGCAGCGCGGAAAGCACCATGCATTCATTAATAATTTGTTCCGATTCTTTTCCCAGATTTTGGTCGGTGTTTTCCTGCATTTTCTGCATGACCAATTCTTGATTCAGCGAACCGCCGTTCACACCGATGCGCACTGGCTTGCCATGGTCGCGGGCCACTTTGCAGATGGTGGAAAATTGCTCATCCCGCCTTTGTCCAGCGCCCACGTTGCCGGGATTAATCCGATATTTGTCCAGCGCTGCCGCGCATTCGGGATATTTCGTCAGCAGCACGTGCCCGTTATAGTGAAAATCGCCGATGATCGGTACCCCGCATCCCGCTTCCAGCAACCGTTTCTTGATCGCCGGCACCGCCGCAGCCGCTTCCGGCACATTCACGGTCCAGCGCACGATCTCCGAGCCTGCCTCGGCCAACTCCACGGTCTGCCGAAAGGTGGATTCCACGTCCGCCGTGTCCGTATTGGTCATGGACTGCACCACTACAGGCGCACCGCCGCCCACCCGCACATGCCCGACCTTCACGGCGTAAGTCTTCCGCCGCGGATGCTTGCTTGCGTTGGCCTCAAACCCTTCTATTTGCGTAAACATCCTCTACCAATTCTAACGTGATTCACCCTTTGCAGGGAATCCCGCGCTCTGCCTCCGTGATTTGAAAGCGTGACGTACGTTACGTTCAAGGGCGTACGCCTGGAACATGTTTTAGTGACCTAGCCAATTGGGCGGTCCCAGGGCCTAATTTGCTGTAATACCATCCCGTCGTAAACGAAGTTTCGCGATTCGCGGCGCGCTGACTCGGGAGAGATAGCCATGATTCTGATCACAGGAGCATCCGGCAACGCTGGAGGCGCAGTTCTGCATGAAGTTCTAAAGAGTGGCAGCGATGTGCGCGCCATGATTCGCTCGAGAGAAGACAGCGCCAAGGTCCAGCGAGGCGCCGCCGCCGTCATCGCCGACTTTGCCGACAAGTCATCACTTCGTCGCGCGCTCGAAGGCGTCGACATCGTTTATCTCGTTTGCTCGCCGGTGCGAGAACTCGTCCAACTGGAAAGCAACATGATCGACGCTTGCCGCGATACCGGCGTAAAACACGTCGTGCAGAACTCGGCACTGGGGGCCGGAGACTTCGCAAAGTCATTCCCCAACTGGCACCGCAAAGTCGAAGACAAACTAAAAGGTTCAGGGATGGCCTACACCATTCTGCGGCCCAACGGTTTTATGCAGAACCTGATCGCCTACTTCGCGCCCTCCATCCGTGCCCAAGGTGCGTTTTATCAATCCACCGGGAATGCAAAAATCAGCCACATCGATCTCCGTGACATCGCCGCAGCCGCCGCCAGCATTCTTCGCTCTCCGTCGCAGCACGCCGGAAAAATTTATGAACTAAATGGTCCGGAGGCGTTGTCCTACGCAGAAGTCGCAGAAAAAATCTCCAAGGCCACGGGTCGCAAGGTCCAGTACGTCGACATCCCTGTCGACGCCCAGCGCAAAGCCCTTCTGGATATGGGCATGCCGGACTTCCTGGTCGCCGCTTTGCTGGAATTGCAGGAATACTATACCTCCGGCAAAGCTTGCAAAATCGATGGCACGCTTGAATCGCTCATCCATCGCCCGCCTACAAAAATGGACGCCTTCCTCATAGAAAATGCCGACCAATTTCGCGAACAATCTGCTAGAGCATGAACACTGACGGAAGACTTAACCTGCCCATCTAAGTACTTACAGTGTTCCACGCAATCCCAGAGCGTCAGCATTTTCCCGCAGCGCCGCGATACAAAACTGCACATGTTCTTCGAGCGGTACTCCCAATTCTTCCGCGCCTCTGCGCACGTCTTCGCGGTTGATGCCCTTGGCGAAGGCCTTATCCTTCAGCCTCCTTTTAACCGAATCAACTTCCAGATCCAGAATGCTCTTGGATGGCCTCACGTACGAGCACGCCGTCAGAAATCCAGCCAATTCATCGCACGCAAAAAGGGTGTGCTCCAACTGAGATGTGCGCGGCACGTTTGTATAATCCGCATGCGAAAGAATCGCGCGCACCATTTCTTCCGGATAGCCCAGCCCGCAAAGAATCTTTGCGCCCTCCGCGGGGTGCTCCTTGTCCGCGGCGTGCTCATGGTTTGGCCACTGCTCGTAATCGAAATCGTGCACCAGCGCAGTGATCCCCCAGAGGTCTTCGTCCGCGCCGAATTTCCGCGCATACGCTCTTACGCACGCTTCCACCGCGAGCATATGCTTGCGCAGGCTTTCAGAACTTGTATATTCACAAAGCAATTTCCAGGCATCTTCGCGTGTGGGCATCTGCACCTCTCTCAAAAGCTAAACAGCATACAGAAAAATCTCAGCCAGCGCTTGCTTAACGATTCGTTCGCCGGAAAATCGCAATTGAATTTCGGTGGTGCAAATTCACAAGGAAAAAATCTCTTGGTCGTAGTAGAAGGTCCGCATCAATTTAGAAAAAGTACCTAATTTATTTGGTACCTGTCCCTTAGTACAGGGCGAAGCTCTAGCGTAACCTCTCAAAAAAAAATTAAAAAAAACTAAAAATACCCTTGACACCAACCGCCTCCCGGGAGAAACTCCCTGTCGCGCCAGTTACTGTCTTCCCCCCTTAGAACGTTCCAGCGTTCTCATCCCATCCGCACGCCGGAAAAAACAGTCAACAAGGAGTGCCGGTGTCTTCACAAATTGATAAAGAAACTATGAATTCGTTGGATTCATTCGAGATGGACAGGGAAGTCATTCGCTGCAAGACCTGTGGCCTCGTGCAATACCGGACGCGTACCGGTAACTGCCGCCGTTGTGTACGGGCCCTGCCGCAGCGTCTGGAGTTCCTTATTCCTCCAGCTGCCCCCGAGGAGGAAGCGGTGGCGGAAGTGGCCTCCGACCGATTCATTAACCAGGAAACGGTTGAGAATATCGGCCAGCGCATTCGCCAATTGCGCGAATCGCGCGCGATGACCCAGAGCCAACTACAATCGCGCTCCAAAGTCTCGCGTTCCTACCTGTCGCGCATTGAGAGTGGTCAGATGACTCCTAGCCTCGGCACTTTGGAAAAAATTTCTGAAGCGCTCAATGTCGGCTTGAATCGTTTCTTTATTCCGGAATCTGACGGCGAAGCGCTCTTGGAAGATCCGTTCATCCAGGGATTGCGCCCCTTTTTGCGCCAGTTGGATTGGGAGCAATGGCAATCCATTCTGAAGAGGCTGCAGGCCATCAGCGATAACGTTGCTGCGATTCCGGCCACGCTCCGCCCGATCGGTAATCCGGCGCGCCTGCCTCAACAGCAAGCGTCGGCGAATGGCAACGGTAATGGCCACGGTATCGGTAACGGTCACATCGGCACCGGCCATTCAAATGGACACGCACTCACTCACGCCCACGGCAATCCCCAGGGTTATCCAATGCGTCGCCCAGGTGCGCCGGTCTATCAGCGCTCGCTAGCCAAGATGTAAACGATTCACCGCGCCCAGCTCAATGTAAAACGGGATAAACAAAATTGTTTATCCCGTTTTTCTTTTCTAAGTCTTTATTTCAGTGGTCTTTGAAGTTGGTCTTTGAAGTTGATTTTTGAAGTTAGGGCCCATCCTTGCGGTTTTTGCAAGGATGGGCCTTTTTCTGAGCTTTTGAACTTTGTCTTTGAAGTCTTGTCTTTGAAGTCGGATCTTTGAAGCACACAGTCCCTTCGAGCGCTGGAGATCCGAATTATTGCCGCACCACTGAAACTTTAGCGCTAGGCACTTCCAGCCGCATCAGCCGGTGATTCGAATCAAGCAGTAGCAGCACTTCAAGATCAGTCGTCGTCACCCGCAGTCCTTCATAAGCCTTTCCATCAACTGTCTGCGAGCCCGTAGCTTCCACCGAAATAGTTCCTGGCGTCAGATCTTGTGGGATAAGCACCGGAAAAGCTTGCGTGCCGCGTTTCGACCAGTCATACAACTTCGCCAGCAGCGCATACTGGTGATACAGATTGTTGTCCAGCACCGCAATCACCGGAGCGTTGAAAGAAAGATCCTGCTCGAACGGCCGCGCTCCTTGCATCTGCAAAGTAATTTTCGCCGTGCCGTTGGAAAAAACCACGTGTGCTCCGTTAGTTTTGTCCGCGCGCGAAGTCCACTCGTAGCTGATCGGCGCGCCGTCCGGTTGCAACATCAATGTTCCACTGACGCTGGTGGCCGCCGTCGTCCCCGGCACTTTCAGTTCCGTCGTCCCTTTCGCGAGCCAGTTGTTTCCAGTCTGCGAAAGCTCGAACTGCTCGCTGCCGATATTTTCGCCATTGAGCTGAATTACCAGCTTTCCTTTGTCCGGACTGAAAACTGGCGCCCCGCCGGCAGCTGCCCCACTCTTTGTTAATGCCAGCGCAAAGATACTACCGACCAAAATCATAGCAAGTGCCGGCAGTAGAGACATTTTTGTGGACGCCTTTTTCATCGGCACCTCCATCCATCTCATCCCGAGCATCACGGCTTCTCCACTACGAGGTGCTCTTCCCCAGCGCCGCCACCGACAATTCCAAGTCGCAATATTTCTGCCACCACCGTTGCCGGCTCCGCGGAACTATCCACGCGATAATCAGCTTGCTGATACGACGGCAGCCGCTGCGCGTGTAGCATTCGAAAACTCGATTCATCGCGAAACAACGGCCGCCCCGGCATAATCATGCAGCGCGACAGCAGCATCTCAATCGGCGTATCCAGCCATAGCACCGTTACGCCGGCGGCGCGCAAAAATTCTGGGCATCCCGCTTGCGCATATGTACCCCCGCCCAGCGCCAGCACCGTGCCTTCCTTGTGTTCCGACGCCCGCCCCAGCGCGACCCTTAGCTGATCCGCTTCCATTTGCCGAAACGCCGTCTCGCCCAGCCGTTCGAATATTTCCGGAATGGCCAATCCCGCGGACTCCTCGATCCGCGCATCGAGGTCCACGAATCGCCAGGCAAGCTGGCGAGCCAATAGCGTGCCCACGGTAGTCTTGCCCGAGCCCATAAAGCCTGCAAGGCATAAAATCGGTACACGGGCACGAGGCCCGCGCAAAGGCGGAGATTGGGTCACGTTTGTTTGCCGCGAAAAACTAATCGCGCTTCAGAATGCGGATTGTACCACTGTAGGAAGAAAGTTCGACCTTGGCGAAACCCATGCCCACTGTGCCGAAAAGGCCCTTGGAAAATTTAGAGGCCATATGTTTGACGCCGTGAGAATCAGGCTTCAGATATTGCGCGGCTTGATTATCTACCGTGCCGGTTGCCGTTTGCGCGTTCAAGTCAAAGGAATCGCTGCCAGAGAAGCGCACTTCCACTAAGCCCTTGCCGCTGCGCATGCTGTACAGCCCGGTGTGCACGAAATCGCCGTCAAACAAAATATTGCCGGTCATGGTCCGCAGCTTTACATTACTCAAGGTGGGTTGCAACACTTGAGCGCTCCCGCTGATGGAGCTGAATTCCAATTTCCCTGCGCACTGTGTGCATACCAGCGAACCGCCCGTGGTGGTCACGATAATGTAGCCGGAAACTTCTTTCAGATGTACGTCCCCCGCCACGCTGTCGAGGGTCATGTCGCCAGTTACCTGTTCAACGTAAATTAATCCTGTTTGGGTTTTAAGCTGTAGTTCCGTTTCTTCCGGAACCGTCAACTGAAAGTTCGCTTCCATTTCTCTGGCGTTCGCCGTGGAATCGACAATACTGGAGGTCACGTCGATGCGATCGCCGGCTTGTTCCGTCTCAACGGCAATTTTCTCGGAGGCCTTGGTACCGGTCACCACCACTTCAGAATTTTTCCAGGACTTCACTTCAATCCGTCCGTTGCCAACGTTGCGAATCACCACCACCGGCCGGCCTTTGACCGTGAAATGCTTTTCCACTCGCTGCGGCGCCGCGTTCGCCGCCATCCATGGCGACAGCAGAACGCCCGCGCCGATTACCGGCAGAATTGCACTTCGCCTCAACACCGTCGATAGCTTCATTTCAGTTCAAGCTCCCCCCGCGATCCATCATCGCGGACAGTAATTGCGCTTTTTGCTGATACGCGTTGGTTAAGTATTCGCGTGCAAGTTCATCGGAGGGTTCTTCCTTCACGCGACGCTCGCAATCGGCAATAAACTCGTTAACTTGTTCCAAATTTTGTCGCAGCGAAGCATCCACCGCCGAGTTCCCCGCGGTGCTGGCCAATTGCATGTTCGCGAGATCATGCTCTTGTTGGCTCAAAACCGTAACCGTAGAAGCATAAGGATCTTCTTGTGTCTGTTGTACCTGCCGCACCTGGTCTCGAGGCTGGCTCCCCAGCAAAAATGCCACCACGATCATCACCATCGCCACTCCTGCGGTAGCTAGGCTGCGATTCCGGAATAGCTCCGCGAACGATTGCCACCACGGTGCCCGTTCACCCGAAAGTCCGCGAATAGTTCCTTCGCGTACCAGCTCATTTCGAATGGAAATCCAAATGTGTTCAGGAGGATCAAGCTCGGCGGGAAGTTGGTGCGCCAACGCCACGATGCCTGTTAGGTCGTCAAAATAATGCTTACAGGCATGACATTCCGACAAATGTTGGCGAGCAGCTGCAGAAAGTGGCGCCAAACCCTCTTCTTCAAAGAATACTTCTAATTCCCTGCACTGCATTGCACATCACCCCGCGGAAAGGACACTGGAAGGCTTTCCGCCCCGCTTCTCGTGCGCAGCCCATAACACGAATTGCGCCCTATTCTAGCTCAACCCGCCTGTCCCGTCTGCGTTTTTGCGATCTGGCGTTCATTTCTCGCTTGCTCTCGGACTTCCTCTTGCAGCAAGTCACGCAACCGGGTTCGAGCCTTATGCAACTGCGACTTCGAATTGCCTACCGAGCATCCCATGATGTCTGCAATCTCGTTATGCTCGTAGCCTTGCACGTCGTGCAGCACGAACACGGTGCGGTATCCCGGGGGCAGTTTTTCAATCGAACGTTCCAGATTGACCCGGTCTACTGCGCCCGTCAGCTTCAAGTCCGGCGCACCTATATCTTTTCTCGGCCCTCCGGTCTCTTCGTCTGGCTCCGTCGTTTCTTCCAGAGAAGCTACCGGGAGCGTTTTCTTCCGCAAGCGCATCAGCACCACATTAACGGTCATGCGATGCAGCCACGTGGAAAACGCCGATTCACCTCGAAAAGTCCCGATCTTGCGGAAAAGCTGCAGAAACGCTTCCTGCATCAGGTCTTCCGCATCGCTCGGATTGCCGACCATTCGCAGGCACAATGCGTATACGCGGCGGCCATGAAGCCGGTATAAAAACTCAAAAGCCGCAGCATCTCCGGCCTGGGCCAGACGAATAGCGTCCGCCTCACTCATCGTCTTAGGCGACTGTGAACTTGTCGCTTGTTTTGGCGATTGTGAAACAGCTGAAGCGCTCGGATCGCTTGGTCTATTACGCGCCAACGGTCCAATAGCAGCGCATCCACACGTTCGGATGCACCGTATCCCTCCTAGAGTTGTCCTTGCAGTAGCCGGCATTGCCCTAAAGTACAAACCCGCTTCCACGGGTTTTGTTCCCCGAACTGACGCATCGGCTGCTGCCGGCAGGCAGCCTTGGCTATTTTCCCGCGCTGTGGGCTATACGTCTATGCCGTAAATCATGATTCGCGATAGATTCACTTTCCTGCGTGGCAGCTCTCCATGCCGCCATTACAGATTTCTGGAAGTTTCCCAGCTGATCATCTGGCAAGGCCCGCAGGAATGACTTCAACAATACTATCGTTTCCCTCAGACATGTATTGAGATCGTAATGGGCGGCATCGATGGTATTCCATAGCAGGAACGGGTCAACAGATACGCCCGTCCCCAATTCTTCCGCGCTGGCGCAATATTCTTTCCCCAGATTTTCTACCATTTCCAGTAACGTGCCCAATTTATGTAGGAACTGCGTGCGTTGCGACAGCAAAACTCTACTCAGTAGCCCGTTCATGCGCGCCGACCGCTGCCCTTTTGCGGTCTGAAAGTTTTCTGGGTCTAGAGGAGCGGCATTCGGTATCGTGCCGTAATGTTTGGCATGTTCGCTCAGCACGCGAATCAAAGATGCCAGCGGCTCGGTCAGCCGTGCGCAAAGGCTCGGCGTTACATTCACCGCCTGACAACACATCATCAGTCGGCCTTCGCGACGCAATGTTAGAGCTTCGTTGAGGGAAACGCTAAGCATCCCGTACGCGCAGTCTAGTCTTCTCACGTAAGCGGTAAAAACTTTTAATTTTTCTTCCGGTAGGCGGGCACGCCAGTCGTCTTGCACAGTGCCACGACGACCTGAGAGGAGGCTGCCGGGGTCTCTCAAGTTGGATCTCCTGGGGACAGACGGGGAGTATAACAAACTACGCAAGCCGAGACCCGTTTTTATTACTTCCCCCTACCTAATTGTAGGGCGTGTAGGGCGCCAAACCCACGGGCTGTTTGGCTCATACGCAACGACCAACCTGGTAGCTAACTAAGACATTATCGCCATTCTGACTCGCTTAGGTGTTGAGGGCTCAGCCCAGCCAAAATGTGTTGCGTGGCAGGATTTATCGCTCCGCCACTCCATCGTTCCTTGCTCAATTCCGTCATTGGCCGCTATACTCGCCCTCCAACAACCGAAAGGATATTTCCCGTTTGCAATTTGAGCCCCGCGATCAGTTTGAGCAGCGCCAGAAAAAGCTTGAGCAGATTCAACAGCTTGGCTTTGATCCATTTCCTCGCGAATTTCGCTGGACTCACACCCCAGCCGAGCTTGTTCACGCACATTCCCAATCGTCCGCAAGTGAACTGGAGGCCAACCGTCGCGAAGTTCGCGTCCCCGGACGCATCGTTTCCCTTCGCCTCATGGGCAAGGCCGGTTTCGCCCATCTGCAAGGCAGCGGCGTCCGAATCCAGATCTATGTGAAGAAGGATGTAGTAGGAGAAAAAGGTTTCGAGCTTTTTCACCTGTTGGACCTGGGCGATTCCATTGGGGTCCGCGGCCATCTGTTTCGCACTCGCACCAACGAGCTATCCATATTCGTGGAGGAGCTCTCCCTTCTTTCCAAGGCGCTCTTGCCCCTGCCCGAAAAATGGCACGGCTTGACCGATGTCGAGCTGCGCTATCGCCAGCGCTATCTGGATCTGATTGCCAACGACGCATCCCGTCAGGTCTTTGCCACGCGCGCGCGCATCATTCAGGAGTTGCGCAAATTCTTCGATTCCAGAGGGTATATAGAAGTAGAAACTCCCATGATGCATCCCATCCCTGGCGGTGCTTCTGCTCGTCCGTTTGTAACCCATCACAACACCCTGGACATGGACCTTTACTTGCGTATCGCCCCGGAGCTTTACCTGAAGAGATTAACTGTTGGCGGTTTTGACCGCGTTTACGAGATCAATCGCAATTTCCGCAACGAAGGGATCTCCACGCAGCACAATCCAGAATTCACCATGCTGGAATTTTACGAGGCCTACAGCAACTATCGCGATTTGATGGACCTCAACGAAAATCTTTTTACTCTGCTGGCTACCAACATCACCGGTTCCGCCACTATAAAGTACGGAGAGTACCAACTCGATTTTGCAAAATTCGAGCGTCTTTCCATGCGTGAAGCCATCATTAAATATTGGCCCGCGCAACTGCTGCCCGCGCCCGCACTATCGGAATTTTCTTTACCTGATGGTCCCGCCGCAATCGCCCGGCGCTACAACGTGTGGGCCAAAAGCACCGGCGCTCCGTATGCCGCGGCAAAAGGAAATTTGACTCCCGGTGAATGGACTGGGCTGTTATTCGAAACCATCGCCGAAGACAAATTAATCCAGCCCACCATCCTTTACGATTTTCCCATCGACATTTCGCCGCTCTCAAAGCAAAAACCTGACGACCCCTCGTTGGTCGAGCGCTTTGAAATTTACGTTGCCGGAATGGAAATCGCCAACGGCTTCTCCGAATTAAACGACCCCGCGGAACAGGAGCGCCGTTTCCTGGCGCAAATTGCTGAAGGGGGCGATGAATCTCCCAAGCGCCTCGACGTGGATTACATCCAGGCCCTGTGTTATGGCATGCCCCCTACCGCCGGCGAAGGTATCGGCATAGACCGTCTGACCATGCTGCTAACCGATTCCAAATCCATTCGCGACGTTATTTTATTTCCTTTATTACGCCCGGAGCTTCCAGAATCTCAATCGGATCTACCAGCCGCCAATCCCAGCGGGAAAGCGTAACGAGCAGGGCCTCCCATGCGCTTTGAATGGTTTGTAGCCCGGCGTTATCTGCGGTCACCCCACCGTCCTGCGGTTCTCCGTCTGGTCACTTTATTTTCTATCATTGGTGTAGCCGCGGGCGTAGCGACTTTGGTCATCGCCCTCGCGATGAACACTGGATTCCGCGAAACCCTCCAGGATCGCTTGCTGGGTGTGACCGCCCACATCTCCCTCACGCGTCCAGGTTCCGGCGGCATTCGCGATTACGAATCGCTCGCCACAAAATTGTCCGCGATACCCAGAGTACGCTCCGTCACTCCAGCGGTGTATCAAACCGTGCTTATGACCTTTGCCAGTCAATCGCGCGGCGTGGTCACCAAAGGCATCGACCCCGAGCGAGAGCGCCGCGCCGACGAAGCGCTGCAGCGCATTGTTGCCGGTCAACTCGATTTCTCTCCGGACAAAGACGGCATCGGCGCGCTCCTCATCGGGAAACAACTCGCCGAAGAGTGGAAACTTTCGCCTGGCGACTACGTGACCCTCATGAGCCCTCAGGGCCGCTTGACCCCCTTCGGACTGCTTCCGCGTTCGCGAAGATTTCGCATCGCCGGCGTTTTCGATTCCGGTTTTTACGACTACGACCAGAATTGGTGTTTCCTCACCCTCGCTGACGCACAAAATCTTTCTGGTGGCGGCGATGCCGTCAACGTTCTGGAATTTCGTCTGAATAATCCCGAGAACGCCTCAGCCATCGCGCAACAAGTTCAGCAAATTGCCGGCCCCGGTTTTGCCACTTCCACCTGGATGGATGAGAACCGCGCCTTATTCCGCGCTTTGCGAATGGAGAAATTGGTTACCGCGATTTTCATTGGGCTGATCACTTTCGTCGCCGGCTTGAACATCCTGGTCGTGCTTTCCATGACCGTAACCGACAAGGCCCGCGACATCGCGGTTTTAATGTCCCTGGGAACCCGCCGCACCCAGATTCGGAAAATTTTTCTTTGGCAAGGAATCACCATCGGTGCCGTGGGCACACTGCTCGGCCTATCTGTGGGCTATCTGTTCGCTTTTGTCGCCGGTTTTTACCACTTAATTCCGCTTGATCCCCAGGTTTATGCCGTGCCCTACGTTCCTTTTCATCCAGGCTTATGGGATGGCGTGTGGATTACCCTGATAGCCATGGCTATCTCGTTTGGTGCCACTATCTTGCCAGCCTGGTCCGCCGCCAGTCTCTTGCCTGTGGAGATATTGCGTTACGAATGACAAGCGCGTTCGATTGGTGCGCAATTTGCTACTAGAACAATGCAAGACGAGGCGGGCCCGCACCGGCGCAACCCTTAAACCGGTGAGCTGCAAAAAAGGCCTCTTCAATCAGTTGAAACAAAGGATGTTAGTAATCTACCAAAATGTTACTCGGGAACTCGCTTTCGCCAAAGCATCCGGCTAGGGCAAAAAAAGGAACCCTTTTGTCCAGCTGGGCAGACAATCTTGGCAAGCTTTTCCCGACGAAGACTGTTAGCTACAAGTGGCAGCATCGACGCATCTAAGTACCTATGGGGCGTGGTGAACTTAGCGAAAAGCAAGTAATCCACGCAAAGTTTAGCAACGCTTAAATGACCACCGCAGATTCCAACTCGGGTTCTGGCGTCGCGCAAGCTGCCGCTCCGCAATTCGCGGATGCGTCGCGCGCTCCGGTCGTGCTGGAAGGTCGCCATCTGAAGAAAAGTTACGGCAGAGGCCCCAAAGTTTTGCCGGTTTTGGTGGACGCCAGCATCGCTTTGCATAAAGGCGAGATGATTGCCATTGTGGCCCCATCCGGCGCGGGTAAAAGTACTCTTCTGCACTTGCTGGCCGCGCTAGACATGCCGACGAGCGGTACAGTATACTTCGCGACGAAAGCTGTTGAATCGAATCAAGACTCGTTGCTCGCGGAATTTCGCAATCGGGCCGTTGGATTTCTCTGGCAACGGCACCAGTTGTTGCTTGATTTTACGGCCGAAGAGAACGTGGCCATGCCGCTGTTGTTGCGCGGCGAAAATTTCACTTCAGCGCAGGGGATGGCGCGGAAGTGGCTTACGGAGGTTGGCTTGGAATCTCGAGCCGGCCACCGTGCAGGGGAACTCTCCGGCGGGGAACAGCAACGCGTGTCGATTGCCCGGGCGCTTGTCACTGGGCCGGCGGTGTTGCTGGCTGATGAACCGACGGGGAACTTAGACGAGCAGAATGCTTGGGCCGTGTTCGAGTTGTTGGTTCGGTTGCACCGCACGCTGGGGTTGACGTCGCTTATCGCGACGCACAATCTGGCTCTCGCCGCGCGATGTGATCGGGTTCTAACGCTGGAGCATGGCGTTCTTACCACCCGCAAGGCTACGGCCTCTGCGAGTGAGACCCCCGGGGGAGAAGCGAGCTAACGTGTTCGAACGTTATACCGAAAAAGCACGTCGCGTTATTTTCTTTGCAAGGTATGAGGCCAGTCAGTACG
>Ga0185299_10002772_pt1 | contig 25718 bp, 22 predicted proteins | sample PaiPotPPA55metaG_FD_128002 | JGI IMG/M metagenome (GOLD analysis project Ga0185299, IMG submission 128002) | Iron sulfur acid spring bacterial and archeal communities from Banff, Canada, to study Microbial Dark Matter (Phase II) - Paint Pots PPA... ...
CCCGGACAACGGCCGGGTGCACGCGCCGACGCTCGGCTGGAGCGACGTGCCGCTCGGCCGGCACCTGCACGGCGCGCTCGGCCTGCCGGTGCTCGTCGAGAACGATGTGAAGGCCCTGACGGTGGCCGAGCAGCTGTTCGGCCGGGGGCGTCGGCACCGCGACTTCCTGGTGCTGACCATCGGCAGCGGCGTCGGACTCGGAATCGTGGCGGGCGGCGCGGTCTACCGCGGCGCGCGCGGCGGGGCCGGGGAGTTCGGGCACTTTCCGATCGATCCGCAAGGCACGCCGTGCGCCTGCGGCAACCGCGGCTGCCTGGAGACGATAGTCGGCTCGGCCGGCCTGGTGCGCGCCGGGCTGGCCGCGGGCGTGCTGCGGGAACGACAAGGGGTAGAGCGTCTCAAGGAGCTGGCAGACCGCGGCGACCGGAAGGCCGCGGCGGTCTACGCGCAGGCGGCGGGCGTGCTGGCGAGGGCTGTCGCGGCGCTGGTCACGGTGCTCGACCCGGAGGTCGTGATCGTGCTCGGCGAGGGCGCGGCGGCCTGGCAGCACTGGGACCGGGCGTTCCGCGACGGCCTCGTCGGGGCCATCCCGTCACCGATGGACGAGACGCCGATCGAGGTCGAGCCCTGGGACGATTCGGCGTGGGCGCAGGGCGCCGCGGCGATCGTGCTGGCCACGCCGTTCGACCTGGCCGGGCCCGCGGGCCGGCAGCAGCAGCAGGTGCTGGCCCGGTTCCACGGCCAGCCGAGGGATTGAGCGGCGGCCGGGCACGCGCATCACCTCACGCGCACCCGGCCGCGTCTCTCCCCCAGGGTGTCAGAACCGGAAGACGCCGTAGGCGAAGGGCTCCGCCGACGCGGACGTACCGCCGATCTCGACACCGTGGCCGCGCACGAGTTCAGCGGCGGCCAGTTCAGGACGGTCGTACCGCAGCTCGACCGCGCGGTCAGACGGGTTGACCACGACCAGGAACCGCCCGCCGCGGATGTACGCGAGCGGATAGCCGTCGTGCAGGACTTCCAGGCTCGCGGCCGGACCGAACTCGGGATTGGCCCGGCGCAGCGTGATCAGATCCCTGACGAGGTGGAGCAGCGAGTGCTCGTCCGCGCGCTGCGTGGCCACGTCGGGTCGCCCGGGGTCCGGGTCGATCGGCAGGTAGAGGCGGGTCGTCGGTGCGCTGGAGAACTCGGCGTTCGGGCCCTGATCCCACTGCATCGGTGTGCGCGAGCCCGCCCGGTTGTAGTGCGGGCCGAGGACGCTGCCCTCCTTCTCCGGCAGGCCGGGCACGTAGCGCATGCCGATCTCGTCGCCGTAGTAGATCGCGGGAACGCTCGGAAAGGTGAGCTGGAAGGTGAACGCGGCGGGCAGCTGCTCGGCGGTGCGCGGCGCGCAGTGCAGGCGCGCGTAGTCGTGGTTGGCGGTGGGCAGGATGGCGTGTCCGGGTTCGCCGATCGTGCGCACGGCGTGCTCGTACGCGGCCAGGAACGTACTGGCGGAACCCTCGCCGGCGGCCGCGAAGAAGCAGGGCGCGCTTCCCCACTCGTCTCGGTTCGTGCCGGTGCCCGTGTGCCAGAGCGATCGCAGGGCCCTGCCGTCCCCGTCCCCGCCGAACTGCAGGAAGAAGTCGCCGTGGAAGCCGGCCGGCACCGCGACGGCCGGGTCTCCCCACTCCGCGAGCAGCGCCGTCTCCGGGTGGGCGCGGTCGAGCCAGCCGCGCAGCTCGGTCCAGAGCTTGCCGGTCTCCACGAATCCGGGGTCGTCCTTGACCAGCGAGGAGGCCATGTCGACGCGGAAGCCCGCGACGCCGAGGCCGAGCCAGTGCGTCATGATCTCGCGCAGCGCGGCCCGGTTGGCGCGCGGGCCCTCGGCGTCCACCGGCTGCCGCCACGGCTCGTCCGGGTGCTGCCGGGCGTAGCCGAAGTTGAGCGCGGGCTGGAAGTCGAAGAAGTTCGGCAGATAACCCCCGGGCCGGCTGCCCGGCGAGGCGACGAAGCCCTCGGGCGGGCGGCCCCCCGCGCCGTCCGCCCAGACGTACCGGTGGTCCGCCGGGTCGTTCGCCGAGGCGAGGAACCAGGGATGCCGGTCCGAGGTGTGGCCGGGCACCAGGTCGAGCAGGACCCTGATGTCGCGGGCGCGGGCCTGCTCGACCAGCTTGGCCAGTTCGTCGTTGTCGCCGTAGCGCGCGGCGATGCTGAGGTAGTCGGACACGTCGTACCCGGCGTCGCGCATTGGGGAGGCGAAGCACGGGTTGAGCCAGACGGCCGTGACCCCGAGCCACCCGAGGTGGTCGAGGTGCTCGGCGATCCCGCGCAGGTCGCCGACGCCGTCCCCGTCGGAGTCCGCGAAGGACTGCGGATAGATCTGGTAGAGGACGGCGTCGGTGAGCCAGCCGGGTGCGGGAGACGCGGACACGAGTGCGGTCGGTCCTTTCGGGGCGTGGTGATATATCCGTCAGCCCTTGACCGCGCCGGCGGTGAGTCCGGAGACGACCGCGCGACGGAAGACGAGGACCAGGATGGCGATCGGGAGCATCGCCACCGCGGAGGCGGCGAAGATGGTTCCGTACGGAGTGGTGTACTGGCCGCCGAACAGCGCGATGCCGACCGCGACGGTGCGGTAGCGATCAGAGTTGTTGAGCGTCAGGGCGATGATGAACTCCGTCCAGGCGGCGACGAACGTGAACACGCCGGCGGTGAAAAGGCCGGGCAGCGCCTGCGGCAGGATCACCTGGAGCACCGTGCGTACCGGCCCGGCGCCGTCCACCCGCGCGCTCTCCTCCATCGCCTTGGGTATGCCCAGGAAGAAGTTGCGCAGGATCCAGATCGCGAACGGCAGCATCAGCGCCGTGTAGGACAGCACAAGGCCCTGATAGCTGTTGAGCCAGCCGATGTCGCGCAGCAGCAGGTACAGCGGCGCGACCACGGCGATCGTCGGGAACAGCGAGATCATCAGCAGCGCCGTCATGATCGCGGTCTTGCCGCGCATCGGCAGCCGGGCGAGCGCGTACCCGGCGAAGGTGCCGAGCGCCAGCACGATCGCGGTGGTGGCGACCGCCACGATCGCGGAGTTCATCAGGTAGGTGCCGAAGTTGTAGTTGGAGAAGGCGTTGCCGTAGTTGGCCGTCGTCGGATGCGGCGGGACGGCAGCGGACGAGGTGATGTCGGCCTGGCCCTTGAAGGACGAGGCGACCATCCAGTAGAGGGGCAGCGCGACGAAGGCGGCGATGGCGATGGCCGCGATGTTCGTGCCCAGATTCTTCGTGCGTCGTCGGGCCATGGTCAGTCCTCCTGCTCGCCGACCTGGGTGCGGAATACCTTGAGGAACAGCAGGCAGACCACGAGCACGACGAGCGCGGTGCTCGCGGCCACGGCCGCGCCGGGACCGAACTCGAGGTCGTTGAACAGGACCTTGTAGCCGAGCACGGCGAGCGATTCGGTGCTGGTGCCCGGACCGCCGTTGGTGAGCACGTAGGGCAGGTCGAACAGTCCGAAAGCTTGCAGGATGCGGAACATGACGGCCACGGCCAGGGCCGGGCGCAGCAGCGGCAGGCGCACCCTCCAGAAGACGGTCCACGCGTTCGCGCCGTCGATGCGCGCGGCCTCGACGACCTCGCCGGGCAGCATGACAAGCCCGGCCAGCACCATGATCGCGACGAACGGCGTGGTCTTCCAGACGTCTGCGACACCCATCGCGACAGAAGCCTGCATCGGGGTGCCGAGGACGTTGAGGTTGTGCACACCGACCGAGTTCATGATGGCGTCGAACACACCGTAGACCCCGTTGTAGACGTACGCCCACAGTTGCGCGGACACGACCGTGATGAGCGCCCAGGGCAGCAGCAGAAGGGCCATCAGCCAGCCGCGCGCCACCGTGAGCCGTTCGAGCACGAGGGCGACGAGCGTACCGAGGACCATCTCGATCGTGACGGTGACGACGGTGTAGGTCGCGGTGAACTCGAGGTCGTGCCAGTAGCGGGGCGAACCGAACAGGATCGAGTAGTTCTTGCCGGTGACGCCGCTGAGCTGGAATCCGTTGCCGGTCACGTTGACGTTGCTGAACGACATGATGATCGAGAAGACGATCGGGAAGATCATCACCGCGGCGACGACCAGGAGGGCCGGGGACGCGAACGTCCAGCCGAGCCGGGCGGAGGAGCGTCGCAGGCCGCCGCGGCGCGGCCGACGGCTGTCGCCGCCGGCCGCGCGCGTCTCACGGGGTCCGCGAGCATCGACGAGGGTCATGCGCGGATCACAGTCCGTTGCTCTGCAGGGCCGTGTTGATCTGGCTCGCGGCGGCCGACAGCGCGGAGGACGGGCTCGCCGAGCCGGACAGGGCGGCGTTGACGTTGTTGTAGATCGCCTCGCTCACCTGCGAGTACTGCGGGACGAAGGAGGGCCGGGCGTTGAGCTTGTTCTTCGCCGCGACCGGGAAGGCCGGGTTGGTGGCCTGCACCGCGGAGTTCTGCAGCACGCCGGCGACGGTGGGGATCTCCCCGCCCTGCTCGGCGATGATCGTCTGCGCCTGGGTTCCGGTCATCCACTTGAGGAAGTCGACGTCCGCCGCGAGGTTCTTGCTGTGCGGGTTGACGTACAGGTTCCAGCCGCCGGTCACCGAGTAGCCGGGGCCGGTCTGCCCGGCGAAGGTCGGCAGGTTGGCCACTCCGACGTCGCCGGCCACCTTCGAGGTGCCCGTCGTGTTCGAGTCCGCATACGCGTAGGTCCAGTTGCGCAGGAAGGCGACCTGGCCCGCGGTGAACAGCGACTCGGACTGCTGCTCCTGGAAGGTGGTGATCGCGGACGGGGCGACGCCGGAGGTGATCAGGCCCCGCATATAGGTGAGCGCCTTCTGGTCGGCGGCCGAGTCGATGGTGGCCTTGGTGCCGTCCGCGCTGACCGCCGAGCCGCCGGCGTCGGCCGCGAACTCGGTGAAGTCGCAGGTAAGGCCCTCATACGAGTCGAACTGGGCGGCGAAGCCGTACTTGACGTACCCGTCCTTCTGCAGCGTCGCGGCCTCCGACTGCAGCTGCTCCCACGTCGTGGGCACCGGCAGATGCGCCTTGGCCAGCAGGTCCTTGCGGTAGAACAGGAACGCGTTGTCGGTGAACAGCGGCACCGCGTACGTCTGCTTGTTGTAGGTCAGGCTGGTGACCAGGCCGTTGGAGAAGCTGTTCCAGTAGGACGAGTCGAAGTACGAGTTCAGCGGGAGCGCGAGGCCCTGCTTGCCGAACTGCGCGGGCCAGACCACGTCGCCGTTGTAGACGTCGAAGCTGCTCGAACCGCCCGATATCTGCGTGATCAGCGTCGACCGGTAGGTGTCGCTGTCGCTCGGCGCCTGCTCCAGGTTCACCTTGATGTTCGGATAGGCCTTCTCGAACTGCGCGATCAGGGTCTTGCGCACGTCCGTCGAGGTCGGGCCGAACTGGTTGGCGAACCAGGTGATCGTGCCGGAGGCGGAGCCGGTGGCCGCCGGCGCGGTCGCCGTGGTCGAGGACGAGGAGCACGCGGTGCCGAGGGCGAGCACGGCCACGGCGGTCACGGCGGTGGCCGTGATCCTGCGCTTGTTCGTCTTGGTGCTCATCAACGCTGTCATCGATCGCTTCCTTGCGATTCGGGCGGCGGGTTAGGCCACGAGAGTTGAGGGACGTGGTGCGGACGGGTGGTGCTTGGACAACAGCGGGGCGCGGACGGTCGCCCGGAGCACCAGGCAGGCCGCGCCGCGCGTCCACAGGTCGTCGTCCACCGGGTCGACCAGGACGGCGCAGTCGGCCGCGGCGGTCGAGAAGGCGTGGTGGGACAGCGCCTCGTGCACGGCCGGCCGCAGCAGGTCGTACACGGACACACCCTCGCCGGCGAGGATCACCAGCTCCGGGTTGATCAGGTTGCACAGGGTGGCGAGGCCCCGGCCGAGGGCGTCGCCCGCGGCCGCGAAGGCCGCTCGGGCCGCGCGCGCCTCGGCCGTGGCCGGCTCGGAGCGGGCCAGCGTCGCGGCCGCGTCGATGTCCGGCATCGGCAGGCCCACGTGGCCGAGCCGGGTGAGCACGGACGCCGAGCAGGCCAGCGCCTCCAGGCAGCCGCGTCGTCCGCAGGTGCAGACCGGCCCGGCCGGGTCGATCGGGATGTGGCCGAATTCCGCGGCCAGGCCGGTCGATCCGGTGAACAGCGCGCCGCCGACCAGCAGGCCGCAGCCGATGCCGGCGCCGATGGTCACCACCGCGAAAGTGTCGCTCTCCCGCCCCGCGCCGAACCAGTGCTGCGCCACCACCAGGGCATTGACATCGTTGCCGACGACGACCGGGAGCCCGGTGGCGGCGGCGATCGGAGCGGCCACGTCCACGTCGCGCCAGCCGAGGATGCCCGAGTAGCGGCAGACCCCTGACTGCGCGTCGACGTGTCCGCCGAGGCCTACTCCGACGCCGAGGGTGCGCGCCGCGGCGTCGGAGATGCCGCCGAGCAGTCGGCGCACCAGCCGACCCGCGGCGGTCAACGCCGTTTCCGGGGCGCAGCCGTCGATCTGCAGCTCGGCCCGCGCCAGCACCCGCGCACCCATGTCGGTGACCACCCCGGAGACCACGCTCGGCGCGATCTTCAGGCCGACCACGAGATGGCGCTCGAGGTTGACGCTGAGCAGCCGCTGCGGACGGCCGGGACCCGTCGGCCCGGATGGCGTTCTCGCCGACTCGGCCTCCTCGCGGATGTAGTCGGCCTCGAGCAGCGGCGGCAGCAGCCGGGTGACCGTGGAGGGCGAGAGGCCGAGCCGGGCCGCGAGCCCCGAGCGGGAGATCGGTCCCGCGGTGAGCACCTGCCCGAAGATCTCCGCCCGGGTCGCCTCGCCGAGCAGTTCGCTCGCTCGCATGGCTCCCCCTCGGCCTCGGTGTCGATCGCGTCCCGGAACCGGGGCGCGTGCCAGGAGTATGCCGCGAGCTATTTTCGTGAGTCAAGAAATAAATTCGGCGTGATGAAGTCGTGACCCGGTGACCCGGGTCAGCGCTCGTACGATCAGTGCACGAATTATCAGTGCTCGAACTACGGCTGGTCCGCGCCGACCGCGTCCCGGATGACCAGGCACGCGGCGCCGCGCGCCCACAGCGAGTCGTCGGTCTCCGCGACGATCAGCTCGCAGTCCGCCGCCGCGGTGGAGAAGGCGTGCGCCCGCCAGGCGCGGGTGCACGCGTCGCCGAACAGGTCGAAGGCGCCGGCCCGTTCGCCGGCCAGCACGATCCGCCCGGGGTTGACCAGGTTGCACAGGGTGGCCAGCGCGCGGCCGAGCGCCTCGCCCATCGCGTCGAAGGCCGCCGCCGCCCGGGCGTCGCCGCCGCGCGCCGCCGCGACCGCGTCCTCGATCCGCACCCGGCCGCCGCCGTCCTCGGCGATCCGGCGCAGCACGGCGTCGTCCGAGGCGAGCGTCTCGAGGCAGCCCCGGTTGCCGCAGGTGCACTCGATTCCGTCGGCCAGCATCGGGATGTGCCCGAGTTCCCCGGCCAGACCGCCGACGCCGGTGACCAGCTCCCCGCCGAGAAACAGCCCGCAGCCGACCCCGGGCCCCACGGTCACCAGGGCGAAGCCGTCCACCTCGCGGCCCGCGCCGAACCAGCGTTCCGCGACGGCCAGCGCGTCGACGTCGTTCGCGGCGACAGTGGGCACGCCGGTGGCCGCCGCGAGCGGGGCGCTCACCTCGACGCCGGTCCAGCCGAGGACGCCGGAACGCACCACCCGCCCCTCCTCGGCGGCGACATGCCCGCCGAGCCCGACGCCGACGCCGATCAGCCGCTCGCGCGCGCCCGGATGGCCGGCCAGCAGATCCCAGACCACCGCCGCGGCCGCGGACAGCGCGGCGGACGGGTCGTGACCCGCCGTCAGCGGCCTGGTGCGCCGGTCGAGGACCTGCGCGCGCAGGTCGGTGAGCACGCCGGTGACCGCGCCTGGACCGATCTTCACGCCGATCGCCGCGCGCCGGTCCGCGGCCACCGCGAGCAGCCGCTGCGGGCGCCCGATGGCGCCGGACTGCTCCCCGGTCTCGGTCACGAATCCGGCCTCGATCATCGGGTTGACGACCTTGGTGACGGTGGACTGGGACAACCCGCTGCGGCGGGCCAGCTGGGTGCGCGAGAGCGGACCCGCGGTCAGGATCTCGGCGAACAGCCGGCCGCGGGTGTTGTCGGCGCCGCGGTCCGCGGAGCGCGGCGGGTTCCGGGCGGAAAGGCCGATGGTGATCCGCTCGCTGCCGGCCGTCATAGTTCCGCGCTCCGTTTGTCCGGATGTCCACGACATACTTTCCCGGGTCATGATATGCCGCGCCGACCTGCCACGTCGTGCCGTTCCAGGCGCGGCCGCCGCCGGGCGTTCGCCGCCCCGCGCGATTTTGTTTCTTGACAAGAGAAATTAGCTCGGACACACTCACATCCGCGCGCACACCGACGTGCGCCGCCCTATGGCCTGGAGGCGTCGCGGATGACCATCTCCCGTCGAACACTACTGCGTGGCACCGGCGTCGCGGCGGCCGGTTCACTCATGGCATCTACGCTCGGCGGCCGTCGCCCCGCCGGGGTGCCGCTGAACGCGGCGCTCGCCGCCGCCACCTCGCCGACCCTCCCGGTGACCAGCCGCGACAGCGTCTTCACGCGCTCTGGCCCCGGCCCGCAGTACTGGTCTCCGTACAGCTGGAACTACACGAACAACGCCACCCTGACCGAGAGCGTCTGGCAAGAGAACATCACCTGGGTCGCGGACAACCTCGCGTCGTACGGCTACACGATGTGCTGCACCGACGGCTGGGTCGACTACACGCAGACCACGAACTCGAACGGCTACATCACCAGCTACAGCGACGCGTGGACCAACGACTGGGCCTACTACGCGACCTACCTCAAGAGCCTCGGCATGAAGCTCGGGGTCTACTACAACCCGATGTGGGTGGCCGCGAGCGCGGTCAAGGACACCTCGATCACCGTCGTGGGCACGAGCATTCCCGTCGCCGACATCGTCACCTCCGGCGACGTGCTCAACTCCGACGACGAGATCTACTGGGTCAACGTCAGCGCGGACGGCGCCAAGGAGTACGTCCAGGGCTACGTGAACTACTTCATGGACATGGGCGTGGCCTTCCTGCGCACTGACTTCTGGTCCTGGTACGAGACCGGCTACGACGCGAACGTCGGCACCGTCGGCGTCGACCACGGCAGCACGGACTACGCCACGGCCCTGTCCTGGGTCGCCGAGGCGGCGGGCGACGGCATCGAGATCAGCGTCGTCATGCCGAGCCTGTTCAACAACGCCGCGAACGAAATCCTCTACGGCGACTCTGTGCGCATCGACGCCGACATGACCACCGGCGGCTGGTCGTGGCTCAGCGGCGGGCGGCAGACCTGGCAGGACGACTGGAGCCAGTGGTACAACCCGTTCTGCGGATTCACCGGCTGGGCCCACCTGTCCGGACGCACCGGGCTGATCCTGGACGGCGACTTCCTCGCGCTGAGCGGCTTCGCCTCCACCGCCGAACAGCAGACGGCCGTCAACCTCTTCACCATCGCCGGTTCCCAGCTCGCGATCACCGACCGCGTGGACACCATCGGCAGCGATATCAACCTCTGGCAGAACTCCGCGCTCCTCGGCCTGCGCAGACAGGGGCTGGTCGGCAAGCCGTACTTCTACAACTCGGATCTCTATTCGTCGGACTCGAGCTCCCGCGACACCGAGCGCTGGGCGGGACAGCTCCCTGATGGTTCCTGGGCCGTTGCCCTCTTCAACCGCAACGACTCCAGCACCGTGACCAAGACCATCAGCTTCAGCGGTGACCTCGGCCTCACCGGCACCGCGACCGTCTACGACGTCTGGGCCGCCAGCACGGCCACCGGGCAGAGCCAGATCTCCACCGCGCTCGCCCCGCACGCCTCGCAGCTCGTGCACGTCGTTCCGACCGGCGTCAGCGTGAACACGTACCAGGCCGCGTTCGCCAACTGGGGCGGCGGCGCGATGTTCAACAACGATCACACCGGTTACGCCGCGATGGGCTTCGTCGACAACCTGCAGGCCGCCAACGCCGGGGCGTCGGTCACCTTCGCCGTCGACGCGCCGACCGCCGGCACGTACGCCATCACGTATCAGTACGCGAACGGCACCGGCTCCGCCAGCACCATGACGGTCGGCGTCGGCGACGAACCCGGCAACGTCGTGATGTCCCCGATCACCGTCGACTTCCCCACCCTCGACACGGCGTGGACGACCTGGGGCTCGGTCAGCGGCACGGTGACGCTCACCGGCGGCACGAACCTGATCACCGTGGCGCGGACCAGCACCGACGCCGGCGCGATCAACCTGAACTACATCACCGTGGACAACATCCCCTCCGCCCCGACCGTCACCGCGATCTCGGCGAGCTCCGCGTCGGCCGGACAGCAGGTCACCATCACCGGAACGAACTTCGGCGCGAAGCAGGCCGGTCGCTATGTGACCTTCAACGACAACGGCATCAACTGGGGCGCCCCGATCGATCTGGCGCTGTTCACCATCGACAGCTGGAGCACCACCTCCATCACCTTCACCGTGCCCGAGCCCTCGGGCCCCAGCGACGAGTGGGCCGTAGCCTCCGGCACCACCGCGAGCGTCACAGTGACCACGAGCGGCGGCACGTCCAACAGCGTCTCGCTCGGGATAGCGTAGGGGTTGTCGCTGCCACCGATGGACCGGGTCGTACTCAGCACCCTGACGCAGGGCCCCGTCTACTTCAGCGAGCTGCGGCAGGCCATCCCCGGCATCAGCGACCGCATCCTCAACGAACGCCTGCTCGAACTGGCGGAGTTGAACCTGGTCGAGCGCACCGTTCTCCAGGCGCGCCCCATGCGGGTGCACCGCGCAGCGGCGCACCGTAGCACCAGCGGCCATCCGCGTCTGGAGCCGGTCAGCTGAAGTAGTGGCCCTGTTCGATGTCTTCGATGAGGCCGGGGTGGGTGGGCTGCCAGCCCAGGAGTTCCCGGGTGATGGTGCTGGAGGCGGGCATGTCGGTGCCGAGCAGGTGCACCAGCATGCCGCCGAACTCCTCGGCGGGCAGGGATCGGGCGGGCAGGTCCAGGTGCCGGCCGATGGCCTCGGCGATCTCGCGGACGGGTACGCCTTCGTCGCCGACGGCGTTGAGCACTGAGCCGGCGGGAGCCTGCTCGACCGCCAGCCGGTAGAGGCGTGCGGCGTCCTTCACGTGGACGGCGGGCCAGCGGCTGGCCCCGTCGCCGACGTAGCCGGAGACGCCCTTGGCCCGGGCCGCGTTGATGAGCTGGGGGATGAAGCCGTGGCGCTCTCCCTGGCCGTGCACCGAGCGGGGCAGCATGACCAGGCAGGAGCGGACGCCCCTGTCCGTGGCGGCGAGGGCGGCCTGCATGTTGGCGAGCCGGGCCGCTATGGGCCCGGCGGCGATGATTTCGTCGCGTTCGGTCGCGGGGCGGCCGGGTGTCATGAGCGTCGCGCCGGAGATCAGCATGGGCTTGCCGGAGCCGGCGAGGCTGCTGGCGAACGTCTCGACGGCCTGGGCATCGGTCCGTGTCGCGGCCTCGCTCACGCTGGGCACGACGAAGGCCAGGTGGATGACGCCGTCGCTGTCGAGGGCGCCGGCGCGCAGGATGCCGGTGTCGTTCAGGTCGCCGCGCAGGACGTCGGCGCCCAGGTCGGCGGCTGCCTTGGCGGAGGCGTCCGAGCGGGCCAGCCCGAGGACCTGGTGGCCGGCGCTGATGAGTTCGGGGACGACGGCCGAGCCGATCCAGCCGGAAGCGCCGGTGACGAAGATGCGCATGGAAGGTCTCCCTGGTTGTGCTGCCGGTGAACGGGATGTGCGGCGCGGGCGCGCGCCGCGACCGGAACAGTGATGCGATCCAGTCGCATTGACCCTACCACCCGATGCGACTGAGTCGCATTGTTTTCTCGACTGATGCGATCCGATCGCGTCGCTTAGGATGGGACGGTGAGCAGATGGGCACCGAACGCGCGTGAGCGCCTGGAGACCGCCGCGTTGGACCTGTTCGTGGAGAACGGCTACGAGGAGACGACCGTCGCGCAGATCGCGGATCGCGCCGGTCTGAACCGCGCCACGTTCTTCCGGCACTTCGCCGATAAGCGGGAGGTGCTGTTCGGCGGGGAAGAGCTGCTGGCCGGGCTGTTCGCCGACGCCATCCGGGCCGCGCCGGCGGCCGCGACGCTCACCGAGTGCCTCCAGGCGGCGCTCGCGGCCGCCGCGGTCGCGATGACTCCGCAGCAGCGGGCCAAGGCCGCCCAGCGCGTGCTGGTGGTCGCAACGAACGCCGAAGTGCAGGAGCGGGGACTACTCAAGCACGCGCGCATCACCAAGTCGATCACCGCCGCCCTGCACGAACGAGACACGGACGAACTCACCGCGCGGCTGGGGGCGGAGATGGGCATGCTCGCTTTCAGCGTCGCGTTCGAGCGCTGGATGAAGGCGGACGCCGACGAACCGTTCGCGCCCTTCGCCGATGCGGCCCTGAGCGAACTGCAGGCGCGCGCCGCCGAGTTCGTCCTCCCGTCCGGCCCTCTTTTCGCAGGGCGGTAACGAACCGTAGGCCGCGCGGCGTCATATCGGCGTGAGGTTAACTTCGAACCCGTACGGCGACCCGACAGCCGTGGACCCCGAGGACTTCCAGGCCTTCGTGAGGTCGCGGGGCGCGCACCTCTACCACACCGCCTGCCTGCTGACCGGCGGTGATACGCACCTGGCCGAAGACCTGGTGCAGGAGGCCCTCGGCCGGATGTGCATGAAGTGGGACCAGCGCCGGAGGATCGACAACCCCTCCGGCTACGCGCAGACCGTACTCGTCAATGTCTTCATATCGCAGCGGCGGAAGAAGAGCGCCTCCGAGCTGCCCACCGAGCGGGTCGCGGACACGGCCGCCCCCCGGCAGGACATGGAGCTGCGGGTGACTCTGCTCGGCGCGCTCGCCCGCCTGGCCGAGCTCGACCGCGCGGTGCTCGTGCTGCGCTACTGGGAGGACCGGAGCGTCGAGGAGACCGCCGCCGTACTCAAGTTGCGGGCCGGAACGGTACGCGCACGCTCCTCCCGCGCCCTCGCTCGGGTCCGCGAGATCCTCGGCGCCGACTTCACCGAATTCGTTGAGAGCTGAGGGATCCACGATGACGACGAGCGAAGAACCGATGCGTTTCGGCGCGGCCCTGCATGAGGCCGTGACCGGCCTCGAGCCCCCGAACCCTGATTCCCTCTACGCGGACGCCCTGGCCTGGAAGCGGCGGACCAGGCGGCGCCGTTCGATCGGGGCGGGCCTGGTCGCGGCCGTCGCGGTGGCAGCGGCGGGCGCGACCGCGGCGAGCGTGGTCGGGACCGGACAGGGGACGGCCCCGACCACGCCGACGCCGACCTCCACCTCGCTCGTGTACCCGGACCCCGGCGCGTCATCGGCCTGGGCCGGGCAGGGCCTGGGGAAGTACATGGCGCAGAGCCTCTGGTCCCTGGTCCCGAAGGGCGCGAAGCCGTACAGCGGCAACTGGACGGGATGGCTCAGCGGGAGCGGGTACGTGATCATGAGCTCCTGGGGCGACTGGCAGGCCGACGGCGAGGTCCAACTGACGTATCACGGCCAGAACATGCTTCTCCAGCTGGTCGTGCGCCACGGCGGAGCCAAGGACGGCGACTTCGGTTCGCCGCGTTCCTGCGCGGAGGCGACCGCACCTCCCAATCCGCACGCCCCGTGCACCTCGAAGGCCCTGGGCGAGGGCACCCTGGTGATCGATGACGAGTTCGATACCGCGCCCGCCGTACCCCCCACGTACTACTGGGAGCTCGGAAACGACCTCCAGATTCAGTTCGGAGTGTCCAGCGAGAGCAAGGCCGGGGCTACGGCGTTGACCGAGCAGCAGATCGAATCGATCATCAGCTCGCCGGTCTGGGTCCCAGTGCTGGAGACCGCACCGGCGATAGTGAACTGCGGCGGCCTTCACCCGGTCGGGGCAGTCCCCCCGTTCAAGTATTGGGAGTGCCCGACCACCGGCAAGGAATATCCGATCTCGAGCACGGCGGACATGTACTCGGTTAAGACGCACTGACCCGGGAGTCCCTTCAACCGTGCGCGCGAATGGCTCGGGCGGACCGATTTCCGGCCCGCCCGAGCCACGCTTCCGGGGCTACCTCAGTTGTAGGAGACCAGGTTGACCGGTCCCGCGTTGGTGGAGCTGACGGCCGCTCCGGTTCCGTTGATCACCGATTCGATGCCTCCCGAATTGTTCAGCCACACCGTCAGCAGGTCGTTGAACTGGACGCCGGAGGTGTTCGGGGCTTGGAAGGCCTCCGCGTTCTCGATGGCCACTCCCAGGTCGAAGTTGGAGTAACTACCCATGCCGTAGCCGTGGAACGTGGTGACGCTGTTGGGAATATAGAAGGCCGGGTAGCCGTCCTGGGTCGAGCTGGCCATCCAGGCCGACTGGCTCGGGACGTCGTAAGGGTTCTCATTCTGGAAGAACACGACGGTGCCGCCCTGACCGTTCCAGACGGTCTCATACTGCTGATAGTGCTCGACGGCCAGGCCGTAAGCCGTGACGCTGTTGCCGTTGACGGTCAGGCCGGTCGCGGCGGTGTCGGAGGTCCAGGAGCCCGCGCCGGAACCGTGGTCGGCGCGCCAGGACCAGATGTCGTCGAGGATCGAGTTGTTGCTGTTGTCGATGAACGCGTCGGTCACCGATCCCGTCTCGGCTCCGCCGACCCGGAAGAAGACGTCGTCCACGGTCACCGGGTCACTGGCGTGGCTCACGGTCGAACCCTGGGTGCCGACGGTGAGCAGGGTCGGGGAGTTGACCGGTCCGGCGTCGAGGATCAGGCCGGAGATGTTGACCCCGTTGACGTCGGCCACGCTCATCGTGGTCTGGCCGGCGGTCGGGATCAGCGTCGCGAAGCCGAGGCCGACGATCTTCGTGTCGGGGTTGGTGACGTCGATCGTCTGGGCGTAGTCGTAGACCCCGGGCGTGAACAGCAGGTTGTCGCCCGCCGCGAGTGCCGCGTTGATCTGCGCGATCGTGCTCGATGAATTGACGACGTAGAACGTGCTCAGCGGCAGCGAGGTGCCCGGGGTGTTGCCGCCGGCCCAGGTCGGTCCGCTGGTGTTGCTCTCCAACGAGGGGACGAACACGTTGTAGTTGCCCGAGGAATCAGTGTAGAGATACGGCTCCTCTTCGGTCGTCGGGCAGGTGCCGAGCGTCGTGTACGGCTCAGGGCCGCCGGCCTGCAGGGAGGTCGAGCCGAAGCTCTGCGCCGGGGCTCCGGGATCGCCGCAGAACACCTGGTTCCACACGCCGTTGCTCCAGCTGCCGATGTCGCTGTTGCGCACGAGGTACTGCTGCTGCGAGTCGTTCTCCACGGCGCCGTTGAACTCGGAGTCGGCGATGAAGCCGCCGCTGGACCAGCCCGGCGAACCGCCGCAGTAGTCCATCAGCGACAGGTTGCCGTTGACCTCGACCCGGCGCATCGGGGCGGCCTGCGAGACGGCCCAGAAGTCGTCGCCCGCGTCACAGCCGGTCAGACCGGTGACGTTGATCGTGAGGTTCGAGACCGACCGCCAGAAGTTGTCTGTGGCGTAGCACTCGGTCTGCACGCCGTTGGTGCACTGGTTCCAGGAGTCGATCGTTCCGTTGATCACGACCTGGCTCGGATTCTGGCCGAGTCCCTCGACGCTCTCGTAGTACCCGATCTGGAAGTCCAGCGGGGACGCGGTGGAGCCGTAGGTTCCGGGTTCGAACAGGATCTCGTAGCGCTGCGTGCCGAACTGGTTCGGGGCCTGCTGGGTGCCGAGCGCGTTGAGGGTGCTCGCGATCGTGCTCACCGACTCGCTCGGGCTGATCACGATCACGTTCGAACCCAGGCTGCCGCCGGTCGCCGGAGGCGTGCCCGGCGATGAGGTGGGCGAGGCGGTCGGCGACGAGGTGGGCGAAGTCGACGTGGTCGGCGACGAAGTGGGCGTGCTCGACGTCGAGGTGGTCGGCGTGGGGCTGGCTCCGCCGGCGGGACCGGTGAGCGCGACGTCGTCGGCCGAGTAGTCGCCCTCGGCGTACCAGCCGTGCAGCCAGATCGTGACGCTCGTGGTGGACGCGCCGGTGCTGAATGAGGTGCTCAGCTGGGTCCACGAGCTGCTGGTCGTCCAGTTGCTCGTGTCGCTGGTCCCGGTTCCGGTGTCGCCGAGGTAGACGTAGCTGCCCTCGACCCACGCGGTGAGCGTGTAGGACGAGCTCGGCTGCACGCTCACCGTCTGCGAGCACTGCGCGTCGTCGCTGTTCGTCGGCGTGCCGAGCAGGGCGTACGAGCCGGAGTGCACCGGGCTGGTGACCACCGAGCCGTTGTTGCCCGAACACGACCAGGGCGCGAGCGTCCCGGACTCGAATCCCGGGTTCTGCGCGAGGTTCGCGGTGGCGGCCTGGGCGGTGGTCGCCGCTGCGACGCAGGCCAGGCCGGACGCGACAAGGGCGAAGGCCGCGGCGATGACGCCGATCCGATTAGGCACGTGACGACTCATCAGCAGGCTCCGTCGTTCTGCCAGATGTTCCAGGCGATGGCGGAGCCGGGAACGACTCCGGTCGCGTAGTAGAGGCACGTCCACAGGTCGCCGCCGTAGGAGACCTTGTTGCCGGGGACGTACGAGGTGCTCGCGCTCCACGCCGCGACACCGTCGCAGCCGCCCGAACTCGCGGCGCTGACCGTCCAGCTGAACGAGGCGCTGCCCTTCGCTCCGCTCGCATCGGTCGCGGTGACCGTCGTGCTGTAGCTGCCCGCGGTGCTCAGCGTGCCGGTGATCAGTCCCGCCGAGCTGATGCTCGCTCCGGTGGGCAGGCCGCTGGCGGTGTAGGTCAGTGCGGCACCGCCCGAGTCGGCGGCGCTGACCTGGAGGTCGGCGGCGGCGCCGACGGTGCTGGTCTGGGCGCCGGGAGAGGTGACGGTGACCGTGTTGCCGGGCGCGGTGCCGCCGGATGACCCGCCGCCGAGCGTGATCGTCCACAGCGCCGGACTGCCCGAGCTGACGTAGCCGGACTGGTTGGCCCCGCTGGCCGGGGCGACGTCGTCGTAGGGGAAGGCGTAGCCGAGCCCGTCCGTGTTCGCCGCGTGCACGATCCGGGCGTAGTGGTTGGTGATCGAGTTCTTATAGTAGTTGGCTGAGTTCTCCCCGTCGGGCTGGTCGGAGTCGATCAGCAGGGTGGTGCGGTTGAAGGCCGCGCAGATCCGCGCGGACACCGCGCCGACCTCGCCCGCGGTGTTGGAGAACGGCCCGGTGCTGCAGCTGAAGATGTCCGCGGCCGCGGGCTGGGCGTAGGTCACCAGGCCGGGGAAGTCGAGCACGCCGCCGGACACCTGCCCGGTCACGCTGCCCCAGGAGGCCTGGGTGTCGATCGTGAGGGTCTCGCTCGCGTACTGCGACCAGACCTGGTTGATGTAGGGCTGGAAGTACCCGGAGAACAGCGAGGAGTTCATCACGATCCCGTTGTTCGGACTCAGGGCCCGCAGATTCGCTCCGCCGGAGGTGACGATCAGCTGGTTCCAGCCGGCGCCGTCGGCCGCGTTCTGCGCGATCAGCCCGGAGCACACGGTGTCCAGGCCGTCCGCGGGTATCCCGGTGACGTTCTGCACGTTGCCCGAGGTGTCGGTCAGGCTGATCGCGATCGGAAGCGCGACGAAGTCGACGTAGCTGATGTCCGCGTACAGCTGCGAGCTGTTGTAGGTGAACTCGCAGAAGTCCCACATCAGGTCGATGTTCGGGTCGGACGGGTTGCTCACCGACGGTTCGACCAGACCGGGTCCAGGGTTGAGCAGGAAGGTGATCGGTTTGTCGATCGAGAACCACACCCGGCCGCCGGCGATCTGCGGAATGGTGATGGTGGTGGTCGAGCCAGGGGCACCGAGCGGGATCGCGCAGTCCACCGCCAGCGGGGAGCCGGTCGCGCTCGGCGAGGAGGGGTAGTACAGGGTCTGGCCGTCGGATTCGAGCAGGACCAGGGCGTTGTTGTTGTTGATCGCCTGCCCGGTGACGAAGGCGTACACGGTCGACGAACTGGTGTTGTTCTTCAGCGCGACGGACAGCGTGGGCGCGGTGGCGGCCGACGCGCGCGAGCCCAGCGGGCCGACCCCGGCGCCGGCGAAGAGCGCGGTACCGCCGACGAGGGCTGAGGACGTGAGGAATCTTCTGCGGGTAACCGACATATGGGCAGACTCCTTGAAGGTATCGGACACAACTGTGGATCCGGAACCGGACACGGGCGCGCGCTGACGAGTGGCGGGGCGCGGTACGGGGTGGCGCGGCAGTCGGCCCGCGCGGACGGCCCGCGCGGGCTGGGTTGGACTACCGGTTCCCCGACGTACGACGCCCCGGCCTGCCGGAAACGTTTACGGGACTGGTTCGCTGAAAGTATTGGAACCGACCGCGCGACTTGTCAAGGCCCTGGACGACGGTATTCGGCCAACGGGTCAGCTGCCGGGGAGGTCAAGGGCGGCGTTGCGGGCGTCCGAGGCGGATTGCTGGTCGGGGTAGTTCAGGTTGTCCAGCGGCCCGGCCCACTGCAGGCCCGACTGCCCGTCGCCGTCGGTGTCGTTCGCGAGGATCGAAGAGGCCTGAGTGTTGAGGAACTGGTTGTAGGCGCTGGTTTTCGTGGTGCGGGCGAACTCGGCGAGATCGCGGACGAAGACGCCCTTGAACGAGTAGCCGTCGGTGGCACAGGTATTCGGTTCACACGGGTCGACGAGGACTCCGTTGCTCGTCAGGTCGGCCGCGGCGGCCGCGGCGATCGCGTTGGCCGTGCTCAGCAGGGAGGTGTTGCCGGTCGCCAGGCTCAGCTGGCTCAGCCCGGTCAGGATCACGCCCTGGTTGTAGGTGTAGGTGGGGGCGCCGTTGTTCTGGCAGGTGGAGAGGTTCAGCCCGTCGTTGACCAGGTGCTGCGAGTTGATCATTCCGGACTGGGAGAACCAGTTCCATTCCTGCTGCGCGCGGCCGAGGTAGGTGGTGTCACCGGATATGGCGTTGTGCAGCGAGGCGTTCAGCTCCAGGAAGAGTTCGTTCGGGATGGCGTTCTTGACCGTCTCCGCGGTCGACCACCACACTCCCCCGCCGCAGGTACCGGTATCCCAGTACTGGTCCATGTAGTTCGCGTCGTACTCGGCCGTCTGCAGGTAGGCGGCGTTGCCCGTGTATTGATAAGCGCGCAGCCAGGCCATGCCCCACCAGCCGGTGTCATCGATGTACGAGTCGGTGAAGTCGGCGCCGCCGTTGTCCTGATACATCATCGAGATCGCGTAGGCATAGGTCGAGTCGCCGGTCAGCTGCATGTAGTCGATCAGGTCGGTCATCGCGTTCGCGTCCTGCCAACTCGGCCCGCCGGACCAGGAACCGGTGGCCGGGTTGAAGTACTGCATCAGCGCGGTGACGGAGGCGGCCGCGGGCGTGCCGGCGTGCACCGTGGAGCGCAGCCAGGGTGTGCAGACAATATCGACGCGGTTGCCCGCCTTGCCGCAGGCGCGGACCGCTCCCACGCCGTAGGCGGACGGGTTGTCGACGTTGTACATCTCGGTGCGCCAGCCCGTGTCACCGGACGGGATGGTGGTGTCGCCGAGCTTGCTGCCGGACGCCCAGGTCTGCCCGCCGTCGAAGGAGCGGTCGAGCCACACCTCGTCGGTCGGCGAGCCGTTGCTGATCTGGCCCCAGGCCATGTCGTCGGTGTCGTCGACGTACAGCGTGATGTTCCGGCTCCACACCGTGGCAGTGGCGGCGTTTCGGGTGCTGGCGGCCAGTGCGGGGTCGCGGACGTCGCAGTAGATGTTGCATACGACCGTGTTCGCCGCCGCCGCAGGCACGGCGGGCAGCACGACGGCCAGCCCGGACAAGAGCGTTACGACGCTCAGTGAGGTGATCAGGGGACGTGGACGCATGTCAGCGGAACCTTCGCGTGGGTAGGGCGGCCCGGAGCGGAGCTCGTGGGATTCGGGCCGTTAGGTCGCCGCGACACACGACTGACAACGTTGTCACTAGGCACTCTCAGCCACAGCCTGTCAGCCGAAGCGGCTGAGGTGTATGAAAATGCCGACCGATCTCGACGTCAAGGGATCCGGCGCGAATTCGTGGATTGAATCGTCCCGGCTTCAATCCACGAATTCGGCTCGCCGGCAGGTGCGGGCGGCGGCCCCGACCGCGCGCGCCGCTCCGCGTCGAACTGCTACGCGTCGATGGGCGTGAGGACGAAGATGGGCATCTTCCGGGTGGTCTTCTTCTGGTACTCGGCGTAGTCCGGCCAGGTCGCGACGGCCCGCTCGAGCCAGGCCTCGTACTGCTCCCCGTCCACCTCCGCGGCCTGGTAGTCCTTCTTGACCGGGCCGTCCTGGAGCTCCACGTGCGGGTTCGCGATCAGGTTGTAGTACCAGACCGGGTGCTTGGGCGCGCCGCCCAGCGACGCGACGACCGCGTACTCGCCGTCGTGCTCGACCCGCATCAGCGGCGTCTTGCGCAGCTTCCCGGACTTGGCGCCCACCGACGTCAGCACGATCACGGGCCTGCCCTGGTTGTCGGTGCCCTCCGCACCGCCGGAGCGCTCGTAGAGGTCGACCTGGTCGCGGGCGAAATCAAACGCGCTCGGCTCGTACTCCCCGGCGAGAGGCATCTCTGCACCATCCAATCCGTCGAATGACTCGGTCGGCCGCGGCGGGTCGCCACCCGGCTACGGCCCTAAACGGACTATACCCCGCTTCGTCCTCCGGTCGGTAGAGTGAGCCCATGGATCGGCCCGTCATGTTGGGAGCACCGCCGGTTGAACGCGCCGACGCCGCGCGCAATCGGCTTCTGCTGCTGACCACGGCCCGCGGCATGCTCGCCGAGCAGGGCGCGGACCGGTTGACCATGGACGCGCTGGCGCAGCGGGCGGGCCTGGGCAAGGGCACCGTGTTCCGCCGGTTCGGCACCCGGGCCGGGATCTTCCAGGCGCTGCTGGACGACGACGAGCGGGCCTTCCAGCAGCGGGTGCTGTCCGGACCGCCGCCGCTGGGCCCCGGCGCCGCGCCGCTGGAACGACTGATCGCCTTCGGCCGCGCCCGGGCCGGCTTCCTGCTCGGGCGCCGCGAGATCGCCCGCGCCGCCCTGGACGGCAGCCAACCCATACCGGCCGGGCGACGGACGCCGATGTCCCAGGTCCACATCCGCATGCTGCTCGGGCAGCTGAGCCCCGGCGGGCTCGACCTGGACATGCTGACCGTCCAACTCGCCGCCGCCCTCGACGGCCCGGTGCTGCTCTACCTGTCCTCCGACGAGCTCAGCGACGCCGTCGACGAACACGAGCGGCGGATCGGCCAGGCCTGGCAGGACCTCGTGGAGCGCGTCTGCCGGCCGTGACCCGATCAGACGGCCCCATCGTGTAGCTTCCCAAGGCGCGATTTCCGCGCCGATTCCTCCGTGCGGACTATCCGCGCGTCATTCTCCGGACTGATGGAACGGACGCGGGCCGCCGCTAGGCTCCCAGACATGGTGAAGCGGCTTATGTCCCTGGCACGGGTGGATTTCGCCCCCTCCCATCAGCAGCCATCGGTACTGCGCGTACTTATCGCATCGGCGGCCGCGATTATCGGTTCGCTACTGGCGGACGCGATCATCGTGGTGCTCGGTGAGGCGTCAATGCCGTCGACGAAGGGCTATCCGCATTTCCAGTTCTCGGACTATGCCAAGCTCACCGTGATCGGTGTGGTGATCGCCTGTATCGCCTGGCCGATCGTGACGCGGCTGTGCGCCGCGCCGCAATGGTTGTTCTTCCGGCTCGCGATCCTGGTCACGCTCGTTCTGCTGCTGCCGGACGGGTACATCTGGTACCGGGGGCAGCCCGGCGACGCCGTCAGTGTGCTGATGGTGATGCACCTGGCGATCGGCGTGGTCGCCTACAACGCGCTCGTGCGCATCGCACCGGTTCGTGCCGCGGGCCGCGACGTGCGAGCCGCCACCGCCGAGGCTGTCAGCTGACCACGATCGTCGCGGTCCACTTCGTGCCGTTCGGAAGCGCGCTGGTGACGATGGTGACGCCGCGGGCCCGGCCGATGACGACGCCTGGGGTCTCGCCGCGCAGCGCGGTCATCACGCCGTTGTTGCCGTAGGCGAGCACCGAGGTGTTCGCGATCTCGATCTCAGCCCATCGCCCGCCGGACGCGATCACGCCGGCGGGTGCGGCGAGGAAGACGTCGAGGGCTTTCCCGACGCCCAGGCAGTAGACGCCGGTGTCGGTCTGCGTCAGGCTGCCCGCGCTGTGCGGCAGGCCCGTGTCGCTCGGTGCCTGGCAGGAGGGCAGTGCCGCGGGCAAGGCGGGGCTCGTCGCGCTCGCGGAGGCGGGTGAGCAGGCGGCGAGGAGAAGGGGCGCGAGGCAGCAGGCTGCGACGGCCGCCACGGCGCGCGCGGCGCCGCGGCCGGCGCGGAATCGGTGGGTCGAGATGCGCGGCGCGGTCACGGCGCTGTCCTTCCGGATTCGTCAGATCTCTGATGGCACGTCGGGCGCACGGAGGGCCCCGTCGCCGCCCACAGCGACGGGACCCGGCTGGTGGCCCCACCCGTTTCCCGGGCGCGGTGCCCGGCCCGAGGAGGGGGAGGGCCGGGCACCGCGGTCTTCGGTGCTAGTGCTGGTTCGAGGCGCTGGTGTAGGAGGTGACGCAGTTGCCCGCGCCGCCGCCGTAGTTGTTGCTCCACAGCGACTGGACCGCGAAGTACGAGCCGTTCAGCCCGATGACGGCCGAGGCGCCCTGGCCGCTGGAGATCCAGGCGCACTTGTCGCCGGTCTCGCTGCCGCTCGAGTCGATCCAGCCGTTGCCCGCCTCCGGGTCGGTGAGCGTCTCGGCGTACTCGTGGCCGCCGACGATGGTGATGCCCTCGTCGTTGGCGTTGACGCCGTTGGTCGCGGTGACGAAGTCCGCGCCGCACCCGGAGCCGGCGTCGGTGATGTACGGCATGTTGGTGTACGGGACGTCCGCGCCGGACGAGCTCGTGGTCACGTCGTGCCAGGCGCAGTACTGGCTGCCGAAGCCGCTGGGCACCACGCCGTGCGGGGAGTCCACGATGACCTGGATGTTGTCACCCGAGACGCCGAAGTGCGCGGCGGCCTTGACCGCCTCGGCCGCGAGCTGCGCGTCCGAGGGCCTGCTGGGCGCCTTGGCCGCGTGGTCGAGCCAGGTGCCGGCGACCGGGTTCGACGAGGGGTGGCCGACCGCGGTGCCCGCGCCGTCGCACTGGGTGGTGCCGCTGGACACGCCCTCGCAATACTGGGTCTGCGAGGTGAAGAACGTGTCGCCGACGCCGTAGGCGTGCTGGAAGAACGACAGCTGGAGCGCGGCCTCGCCGGAGGGGTCGCTGGTGACCGTGGAACCGGTGCCCCACTGGCTGCCCCAGTACACGATGTACACGTTCGGGGAGGTGACGACCGGGCCCCCGCCGTAGCTCAGGTCGTTCGCGCTGCTCGCCGCCGGGGCGGCGGCGTGGTGCGAGCGGGTGGTCAGCGGGTGGACGCCGTGCGCGGTGGCAGCGTGGGCTGGCGCGGCGGCCAGGGTCAGGCCCGCTAAGCCCGCGAGGGCGGCGCCGGCCAAGGTGCGTATACGCATGCAGATGTGCCTTCCGTGATTGAAAGACCTTGTGGGTAGAGGCGTTGACCTCGCTGCATATCGAATACGACGGAAGGCGTCGCGACAATGGCGTCTTCGGAAAGCTTGAACCGTTGCGCGGCAAAGGAATCACCGCGCTCCGTCCGCCGCGTGGAAAATCTTTGCGAAACCGCGGCTCTTCACGGGTTCTTGACAGGTTGCAGGCCGGCCCTGAACGTCTCATGCGTCACCATGGGAGGTTTTTCGTCCGACCCGTCAAGCTTTCGCGGATACTCCCTCAACAAATACCTGGATCGCCGCGCTTCGAACAGAGTGCTAAGAAGTTACAAATCAGTGATCTGCGTTATTGACGGACCCGATCGATCTCGGTAGTTTCCACCGCGTTCCTCGACACGCCGGGCACCTTGGGGGTACCTGGTCGACGAAGACCGGGGGAACCTCCGCCGCCGCGGCGCCTACCCACGTCCGCGCGCGGCCGTCGGCCGGGACAGGTCTGTCCCCGGTCGCGCCGCGTCATGCCCGATGCGCCGGCCCACCCACCTCGCCGGCCTCGGGCTCCGCTAAGGAGCGATAATTCGATGACGAGCGTGATCCGCCCGCCCGCTTTCGCACGCCCGCGTCCCGGGGGAGGACGCCGATGATCTCCCGCATCCCCGCGGCCCCGGTCGACCTCAACAGCCCGGGGCACTATCTGACCTTGGGCTTCGTCCAGGTCTCCGCCGCCAACCTGATCGTGTTCGCCGTGATCGTGGTGGCCTTCGTCGCGGCCCTGCTGCTGCCCTTCCCGGGAAGGCGGCACGACGATGACTGATCAGCTGATCAAGCAGCCCGCGGCCCCCGTCTCGCCGGAGGGCGGGGGCTGGACCGGTGCGCTGCGCCGCCGGGTCGAGCGCACGCTGCCGCTGGACAAGCTCATGGCCGACCGCCAGCCGTCCTACGTCTCCTCGTGGATCTACGTCTTCGGCGTCCTGACGCTCACCGCCCTGTGCGTCGTGATCGGCAGCGGGGTCGTGCTCGCGGTCAAGGGCCCCTCCTGGTGGCACGTGTCCGGGTTCGGGCACTACCTCAACAGCGTTCACCTGTGGAGCGTCGAGCTGTTCATGACGTTCATGTCGATCCACCTGGTCGGCAAGTTCTTCATGGCGGCCTGGCGCGGCGGCCGCGCGCTGACCTGGATCACCGGGGCCGTGGCCCTCGCGGTGTCCGCGTTCACCGCGCTGACCGGCTACCTGATCCAGCAGAACTTCGAGTCGCAGTGGATCGCGACGCAGGCGAAGGACGGCCTCAACGCCATCGGCGTCGGCGCCTACTTCAACGTGATGAACTTCGGCCAGATGCTGCTGTGGCACGTGGCGCTGCTTCCGTTGGCCGTCGGCGTGATCGTGCTCGCCCACATCGTGCTGGTGCGTCGGCACGGCGTCGTCCCGCCGATCGAGCGGCGCGAGTCCGGGGAGCAGGCGTGAGCGTTCCGCGAAACCGTGGCGGCGAACCGGATCCTTATACGTACGGTTCCCGCCACTACGACCTCGTCAAGGAGTTCGTCATCGCGCTGGGCGCGGTGACGGTGCTCGCGCTGGTGCTCGCCGGGCTCTTCTCCTCACCCGACGAGAAGCCGGTCACGATCACCGCGTGGGCGCAGGCCACCCCGGCCGACTTCACCGCGACGGCGCTGGCCGAGCTCGACGGCACCAGCGGCACCGCCGGCTACGGGCCGCCCTACAACACCGCATCCGGCGGCCAGAAGCTCGGGCCGCTCGCCCTGGCCTCGGGTGCGGGCGTGACCCATCCGATCGACGCCGCCCAGGCCTTCGTGCTCACCCCGCTTGAGGCGGTACCGCAGAGCCCGAAGGTTCAGCAGGCGCTGACCACGTACGTCTCGGCGAGTTCTGCGCGCCAGACGGCATGGACCGGCGCGTACTCGGACGCGCTGGGCTCCGCTCCCGACGGCGATCCGGGCAAGGTGAAGCCCGGTGATTACGGGCCGGTGCCCACGCTGCTCGGCCAGCTGCTCGACCAGGCCCGCTCCGGCGCGCTCGACAGTCAGCTGACGGGCGAGCAAGGGTTCTACAACACCGACTACACCCTGCCGCTGCTCTTCCTCGCCGACGGCTCGTACCTGGCCGCCGACGCG
>Ga0185299_10002773_pt1 | contig 25704 bp, 27 predicted proteins | sample PaiPotPPA55metaG_FD_128002 | JGI IMG/M metagenome (GOLD analysis project Ga0185299, IMG submission 128002) | Iron sulfur acid spring bacterial and archeal communities from Banff, Canada, to study Microbial Dark Matter (Phase II) - Paint Pots PPA... ...
AGGTGGTTCAAGGAAAAGCATTCGATATGAGATCGCTGGCCCGCGACGCCGGACTAACGGAGCGTTACGTCGGTAAGGTTTTCCGCTGTGCCTTCTTGGCGCCGGATATCGTCGAAGCGATCCTCGCCGGTCGGCAGCCGCAGGACTTGAACTTTGACAAATTGTGTCAGAACGTTCCCTTGAGCTGGGTCGAGCAGCGTGAGCAGTTGGGATTCTCTCCGGCAAACACGCGTCGCCCGCGACTGTCCCTGGTTCAATAGATCCCTGGTTTCAGAAGTTCTTCTCCAGCAAGAAGATTCCCTGCAAGGATCGCTGATAACGAAATCGAATTCGCTGATACGTCCCTGAAAATTCCCTGCTCGCATTTTCGTCCGAAAACGGTTTCTGCTCTGAAGTGTGCAGCTTAGAGAGAAAAGGTGCGGTTTTCGGAGGCTAAAATCTTCAAAATTCCCTGTTATTTTCCCTGTTACCAGGGAATTTGGGTAGAGAAGAGTTAGCGCCAGACTGCCTGCTCCGCCAGTCCTTGGTAGTCGTTCACTTGCAAGCCAGTGATACCTACCCTGATGCCCAGCGACGTAGAGGTTGCCCTTCTCAGTATTCTTCCCGGCACGGAAGTGAATCCAAAAATATAAGTTGAATTCAACAAGCTCTGTGAGTGGATGCGCACGGCCCGCCATGCCCAATCTAGCAGAGAGCCTGCTCGTACTCACACCGACTTGACGAAGGAGGAGTGCGATGACGCAGGAAGAGATCCGGATGTCGGAAGCCGGCACGCGCAAGAAGCACTGGAAGCGTTGGGGCCCATATCTCAGCGAGCGCGCCTGGGCACGGTGCGCGAGGACTACAGCGCGTACGGGAGTGCCTGGGAGTACTTGCCTCCGGGGGCCAATCATCAGACAGGCTGGACGGGCTTGGTCATCAAGTTGATGCAGCAAAGTGGCGAGCGGGCGAGGAGAAAGGATCTGTCCCTGCAACTGGCGGCTTGAACGGGCGAGTGGCTGTTTTGAGAGGCGTTAGGGTAATCGCCCTTTTAGAACCTTCTTCCATGAGGCAGTCTTTCATTCCTCGCGTCCCGCGCTGCTATGCACAAGAGTCTGCCCGCCGACTGCACATGTGCCGTCTCAGCGCGAAGTGGGAAGGAACGTTCTCCGGGAGTGTGGATTCCCCTTCGGGCGGTGGTTTTCAAGGCATGCGGCTCTACCGATCCGATGCGGTTGGCAGGAGCGCGAGAAGGATATTCGCGCAGATGCAGTGATCGTCTCGATCAGCCCAACCAAGCTATCCCTCGGCATGGTTGCATCCCAGCAGAGCCCGCTGCCGTTTCACCCGGCAAAATCATTGTACCTCGCATCGTGATTGGAGGAGTGATTCTTGATCAGCCTGCTGGCGGCGGAATTGGCGCTGCCGGAGTGGGGTTCCCTTGCGGGTACGGAGGTCACGGACACTCCCCCCGGGGCGCGACAAAAATGCTCTTGATTCGGCACGCTCCCGCTTGTGGAGTGTCCTCAGCGTGAAGCTCGAGAAGTATCTATCCCGGCCCGACTACGAAGGCCACATCTCGTTTATTGAGACTTTTCACGAAGGACTTCCGCAAGATGGTATTGGCTGCCCAGATGCTTTTCCAGTCGAACTAAGACCGGAGATGCTGCACCTCGGAAACTTCTTAGCGACGAAATCGCGCAGATAGTACCATCAATTGAGCGCAGACCCGACACCGAGAAGAGCGAAAGAGAAGAAATCAAGCGCAAGAGCGAAGCGTAAGAGGGTATCTCTGGATTTTGTTTTTCCTGTAGCGCTAGGCCCTGCCCGCAATCTAGCAGAGATGGTTTAGCCCCCGGTGTAAGCCAGTTCGACGACAGTGCAGTCGTCGTTGAGCGGCGTGCCTCCGCAAAAATCGGCGACTGCGGCGAAAACGTCCTCCATTGAAGCACTCTTCCCGGCCACAACTTCCAGGCGTTCGCTGTCAAACATATCTCCGCGCGCGTTCTCGGCTTCGGTGACGCCATCGGTCACCAGGATCAGTCGATCCCCCGGCCTCATCTGGCAGTGGTCGCTCGAGTAAGTCGCATCCGCCAGCAGCCCCACGGGCAGGTTGCCGTGGGATGGCCGGAGCACTTCGTTGCCACAGATCCACACCGGTGGAACATGTCCGCAGTTGACGTATTCCAGGTCTCCGTCGCTGCGCAGGCGAGTAATGATCATGGTCGCGTATTTCTCACCGATGTGCTTGTAGGTAAAGAAGCGATTCACCGCGTCGACGATTTCCGTGAGTGGCATGCCCGAAATCAGTTGCGAGTAGACCATCCCCTGGAGAATGGAAGCGAGCAGCGCGGCGGAGACTCCTTTGCCGCTGACATCGGCGAGAACGACGGCCAAGCCTTGGGGCGTATTCACGGCTTCGAAGAAATCGCCACCGATTTCCTTACAAGACATATTGCGGCCGTTCACCCGCGCAAAAGGAACTTCGGGAAGGGTCACCGCCAACAGACGCTGCTGAATGGATGCTGCAATCGACAGTTCCTGCTGGTAACGGCGACCAGCTTCTTCGGCCTGCACCAGCCGCGCGTTCTCAACCAGCTGGGCAGCTTGAGTCGCGATCGCCCGCAGAATATCGTGGCTGACGCTCGTGATATCGCGCGAGGCAAAGCGCGAATCGACATACAGCGCCCCCATCACTTCCCCACCGCCCGGCTGCTCACCACGCGTGGTTTGCACCAACGGCTTGCGTAACGGCATACAGATTACCGTCCGCAGGTCGAAGGCGACGATACTTTGCCGCTCCTTCACATCGATCATCTGACTGGTGTCCGTGACCAGGTATTCGGAGTTAGAGGTCAACGCGCCGTCAAGCACCGACCGAGAAATTGTCTTGTCGTCGAGCAGCGGCTCACCCTTCGAGTTACGCCCGGCGGCAAGCGTCAGCGTCCCGTCGAGGTCGCGAAGGAAGATGTATCCGCGTTCGGCCCGAGTCAGTTTCAGCGTGGCTTCGAGCAGCGTCACCAGGATTTCATCGAGCACGCCGATGGTGTTCAGCTTGCGCGCCGCTTCCATGAACAGCGTCAGTTTCTCAAGGTCGCTGGCCTCCGGGGCGATCTGAATGCCCGAGATCTGGCTGAGAAACTCCCGCGCCGTGTTCGAAGTCGTGTGCAGGGGATGGAAGATCAGGTAGGAAACATCGCGCGCGCCAAATTCCAACCGGTCGTTGCGTTGCAGCTTGTGGCGGTCCACCTTCTCGCCATTGACGAAGGTACCGTGTTTGCTGCCCAGGTCTACGACAAAAAACCCGCCGTTTTCTGAAACGATGGAAGCATGCTCGCGAGACACGCGCGGGTCGGCAATCACCAGGTCGCGATCCACCTTGCGGCCTACGGTGTAAGGAGTGTGATTCAGCGATAACGTCTGCTGATCGTTCCCCTGCACGAAGATCGCGATGGGAAAGATGCTCGATATGCCTGAATGCGACGAAGCCGACATTTACCCTGGCCTCTCCTGCGGCCATCGCAGGTCTGAAAGTGTCTCCAATGGCCCGTCAATCATCAGATACGATGGCGGCGGTGATCCCTCACGGTAGGTGACTCGTGTTCATCACGGCGGTGGAGTTTGGGACGAGCTTCATTGACAAGCAGGATGCGCCCGCCGTGGACTGAACCGTTCAGGACGCGAATAGCGTCTCGCGCCTCCCCACCACTAGTCATCTCCACGAACGCAAATCCCCGCGGTTGACCTGTGTCGCGATCCGTGACGGTCGTGACTGTTTTAACTGCTCCGTAACCCGCGAATAGTGTCCGAAGCTGGTCTTCGGAAGTGGCAAAATCTAAGTTACCGACGTAGATATTAGTCATGGCTTACCTCCGGTGGTTTGAGCATCGCTCTCCACTACGTGATGGTCCAACCCGGTCACCAGCTTCACCAACGATGTCTAGTCACAGTGATCTTGAGGCCGAGGCCAGGACGGCTTTTCGTTCGTTGCTTCCTGCTACTTCGCCTTCTGCTTGAAGCCAGTCTTCCGCATGCATCCCTCTTGGTCAAAAGCTCCGGTTTCATGGAATTTTCTCCTTGATTTATTGTCTGCATCGGGGTTTGGACGGGGGTTTCGCCTGACTTGCAGGGCGGAACTCAAAGGTACGAGCAAAAAAACTCAAACACTCGGTCGTGGGTCGGCATACAGCCGGCTGCTATTAGGCGGTAAGGCCCTATGCGACAGGCAGGAGTCTTAGCCTCTGCACCCCGTCTTCAGCAACCTTGTCGCGAGCAATGATCTCGTCGACGCAGGTAGGAGACAGGTACGTTGGGGGTCCAACAAGGAACCTGATCCGCTGCCCTGGATGCCGGCGCCGAATCGTTCTCCAGAACTCCACTGCTTCTTTGGATCTCTGGCGCACGTCCAGCAGTACCAAATCGAAAAAATCAGGTACCCAGAGCAAGGCTGCTTCCGTGACGCTTTTGGCCGTGTGCACATGAACTCCGCGGCTTCTCAGCACGCGAGCGCGCAGCGTCTGCATGGCTTCGTTGCCATCGATGATGAGCACGTTTTTCGTGCTCATTTGAGAATAAATCGGCGATTGCTGGGACACAGAACACCTCCAAGCCTTCTGGGGGCGGGCGTTTCGGAAAGCAGTGCTGCCCTTGAGAAGCGGGCGTCACCAGAACGATCTAAATCTCGACTCTTGTCTCTTTCGCAAGGGGGCGGGGATTGGTCGCCCCCAAACCGAACGCGAAAGCCTGTTTGCATCAGGCTGCTACGCGAACAGCGGTCCTTTGCAAGGTCGAGCTGGCCACCTCAAAGTTTTGGACCTCAGGGGTACCGTCGACCACTTTCGCCAGGGCCTTCAGCACCTCTGAATAGCTTCCGTTGTGATAGGCTTCCGCGTCTTCTTTCTTGTCCCAAAGACTGATGGCGACCACTTCCGTTCCAGATCCGGGGGCGACGAATGCGATCTCGTCTTGGAAGCCGTGCTGTTTTCGAAGAACGGGAAGGATCTTGTTCTCGATGGTCTCGGTAAACTCCGCACGGGTATTGGGCTTCAGCTGCATGGAAACGTGACGAGCAAACATATCAACCTCCTGGGTTGTCGTGACATAAGAGGGAGGAACTTCAGATGGACTGCCTTAGTTCAGAGGATCTGAAAGAGGAGAAGACGTGATTCGCTCTATCTAATAGCGTATGCCGAATCCTAGTGTTGTCAAGTCGGAAATGGGTAGGGTAGTAGGCTACTTTGCACGAGGCCGTAATCCGAAGTCGGTTCCGTGCTCGAAGTGGCTTTCAGCGCCTTCACGAATGAACGGGTGTTCCGGCTGGGGCAAAATGACCGAGCAGACGACCTCATGGCCAGGCAATCTGCGCAGTCAGGAACACTTTCCCTTCCAGAAGCTCATCAGAGTAGGTGAATTTCATTATCTGACCGCCTCGACCGACATTTGTCCATTCATCTTGCATTTGTTTGCTCTGGCCTTGGTGTCGTACGGTCCGTTTTTATGCCGCTCTTCCCGCCCTCCGCTGTTCGTAGGCTTCCCAGAGGTCCACGAATGCAGTCTGCTTTTCCAGAATCGGCCGAACTTTGTCATTGACGGCTTGAGTGAGTTTACGTGCTGTGCCCTGTTTGGTGGTTAGGTCAACGACTCTCGTGTACATGGGAAGCACTCCTTTCGGTGGTAAGAATGTGAAAGGAACATCGCGGAAGCTGGCGCAAACTCCAAGTTTACCTGCGTGGAACGGCAACACCATACGCCTGTTCTTTTTCGCGGTCAATTGCCCAAATTTGGTGCAGTGCTGCGGGCTTGGTTCTCAGGCGCTCTTCCTCGAAGTGACAACGTAGGAAACGGACCAGCATTGCTCTACCTTATGGCTGCGGCAGTGGGGGCAGACAACCCCACCTTCCTCATAGTCGACCAGCGTAAGATCTTCGTGAATGTTTTCCTGCAGGCGCGGCAGTAAAACTCATACTGAGGCATGGGGACATCCGCGTGGTTGTGAAGGGTAGTAGCTAAATTGTAGGCCCCTGCCTGGGGCGGGTTCCACCGGGTTGGCACAGACGTATAATCCCTTCCTAATCGGAAAGGGCACTTTATGTCCAAGCTACCCTATCGTTCGCTACGGATTGGATTGCGGATTGTCTCCATACTAATCGCCGTTGGGGGCGTTCTGATGATCTTTGCCGACAAGCCGCTTATCGTGCGGGTCTTCATGCGACCACCCGAGGGAGAGGTTTCGACCCTACTCCTGTCACTTCTGAAGGAGATGGGCGGTGTCATGCTTATGCTGAGTCTGCTTTTATGGTTTACCGCGCGCGACCCTGTGCGGAACGTGGCGATCCTGGACGCGCTGATTGCCGGGCTCTGCATTCTCTCCGTGACACCCCTCCTCTCGCTTTGGATGACGGACATCCGCGGTATTTATCCGGCGTACCTTATCTGGGGACGATCCGTGGTGCGGCTCGCCATAGCAGCTTTGCTCTATTGGCTGAGACCACGGGAGGGGCGCTGGGAATCTGCGGGACGTTTTTGAACAACGCGAGGGCCTTGGGTCTCGAATTCTGCGTGATTGGGTCGCGAATTTTTCAGGAGATCTGGGTCTCGGATTTTGCGTGGTTGGGGCGTTTAGTTTTGGCTTGGGGCTGCGGAAAACAGCGTGGCAAGTGGGCGTCGTTTCAGGTATTAGGGTTGGGTACGGATGGTGGTCCTTCGTTTTGGGGTTTTGCTTCGTTTTGTGGGGTTTTGCGTGGACGGGAGTTGGGTTTTGGGTATCCTCTATACATAGAGGATGCGGTTGGATTTTCTCTGACTACATGATCCCTGCTTCCTACAAACCGAAGAAGAAGTTCATGCAGCTGGCCATCGCGGAGGCTAAGCGCGCCCGTGACCGAGGCGACTATCCCATTGGCGCGGTCATCACCCGCCTCACGGGCAGGCGCGAAGTGGTCATTGCCAGCGCCGGTAACCGAGTAAAAACTTCGGGGTCAAGCATCAAGCACGTAGAGTTGGAAACGCTTAAATACGTATCAAGCGGTTATGGCCGGTACCTGCCCGACTTCGTGCTCTACTCCACGCACGAGCCCTGCGCCATGTGCGCCGGCGCCTGCGTGTGGGCTAGAATTGGCGCGGTCGTCTACGGCGTCTCCCAGGACGACATTGCCGCTTATGGCCACAAGCGCGGCACAGAAGACTACAAGTGGCGAGCTTGCCTCATCCCCTGCCGGCTCGTCTTCGAGAAGGGCAATCACCGCATCCCCGTCACTGGCGGTTTTCTCCGACAAGAATGCCACAAACTGTTCAGTTACAGGCCTTCATTAGTGGCCGCTGCTTTTATGTACATAGATCGGAAGTAGAGTCGGACGCTGTTGTAACCGCCGATGCAATAGAAAGTTTCCATTTCTCGAACGCACGATAGCTCACGGCCCTCAACTCATTGCCCGCAAGGAAGCGGCGGCTCATGACCACTCCGAGCGCGAGGCCGCCGTTGCCGGTAGCAGCCTGGGACGCGTGATGGAACTTAGCGAGGAGCAGATCAGAGATATCGCACTAGACGCTTGGCTTCGCCACGCTCGATCTGAAAGCTCAAGCTGGTCAGGCAGTCAGGTGCGCGTGCCACCTGCCTTACTCGGGTTTCTTTTCGGCAGGCAGAGAAGGCGGAGGGCCATCCACTCCGCGGTGCATCATGCCGGGCCCCATGGACTCCATGTGTTTCAGCATCCGATTCATGTGGCCGACCATCACTTCCCACATATCCACGTTGTTCCGCCAGCGTGCCATCTCGTTCGTATCCTTGATCGTGAGAAGGTTAGCCTTCATCTGGGCGAGAGAAGACTTCATCTTCTCCACGTCGGCTTTCATGGCTTCCATCTGCTGTTTATGCATCTCCATCATCTTTTGGTGTTGCGCGCTGGGCGTCGGGCTGCTCGCGGATGCAGGCGCTTGCGAGGGCGCAGCCTGCGGCCACGTCGCGGATGTCAGGGTGAACATCAGGACGAGTAGAAGACTCTTGAATTTCATTGGCTCTCTCCTTTCCGACAATCTCACTCGATGAGTAGGCACCGAGATAGCGCAGCGCGTGTTCTGGCCCGCCGAAAGGGCGCTTGGCGTAGACGACCCAGTCGTGGCGGAACAGTACCCGCAGCCACGAGGCGAAGGCGCGCGGTTCCGCAAGCGGTAAGAGATGTCCGTGGAACTGGAGTGCGCCGGCATGAAAGGCGGTCTTGAGTCCGGCGACAAACTTGCCGCGGAAGACACGGCCGAGCACTTTGACCGGAAGGAAGAAGGATCGGCGCGATGAGATCCAGCGGGAGTGGTCCGGAGCGAGACCGCCGGCGGCCAGAACGCAGTGGACATGGGGATGATGCTGTAGTCGCTGGTCCCAGGTATGGAGCACGCTGAAGAAACCGATCTCGGCTCCCAGGTGGCGTGGATCGCGGGCGATCTCCAGCAGAGTTGCAGCACTGGCGTGAAACAGCAGGTTATAGATCAGCCGTTTATTCTGCAAGGCGAGCGGAGCGAGTTCCCGTGGCAGGGTGAAGACGACGTGCACATAGCGGGTGGGTAGCAACTCCCGCTCCCGCGCCTGGAGCCAGCGCAGGCGGGCGTTGCCCTGACACTTGGGGCAGTGCCGGTTTCTGCACGAGTTGTAAGAGATGGCAGTATGTCCGCAGTCCGAGCACTGATCGCGATGTCCACCCAACGCGGCGGTGCGGCAGCGTGTGATGGCCAGCAACACCTTTTCGTGTTGTCCGTTGATCCACTTGCGACTGCGCTCAATGAAGGACTGCCCGGCACAGCGAACGATGTCGGCCACCTCCAGAGGAGGCCGGTTCATGCGCTCTGTGTCGGCTCTCCTTCTCCTCGGATGGGGAGTGCATCCAGCGGACTGTCGATGGCGCTGAGATGGCGCCGGGAGAGATGCAGATAGATCGTCGTCTCCTCAAGGTCGCGATGCCCGAGCAGCATCTGGATGGTGCGCAGGTCGGCGCCGGCCTCGAGCAGATGCGTGGCAAAGCAGTGGCGCAGAGTGTGGGGATGGATGCGCTTGTGCTCAAGACCGGCGCGCTCGGCGGCCTGCTGACAGGCAATCCAGAGAACCTTGGTGGAGACCGGATGACTCGCCGTATGCCATCGGTTGCCGGGGAACAGCCAATCGGTGGGCTTGCGCCTCAGCCCGCGCCAGTAGACGCGCAGGGCATCGAGCAGTTTGGGGCTGAGCATGACATCACGGTCCTTGCGTCCCTTGCCTCCCCGGATATGAATGACCATGCGTTGGCTGTCGATATCGCTGATCTTCAGGTGCGCCACTTCTGCGCGACGTGCGCCCGTGGCATAGAGCGTCATCAGCAGAATGCGATGAAAGGGAAACTCTGCCGCGTCGATCAGACGCGCCACTTCGTCCTGGCTCAGCACCTGCGGCAAGTGCAGAATCTTCTTCGGATACGGTGTCTCGGCAACGCTCCAGCCGCGCTTCAACACCTGTACATAGAAGAAGCGCAAAGCGGCCAAGCGCTGCGTTACGGTGTTCGGGGCCAGCTTCCAGCGCGTGAACAGCGCGGCCTGATACTGGCGAATCTGCTCGGGGCCAAGCTGATCGGGCGAACGATGGAAGTGCCGACTGAAATGCTCGACCGTGTGGATGTAAATGTGGATGGTGGACTCGGCGTAGTTGCGGCGCCGTAGTTCTTCAAGCATGATCTGGCGTAGATGGCTCACAGAGAGTTCCTCCTCTGCGCCACAAACTAGCTCAGATCACCTCGACCGTTGGTTCAGCAACACGCGAAAGCGTCCGCCGCAAAGCGGCTTAGTTCAAGTCGGCTTGGGGGAAGCGCCGTGCCGTCGAACGCCGACTCAGCTCAGAGTCCCGCGAACCCCGTTTACGGCCAATCAATAGACGTGGATAGATTCGGTGGCCACAAGGGCGTTTATCGGTACTGATTCGCACAACCTGTTAGAGCTGCTCGGTACGGCCGCCCGATATGTGTATCGACAGTAGAGGTGTACACAAATCTTTAGAGCAGCGTGCCTCGGAGAATGAGCAACGCGATCAGAAAATAAATACAGAGCCCTGTAACGTCCACGAGGGTGGCTACGAAAGGGGCGGAGCTTGCAGCTGGGTCGAATCCCAAACGCCGAAGAATGAAGGGCAACATGCTTCCCGCCAGCGTTCCAAACATGACCACGCCGATGAGGCTTGCCCAGACGGTAACAGCGAGCAAGACGTAGTGCTGCCCGTAATTCGTGAGGTGGAGATGCTGCCACGCGACAATCCGAAAGAAGCCGATGACTCCCAGTAAGGAGCCCAGCGCGAGGCCAGAAACAAACTCCCTTTTGAATACCCGGAACCAGTCGCGTAGTTTCAATTCCCGCAGCGCCAAAGCGCGGATAATCAACGAAGACGCTTGCGAACCTGAATTGCCTCCACTGCTGATGATCAACGGAACGAACAGCGCCAGGACGACGGCGCGGGCAATCTCTCCTTCAAAGAAACTCATCGCGGTTGCCGTCAGCATCTCGCCCAGGAAGAGCGCCGACAACCAACCGCCGCGCTTGCGAATCATGGACCAGAGTCCCACTTGCGTGTAGGGAGCATCGAGAGCTTCCGAGCCGCCCAGTTTCTGGATGTCTTCGGTAGCTTCGGATTCCGCGATATCGAGCATATCGTCTGCCGTAACGATGCCGAGCATGTTCCCGAGTGCATCGGAGACGGGGAGAGCTACACGGTCATATTTCTCAAACAGTTCAAGCGCACGTTCCCGGTCATCAGTCGCGACTAGGGAGACAAGGGGTGGGTCGGCGATAGCGGTGACCACCGTCTGAGGGTCGGCGAGAACCAAAGAACCCAGGCGCACGTCTTCCAACAACTTTCCATTCTCATCCAGGATATAGATAACGTTAAGAGTCTCCATTCCGTGCCCGACTTTGCGGATGTGCTCCAACGCCAGGGTTGCGGTCATTTCCGGGCGGATGGCTACATAGTCCGGTGTCATGTAGCGCCCGACGCTGTGTTCCGGATAGCCCAACAGCTGGCGTGCGTTCTTCAGTTCCGCGGGGGAAAGCACCTCAAGCAGTTGCCGGGTTACGGCGGCAGGCATTTCCTCGAAAAACCGCGTTCGGTCGTCGGGAGGCATTCCATCCAGGACACTTTTCACTTCATCCGTGGATAGGGCTCGAAGCAATGCTCTCTGCCTGTCCGTGGGCAGGTACGAGAAAACCTGAGCTGCTTGATCGCGTGACAGAAGGCGGAAGACAACCGCTTGCTCCTTCCCATGGATTTGGCCCAAGGCCTCCGCGATATCGGAGGAGTGAGTTGCTGCTAACTTTGCACGCAAATCTTCCCAGCGTTGACTATGTATGAGGTCTTCCCAGACCGACGGCGTCACGGTTTCGTTCATGTGTATTCCTTCAAGTGGATTCTGCTGTGATTTCGCTCCCTGAGCAATATTTGTTCTCAATCTCCGGGAGAGAGTATCAGAATACGTACAACCGTTAGACTTCAAGGGACCACTGCCAGCGGGTGACGGGTATTTATTTAAGATAGGTTCTACACTGGCGGTCGCGTCCGTTACGGAGTGACACGATCACTGGTTGAACTGCGCGACGTATTGCACCAGCACATGGTCGCCGAACGGCGCGTCCGAAATGGATTTCACAGCGAGGCATTGAGTGTCTCGGGCCCTGATTTCAGAGAGCTCCGAAGCTCCGGTAATGATCAATATTGAACAGACTCGCCAGGACGCCTATTTGTATTGTTGGTTTCTTCTTTTGAAGTGCAAAGCGAGAGCGTCCCATGTTTGCCATCCAGCGCGAAAAGTGCGCGGACGACCAGATAATTGCGATAGTGGAATTGGATATGCAGAAATTGCGGGTGCGGATTGTCTTGGCGCGTGAGGCGATCAGAGAACGACTGCGAGAACTGGAACATCCCCACCATGACGGGAAACTGCAGGGCATCGAGGGCTCGCCGTGATTCCGGACAGAGTAGTCAGTGAAAAGAAAAACTGAGCTAAGATTGTTCGCTGAATCGGACCTCGCGTAAAGTCTCGTCGCAGCCTAGTGATTGTAGGTCAATAGTGCGAGCGTACGCCCAGGTGTCACCGCTGAAACATCACCCTCGCAATCATCACGGTCGCGAGCGCAAACGCCTGGGGTCTTTCGTCAACAATCTCACGCAACTCGCCTATGATCGCCATCCTTCTGGATCTCCTGGGGTTTTATTTGTACTTAAGATGTGGAGTAGTTGCGGGGAATCGTGCGTGCGTGGAGGTGCTGTCGAAATTATCGCCGTTGCACCGTGAATTATGAGCGAATATGGGCGCGTTTCGCACGCGCCCTGAGTTTTGGGTTCATAGACTGCGCACGACAAAAACAATCAACAGAACTACGACAATCGTTCCCGCCAAACCGTAACCTAACATAGTCCCTCCTTCTCCTAAAATTATTGCGGGCACTCTTCCTAGCCGCATCTGGTCGACTGTCCGACAGTCAGCCGCACAGGCGCTTTAGGGCGCGCGATGCTCTCCCAACTTTGGCACACTCCTTGCAACACCAGGCCGGCGCAACAGCTTGTTTCAGAATTCGGGTTGCCGGAGAGAGTAGAGTGAGCGTCAAGATCGCGACTCTTTCATTTCGGTGTGCGAGAACCGTTCTTCGCGCGCCGTGCTGACCACTTTCGTATCAGCCAATAGACCTTCATGGCTTCGTGACTGGAGAGGCGTTTGCCGATACGCATCTTCACGAAGTCTGACTCGACATTGAAATGTAGACGGAATTCGGACGAACCTGAACCGAGCAGCCTGGACGGCGAGCGCCGCTGTCCGGCCTTCGGTGGACACTCTTACTTATTTTTCGACATTGCCACCATGAATTCTTCGGCGCGGCGTTGTACTTCGCCTTCGGTCAGCGTTTCTCTTACGGTAGCTAGCGCCCAAACGTGTCCCCAGGGGTCGCCGACCCAGCAATAGCGATCACCGAAAAACATGTCGGTCGGTGGAAGTATTGGAGTCCCCCCCACTTCCACAGCGTGGGCAAAGCTCTTATCAACATCATCCACATACATCTCCAGCACAACACTGGTGCCTCCCAGCGTCTCCGGCGAGCGTGGCCCCTTTGGGTCGTGTGCAGGCAGGTCGGTGAGTTGGAGATACGATTCGCCGATCTTGAATTGCGCGAAGATTCCTGGCATGCCCGGCATCGGCGCCTGATAAAGAACTTTCGCGCCGAATGCTTTCTGGTAAAAATCGAGCGCGGCGCGACCGTCGCGCACCATGAGATAGGGGACTACCTGTCGGTTGTTTGGTCTTCCTCCCTGGATGGCCATGTTATTTGTCCTTTCGCTTGTCGATTTGCGTCAAACGCCAGACGTGTCCCAAAGGATCTCTGACGTCGCGGAACTGCGCAGCCCATACGGCGATCTGCTCGAGTGGCTCAGGTTCGAGCCGATAGTAGCGGTGGCGGCCTGCACGGCGTGCGGCGATCAGGCCGCTGCGCCTCAGCACGGCCAGATGCTTCGAGAGCGATGGCTGCGTTATGCGAAAAGGTTCGCAGAGCTCACGCACCGTAAGCTCGTGTTGGTACAGCCGCTCGACGATACTTCTGCGCGTTGGGTCGGCCACCGCTCGAAAGATCCGATCCTGCTGATGGCGTCGCATGCCTCGAATAATATATAGCCAAATGGCTATATGTCAAGAGGCTGCCGTTCGCCATTTGCAGTATTGTCCGCAATCCCGAGGGCCCGGAGGGAACTGAGGAATCGGCATCTGGGAACTCACCTCAGAAAGGTGTAGTCCGACCGACCGACAGTCAGCCAGCACAACCGGAAAAGGCGTGCCCGTTCAGCGGGTGCGAGAGCAGCAACGCCTTCGGTCGCTCACAGATCTAGGTTGCGAGCCACTTGGCATATGCCCGGATGTCGATCATAGGGACTGTGGCGCAGGTTTGCAGCCGGGCGATAAGCTCGAAAAGGAAAGCGGTAGCGGCCTTTGTCAACGGCGTAGCCACGTGGTATCCGTCCGCGTCGCACATGAAGACTCCGTGCGCCGCCACAGATCCCAGATCAAGCCGGCCCTTTTCTTGCTGGCTGGCAAGCACATCCAGAAGAGGCTTGCCCAACGGTGGGTCCCAATCGCTCTCAAAGGTCACAAGCCCGCCAATAATGTGATGCAACGGTTTTGCAGGCAATACTCCCATCGCGGTCGGGATCGGCAAACTGGTTCGATGCAACCGCCGGATGCTCGCGATTTTCTTCTGGGCGTAATCGACCTGGGCGGCATTGATGCTTTGCTTGGCCTCGAATGCCGCATACACAGCTTCAGCCGGGATGATTATCTGTCCCTGGAACTCAAAGATAAAAGGCGAATACTGCCTGTCGAAAATCAGCACATCGATCTGATCGCTGACCGCGCCCTTACTGTCCACCGCGTGACCCTTGGTGGCCCGATAGCGCTGCGGCAAATAAGTTTTTAGCATCTCCAGCCACACGCTTTCGCTGGCATCACCTTTGGTCCCCGGATGCCCGAAGGCTTTGCGCGCTATCGAGAGCTTCTGCTGGATCTCATCGTGCAGTCCGCTCAATAAAACCGAAAGAGACCAATCCGTCATCGCTTCGCTCCTTCAGACATCTCCCGGAAAGGAGGCGTCGGCGGATGTTTCTCGATAACCTCCTTGGCGAGATCGAATGTAACCGGTCGCGACGGGTAGGCCGCCAGCAGCAAGCCCGGCAAGAGCCGCTGCACAAGATCTGAATAGGTGTATCCGTAGGCGCGACCGTGAGCAGGCCCTGTCGCGACGACCAGGGAATGTATCTGTTGAGTCGAAAAACCCAGCTCTGCGAGCGCGGGCTCCAGCACCGCCTTGCGCTGGGTGTCATCGGGCCGGGAAAAGCGGAAAGTAGCCGCTGCGCGCCGACGAACCGCAGGGTCAAGTGCATCCAACCGGTTGGTGCACATGACTACGATGGCGGGCAGGTTGCCGTTTGCGAAATCGTCCACGCCACGAATGAGTGCATTGACGCCGGCGCGGTCCTCGTGGTGCATCTGGCCCAGCTCGCGGGACTGTGCCAGCGCGTCCGCCTCGTCGATGAGAAGAACTATTCCTGAATTGAGCTTGCCGCCGCGGCCGGAGGCCTTGCGTGCCGCTTCCTTTACCTCGCCAAATGCGGCGGAAAGCAGGCTCGTCATTTCCCCGACAGCGCCCGTACCCCGTGCGGTCAGACTCAACGCGTAAAGCGCGACCCGAATATTCGCCTCGCGCGCAACCATATCGCCGAACGTTTCGGCCAACGCAGTCTTGCCCGTGCCCACATCGCCTTCAAAAATGAACAGGGGAGGGCGGTCGCGAAAGAGGTTGATGATCGCGGTTTTTTTGCCGTGATGCTTTGTGCTCCAGGCGGCAAGACTTTCGGGATCAAGCAAGAGGCGCGCTTCCCTCTGCAGCCTCTCCTTGACCTCGTCCAGCCCCACGAGCGCCGCGTAGCGCCGGGCAGCGCCCGGGTCGGGGAATTCCCGCACTTCCTCGAAGATGCCTACGTTGTCTTCTTTCATAGCGGCTGGAATGTCTTTCGGCCGAGCCCGCGCCCGCCGGAGAAGTAGTTACGGTCAGATGTCCAAAAACCGTTCCCGTCAGATGGAGGGTCCCCGACCGTTCGTCGAAAAGGCAAGGCCGCCTCGAAGGAGACTTGCTGAGCCTCCGGCAGCCGGTAAAACCGGGAATGCGGGGTCAGAATGTTAAAAAAATGTGCGCCGGCAATATCGACATACGCCGCAACCTTGCCTGGACGCTCATCCGTAGTCAGCGTACCATTCTCATCCGCCGTGTAGCGCCACGTTACGACCCGCTTGCCATCCTTCTGATAACCAAATTCATATTCGCTGACGTACCCGGCGTTGAGGAACTGCGCCAGCTCTTCCGCGTAATTGCGGATCTGCTCCTCTGAAGGCTTGCCGTAGTACTGGGCGCAGAGATGCATGTCCGCAGCAACCTTGGACGACAGCTTGCGCGCGTGAATGATTGAAAAAGTATCCGACGTGGTGACGCTGTAAGTCATTTCTCTTCATCCCCTGAAAGAGTACACCCTGCCAGCATTCAATCACCCTTCCCCTGGTGGTCGCGAAACGCGCCTCAGAGATGGCTTCGAGCGCACCCTGGGCGGCGCTCACGATTTTTTTCCTATGGCTGTCGTCGTATACGGCGGCGACGTTGTTCGTTTCGTTGACCGGGTCGAAGATCTCCATCGCTGTGCCCGTGGGCTTTGGCAGCCTCGACGCCGGATAGTAGTCGGTGAAGTAAATGCGGCTCTTGAGCTGGGATTTCACGATGTAGGCAAACACTTTTTCGAGCGCGATGGTGTAGTCCGCCATGCTGAGGCCGCTGTCAGCGACATGCGCCACAATCAGCTCGACCATGAAAGACTTGAACCGGAATTCGTCATCCGTGCTTCTCTGCTGGCGAACCCACCACTTCACCAGCCTCACCACCTGGGCGAAGTGGTCTTTTTGCTGGGCCTTCCGTGCGCGGAGAAATGCGAGGTGTAACGGAATGCTTGTGAGCACAGGCTGCCCGCCACTGAACGCGAAGAGATAGCCGCGGTCATCCGGGTCACCCTTGTACTGCACCGGCACTACGTCGACGCTCAGGCCGCTTACCGCGTACTTGATGCACACCGAGTGGCGATTCACCGTGATTTGATCCGGCTTCATCTGCGGATACGCTTCCCGCAACCTCGCAGCAAGCCAAACGAGCAGATCCCGCTCCGAGCTCGGCGTAGCGTCGGCCTTTACATAAAAGGCGACATCCACGTCGTTGAGAATCTTCAGCGCCGTACCTTTTGCGAGGCTTCCCGAAAGGAGCGTCTTAATGAGGCCGTGGTCGGGATGATCGGCCGCGTATCTATCGAGCTTCTCGCGAAGCCTGCGAACCTGTTCCCGGTAGTCCTCAGCATCCTCGCGACTCAGGTTGACGTTATCCGCCGAGAAATCCGCGATGTCGGCATGGCCAATCTGAGCAGCTGCGAAAGGGCCCTCTATTGCTTGTGCTCCGAGTGGGTTCATCGTTCCTCACCTCTCATCATTTAGGATTTTCGTGAGCGACTCGCCGCCCGCACGCTTGCGCAGCGTGTCTAGGCGCGTGTCCGCTCGCACTCCCGACGCAAAGTCCGGCCCGTACGTTTTTCTCAGGGTACGCACCAGCGTGTCCCCGCGTTTTTGGCGAATCTCGCCGTCGTTGTCACCACACCGCTGATCGAGGCCGACACTGCATTGATTCTTCTTGGCCATGTTTGCTTCTCCAGAACCCTCGTAACGGGGCTTCGCGACCTTATCGAGTGTTTCTCATATACGAGAAATTTACTCTATAATAGCACGTGGGGATCAGCCTCAAGAATTTTCTTGTTTACAAGAATTCGGGAGTTTATTCTCCTGTTTAGGAGCAAAATGGCTGACACTCTTGATTTGGTGGCCTTTGGCGAGCGGCTAAGAAAGACGCGACTCAAAAGGCAGCTCACTCTGCAACAAGTCTTTGATCAAACGGCGGTTAGCGTTCCAACCCTCTCTAGGATAGAGCGTGGCGACGCTACGGAGATTGAAAGTAACACTCTTATTGTCTTGGCACGATGGATGCGAGTTAGTCTCGAGCTCTTTAGTGGAGGAGCGAAGTCACTCTCAAGAACACAGTCCACTCCTGATGCTGTCGAATTACACCTCAGAGCGGACAAGAATCTAAATCCCCAGACCGCAGTCGCGCTTGCAAAGATGTTTCGCGCCGCATATGACGAATTGGCGGGGAAAATGTCGAAAGGATGATGCTTGTTCCTGCCATTCAGCAAGCGCGCCAAGGATTGGGAGCCTCATGCTCTTAGGCTGCGTGGAATGGTTTGCGCCAACCCCCGGCAATCAAGGTTCGATCCTGGCGAGTTGGCGCCGAAACTTGGCTTGACCATTATGCCGGTCAGCTTTCGGGGCCTCACCGCAGACGAACTAAGGCATTTGCGCACTCAGGGGCGGTCCCATTGGTCGGGCGGAGTCTACCCTCAGCCGTTGCCAGACGGCTCTTTCCTTTGCATGCTGAATCCTGATGATCCGCCGAGGCGCAATCGGATCACCTTAATGGAAGAGATCTGCCACCGTTATTTCAACCACGAACCAACCAAACTTGTTGTTCGAGAGGACGGCCTCCTGATTCGGGATTTTAATGATGCCCAAGAGAAGCAGGCGTTTGGTGTTGGTGCTGCAGTACTTATGCCTTGGTCCTTATTCTTTCCACGCCTGAATAATGGGATGTCCTCGGTGGAGCTTTCGGAAGAGTTTGATGTGACCACACAACTCGTGGAATATCGAATCAAGATTGCAGGTGCAAGAAAGCTGTACGATGCGCGGCAACGAAGCCACCTGCTCTCCCGCCGAGCCGCTGGTCTTTAGCTCGACTGGCAGGTGGCTCTTCCCTCCGTTCTACAGAGAAGAGCTTGGTCAAGCAACTTCGAGTGCTGGGCGAAAGCGCATAGTCGCCGACTTGATCGCTGGAATGACGGAGCCACAGGTCTACAAGTTATCGCCGCTTGGTCCGCACAGCCTTTTGAAGATCTTGTTCGCTAATAAAAACGGCACACAGCTTGCACACTACCCGTATTGTCGCCATGACGTTCTTGAATAGAGGAGAGTCTACACAGCTGATGGAATGTCAGTCCGGCACTCCCGAGAGTTTTCGAGCGAGTGCATTTCATGGCGAGCGGCATCATCCCAACTTCCGAATTGCCTGTCGTTCGGGAGGAATCTCACTGATTGTCAGCGGCAGACTTCCCAGATGCCGACTTCTGGACAACCTTCCGGGGAGCCGGACTCGCCGATCGGCTGTTGGTCAGGATTACTTACGGCATGGCGATCTATCAACACCTCTCTGCGCCAACCTCGCTTGCGCGACAACTTCCGAGTAGCCGACAACTCAGCCGCTATAGTTCTTCTGAGCGTGGAGATTTGGTGACTCACGGTATAATCCTGCCTGCTTCCCATGCCCCTGATTCCCGGAACGATCCTCGGGCAGTATGAAATTCGCTCACCGCTTGGCGCCGGCGGCATGGGCGAGGTGTATCGCGCGCACGACTCCCGGCTCGACCGCGAAGTCGCGGTCAAGGTGCTGCCGGAGTCTCTGACTGCCGATCCCGATCGCTTGCGCCGTTTCGAGCAGGAAGCACGTGCCGCGGCGGCGCTGAATCATCCCAACATTCTTGCGGTTTACCAGATGGCGACGCACGATGGCGTGTCGTACATGGTGTCGGAGTTGCTGGACGGCGAGACGCTGCGCGAGCGACTGAGGCGCGGGCCGATACCGTTACGCAAAGCGATTGATTATGCCGTGCAGATCGCGCACGGCCTGGCGGCAGCACACGACAAGGGAATCACGCATCGCGATCTGAAGCCGGACAACCTGTTCGTCACCAAAGATGGACGGGTCAAGATTCTGGACTTCGGCCTGGCCAAGCTGGCCCAACCAAGGGACGCCTCCGGAGCGGCAGCGACAATCGCCGGAGTGGAAGCGACAATCGCCGAGGGAACTGAGCCCGGCATGGTGATGGGAACCGTGGGCTACATGTCTCCCGAGCAGGTTCGCGGAAAGATGGCAGACCACCGCTCCGACATCTTCGCCTTCGGCACGATTCTTTACGAGATGGTGACGGGGAAGCAGACGTTCCGCAAGCCCACCTCGGCGGAGACCATGACGGCAATTCTGAATGAGGATCCGCCGTCCATTTCGCAAGTCACGGCAGCTACGCCCCCAGGTTTGCAGCGGGTGGTGCACCGCTGCCTGGAGAAGAACCCGGAGCAACGCTTTCAATCGGCCTCCGATATGGCGTTTGCGCTGCAGGCGCTGTCGGATACGGGTATGACGCCTTCCACCGGCAGTCATGCACACCTAGGTGAGCCCGCGAGTCGTGGGGGAATTGCGATCGCTGGAGCGATTCTGGCCGTGCTGCTTGGCGTCGGAGCGCTGGCATATTTCTGGATCAGACCCGCAGCAGTGCCCAAGGTTTCCAATTACGTTCAACTTACGCACGACGGCCAACCGAAGTTCTTGGTGGGAACGGAAGGTTCGAGGCTCTTCCTGTACGTGGTATCCGGTGATTACGAAGGTATGGCGGAGATGTCCACCTCAGGCGGGGAGCCCAGAAAAATGCAACTTCCTCCGTTGAGTTTCAACTCGCCGAAGGCCTTGTCCCTGTCGCAGGACGGATCCGAACTTCTCGTGATGGACGGGCATGGTGTGCCACCTTCGGGACCACTATGGAGTGTGCCCATGCTCGGCGGTTCGCCACGCAAGTTGGAAGACATAGTCGGGCAGGACGGCGCCTGGTCGGCTGACGGTAAATTCATCGCCTACAGTAACGATAACAACTTGTTCACGGCCAAGGCTGATGGGACTGATACAAGAAAGGTAATCGCGGTTGGGGACTCAGGTTTTATCTTTAACCCAGTCTGGTCGCCCGATGGGAACCATTTGCGATTCATGTATGGTGCGACGTTTGACGCCCCACCTTATTTCATGGAGGTTTCGCTGGACGGCACGGGTTTGCATCTCCTGTTGCCTGGTTGGACGCCCGACTCCGAGTGCTGCGGGGTGTGGACTGCCGACGGGAGGTACTTCCTCTTCCTGTCGCGTGGCCAAATTTGGGCGTTGCCGCGAAAGGCAGGATTTCTTCACTCGGAACCAAAACCTATTCAGTTGACTTCCAGCCCGATGCCATTGTCCGGCCCGGTTCCCAGCACAGACGGTAAGAAGTTGTTCGTCATAGGACGTACTGTCCGCGGCGAATTGACGCGCTATGTCTTGAAGTCTGGCCGCTTCGAGCCCTACCTCGGAGGTATCTCCGCTGAATACGTCTCCTTCTCGAAGGATGGCCAGTGGGTGGCCTACGTCTCTTTTCCGGAAGGCACTCTATGGCGAAGCAAAATGGACGGCAGTGAGCGTTTGCAACTGACGTACCCGCCCTCGCAAGCCCTGATGCCTCGCTGGTCCCCTGACGGCAAGACCATCGTGTTCTTTGGGGTGGATGCCAATAAGCCTCCCAGAATCTATGAAGTTTCACTGGAGGGGGGAAACCCGCGGCCACTGATGCCCGACAACCCTGACCCTCAAACAGACCCGAACTGGTCGCCGAATGGAAGCAAGATCGTCTTCGCTGGCCGTCCCGCGGACGCTGCATCCTCGATCCGTGTTTTTGATTTGGCAACCCATCAAATCTCCACGCTGCCCGGCTCGCAAGGGATGTACTCGCCCCGTTGGTCTCCGGACGGTCGATATATTCCCGCACTCTCGGTTGACTCAAAGAGACTTCTCCTATTTGATTTCCAGACCCAGCAGTGGACGGAACTTGCCCAGGGCAGCATGGGCTGGCTGGAATGGTCAAAGGATGGGCAGTACCTTCAGGCAGGCGATGCCAGTGGAACGGGTGCCATCATCAGGATTCGGCTCAGTGACCATAAGACGGAACGGGTTGTGGACCTCAAGAATTTTGTCACCGTGGGCTATTACGGAGCTTGGTTTGCGGTCGCCCCCGACGATTCGCCTATTATGCTTCGCAACGCCGGGACTCAGGATGTTTACGCCCTCGACTGGGAAGAGCCGTAATCGGTTCACTAAGGTGCGGCACAGGTACGGGGGAAAGACTGGCCAAAGTTCGCAACCCGAATTACGGGCACACCGTAAGTCGGCTGTCCATGGATAGCTGGCGAGAACAGCCCATCTCACACCCTATCCGTCTCGGACAAATTGATCACCGAATCTCCGATGTCTCATTGTCCAGAAACGGGCTTGGAGGAGATCAATGGCGATCTCCTCGAAGCCGACTTCTGGCCGAAACCGATCTCCGGTTTGCTTGGCATTCAATTCTCAACGAGTGTAATCGCCTGATTTCGCCATTTGGGAAGAGCGGCGATAAGAACTTGATAGGCACATTGCAGATGAGTATTCGCTGGTGTCCTTTGACAAAAGCGACACTGGGTATCCCCCGGCCAGCCGTGCGTCACGATTTCAGCTTCAAACTGTTGATTTTAGAAAACTGAGCCTCTTTTGACAACGGAGGCGGAATCTCTGAGAGCAACTGAGCCGACAACTCGAAGGTGAATTCTGTGAATGACTTCGTCCAGCTTGTGGTCGCCAAAGAAATCGTCAGAGTTATTCTCAGGTTCAACGACACCGATGACGCGGTGGTCTCGTTCGGCAAGTGGTTTGGGTTGAGACTTATTGCGGGATTCCGACGCGGCGGATCAAATCCTGGAATCGTGGGTCGGAGCGCAAGCCATCAAATACTGGTTCAACTTTGAGGTCAATCATCAGATCATCGCGTTCCTCGAAACCCCGCTCTAACCATTCGAACGCACTGTCCTTATCACCAACACGCACACACGCCTCTGCCACCAGCACGGACGGCACGTACCTCGATTTTGCAGTTTCTCTGTAATTCTCAAGTGTGCGCCTCCAATACCCCTGCGCTCCAGATCTGGCCATCGCTTCCTTGAGTTGCGCTATCTTTTTGGGGTCCGTCCCAAATAAATCGTCGGCTTTCAAGGATTCTTGAGCAGCCTCCTCCAATTTCCCCTGTTGCTCATACACCCGCGCTAGCTCGAAGTGCCCCCAGGCGTAGTTCGGCGCTATTTCCAGTAACTCTTGGGTACGTTCACTGGCCAGGTCATACCGACGCGCGAGAAGAAAAACCCAGATGGGGTAATCCCACTCAGACGGTGAGGGAGAGAGGGCAAGCGAGAGTTTTGCCTCGGCGATCGCTTCTTCTGTCCGGCCCCGATTGACGAGTCCACGGGAATGCCAATGGTGGGCCCGGACCAGATTGGGGTTAAACTTCATCGTCTGCTTGAATTCTTCTTCGGCAGCAGACCAGTCCCAGTCATAATAGAGCTCGATCTGCCCCAGCACAGAGTGGGCATCCGCAAGCGTGTCGTCGAGTTGTAGAGCCTTTAGAGCGAGTTCCTTGGCCTTCGGCAATCGGTCGCGCGGACGATTCATCCCAGGGACCCAGTTTGCATAAACTTCGGCCAAACCGGCATAAGCTGTCGCATAGTCAGGGTCCTTCTGGATGGCCTGTTGAAAATAATTGATGGCTTTCTCCGACGACTCCACCGTGCCAAACTCAAACTCAACATAGAGTCCCCTGAAATAGAGATCCTGGGCTTCTGGATTTACCGGCCGGGAAGCAGCAAGGAGGTGTTGCTCCTTTTGCGTCAATGTGACCTGAATCTCACGAGCGACTGCCTGCGCTAGTTGCCCTTGCACCCTAAGCGCGTCGCCAACTTCGCTCTCGTAGCTCTCGGCCCACAGATGCTTTTCGGGAGACGCCTGAAGAAGATTCGCGGTGATCCGTACATGGCTGCCCGACCTCGCCACGGTTCCCTCGAGGATCGCGTCCACATTCAACTCCCGCGCGACCTCCGGCAATGACTTCTTGGTGCCTTTGTACTGCATAGCAGAAGTCCTGGAAATTACTCGCAGAGCGCTGATCTTTCCCAGATCGGTTGTCAACTCTTCCGTTATTCCGTCGGTAAAGTAGTCCTGGCCCACATCGCTCGAAAGATTCACCAGTGGCAGAACCGCAAGGGATTGGATACGGGGCGGGCTGCGGTGGCCGAGCCATGGTTCCCGCACCCTAGTCATACTGATAATGACAAGCAACGTGATAGCGGCAACCACGGCGGAAGCCAGGACCTTTGCCCGTATCCCATAACCGCGCGGGGCTCCCTTTGCGAGGACGGTGAAGAGCCGCCACCGATATCGGGGCGGTGGAACCGGCGCAGGCGATGGGACGTCGAGTTTGCCATCGATGCTCCCAATGAAGCGATAACCCAGCCGGGGCAGTGTTTCGATGTAACGCGGGCTCTCGGCGGAATCGCCAAGTGCATCGCGGATGCGTTTGATGGAATTGTTCACGCCGTGGTCGAAATCCACGAAGGTGTCGCCCGGCCAAAGCGCCTGGCGCAACTGGTCGCGGGTCACCAACTCTCCGGGTTGCTCCAGCAGCATTTGCAGGATCTGAAACGACTGCTGGGGTAGCTTCACTCGTACCCCTTGTTTGCGCAGTTCCTGAGTGCGAAAGTCGGCGTCAAAGACCCCGAATCGCACTGTCGAGCCGAGCTTCTCCATCACATCTACGTCCTTAAGGCGCTTTGAGCCGCGAGTTTATCACGCTTTTCCGGCGGCAAGGCCGACTGTTACCTGCCCTGTATTCACTCATTTACACGTGTGAGCCACAAGTGCCCGTGATGTGAGAGGCCTGGGATTGAAGGGAGTCTGCCTTTCGGCGAAAACAGGGTCAGCCCGGCGAAGTCTAGCCCCCAAACTTCTCGATGGAGAAATAACATGACCAAGAAAATCCTTAACACCCTAGCTGGATTGATCCTGCTCTTTGCAGTGGCAGCACCCCTCCAGGCCGGTTCGATCCTCAACCCCGAAATGACGGTTACCGTACCTTTTGAGTTCGCCGCCGGCGACAAGGTTCTGCCCGCCGGCGACTATACCGTGCAAGTGAACCCGGAACGCGGAAGCGTCGTCCTGCGGGGAGAAGGACACAGATCGCAGATACTCCTCACCATCAGGAAGAAATCACGCACCGTCCCAGTACTCGGCAAGCTTGTCTTCCAACGGTACGGCACTAGATTTTTTCTAGCTGAGGTGTGGAGCCAGAACAACGCCACCGGTGAAACGCTTGCCCCGAGTGCGCGGGAGAAGGAACTGGCCCGCAAAAAGCAACCCGAGCAGATTCTGGTGGTCCAAGCCCGCTAAGTCTCAAAAATTCTGGAGGTACTATGAAATCCCGCATTTCGCTCTTTCTACTGACCCTTGCCCTGGCTGCATCGTCAACCTTAACGGCCCATGCCGCGTGCAACAACTTGACCATCAAAGGCACGTACGCCTTTACAATTCACGGAACAGTTTTCCTTCCGGGCGGGTTTACCCTACTCATTGATGGCATCGACAAGGTTACGTTCGATGGCGATGGGAATCTAACCCAAGTTGACGCAGTTGCCACAAACGGCAACCTCCCGCCGGGTTGGCGTCCTGGCACGGGCACGTACTCCGTGAACCCGGACTGCACCGGAACCCAGACCATTTCTGTTGCGGGCGCGCCCGATCTGCACATCCAGTTTATCGTCGCCCAATCGGGGAACACGATCCACCAGGTAGTGACCGACCCGGGGGGCGCAGTCACGGCTGAAGGGGAGCGCGTCCGCACTCCCCAAGAGTAAGGATTACGGCTTCCAGAAAGAAGGGGCCGCTCTCGAACGGAGCGGGGGACATATTCCCCGCTCGTTCCTTCTCAGCCTTACCTGTGGAAACCCCAAGCAGACGATCGAGCACTGAAGTTACCTGAACTCTCGGACTCCAGACCTCCACCGACACCCAGAAGGAAATTGCGCCGATGGTTGCAAAATCCCCATATCACTTATTGACCGGGTTGTGAGCGCAATCACAGACAGCAGCGTTCCGGCAAGACTACTATCGGCTGGGAGGAATCAAAACTGAATACTACAGATTGGCAGCCCGGCCCCGTACAAGGATGAGAGCATCTCGTCCAGCCGCCGCTCGACGGTGAGGGGCCCGGGCTTTCTTCTAATCTGAATGTCCTTACTGGAGTGCGCTTAAGCCTCTTGAAGATCGAGCCGCACTTGTCGAAGTGTGGTGGCTTTCTCCGGGTCCATTCCGGGCCGCAGATCAGTCGCCTCCAGGAAATAACGCCAA
>Ga0185299_10002774_pt1 | contig 25687 bp, 21 predicted proteins | sample PaiPotPPA55metaG_FD_128002 | JGI IMG/M metagenome (GOLD analysis project Ga0185299, IMG submission 128002) | Iron sulfur acid spring bacterial and archeal communities from Banff, Canada, to study Microbial Dark Matter (Phase II) - Paint Pots PPA... ...
GCTGCCGGTCAACGCGGTGGTGTCGTACTTCCATAGATCATTTAGGAAGTTGTTGCCGTTGGAGCCGCCAAACATCCAAAAATTTCCCGAAGTGTCGGTCCAGGTGGCTGCACCCAACCGTCCTCCCGGGACCAGAGTGCCACCGCTGTATACCCCGGGCTGACCTTCATGCTGAGCGTTGGCGATGATGGCCGGGCCTTTGGTCAGATCATAGCCTCCCACCAATTGCCACTCGCAATAATCCCCGCCGATCATCACGCAGACCCACATGTCATTCATGGGAGCATGCAGCGTGTCGGGTGAGGGATTACCGGTCAATTCCCAGCCGTCGCCACCGAAGAGAAAGAGATTGCCGAACTTGTCTGTCCAACCGGCGGCACCGTATCGCGCGCCCGGCGTATTGGTCAGAGGGTTCGGCGTTGTCGGAGGCGCGGATTGGGGAAACGCACCATATTGAGGTGTTGGAGGTGATGCCACGCCAGCCGTTTTCGTGCCATCGATCCACGTCCAGTCGTTATGGGCGCAATCGACTATGATGCTCGTGATGTTCGCGGTCACCACACCTTTGTAATTCCATAATGTGCAGCCCTGAGACTGGCTGCTAGGCCCGTGAAAAACTGAGACTTGGAATTGGTCGTTCAGAGCTTCAGGAGTGGCGAAGCTAAACGGTCCGTTTTGCGGAACGATCAGGGTGTTGCCCAAGTTGTTTTGCAACTCGAAACTGTTGTCGTTCAGTGGGAGGTTGATGGAGTTCGGAGGCGTGGGGGTCCGGCCGGCAAGGCCGACGACCGTGCCGCCGACGCTGAAGGTAACCGCTTTGCAGTTGATCGCCACGCTGGTGACATTGGCGGTTGCCGTCCCGGAGTCGGTACCTTGAACTGTAGCGCAGGTCTGGGCCGGCGATGTGGGTTGGGAGAAGACCGTCACGGCGTAGGCGGTGCCCTTGGGAAGTTGGGTTTTGAATGTGAAGGCGCCGTTTGCAGTGACGGTGTAGTTGTCGCCTTTGTTGTCCTGCAGAACGAGGCCGGTGCCGACGAGCCCGGTGACGTTGCCGCCGATCGTGAAGCTCAGCACGCAGCTTACCGCGATGCCCGTGACGTTGGCCGTGGCCGTGCCGGAGCCGCTGGCGACCGTGCAAATCTGTGTGGGGCTAATCGGTTGTGTAAGGACCGTGACACTATAGGCCCCGGTTACAGGCGTCTTGAAGGTGTAAGAGCCGTTGGAGGGAACGGTGAGGCTATCGCCGCCATTATCCTGGAGGACCAGCCCGGAGCCGGTGAGTCCGGAGACAGTGACGCCGATGGTTGCGTTGACGGCTGCATTGGTGCAGGCGATGCTGACAGTGGTGACGTTGGCGGTGGCCGTTCCGCTCCCGCCGGTGACGGCGCAGCTCTGCGCGGGATTTGTGGGTTGGGTGACGACGGTGACCAGGTAAGCGCCGTTGTTGGTGATAGCCTTCGCGAAAGTGAAGGTGCCGGACTTGGTGATGGTGAGATTATCGCCACCACTGTCCTGGAGCACGAGGCCTGTGCCGGTCAGGCCGGTCACGGTGCCACCGATTGTGTAGGGCCCGGTGCCTCCACCCGCCGGGCTGGCGGTTTTCGGCAGACCGCTGCAGGCGGTCAGCATAAGGGAAGCCAACAGCAGAGTCACAGCACACGGGAACTTGGAAGCGGCTTTCATAGAGATGATGGGCTCCTTGATGTCAGCAGCTTCATGGCTGCGACGGAAAACAAGACAATCCCTACAACCGATCGACCGAACACACGTCAAGCGTCGTGGGCCCGGAGGGAGTCAATCGGCGGGCGCGGTACGAACCGAGACGGGAACGTGCCGCAGAGTTTTAGTACTTTCCAGTGCTAACTTACTTTGGACTTGAAATTTCGGCAATCACTTATCGTTCGTCGCGTGCCCACATAATCAATATACGGTCAGATTAACGTCTGTTAACCATTGCAACCGACTGGGCACACGTCCAGCGCAGCGGGGCCCGGGGGGAGTCAATCGGCGGGCGCGGAACGAACCGAAACGGGAACGTGCCGCAGAGTCTTCTCGTACGTCCACTGCTAACTTACGTTGAATGTCAAATTCCAGCAATACGTTATCGTTCGCGGTGGTTCCACTTCAGCAATAAACCGGCCTGTTAATACTTGTGCAGGGTAGGCGCCGATTATCGGCGACGGTCGGAAGGTGCTACTCCGGGCGATTGGGGAGGGTTGGTGTAGTAGCCTTGGCGCGTTTTTACGGTGACGCCTGGGCGCGCGACGCGCACCTCCACTTTGTGATAGATGGGAGCGGGTCGAATACCTCGCGGAACGTAGGCCAAAGTGTATTCGTGGCGGGCTTCTTCGGTGATTTGCGAATAGAGTTTCTCGATGTTGGCGCTGGTGGAAGCGTAGTAGATGTCGCCGCCGGAATCGTTCGAATAATTGAGCAGGCGGGAGAATTTGTGTTTTGTGACGCTGTTGCCGACCGCGAGGCTGTAGACCGAAATGTTGTCGTGGAGAAGAGCCTCAAGGGAGTCCTGATACGTGGAGTGGTTGAACTGCGGGCCGTTCACGCCGTCGGATACGATGAGGATCATTTTGCGGCGGGCCAGGCCCCGGTCGTGAAGCAACGCGGCCGCGGAATGGATGGCGTCGTCGAGGGCTTTGGTGGGGCGGGAGCCGGATTTGACGGTAGCGGCTTGTCGAGGTTCGCCGACTCCCAGTGGGTGATCGGATGGCGAACCGACGAAGGGTGCGGGGGCTGATGTGGATGGGCCGCTATGGTCCTGGACATTTTTCAGATCGGCCCAGAGCTTATCGAGGTCGCTGCTGAAGGATTCGCCGGGATAAAAGTCGAGGTCGAAGCGGCAGACCAGGGCTTCGTCGTTGGCGCTGATTCCGGCGGTGATGGCGCGGAGTGTGGGGGCCATCTGCGCGGCGTCTTTGGATTTGAGATCGTCGTCGATGAGGATGACGAGGGAAAGAGGGAAGGCTTCGGCGGAAAAGACATCGACGGATTGTTCGACGTTTTCGTCGAAAATGCGGAAGTCGGACTGTTCGAGGTCGGGCACCAGCTCGCCGAATTGATTTTTCACGGTGACGGGGAGGATGACGAGGTCGGAATTGACGCTGATTTTGGTTTGAGCTTCGCTGGGATGGGGGACGAGTGGCGGGGATGGCTCCTGCGAAAGGGCGGGGGCGGGCACGCCGAGCGCGACAGGCAGCGAAGCAGCGGTCAGCAGAAGCAGGATGAGCCTGCGCGGCATGGAATGGAGTCCCCGATCAGAGTTTACTGGAAACTTTGACGCGGCACGAACGGTAAAAGTGGCCTCGCGTGGTTTAGGCGGGCCGCTTTTTGACGCAGGAGGCAATGTTGCGGGCGCATTGGTCGATGGTAACGCAGCGGCATTTCATGATGGAGCGCAGCATGCGCTCCATGGCGCGAGCCTTGGCGATGTTGACCTCAAGTTGCTGAATTTTGCGGGTGGCGAGCTTTCGCCAGCGGTCTCCGGCGGGAGTGGTGGCGGAGAATCCGTGAAGCAACAGCTTGATCTCGGGAAGCGAGAAACCGGTTTCTTTGGCGAAATTGATGAGGGCGAGCCGCTGAGCGGCCTCGGCGGGGTAGACGCGGCGGCCGTTTCTGCGCGAGGGATCCGGGAGCAAGCCGGTCTTTTCGTAGAAGCGGATCGCGGAAGGTTTCAGGCTTGCGAGGGAAGCGAGTTCGCCGATGGTCATCCGTTTTCCTCGGGTACGGAACTGCCGTTACAAAGAAAAGACAATTGCACACCTTGACTTAAAGTCAACTTCAACTTTTAGCATTTAATTCGTGGCTGCACAAGCGGCCGCCAGGAGATGAAGATGAACATTCAAGGTAAGGCGAGTTTCCGGCGAGCGGTCAGTGGCATCTTGTGTTGTGCGGGAGCGGGCATGGGATTGTGGCTTTATATGTCGGGAGCATTCGTGCGGGCGGGCCAGGGCGGCGGAGTGGTCACCGTGACCGGGCACGAGTCACCGTTTGCGTGCAGTCTGGAGAAGACGCTGACCAAGGAACAACGGGAACGCAAGAAGCAGATCGCGCAGAAGATGGAGAGCGCGAGGATCGAGACCCGGGAATTGGCGAACGGGTATGTGTTCAGGTTCCGGTCCGAGGGTGTGTCGTTTGCGGAGATTGCGGAGTGGGTGGCCACGGAACGGGTGTGCTGTCCATTTTTCGATTTGGCGATTGAGGCGGAAAGAGAGAATGGGCCGGTGTCGCTGAGGATTACCGGATGGGAGGGAGTTAAACAATTTATTCGCGGGGAGTTTGACGTTTTGAAAGTGGGGTGAAGGGAGCGATGATTTTCTTTCTGGCATTCCGGAAAAAATTGCGCTGACAGTCGGCTTGATGGATGATGTTGCGGGCCGAGGGGCGCAAATGTCGATACATCGAAAAGTAAAATGGGGCGTGATGGGGGTGGCCTCGATTGCGCTGCGTAAGGTGATCCCCGGAATGCGCGGAGGGGAATTGACCGAGATTGTGGCGCTGGCGTCGCGAGACTTGAAGAGAGCGCAGCAAGCGGCCGACGCGCTGGAAATTCCCAAGGCGTACGGTTCATATGAGGACCTTTTAGCCGATTCGCAGATTGAGGCGGTGTACATCCCGCTGCCGAATCATTTGCATGTGCCGTGGTCGATGAAGGCCGCGGAGGCCAAGAAGCACGTGCTGTGCGAGAAGCCGATCAGTCTAACGGTGGCGGAAGCCAAAACGCTGCTGGCAGTTCGCGATCGCATGGAGGTGAAGATCGGCGAGGCGTTCATGGTGCGGACGCATCCGCAGTGGTTACGTACGCGCGGGCTGGTGCAGTCCGGGCGCATTGGCCAGTTGCGAGCAATTATGGGGATATTCAGCTATCTAAACCGCGATCCTTCGAACGTGCGAAATGTGCCGGAATTTGGCGGCGGCGGCCTTATGGATATCGGCTGCTATCCCATTACCATGTCGCGTTTTATTTTTGCGGAGGAACCCACACGAGTGGCGGGGGTGATCGAGCGGGACCCGGATTTCGGAACCGACCGGCTGACCTCAGCGGTCCTGGAATTTCCCTCCGGGCAGGCGACCTTTACTTGCAGCACGCAGACGGTGCCCTATCAGCGCATGCAATTCTTCGGGACCAAGGGGACAATTCAGATCGAAATCCCATTCAACTCGCCTACGGACCAGGAGACGCGGATTTTTATCGATGATGGGCGGGACCTGTTTGGGGGTGGCATGGTGGAGGAGAGGTTTGTGCCTTGTGATCAGTACACCATTCAAGGCGATGCCTTTTCGCAGGCCGTGCGTATGAATGGGGAGGTGCCGGTGCCGCTGGAAGATGCCATCAAGAATATGGCGGTGATTGAGGCGGTGTTTCGGTCGGCGGAGTCGGGGAAGTGGGAGCGGCCGCAGGCTTAGACTTTTTTTACCCGCTTAGGAATCCAAGTAGTAGCTGATTTGGCGGCGCTCAATGTTGCTGCGTTGCAACGCGGAAGAGTTTTGAGCAGCGGACGAGGTGATGCGTTCGATCCAGTTGCCGTGCGCATCGTATTGGTAGTCGTAGTGCGCGCTGCTCGTCTCCGAAGTTTCGTTCGCAAAGTGTTCGTTTCCTGTTTCGTCTACCTGCATCTCTCGATGGCGTGAAACGGTGACTTCATCGACGGCATTGCCGCGATCATCGTACGTGTAGGCCGTGCGAGTGTCGCCCAAATTGGCCATTTGAATGCGCCGCTCGATCTGTCGCCCGCCTTCGTCATATCGATAGGAAGTATTCGCCATCACTCGGTCAGCACCGAGAAGCTTGGTCAGCTGGGCCATCACTTGCGCGCGTTCCTCGGTTGAAGCACTCGCGATTTCGCCGAAGGCGAAGGCGTCGTCGTCCAGGTGCATTTCTTCTTTCAGCAATTTTCCATTCGCGTCGCGAGTGTAAGTGACCCGTTGCAGGAAACGGTGGTTGCGGTCGTACCACACGGATTCCGTGGTCTGATCGGAGTCTCCCAGTCCAGGGGAAAACGACATGGCGCCGGCACCCGCTTCAATGGAGAGAAAATATTGTGCGGTTTTGCGTCCGGCATCGTCATAACGGAAAATCTGGGAGTCTTTTTGCAGCCCGCTTTCATCGATGCTCACGACGCGAATCAGACGCCCGGAGTCGTCGTAATAGTACAAGCTGCTGGTTTCCTCATCGTTATTGCTGCGGCTGCGTGATTCTTTGAGTTTACCCGCGTCGTCATAGTAGTTGCCGACGCGAGACACCGACCCATCTGGATTGTGATATTCGACTTCGCTGATTTGCCCGTCGGGAAGGAAGTGAGTCATCGTAGAGAAGCGCGGCGGCCTCCAAGATTTCGCCTCGGCATCCCAGTCCGCAATCTCGGAGTGGAGCGTGCTGACCAACCCTTTCAGATTCTGGCGGCTACGATCGTCCATGGGTCACTCTAATTAGTCAGGCGATCATAACTGAAAATGTTCCAAGTTATCGAAATGTCTAAGTATCAAGTAGCGAAAGCGCTTTAGCGAGATCATTTTGCTAACGAGCCACGATGAGCGCTATGAGTTGCCGACATGCCTCGACCATTTAACCGGTTCGACCTCGCCAACTAGGAAGATGTAAGACGCAGCGCCCAGCAGGGTGACTGCGCCGGTTATGGCGAAGGCCCAGAAGAATTCGCCGGTGCGTTGGAGGATGACGCCTACGGCGATGGGGGCGATGATGCCTGCGAGATTGCCGCAAAAATTTTCCAGGCCGGCCCATTTGCCGGCGGTTTGTGGGCCGGCGAGGATTTGCGTCATGGTCCAGAGGTTGGGCGAGCACATGCCCAACGAAATGCACGAGAAAATCAAGATGGCCATGGCGACGGTGTGATTGGCGATGAGAAATACGATTACGAAGCTGATGGATGCTAGCGCCAAGCCGCCTCCGCAGAGCATTTTGAGTATACGCGTGGGATTGTTGCTTGCGGTAATCCAGCGATCGGCCAGCCACCCGAACGTCAGCACCGAGATCGCTAGCGCCAGGAAGGCGGCGCCGCCTACCAGGGACATCGTTTGGAGCGAAAAACCGCGCTGGCGGACCAGATAGAACGGCAACCAGGTGATCAGAAAATACCAGAGGTAGTTGAAACAAAACAGGCCAGCGAATGTGCCCCACGCCGAGCGTTGCAGCAGGATTTCGAGAATGCCGGCGGGTTTGGCGGAAGTCGAGGTGACCAGGCCTACGCCCCGCGGCATCCACTTTATCCATGGAAAGAGCCATAGCAAGCTGGCTGCACCCAGGACGACGAAGAACAGTCGCCAACCTACGCGAGCCATCAGCAGGCCGCCGACCAGCGTGCCTAACGCTGGGCCTCCGGCCCATCCGGCGGAGATAAGGCCATTGGCGCGGCCGCGGTGCAATGCTTGAAAATGCTTAGCGATGATTTTGTTATAGGAAGGATAGGCCACCGACTCGCCGATGCCGAGAAGCAGGCGCGCGGTGAGGAGCAGAGCAAAACCGTGGACGAGGCCAGTGGTTAGCGTGGCGCAGGACCACGCCAGGACGCCTAGCGCCAATATCCAATTTACCTCGAAGCGATCCACCAGCCAGCCCGACACGATTTGAAACAGCGAGTACGTCCAGAAGAAGGAGGAGAGCAGCACCCCGAGTTGTGAAGCCGACAGATGCAGATCTTCTTTCAAAACGGGCGCGGCGACCGAAAGAGTGCCACGGTCGATGTAGTTGATCAGGACGGAGACCGAGAGAAGTACGGCGACGCGGGCGAGATCAAAGGGAAGTCTGGGGCTTTGCGCTTGTGATTGCGGCCCGGTCATACGGCAGTCTGCACGTTGGTCTGGAGATCAACAGTCTGGAAATCAAGGACGACGAGGGTGATGTCGTCTTCCTGCGCGCCGCCGCTCGGCTGCCCGGACCAGCGGGAAAGTTCGTCGATCAATTTGTCGGAGAATGGCTTGGCGCGCAGGGCGGAATTGGATTCGAGGAATCGCATGCTCCCGGAGCGGCCGAATTCCTGTTCGTAGGCGTTCTTGGCTTCCAGCACGCCATCCGTGCAGAGCAGGTAGCGGTCGCCGTCACTGAGCGGGATCTCGATGGCGGTGTACGCGGCATCGGGAAAGAGGCCGAGCATGAGGCCGTTTTCCTCGATGTGCCGGGCCTTCCCGGCCGCGCGCGAAACCAGCAGGAGCGGCGGATGACCCGCGCCGGCGTAGCGCAGCACTCCAGCTTGCATGTCGATGAAAACGTAGGCCGCGGTGACGAAGTGGTCTTCGAATTTTCCGCAGAGAGCGCGATTGAGGCCGGTGAGGACGCGGGCTGGCGCGTCGGCGTGGGCGGACTGCGCGGCGAAGGCGACCTTGAGCATGGAGGCTATGAGCGCGGCCGGGACGCCATGGCCGGTGACATCGGCAATCAGGACCCCGATGCGTTTGTCGTCGATCACGAGGAAATCGTAGAAATCGCCGGCCACCGCGCTCATGGGAAGGTGGCGGGCGGCGATGTCGAGTCCTTCGAGGCGCGGAACTTCGCGGGGGAGAATCGAGGATTGAATCTGGCGTGCGATTTCGAGTTCCTTGTTGATGGCGAGGAGGCGCTCTTCGTTGACGAAGGTGCGACGCGCAGCGACGTAGCCGAGGCATGCGACGCTAACGAGGAAGCCGAGGAACTCGACGTCCTGGCCTGGCAGGATGTGCAGCGACTTCAGGTTGGTGTGAAGGACGAAGAGCAGCCAGATGAAAAAACCGGCGACCATAACCCGAATCTCGATAGAAACCGACCTGTCTGGAACTGTACCTCGGCGAGCGAAAAGTACGATGAGGCCCGCGCCCACAATAGTTCCCAGAACGAGAACGTTATTTGCCCCGTCCAGCTTGGAAATCCGCACCCCAGCGAACGGCGCGAAAATTCCGAATACAGCGAAGATGATCTGGATGGCGATCAACCAGCGAAAGAGGCGGCGAAACGCATCGCTTGCAAATTGGTAAATAAAGAGGCCAACCGGGACATTGATCGTACAGGTGATGAACCAAATGAGGACCGCCCACGTGCTCGGTGTAGTCGCGAAAAGGGTCTGAATTACACCTTGCTTAGCGAGCAGACGGATGCCGTAAAGGATGGAGATCAGTCCAAAGTAGACGAGGGTGAGGTCACGCGTCTTGCGGCGCAACGAAAACAAGGCGATGGCCGACGCGCCCGCGACGAGCAGTACGATGGCAACGGCAACCTGGAGCAATTCCCAGCGCAATTGAGATCGCACCACCTGCACGGTGAAAGTCTGAGCGAGAAGCGCGGCGCGGAACATCGCAAGGTTTATACGCGGTCAGCGACGCCAAGGCAAACGGGCGCGCGGTGAAGCTGCCTACTGACCTACGTTGATGGAGCCGATTGGCGCACACATCACGCACTGAGACGGTCTAGCGGAGGTTGAGATTGCCGGCGCCGAGATGGGCGTGGAGTTTGTAGCGGCCGGAGCCGGTTTTCTGGAAGGAGCGGAACAAGCCGTCTTTCGATTCGCCAAATGGTCCAGCCAAGAGGTCGCCAGCGTTGACCGACGCGTCGACGTGGCCGTAATCCGCGGCGTCGCAGACCGCGATCTTGAGATCCCCGGCGTGCAGTTCGACGTCTTTGTCTCCGGAGACGCCTTCCACGGTTAGGTCGCCGAACGGCATGCGTACAAACAGGCCCGAGACTTTCGGAACTTCGACGGTGATCGAAGGGCCGTCCTTGAGGGCGCCTCTGGAAATTTGCAGGTCGGCGCGGTACCCGAAGTGCTTAAAGGTGACAGTCATGTCGCGCGCTTTTTCGGCGTTTTGGCCAGTGGCGCGGACGGAGATTTTGTTGGCGTCGCTGCCCACGATTCGGAACTCGCCGGAACTGAAATCGAGGCGAATCTGCTGGCCGGAAGAGAAGTCGACGTCGAAGGGATGATCGTAGAGGTTGGTGACGGAAAGCTTCGTCTGCGGAGTGTCTGCCGACACGAGCAAAGCGGCCGCCACGGTAGTCAACGACGCTAGAAGGATCGTTCTGAGTCGCATAGGCACACCTCTTTCTTGAGTGAAGGAACGTAAATGCCAGGGGAAATGTTTCAAATTGTTAGGTAGGCAGGCCCGTTTCTGAAAGCTGGATGGATAACCTTCCTCAGGCGTAGCGCAGATCGAAAGGGGTGTCCGCGAATGCCAGGTCGAAGTGGCGGACACGCTGGTCGAAACTGGTAAGAAAGGCGGTGATCTTGGGCGCGGCGACGGCGGCTTCGCGGTCGGCCCCGGCGAAGGCATCGATGGCCTCCAAGGAATGCCAGAAGCTGATGACCGTAATTTCGACCTCTGCTCCCGCGACGCGCTTTAGGAGATTCGACGCCACATAGCCCTTTTGCTCGCGAAGCTCGGGGATGACGTTCTCGGTGAAGTGGCGCTCGTAAGCGGGCCAATTCTCGGGCGTGGTACGCGCGGACCAAAGGCGAGCGATCATGTGGCCCTCCTTGTCCTCGCGAGTTATAGCACAGTGCGCGATGTGGTGTTGCAGGACTCGTGTTGTTGGTCGGGATTCAGTCCTGGCGCAGGGCGGCCATGGGATCGACTTGGGTGGCTCGGCGTGCGGGGACGTAGCAGGCGAGCAGGGCGGCTAGCATCAGGACGATCGCTACCACGCTGAAGGCGACTGGGTCCATCGAGCCGATGCCGTACCACATGCCGCGCATCAAGCGTCCGATGCCATAGGAACCTGCGAGTCCAATGAGCAGGCCAATCAGGCCCAAAGTCATTCCTTCTCTCAAAATCAGGCCCAGAACTTGGCCTTCACCGGCGCCCAGCGCCATGCGCAAGCCGATTTCGTGCGTACGCTGTGCAACGGCGAAGGACATTACGCCGTAAATTCCAAAGGCCGCCAGGCAGAGGGCGATGAACGCAAATCCGCCGAACAGTGTGGCGCCGAATCGTTCCCCGCCGAGCGATTCTTCAAGAAGGTGGTCCATAGTTTTTACGTCGGCCATCGGCAAATCCGGATCGACCGAGTGAATGACCGCGGCAAGGCTCTTGTTCATGCTCTCGGGGTTGCTGGCAGTGCGCACGGCCATGGACACGTTCGGCCACGGACTCTGCGCGAAGGGCACGTCGATCTCGGGGAAGCCGCCGTCACGCGGGCCGCCATTGCGGACATTCTCGTAGACGCCGACGATTTGCCAGTCAATCGGCGGGCCGAGATTGGTGACGCCGGGGATGAGTTGTTCTACGGAGATGCGTTGCGTCAATGGGTCGACGCTGGGGAAATACTTCGTCACGAAGGCGGAGTTCACAATGGCGACGGGCATGCCGCCATTGGCGTCGGCTTCCGTGAAGGCGCGGCCGCGCGAAATACGGATGCCGAAAGTGGGGAAGTAGCCAGGCGTTACCATGTTGAACCCCGCGCCGGGACGCTGCGAGCGGTCCGCTACCGGTTTACCCACGATGTCGAAGGGCATGCCGAAACCTGTGCCGCGTACTGGATACCCTGTCGAGACCGAAGCCGCCGTGACCCCGGGAAGCGCCTGAACACGCTCAATCAATTGCCGATAGAAAGCACTGATTTGCTCGGGAGCCTTCAGGCGGTCGGTGGGCATGGGCAGTCCAAAGGTAAGGATGTGATCGGTCTTGAAGCCCATGTCGACGTGGGTGAGGTTCCAGAAACTGTGGATCGCCAGACCCGCGGCGGCCAGCAGCGTGAGCGCCAGGGAAAACTCCGCTAACACCAAGGCATGCCGGACGCGGTTTTTTCCGGCGCTGGTGCCGCCGCGGCCGCCTTCCTTCAACGTTTCATTCAGATTCAAGCGTGCAGCTTGCAGCGCGGGGGCGCAGCCGAACAGGACGCCGGCGAGCATTGTCGCGCCCAACGTGAACAGCAGGACGGAGATATTCAGACGCACGTCCGCTTCCGATGGCAGCGTAAATTGCGGGATCATGGCCATGATGACTTTCAGGAGGGCCCATGCCAGACCGATGCCGAGTGCTCCGCCAATAGCCGCAAGCGCCAGGCTTTCGGTGAGGAACTGGCTGAACAATTGGGCGCGGGTTGCGCCAAGGGAAGCGCGAACCGCGACTTCCTTCTGGCGTGCGGTGCCCCGGGCAAGTAGAAGATTGGCGACATTGGCGCAGGCGATCAGCAGAACGAAGCCGACCGCGCCGAGAAGCATCCACAGCGCCCGGCGTACGTCACGTTCGAGGAAATCATTTTGGAGGGGTTCGACCGTGGCGCTCCAGCCCTGGTTTGATTTCGGGTAGACCTCGGCGATGTGCTTGGCTACGGAGTCCATGTCCGCGTTGGCTTGCGCGATGGTCACGCCGGGCTTCAGGCGCGCCATCACCAGGAGCCAGTGGAATTCGTGATTGAGTTGCTCGGGCTTGAATGCCAGCGGGATGTAGAGTTCGCTCTGCACGCGGTCGGTGGCGCCGGGAGCGAGGACACCGACGACGGTGTATTGCTGGGCATCCAGCCGGATCTGCTGGCCGACGATGTTGCGGTCGCCGCCAAAGCGGTTCTGCCAGAGGCGGTAGGTGAGGATGACTTCGAGATCCTTGCCAATTTGACCCTCTTCGGGGAGGAAATCGCGGCCCAGGAGGATCGGCTGGCCGAGGACGTGGAGGAATCCGGGACTGCTGGGCTCGGCTTCCACTTGCTCCGGCTGAGTTGCGGTGGTCAGGCTCATTTGCCTGCCCGTGAAGGCGGCCATGGAATCGAAGGTGGTGTTCTGGCGCTGCCAATCGACAAAGACGCCTGCGGCGGTAACGTTGCGCTGGCCATTTATCTTGGACCAGACCATGACGATGCGGTCGGGCTGGTTGTAGGGAAGCGGTGCGAGCAGCGTGGCGTAAACGACGCTGAAGATGGCGGTGTTGGCGCCGATGCCTAACGCGAGGGCTAGTACGGCGACGGCGGTGAAGCCCGGGTTCTTCCACAGGAGCCGCAAGCCGAAGAGTAGGTCGCGCCAGCGATTTCTCATGGATGCTTCCTTGTGGCCCGGCGGGGCGGACCTGGTAGATGTGGCCTTAGACGAGAGGTGACGGTCTCTCGTCTTGTGTAGAGACGTATTACGTGCCGTGCAAGTTCATGCGAAAAGCGATGTGGTATGCGGACGGTGGGTTGCCAGGTTAACGGCGGAGGGCGGCCGAGGTGCCGGACCAAATGGCGATTCGAGCTCGGCGCATTTCGTCGGTGTAGGGGCGCGCTTCAGCGCGTCCGAGCGAGCGCCTCGCGAGCCGGTCCCAGTGTTTATAGGGTGTTACGGGCGCAGCCGCCGGCTATTGAGGGGACCAGGAGGACGCGGTCGCCTTCTTTTAGGGTGCAGGATTCGCCGCCCAGGAAGCGGATGTCTTCTTCGTTGAGGTAAACGTTTAGGAATTGGCGGATTTGGCCGGAGTCGTCGCGGACGTGGCGGCTTAGCTCGGGGAAGCGGGTGGTTAGGGTGTTTAGGGCTTCGGCTATGGTGGCGGCGGTGCAGTCGACTTTGGGCGCGCCTTCCGTGAAGCGGCGGAAGGCGGTGGGGATTTCGATGGTTACGGGCATTGTTTAGGCTCCTTGAATGGGCGTCGGCGGGACGCACTGTGGTTGAAGTTGACGCCGGGCGGAGCAAGCCCCGCCCCTACAAGGGTTGATTGGGTGGCAGTGGATGATTTGGCTGCTCATGATTTGCCTGCAACGCCTGCGGTTGCAAGCTGGGCGTCGAGGTAAGCCTCGAAGGCTTCCAGGCGGGGGGCTATGGCTTCGGTTGCGGGGAAATCGGCGGCTATGGCGTCGGTGGTCTTTAGGCCGTTGCCGGTGATGGAGACGACTGTTGTTTCGTCTGGATGGATGCGGCCTTCGCGGATCAGCTTTTGGGTTACGCCCGCGGTGACGCCGCCGGCGGTTTCGGTGAAGATGCCTTCGGTTTCGGCCAGGAGCTTGATGGCGGTCACGATTTCGGCGTCGGAGACGTCTTCGGCCCAGCCGCCGCTGGCCAGGATTTGTTTTGCGGCGTAGTTGCCGTCGGCGGGGTTGCCAATGGCCAGCGAGCGGGCGATGGTGTTGGGCTTTTGCGGTTCGAACAGGCTTAAGCCCTGCTTGACGGCGGTGGAGATCGGGGAGCAGCCGGTGGCTTGTGCGCCGAAAAATTTTACTGGTTTGTCTTCGACCCAGCCCAGCGTCACCAATTCGCGAAAGGCTTTGGCGATTTTGCCGATGAGCGAGCCGCCGGCCATAGGCACAACGACGTTGTCGGGCAAGTGCCAGCCGAGTTGCTCGGCGATTTCAAAGCCGTGTGTCTTCGAGCCTTCGGAATAGTAGGGGCGGAGATTTACGTTGACGAGGCCCCATTTGAAGCGATCCGCGATTTGTGCGCAGAGGCGGTTGACGTGGTCGTAGTTGCCGTTGATGCGCACGATGCGGGCGCCGTAAACCGCGGTGTTCAGGATTTTTGCGGGCTCGAGATCGGCCGGAATAAAGACGCAGGCGTCGAAGCCTTGCTGCGCAGCTTGGGCGGCGACGGCGTTGGCGAGGTTGCCAGTGGAAGAGCAGCCCACGGTCTGGAAGCCGAAGCGGCGGGCGGCGACGAGTGCGGTGGCGACGACGCGGTCTTTGAAGGAGAGCGACGGGAAACAGACGGCGTCGTTCTTCACATAGAGATTGTTCACGCCCCAGTGCGCGGCGAGTTTTCGGGCGGCAACCAGCGGAGTGCCGCCGACCGCGTTGGGGGCCGAGAAATTTTCGGGGAGCGGCAGGAATTCGGAGTAGCGCCACATGTTGAACGGGCGGGAGGCGAGATCTTCACGGCGTACGGATTTTTTCAGTGAGGCGTAATCGAAGGAAACTTCCAGGGGAGAGAAGCAGTCTTCGCAGAAGGAGCGAGGGGAGTTGCCCCAAGTCTTGCCGCATTCTTTACAGCGGAGTTCGTATGGATCCGACATTGATCTCATCACCTTTCATGGTGTCGTCACTGTGCCCCGTGGCGGACAGAAACGCCTCCGCAGCATTGACGAAGGCGCCTGCCACCCGGTGTCCCCTACAACAATACGATGCGTTGTAGCGGCTGCCGACCGTGGCGGGCGCTTTTAATTGCCGTGGCGATTTGCTTAGGGCAGCAGGGAGGGAAACTAAAAACCCTCCGCGCCAAAGGCTTGGAGGGCTCTCAGAAATTCTTCTGGGAAACTCTAAAGCTCTTTAGCAGTTTTTTACGTGGAGCAAGTTGCCCTAAATCGCCACGTTTCGAGTCGAACACTCTGACACTGTTTCAAATACGACCGCTGAACGTCCAACTCGGCGCAACCGCGCTTTCTCTTTTATGCTTGAGAATGAAGGAGTTGTCAAGCGCAAATCCAGTTTTAGAAATCAGTGACAACAGAATGGCACTTTCGTGCGTCAAACAAGGAAGGGGAGATTCAGAAGAAGGTTAGGAGTAACATTCCCGGTACGACGCATCGCCTTGGCAGGCCCGCACCCGGCCTTTGGGCCAGTATCCGTTCTGGCGCATAGCTCGCAGCACGCAACCGCGTGCGGAGCGTGGTGTTATACTTTCCTGGCGGGCATGACGTCTCCGAGGTACAGAGGAGCAGCACGATATGGGTTTGCAAGCGAAAGAGTTGTTGGATTGGGCGCGCCGGCGGAAGGTCCTGGCATCCGCGTTTTTGGTGGTCACGCTGGCCGTTGGCATTGTGATTGGTTCGATTGTTTCGGGCAAGGTATCGGCGATGAAGTCGATGTCGTTCGCGGGGAGCAGCGCGACGCCGCTGGCACTGCCCGATCCGATTCCTTCCTCGAATTCATTTTCCTCGATTGTGACGCGCGTAGAACCAGCGGTGGTCAATATCGCCACCACGCAAGTACTTGAGCGCAAGCCATCGTCACGAAAGCGCCGCCCGCAGCAAGGGCAGGGAAATGATCAGGACGATCCGATGCAGGATTTCTTCGACCGCTTTTTCGACGGGCGACAGGACGCTCCTCCGCAGGCGGAGCGCAGCCTGGGTTCCGGCGTGATCGTGGACAAGCGGGGCTACGTGCTCACGAATAATCACGTTGTGGAGCAGGCCACGAAGATTCAGGTGCAACTCGACGGCGATCCGAATAAATACACTGCGAAAGTAATCGGAGTGGACGAAGATACCGACCTTGCGGTGATCAAGATTGATGCGAACAAGGACTTGCCGACGGCGAAACTTGGTAATTCCGACGGTGTGCAGGTTGGCGATTGGGTGCTGGCAATTGGCAGTCCCTTCGGGTTGAACGCTACGGTGACGGCGGGCATCATCAGCGCGAAAGACCGTGGCGGAATCGGCGGGTCTTCCCACCAGTTTCAGCGATTCATCCAGACTGACGCGGCGATTAATCCCGGCAATTCTGGCGGGCCACTGGTGGATTTGGCCGGCGAGGTGATCGGCATCAATACCGCGATCATTACCGGAAGCCGCGGCTATGAAGGCGTAGGCTTTGCGCTGCCTTCGACGGCGGCAATCAACGTCTATAACCAGATTATTTCGCAGGGTCGTGTTACGCGTGGCTCGATCGGTGTGAGCTTCCAAGAAGAACTGGGAACGAACTCGATCACGCTGAAGGAACTGGGCGCGCCGAACGGTGTGGTCATCATGGGAGTCGAGCCTGGAAGCCCGGCGGAAAAGGCCGGCCTGAAGGGCGGTGACGTCATTACCTCAGTGAACGGCAAGCCCGTGAAGACCGGAAACGACCTGGTGAATCCGATTGCGCAGGCTCCGATCGGCAGCAAGGTGAAGCTGAACTACGTACGCGACCGAGCGGCGAAAGAAACCACCGCGGTAGTGGAAGATCGCACGCGGGTGTTTCCGACGCAAGCCGGACGCGTAGGGGATCAGCCCGGTGAAAGTGCGCCGGCTGAATTCGGTTTGCGCGTAGACAGCCTCACTCCGGATCGTGCGTCTCGCGTGGGCATGGAAGGCCAGCGCGGCGTGCTGGTGACCGATGTCGACCCGGCGAGCTTTGCCGACGACTTGGGCTTCAGCCGCGGGGACGTCATCACCGAAATCAATCGCGAACCCATCACTTCTCTGGACGACTACAAGAAGTCCGTCGCGAAATTGAAGCCCGGACAGAATGTGGTGTTCAAGGTGTTGCGTCGCGGAGATAACGAACGCACATTGACCGTGTTTCTGCCAGGCGTGGTACCGGCGGACAACAACAAGCAATAGCAGTCTGCATTGCGGCCTTGCGTTGAGCGGTTGGCAGCGTAAGGCCGCCATCAAAGTGACAGAGGGCGAGAATGGTTCTGCGAAAAGCACTGTACCTGGGCCTGGCGTTATTGGTGACGGCAGGCTCGGGTGTTCTCGCGAACGCCAGTGATGCACCCGCGCAATCGCCGAGCAGCAACAAAGCCAAGGCGTCTGCTTCCAAGACGAGCGGGAAGAGTGCTCACCATTCATCGAAGAAAGTCAGTTCACGGCGTAAGCAGAAGGGGCAAACGGCCCCCACTCCTGACCGGATCTCGGAGATTCAACAGGCGCTGGCGAAAAACGGGTCGTACACGAATACGCCCAACGGCAAGTGGGACGACACTACCGTCGAAGCGATGAAGAAATTTCAGGGTGCGCATGGTTTGAACCCATCGGGCAAGTTGGACGCGCACACGCTGGAAAAGCTGGGGCTGGGTTCGCAAACCGCGGGTGTGGCGGAACCAATCGCGCCACCCAATTCTTCTTCAAGACTCACGAATTCTTCGGTCCAATCAGCTCGTCCGTAACGCCTTCTGCCGATCTCGTTCGTACCAGCATCTTCCTGGCCTTGACGTTTCAGCCTCCTGCAAAACAAAGCGACGCAGTATTTCCTGGATCAGGGTAAAAAGAAGAAGGCCGGAGTTTGCGGGCGCAATCTCCGGCCCATTTTGTGCCCAAGGAGAATCAATTGCTTGTAAGGCACGATAGCTGCAAACCAAACTGCAATTGCTTGCGAGTTGTAAAAACGGTGTAAAACCTATTTTGGAAGTCACCTTTCGGCCAGATCTACGGTCGAATGGGTGTGCGCGGGCTTGCAGTCTTGGTCTGTTTGACGGTGATACGAAGCGGCGATAAACTTTAATTTCCAGCGGCAATTTCCGTTTTACACCCGCATCGGACACAGACACAGATCGTGCGTTTCAGGAGGAAGCATGGCTACAGCGGCGGCGCCACGCGTTTATAGAAATTTTATCAACGGCGAGTGGGTGGATTCGCGGACCGGGAACGCCTACGAAAACCGCAATCCCGCGAACACCGATGAACTGGTTGGGATGTTTGTGTCGTCAACGTCTGAGGATGTGGATGCGGCGGTGGACGCAGCGAACTCGGCGTATGCCGATTGGCGCTTGGTTCCGGCGCCGAAACGCGCGGAAATTTTGTATCGCGCGGCGGAATTGCTTGTGCAGCACAAAGAGGAATTCTCCAAGGACATGACCCGGGAGATGGGCAAAGTTTTGGCCGAGACCCGCGGTGATGTGCAGGAAGCCATCGACATGACCTATTACATGGCGGGAGAGGGCAGGCGGCTGTTCGGACAGACGACGCCTTCGGAGCTGCCCAACAAATTTGCGATGAGTGTGAGGCAGTCGATTGGGGTGTGTGGGCTGATTACTCCATGGAATTTTCCGATGGCCATTCCGTCGTGGAAGATCATGCCCGCGCTGGTCAGCGGAAATACGGTGGTCTTGAAGCCCGCGGAGGACACGCCGCTGTCTTCGTATCACTTAGTGCAAATGTTGATGGAGGCGGGTTTGCCGCACGGAGTGGTGAACCTGGTGAGTGGCAACGGGCCGAATGCGGGCGCTCCGCTGGCGCAACACGCCGACGCGCCGGTGATCAGCTTCACAGGATCGACTGCAGTAGGGCGTTTGATCGCGCAGGCTTGCGCGCCGGAGTTCAAGCATTGCAGCCTGGAGATGGGCGGCAAGAACATCATCATTGTGATGGACGATGCGAATCTTGACCTGGCGGTGGATGGCGCGGTTTGGGGAGGCTTTGGCACCAGCGGGCAGCGCTGCACGGCGGCAAGCCGCGTGGCGGTGCACAAGTCTGTGTACGGCGAATTTATTTCGCGATTCGTGGAGCGGGTCAAGAAATTGAAAGTCGGCGACGGGCTCGACTCGACGGTGGACATGGGGCCGTGCATCAACGAGAAGCAGCTCAAGAAGGTGATGGAATACGTCGAGATTGGAAAGACCGAAGGCGCCAAGCTGCTGACCGGAGGCCACCGGCTGGACTCCGGGCCGTATGCGAAAGGCTGGTTCCACGAACCGACGATTTTCGGCGATTGCCACGCGCAGATGCGCATCGCGCAGGAGGAAATCTTTGGGCCGGTGGTGTCGGTGATTCCGATCCGGGGATTTGACGAGGCCATTGAGGTTGCGAATGGTGTGCCGTACGGGTTGTCGGCGTCGATTTATACCCATGACGTGAACCGTGCGTTCCAGGCGATACGCGACCTGTACACCGGGATTGTCTACGTGAATGCGCCAACAATTGGGGCAGAAACACATCTGCCGTTTGGCGGCACCAAGAAAACCGGCAACGGTCACCGAGAAGCGGCCGTTGCGGCAATCGACTTCTTTACAGAGTGGAAGACCCTGTATATCGACTATTCCGACAAGCTCCAGCGGGCCCAAATCGATAACAATTGATCGACAGCAAATAACTGGCAACGATTAAGTGTCCGATACCGATCCGGCGTTGACCCGCGCCATCATTCGCCGCAAGTGCTTTTGAGCCGCCCAGGCGTGGTGAGCGTGGAAGAGTTGGTCGGCCGGAACCCACTCCAGTTCATGCTCGTGCGTTGCGGAGATGACTTCCCCGAGTTCGCCAGCGTAGAAGGTCGCATAGAGCGCTTGGCACTCGCCGCCCGACACGAAGTACTGAATGGCTTGGCCGAGTCGCTCACCGACGATGAAGCGGCGGCCGAGTTCCTCGCGAACCTCGCGGTGTACCGCTTCGATCGGCGTTTCGAAGGGCTCCATGCCGCCTCCCGGCAGCAGCGGTCCATGGGACCCGCGAACGGCGGCGACCAGAGCTTCGGCGTTGGTTATCACGGCGTAAGCGCCCGCTCGGGTGGTTTGTGGCAGCGTTTCGCTGCGGACTCCGAATACATGAAAGGCTTGATCCATAAATTTAGGATGCGCCCAAACGCGAGGTTTCGCAATCCTATCAATGGGAAGTTGCACACGTCCTGGCGCGCGCGCGTTGACGATTGTTGACGGCGTTCCTACAATGGTAGTAGCACCCAGGACTGAGTGCCCCCTATGAGGACTAGCGCTCTGCAGGAGCGTCGTAATCGGCAGATTTTAGCCGATGTTGTGCGGACGTACATCGAAACCGGGGAACCCGTGTCTTCGCGGGCGGTGGGTGCGCGCTTTGAGGAGACCATCAGCACCGCGACGATTCGCAATGTGATGGGTGAGCTGGAGGATGCCGGGTTTCTCTACCAGCCGCACACCTCCGCGGGACGCGTCCCGACGGCGGCGGCCTACCGGTTTTTTGCGCAGGAGATTGCCACGCAAGCAAAGTTGAGCGTAGTGGACAAGGAATGGATTCAGCGGGAAATCGGCGCGGCCACCAACGCCTCGGAAGTGACCGAGCGCGCTGGACACGTGTTGGCGGAAGTTTCGAATGGCCTGGGGATCATCGTGTCGCCTCCTATGGGGAAAACGGTGATCGAGCACGCGCGCATGTGGTTGCTGCCCGATGGGCGCGTCGTGGTGGTGCTGATTTCGCCGGGCGGAAACACGCGCGACAAAATATTGCGCCCCGCGCGGCCGTTTACCCAGATCGAGCTCGACGCCACCGCCGACTTTTTGAATCGTCACTACTCCGGGTGGACGCTGGAAGCCATTCGCGGCGACCTCTTGCAGAAACTGGCGACGGAGCGTGAGCGCTATGAGGGCATCGTGCGGGGCGCTTTGGCGCTGTGCGATCCGGCGGTCCTCGGGGACGATCTAGCGCGGCAGGTTCACGTCGAAGGCGCCGCGCAGATGGTTGGCGCGGGAGACTTCGCGGATCAGGCGCAGCTTCGCGATGTGTTGTCCGCGATTGAAGAAAAGCACCGGCTGGTGACGGTCCTGAACGCCTGCATCGATGGACCCGAGCCCGTATACGTGCAGATCGGGGTAAAGGAAATTTCGGAGTCCGGCGAAAATTTGGCGCTGATCAGCGCGCCCTACATGACCAACCACCTGGTGCAGGGCACGCTGGGCGTCCTGGGGCCGACGCGCATGCACTACGAACGTGCCATTACCGCGGTCGCCTACGTGGCGCAGCTATTCAGCGAAACACTGAGCAAAATTTGAGAGACTTTTGGCAGAGGAGAGGCAAGAAAGTGCAGGACAAGGACAGCAACATCAATATTGAACGCGATCAAACTAGCGGTGGTTCGGAGCCATCCATGGACAACGGAAACGCACAAAACGAGCCACAGGGCAATGAGGCGGAGACCGCGAAACTTCTCAGCGAGCTCGACGACTTGCGGGGGACGCTGCTGCGCCGGCAAGCTGATTTCGACAATTATCGCAAGCGCATCGAGAAGGAGCGCACCGAAGACTCCAAGCGCGCCACGGCGCGTCTGATCGAAGGCCTGATCCCCATCATCGACGGGTTCGAGCACGCCCTGGCGGCACACCGCGAGAAAGAATACGAGGTCTACCGCAAAGGCTTCGAGCTGATTTACAAGCAACTGGTCGATAACCTCGCCAAACTCGGCGTCGAGCGCATCGATCCCCTCGGAAAGATGTTCGATCCGCACGCCCATCAGGCCATGGACCGCCTGGAAACCGCGGACCATGAAGACGGCACGATCGTGCAAGTGTTTCAGCCGGGTTATATGTTTCACGGCCGCGTGCTGCGGCCGGCGATGGTGCGCGTAGCCGTCAACCCGGCTCCTGCATCAAAGAAAACCGTGAATTAGTGTGCTTGGTTCGCAGTAACCATCTTAATTTTCAGTAACAAGGAATTTTCGAAGGAGATCGAAGTCGCATGCCGAAGGCGAACCAACGGGATTTCTACGAGGTGCTGGGAGTTTCGCGCACCGCGAGCGTCGAAGAGATTAAAGGGGCTTACCGCAAGGCCGCATTGAAATGGCACCCGGACCGCAACCCGGAAAATAAACCGGAGGCCGAAGTGCGATTCCGTGAGAGCACGGAAGCGTACAGTATCCTGAGCGATCCGCAGAAGCGCCAGGTCTATGACACCTACGGTCACTCGGGTCTTTCAGGCTCATCGGCGGGTGTCGATTTCAGCGGCACCATCTTCCAGGACTTCCACGACATCTTCGGGGATTTCTTCGGATTCGAGGATATGTTCTCCGGCGGGCGGCGCACGGGCGGACGCGGGCGCTCGCAACGTGGCGCGGACCTTCGCTATGACATGACCCTTACCTTCGAGGAAGCCTCGGCAGGCGTCGCCACCAAGGTGAAGCTGCCACGGCACGAATATTGCGAAGCATGCAATGGCACCGGGGCAAAGAAGGGAACAGGAGTCGTTACCTGTCAGACGTGCGCCGGGCGAGGCCAACTGGCCTACCAGCAGGGATTTTTCACGATCACGCGCACCTGCCCCGCGTGCCAGGGCGCCGGACAAATCGTCCGCGAGCGTTGCCCAGACTGCCGCGGCCAAGGACGCATCGAGCGCGAGCGAACCATCGAGCTGCGCATCCCGCCCGGCGTTGACACCGGAACGCGTCTGCGTGTCGCGGGCGAAGGCGAGCCCGGACCAAACGGGGGCCCCGCGGGCGATTTGTACGTTGTGCTGGACGTCAAGGAGCACCCCTTCTTCGAGCGCCGGGGCGCCGATCTGTACTGCACGATTCCCATCAGCATCACGCAAGCTACGCTGGGCACCGAACTCCAGGTTCCTGGACTAAGCGGCGAGGAAAAGCTGAAGATCCCGGAAGGCACGCAGAGTGGCGCTGTCTTTCGCCTCAAGGCGAAGGGACTCGCCGACCCGCGCGGCGGCGGCAAGGGCGATTTGTACTATCACGTTCGCGTGATTACGCCGACCAAGCTCACCCGGGAGCAGCGCAAGCTGATCGAGGAACTAGGCTCGTCGCTGAAAGTAGATAACAAGCCAGCCGAGCGAAATTCCTCCATCTTCGACAAAGTCAAAGACATCTTCGGCTAGGGCTGTGATTGTGGGGAATTGTTTTGGCTCGTGTAGGCCCGCTGTGTTGGCGTGTAGGCGACCCGCTTGGGCGGCTCGCAGTTTAGATCAATCTCTAGGCAAAGCCATCCCCGTCGGGCGCGCGCAAGCCGCCAGAGCGAATCGATCCGACGTAAGATAGAATCCCGCAGTGCGCAGACGCTTCTTTGTCGACCAATTCACAGGCCAGTCCGCCACCATCGAAGGCGAAACGGCGCACCATCTCAGCCGAGTCCTGCGCGCACAGCAGGGCCAACAGTACGAATTGAGCGACGGCGTGTCCGTGCGCCTAGGTCGCATTGAGACAGTCGCCCGCGACCGCATCGAATTCGCACTCCTGGAAGAAATCCCCTCGCATCCACCCGCAGTCGACCTCACCCTGGTTCTCTCCATCGTGAAGTTTGACGCTTTTGAGTGGGCCATCGAGAAGGCCACCGAGCTAGGAGTCGGCACAATCGTTCCGGTTGCCGCATCCCGCAGCGAGAAAGCATTACTGGCGGCCGCCGAAAAGCGTGCCGATCGGTGGCGCAAGATCCTGGTCGAGGCATCGCAGCAATCGCGGCGCGTTCGAGTGCCGGTTCTGGAAGTCCCGCTGCGCCCTGACCAAGCTTTCAGCAAACCTCAGAGGGGTGCCAAAATCCTGCTATCGGAACGCGCCGAAGCAGCAGCGTTGCGCGAGGTCTTATCCGGTTCAAAACTGGCTCAAGCCACGTTGGCCATCGGTCCGGAAGGAGGCTGGACCGCTGAAGAATTCGCATCGGCGGCCGCCGCAGGCTTTCGAGAGGCGTCCCTGGGCAATCTGATCCTGCGCACGGAAACCGCAGTCATCGCCGCGTTGGCCTCCCTGAATTACGCGCTAGGCGTCTAATGTCTGAGCGGCGGAGTCCCGGAGCAAGCGCTGTGGGGGCGCATGTCAGCGGGTGCCCGAAGCCACTGTAGAGGCGCGCTTTAGCGCGTATCAGTCGTGGCGAAAGCAAGCAACGGTCACACGCCCACCGGCGTCCAATGGGAGGGCAACGATCCAACCGACACTCCCCCCAGCACAGTCCGTTGCCTGAATCGCCGTCCGTCAAAGCAACATCTAGCGTCCCGCGCGACGCCCATGTTATAAATACGAGGCAGCGGCAAAATGCAAAGCACCGACGAGCGACATCCTCCAACCTCTACCCTTCCGGAATCTTCAGCGCCCCCGTTGATCTCCGGCGGTGCCCCAGATTCATCGTCTGTTGGACATTCGCTGCGCAATGAGATTCGCGTGTGGACCCGCGATTTGTTGATCGCCATCGGCCTCGCGCTGGTGATCATCGTCTTTCTCTATCAGCCGGTAAAAGTCGAAGGCACCAGCATGGCCCCGCTGCTCTCCGACCAGGAACGCATCTTCATCAACAAATTCGTCTATCGATTTGAGCCGATCGACCGCGGCGACGTGGTCGTCTTCTGGTATCCGCTGGATCGCTCGAAATCCTTCATCAAGCGAGTGGTCGGCCTCCCTGGCGAGACGGTCGAAATTCGCAAGGGAGTGGTTTTCGTCAACGGCGTTTCGCTCGCTGAGCCATACGTTCCGCCGCAATACGAAGATCTCACCGACTTCGGCCCGGTCCGCGTGCCGCGCGACAATTACTTCGTGATGGGCGACCACCGCATCAGTTCCAACGATTCGCGCGTATTCGGCACGGTGGCCAGCCACTACATTTACGGCCGCGCGGTATTTGCATATTGGCCCGTGGATCACTTCGGCTCGCTCTCCACCGCGGAAGCAAAAACGAAATGATCGGCGACGGAGGACACACTGAACGAAGTGCAGCATCGACCCGCTATACTCGCGTTGGAAGACGGGCGCGTCTTTAACGGCCGCGCGGCCGGCGCGATCACGCGCCGGGGCGGCGAAGTCGTTTTTAATACCAGCCTCACCGGATACCAGGAAGTTTTCACCGACCCGAGTTACGCCGGCCAGATTGTATGCCTGACTTATCCGCACATTGGAAACGTTGGCGCAAACCTCGATGATCAGGAATCGGCGCGCCCTTATATTGAATCGCTGATCGTCCGCGAGTTCTCGCAGATTTCATCGAATTGGCGCTCGGCGGAAACGACGCAGCTTTATCTGAATCGTCACAATATTCCCGTGATATGGGATATCGACACGCGCGCGCTCGTGCTGCATTTGCGGAAGGTCGGCGCTCTGCGCGGTGTCGTCTCCACCGACGGCACGCCCGCGGAACAGTTGATCTTTGAAGCCAAGCAGCTCCCTTCGATGGCAGGGCAGGAGCTGGCCAGCCGCGTCTCTTGCGAGAAAACCTACAAGTGGGACGCGGGTTCCATCGATTTCGTGAGTTCCCCGTGGACCGAGCAGATGGGCGAGTCGGGCGACAACCGGGAAGACCGCAAGCTTCGGGTCGTCGCCTACGACTATGGAATCAAGCAGAACATCCTTCGATTGCTAGTGGACCACCACTGTGAGGTGGCCGTGGTCCCCGCGCAAACCAAAGCCGAAGATGTGCTCGCGATGGGCGCTGACGGCGTGTTTCTTTCCAACGGTCCCGGCGACCCGGAACCCGCGACCTACGCTGTGGAAGGCATC
>Ga0185299_10002775_pt1 | contig 25684 bp, 21 predicted proteins | sample PaiPotPPA55metaG_FD_128002 | JGI IMG/M metagenome (GOLD analysis project Ga0185299, IMG submission 128002) | Iron sulfur acid spring bacterial and archeal communities from Banff, Canada, to study Microbial Dark Matter (Phase II) - Paint Pots PPA... ...
ATCCAACGGCATTATTTCGCCCGCTCCCAATCAGAACTTCGGCGTCACTCCTCCCAAGTCTCCTGTGCCGTACGTCGAGACTTGGAATTTCGCTGTGCAGCGTGCGTTGCCGGCGAACCTTGCGTTGGAAGTGGCGTACGTCGGCAATCACGCGATTGGTCTTTCGAACACGAACGTAAATACCGGGACCATCAACCTCAATGCCGCCACGATTCCGAACACGGGCACAGCAAGCGAGCCTGAGAACATTCTCTTCGGCCGCACCGCCAACACGACCTATCCCTGGTACCAGGGCTCTCATTACGACGCGCTTCAGGTGAAGCTGAATCGACGGTTCTCGAACGGATTCCTGATGAACACGTCCTACGCCTTTGGTAAGTCTATCGACTACTCCGGTTACAACGAGCTGGGTTTCGTCGACTACAAAGGTTTAACGAAGTACAACCGGCAAAACATTTTCACCTATAGCGCAACTTACGAGCTGCCCTTCGGCACGGGTAAGAAGATGGCTAGCAGCGGCGTTGGCAAAGCGTTGCTCGGCGGCTGGCAGATCAACGGTCTGTGGACCTGGGAGAGCGGACTTCCGCTGCTTTTCGCCGCATCGAGCACCAGCCTGAACGCTCCCGGCAACACACAGTGGCCCGAGCAGGTCGCCCCGGTGCAAATTCTGGGACACGTCTCACCTGGTTACTGGTTTACACCTTCGTCCTTTGTGAATGCGCCGGCGGGAACCATCGGCAATGTCGGCCGCAACATCCTGCATGGGCCGCGTCTGTTCGCGATCAACGCCTCGATATTCCGCCGCTTCGACCTAACCGAACGGTTCAAGCTGGAGTTTCGCGCCGAGTCGTTCAATGTGACCAACACCAAGGAGCCCGACTCACCCGACACCACTTTGGGTGACGCCGCCTTCGGCCAGGTGACCACGGCCCACGGCAACCAGGCCGTGCAGACCAACCCCAACCGCTTGTACCAGGGCAGCCTTCGGCTTACGTTCTGACATCGCGCGCGAACAGGGAGCGCTGAAAGTGAGGCGATGGTCCCGGCGACGTTTTCTTCAATCCAGCGCGGGATTCCCCCTTTCGGCGCTCGCTTTTGCTCCTGACGAGGAACTGATCCCGTTCAGCGACTACGCGCCGGATTTTCGCGTGGATGGGCAGAGCGACAACCCGCGGGTGAAAGCTTTCGACCTGCGCAAGCTGACCTCTCTGGCGACTCCCTCTGGAGAGTTTTTTGCGTTCCATCAAACCAAGACGGTTGAGGCGGATGCGGCTGCGTGGCGGCTGCGGATCGGCGGGTTGGTGAAACGGCCAGTCGAGCTCTCACTTGACGATTTGCGCAGGAGAGCCGGCCGGCGGGAGCTTGCGGTGACCATAGAATGCTCGGGGAATTCGGGCGATGCGCGGGTGATGAACGGGCTGGTGAGTAATGCGGTCTGGTCGGGCGTCGGGCTGGCCGACGTGCTAAAGGAGTGCTCGGTGCAGCCTGAGGCGCGTGAAGTCGTTTTTCTAGGAATGGACTCGGAAGAAGACAAGAAGTGGGAAGCAGGCAATGCCAGCTACCTTTCACCGCATGGCTGGAGCCTCTATGTGCAGGATGCGTTGGCTCCGGACAATCTGCTCGCGTTTGCGATGAACGGTGCGCCGCTGCCGCAGGAGCATGGCTTTCCGCTGCGACTGGTGATGCCGGGCTGGTACGGCATGTCGCAGATCAAGTGGCTGACGCGGATTGAAGTGATCGACCGGCCTTATGAGGGGCGGCACATGGCGCGGAACTACCAGAGCCTTCGCGCGGTGAAATCGCCGGAGGGGACTCTGTGGCTGGACAGCTCTATCTCGCGGAACAATCTGAAATCGGTGGTCGCCCGCGTCACGCGACGTCCGGTCGGCGAGCGTTTCGAGTACAAGATCGCGGGAGCCGCCTGGGGAGGCCCGGTGAGGATCGCCGACGTCGAGGTGCAGATCGACGGCGGGGCGTGGGTGCGCGCGAGCATTGATCAACGAGCAGGCGATGCTGCTTGGGTGCTGTGGTCCGCGCCGTGGAGGGAGCCTGCGGCCGGAGAACATATCCTCGTTTCGAGAGCGATCAACGCCCGCGGGGACGTTCAGCCGACGCGTGACGAGATGCGGGAGAAGCTCGTCAGCAATCGGGAGGACAACTCGCAGTGGCCGCGCAAAATCGTCATTTGACCCGCAGAATCATCATTTGATTAGTACCGCGGGGGTAGCCGCCGCTAATCCACCGCGAACACAAACAGCGCATGCCCGGACGCAATGACCACGTACTGCTTGCCGGCGTTCATGAAGGTGATCGGATTGGCGTCGATGTTGCCACCGCCCTCGAATCGCCACAGCAGGTCGCCCTTTTGTGCGTCGAGCGCAAAGAAGGACGTGCTGTTTGAACCGAACACGAGACCTCCGGCGGTGGACATCAGGCCTGCGTGAGAAGGCGAGAACAGCTTGTACTCCCAGCGCAACTGGCCGGTGGCGACTTCCAGCGCGCGGACTGCGCCGTACGGTTCCTCGCCGTCATAGTCGCGCTGGCCGCCGCCGTTGAAGAGCGCACCCGCCTTGTATTCCGCATCACCCTTGTGATAAATGGCTCCCAGCTCCTTGGCGTTGACGTAGTATAGATCCGTCTTCGGACTAAAGGTTGAGCTGTACCAGTTGGACCCACCATCGAGACTCGGCCACAGGAGCGTGCCACCCACCGAGGGAACCGCGTTCGGCAGACGCATGGGCCGGCCCGATTCATCGAGACCGCTGGCCCAGGTCTGCTTCACGTATGGCCGTCCCGCGATGAACTTCCCGGTGGTACGATCGAGCGCGTAATAAAAGCCGTTACGATTCGCCAGCACGACCATTTTTCGAGGCTGTCCTTGGTACGTTCCGTTCGCCAGAATCGGTGTCTGGGTGGAGTCCCAATCGTTTTGGTCGTGGGGAGTGTACTGGAAGTGCCACTTCTTCAAACCTGTATCGGGATCCAGCGCGATCAGTGAATCGGAGTACAGGTTGTCGCCCCCTCGCACGTCTCCGTTCCAGTCCGGCCCTGGATTTCCCGTGCCCCAATAAAGCGTGTTCGTCTCCGGTTCGTAGACGCCGGTCACCCAGCTTGTCGCTGAGCCAGTCTTCCAGCTTTCGCCGTCCCAAGTCTCGTTGCCGGGCTCGCCCTTAGAAGGGATGGTATTAAAGCGCCACGCCCGCTTGCCCGTCTTGGCATCGTAACCGTCGATGAATCCGCGCACGCCGTACTCGCCGCCGGCCATTCCGATTACGATCTTGTCCTTTACCGCCAGCGGCGCTCCGGTGCTGGAGTAACCCAGCTTGTAGTCGGCCATTGGGGTGTCCCATCGCAGCGCACCCGTGCGAGCATCGAGCGCGATCAAGTGCGCATCCGTGCTGCCGTAGTACACCGTGTTGCCGAGAATAGCCACACCGCGATTCACTTTGCCGCAGCACAGCCGGAGATCGCTAGGGATGTCCTTGCGGTAACTCCACAACGTGCGGCCCGTGCCCGCGTCCAGCGCCTTCACCATATTCGGCGGCTCGCTGATGAACATCGTGCCATCCACCACGATGGGCGACGTTTCAAACCCATCCAGTTCGTTGACCTGGTGCACCCAGGCGACCCGCAGTTTCGCGACGTTGGCGGTGTTGATCTGATCGAGCGGCGAGTAACGCTGGCCGCTGTAGTCGCGCGAGTAGGTCAGCCAGTTGCCCGGCTCCTTATCGGCATCGCGGATACGCTCAAAGGGCACGTTCAGTTGAGCGAGCAGGACGGCAGGTATGAACAGCCAGGCTAAGGTTCTCATTTTTCCTCTTTCAGAGACGCGAGGTACGCCACTAGGTCGGTCAATTCATCATCAGAGAGTTGACCCTTGTAGGACGGCATCGGCGACTTGCCTCGCTGCTTATCGACTTTCGCGATGTCAGTTTTCCAAAATGAATACGAACGACCGGAGTCGTCCCGGATCTGGATCGAAAAAGAATCTTCGTTGACGCGGACACCAGTCAGGTTCTGACCATTCTTGGTGACCAACGCCACCAGCAGATATCCCTCCGGAACGGCCGCCTGCGGATCGACGATCGATTCACGCAGGTAGCCAGCGCTGCGTCGGGAGCCAATGTCCGCTAGATCCGGCCCGGAGACTCCGCCGTCGCCGTGGATCGAATGACAGGTACCACAGTTGCCCTTGCCGCGATAGACCTCTGCCCCGTGCGCCGGGTTACCAGGCACGGGCTTTAGCGAAACCTTCCCGAGCGAGCGCACATACGCGGCTGTTTGGCGCATCTCGTGGTCCGACATTGCCCCGGCCCCCGGCATTTCGGTGCCGCGAATACCTTCCTCGATAACCTTGAGGAGCGCGGCGTCGTCCGGTGCGTGAGATAGTTTCGCTTGAGTCAGCATGGGTCCGCGTCCGCCCTCGCCTTTCGGTCCATGGCACAGGGCGCAGTGCACCGAGAAGAGCTTCTCTCCGGCAGCCAGGTCGGCGCGGCTGTTCGGAAGCTTGACTTTTGTTTCGGTCACCGCCGCCATGGAAGCGGCTATACACACTAGGCACAGCAAGGCGAACTTCATATCCGATCATCTTATCCCACTTCTTCGTTGGCTCGGCGCAGCAGGGCGCGCATATAAGTGATGCTGTAGGTGTCCGCGATGCGGTGATCCGGATCGTTGACGATGCCCGGGTAGTGATCCGGGATGAGCGAGGCGGTGCATTTCACCCGCCGGAATGCCTTCATTACCTGATACATGTCTAGGTATCCGTCGTCCTGGAAAGTTTCGTGGAAACGTGGCAGCGGAGAGCTGACGTTGCGGAAGTGGACGCAAAAAATCTTGTTGCGCGGGCCGAATTCATCGATGATGCCGAAGACGTCCTTGCCCATCTGCGATCCGCCTTCCGACCACGTCCCGACGCAGAACGTATATCCGAAATACTTGCTGTTTCCGGCCACAGCATCGGCGCGCTTGTATCCGTCGTAGTTGACAAAGAGTTTCGCTACGCCGTTCATCATCGCCGATGCGGCGGTCGGCGGATCGTCCGGGTGCAGCGCCAGCCGCACATCGGCTTTCTCGGCAACCGGGAGGACCGCCTTAATGAAGTAGGTGTAGTTGGCCCACATATCGTCAGCGGTGTAGACCCGATCGAACATCTGTTTGTCAATTTCCTTGTGAAAGTCGTTGACGTCATATTCCCGGACCTTATAGCCTCGCGGCGACACGATCTGCTTAGTGGTGTAGGTGTTGCCGGGATGGAAATCGATTTTTGTTGAGTAAATCCCCAAGCGGCCCAGATCTCGAATAAACGTCTGGAACTTCTCGATGTCTTCGTCGCGCCCTGGCTTGCCGAGCTGAATTTTTTGGGAGCGATAGTGATCGACGATGCCGCAGTGTATCTTGATGCCGAAATGCGCCAGCCGGTCCTGCGTGCTCTTTACCATTTCGAAATTGGCATCGATGGGAAACTGCACGTGCACCCACTGCACGCCAATCTGTTTCAGGAAAAGGAAATGATTGTCGTCAGCCTTCGCGCCCACCATGGTGGCGATCTTGGTGTTGTTCGGATCATATTCGTCCAGGCGCGCGGCCGCGCTGGCGAACGGCACGGTGGAGATGGTCTGAGCCGCGGCGGCTGCGAGCGGAAGCTTGAGAAAGTTTCGGCGATGAGTGGATTTCACAATGTACCTCCAGATTTGTCGCTTCCCACGATTCTACCGCCTAGGGTGTATCGTTGGTGTATGGCTCTTTCGGCAAGGAATCAACTGCAAGGAAAAATCTCAAAGATCACCATGGGAGACATCATGGCTCACGTGGTCGTTAAGCTCGGAAAGTTCACGATCGAGAGCGTAATCACTAGACAAAGCGCAAAAGAGATGAAGTTGAAAAAGGGTGATAGCGTGGAGGTCGTAATCAAATCCACAGAGGTCATGTTACGGAAGTAAGATCGGAAGCCGTCAACGACTCGCGATCCAATCCATTCCGTCCGGGCCAGTGCCGGTTGAGATGTGGCCGGGCACCTCGAAATTCCTCAGGTCTACCACCGCGACGTAGTTATCGTTGGTCGCTGCCACGTACGCGCGCGAGCGGTCGGGCACGACCAGAATACCGGCAACACAACGCCCCAAAGTTAAACGCCCAACCTCTTTCCGCGTGGCCACGTCCACCACGACGAGACCACCGTTCGTTAAGTCAGAGATCAGAACTCGCTTTCCGTCAGGCGTGAATTTTAGGCGATTGGATCGCTTCGCATCCACCGGGAACGTCTGCACCACCTTCTTTACGGCGATATCCACGATTGAAATAGTTCCATCCCCGGCGTTCGCGGCCCATAGTTGTTTTCCGTCCGGGGACACATCGAAGCCCTCCGCCCCGTGGCCGACCGGCACTACCGTCTGCCGCCAGTCATCGGCCGCACCCACTCGTTCAAAAATCGAGATCGTGCCAGATCCGATGTTCGACGTGAAGATCATATTGTGGTCTTTGCTCATTGCGACCATATGCGTGCCAGCACCAGTCAACCCGATTGGTTGCCGGATCGTAGCGCCCGATGGCCTTGCTGCCCTCGGCTGTGAAGTACACTTTTCCATCCATCGAGAACAGGCCATGCGGCCGCAACAGAGGCGAAAGATCCACACGATGTATTTCCTTCCGGCTCGCGATATCGATCACGGAGAGCGTATGCCCCGGCGTTTGACCCGATCCGTAGTTGGACGCGACCGCGAGTTTGCCATCAGTGGTTGCCACCACTTCATGCGGGCCGTCGCCGGTGGGCGCGCGGCCGAGAACCTTTTGTGCGGTGGGATCGATAATCGCTACCTCGATCACGCCTGCGCAGTTGGACGACTATTTCAACGGTCTGTACCAGGATCTCCTCAGCAACCCGGCCATTTCGGGGATTGCGATCTATGAGAACTGGGCGAGGCTCAACCCCAATCCTCCAGCCGCCGCGAACGCTTACGATTGGAGTTATTTGGACGATGCCTTCAACCAGGCTTCGACGTGGAATCTCCAAAATCCGGCCCAGGCTCCGAAAACGATCCAGCTCGTCCCGCCGCCGGGCTTTCAGACGCCCCAATGGGTATTGGATCAGATTCCCAGTTGCGACGGGCTGTTTCAGTCACCCGTTCAGACTCCTGCGAGCACGTGCCGAAAGGCAACCTTTTCGGGTTTCGTGGAAGGGGGCGGCACCAGGGAGCTTCCGATGCCGTGGAACCCCCTTTACAAAAGCTCGTGGCGGACCTTCCTGACCGCGCTCGCCGCCCGATATGAGTCCAACCCGGCGTTCGTCTCTATCTCCGTCGCGGGACCCACTGCGTCGTCGGAGGAGATGGTCCTGCCCGATAACGCGAACTCGCCCGCGCAAGACCAGTTCGGGGGCATCTTGCCGAACACCATGTGGAAAATGCTGCTGGCATTCCACTATCCCGGCATGGCGGCGTACCTGAACTCGGATCAGGCGTTTATCGATGAGTGGGACGCTGCGATCGACATGTACGGGCAGGTCTTCAGCGGCGTGACCCTGATCGCCACCACCGGCAGCGGCCTTTCCAATCTGAGCGCCACCGGTTTCACGGTCCCCAGCGCCTTCAGCGCGGACTGTCCCAACCCTGACATGAATTGCGCGGCCGAGACGACGATTCTGTCCTACTTCGAGAAACCCACCGTCGGCGGGGCCAACGCCAAGGCAACTCAGGAGGACGGAATGGAGGCGGCCCGGCCAGTGGGCCCCTTCAATTTGGGCGTCACTGGCATAAAACTGGTGTTGCAGATGACGGCGCAGTTACCGGCGCCTTCGGCTCAGATTCTGGGAGGGGCACAATTCAACTCATCGTTTGCGAACTTCACGTTGCAAGAGGGATGCACGAGCAAGTTTCCGCCCAACGCCAGCGACACGCCCGCCGCATGCAACATTCCGCCCAGTTGCACTGTACAAGGGTGCATTCCCGTCGCGTGCATCCCGCAGGCCTGCCTTGCCTCAGGCGTCACGCAAGCGGATTTGGCAAGTTTCAGCACACTGCATCAGGTCCCCGCCAAGGACTTGATCCCGCCCGAGCAGGCGGAATACAACGTGCTAAACATTTACTTCACCGGGACGGCAGCCGCGTCTTCGTTCGGTGGAACGCAGGGCACCGCGCCACTCAATTATCTGCAAATCTACGCACCGGACATTCAATACCCGACGGCTAAAATCAATGCGCCGGCATCGATCGTGGAGATCGGCGGCATGAGCGTTGTCATGTCGGAGCAGGATCTGTTGAACCTGGCGAGCGAGAAGCTCTTTAGAGATCGGCGAGCCGGCGCTTCTGCCGGCCATCAGTTCAGGTGGCATTGTACCCGTCGCCAGTACGGCCGGTATCGTTCAGCCCGGCGAATGGGTATCGATTTACGGAACGAACCTGGCCACCACGATCGCAACCTGGATGGGCGATTTTCCGACATCCCTTGGAGATACCAGCGTGACGATTGATGGCAAGCCGGCTTATCTCCGGTACGTCAGCCCCGGACTGATTGACCTGCAAGTCCCGAATGACACTGCCACTGGCACCGTGCCTGTGGTAGTCACGACCGGCACTGGACGAGCAACATCCACCGTAACGTTGGCCCAGTTTGGCCCTTCGTTCTTCCTGCTGGACGTTACACACGTGGCCGGTATCATCCTAAGATCGGACGGATCAGGAACATCTGGCGGAGGGCCTATGACATCATCGGACCCACCGGAACTTCACTTGGCTATCAAACCGTGGCCGCAAAGGCAGGGGACGTTGTGGAGCTCTTTGGCAACGGATTCGGGCCGACCAATCCCCCAGTGGCCGCCGGCCAAGCATTTTCTGGAGCGGCGCCGACCATCAACCCGGTGGGGCTTTTTCTCAATAACGTGAGCGTGCCGCCGGCGTTTGCGGGCCTGTCGGGAGCAGGTCTTTATCAGCTCAACCTGACGATTCCAGCGGGTCTTGACGCTGGCGACGTCTCGCTTCAGGCCACTGTCGGCGGCGTCCAAACTCCGGCGGGCGTCGTGATTTCTCTGCAGTAGCGGTCATTTCAGCGCGGCCAGCAGGGCTTCGATGGGCGCGTTATCACCGAACGTCTTGCTGACGTGCGCGTAGCGATCCACATTGCCTGGGGCGAAGACGAAGCTGCCGCCCAGTTGAAACGGATTCGGTCCCAGCTTGTGTTGCCGGAATCCTCCGGCCTGCGCGCGCTTCCGTGCCTGTGCGTTGTCCGGGCGCAGCAGATGAAAAAGATTAGCGGTCTTCAGACCAGCCGCGTGATAGGCCTGCCGTTCATCGTCGATCAGTAACGGAAATTTGATGCCAGTCTCTTCGCGGAACAGCGCGGCATAGCGCGCATCTCCCAAGCCGATGGCGGCCAGCTTGGCGCCTTTGCTTTGGAGCTCGACTTCGTGCTCGCGCAACTGCGCTATATGCTCGCGGCAGAAGATTCAGCCATAGTGGCGCAGGAAGACGATCACGGCCGGGTTCGATTTCCACAACGAGCCAAGGCGCACCAGGCCGCCATTGGAATCGGGCAGCGTGATGTCCGCCAATGCTTCGCTCAATGAGGAAGCCACAAGGGCAATCTAGCACACGCCGGGTTCACTCCACCGCAAGAGTTGCAACATTGCTGCTGCGAGCGCCCGACGTAATGACGACCGGCGCGGATGCATTGGCGCCCAGCCCAGCCGGGACAAGGCAGTTGATCTGATCGAGGCCGACGTAGCCGGGCGCACGCCCGGCGTAGGTCACCGGGCAGTCGCTCCCTCCTATTGTCACGGTCGGCTGCTGATTGGCGTAATCCAAGCCGCCTCGATTCGTTGTTGCGCCGAGGCCCGTGGCGTAAAGTTCTACATAACCTCCGACGCGCAGCGGGTTGCTGCTCGAAACCACACCGTTGTTCGCGGCATTGATAGCAGCGGCAGGTCCGGTTCCGGAGCCATCTAAGGTGAAGATGGCCGGCATGGCGGCCTCGACAAACACGTTCACCGTCCGCTTTCCGGCGCCATTGCTGACCATGAGCGTGGCGAGACCACTGGCATCGTCCGGAATCACGGCATTGATTTGTGCGGCCGACGCGTAGGAGAGCAGAATCGGCGTCCCGTTGAACGACACCTGCGCATCGCTCGACTGCACTGGAAACGGCAGACCAGTAGCCTGCGCCGTTTGGGCAGCTAGAGCCGTTCCATAAATGGAGACGAACATTCCCGGCGCCAGGCTCAACGGAAAAACATTCGTGGGGGCCGGAAGCACGCGCACGATCTGCGGGCCTGGTTTGACTGTATACGGTTCCACTCCTCCTGCCGGAAGCGTGACGGAATTAGTGATGGTCAGCGGAGCAACAGCCGTCAGGGTCAAAGGTCCGGCCGGGAACAGATCCGTGTAGGCGACGTCGCCCGAGGGAATGTTCAACTGCTTGGAGGTGCCAGCGGAGGACGTGGCTTTCAACGACGACATACTGAGCAGCGTATCGTCAGCATTGCGCGCTTCCACGATCAGCCCTCCATCCACCGATAGAAACGGGTCGTTCTCCGCAGCCACCCCAACACTCTGCCAAGCATCCGTTCCGTTGAAGAACGAGACGATCATCTGCGCCGAATTGTGCGTCGCTGAAGATATGTTGGCGATGCCTTGCGCACCGGAAGAACATAGGCCCGCAAAGCTCACGAGGCCTCCGCCATTCACGTGACAATACGGCAGCACGCGCGTGCGGCCCCGTTGATAGAACTCGAGCGACGCGCTGGTCAGTGCGACCACGCCATCATCGAAACCCTTCATCACGGCTTGGCCAGTGCCGCCATTGCCGGCGGCCGCGATCGCGTCCACGCCGCGCAGGTCGTCGGTTCCTTGATTCCAGGTGCCCAGGTCGAACAAAAATGTACTGCCGCTGGAGAGTTCGCGCAGTTGCGCCGTCACGCCGAACGGCAGTGAGACACCCGTCCCGAAATGCGGCGTGGCGAGGAAAACGACTTTGCGCACATCAATCTGGGCAGGCGGCTGGAAAGTCCCAGCGGTGTTCTGCTTTCCACTCAGATAACTCCGCAGCACCAGGCCGCCCAAGCTGTGGGCGACCACATCCACCAGGCTCACGGGCGTGCCATCGACATAGCGAAGGCTCGCAAGAAAACTTGCGAGAGCGGTTCCCAGATCCTCGATCGAGGGACTACCGGACACACTGCAGATATCGAAGAAGAGGCTCACCTCGCCGTTGGCTTGGAGCACTTGGTCAGCGCTTCCGAAGGTGCTGGAAAAAGACACGCCCGAGCAATCCAGCTCAAAACCATTGATAAAAAGGACCGGAGGCTTGGACGTTCGTGGCACCGCCATCCCGGGCGGAATCAATTGCGCGAACGCGCAACAGGCGCACAATACGCCAGCGAAAATGCGGAGCTGGCCAGTCACCGGCGTGAGCTACCGCGTCGGGACCGGCTGCAATTCGCGGTTGGAAATGATGCGGTCGATCATGCCATACTCCAGCGCCTGGTCCGGCTCCAGGATGTAATCGCGATCAACGTCGCGAGCGATTCGGTCCACCGGCTGCCCGGTGGCATTGGCGAGAATTTGGTTCAGCGACTCGCGCATGCGCAGGATCTCGCGCGCATAGATGTCGATGTCGGCCGCTTGTCCGCCCAGGCCGCTCATGGAAGGCTGGTGAATCAGAATTCGCGAATGCGGCAGGCTGTAGCGCTTGCCTTTGGTTCCGCAGGCCAGCAGTACCGCGCCCATGGAGGCGGCCTGTCCCACACAGTACGTCACGATGTCCGGCTCTACGAGATTCATCGTATCGAGGATAGCCAGTCCAGCCGTAATGGACCCGCCCGGCGAGTTTATGTAGAGCGAGATGTCCTTCTCCGGATCTTCTGCCGCCAGAAATAACATCTGGGCGATGACCAGGTTGGCCACATTGTCATCGATGGGCGTGCCCAGGAAAATAATGTTTTCCTTCAGCAGGCGCGAGTAGATGTCGAAAGCGCGTTCCCCGCGCGAGGTCTGTTCGACAACCATCGGCACCAGGACGGAATTGTGCATGGACGAAACTCCCTTCAAACCATCCATGATAGCGCGCCTGTCGGCGCAAGCAGAGCAGAACATCCTACAATCGCCGCACATCCAGAGTTAAGATAGACTACTACGGTGGCCGTTACCCGATTTTTTGAGCCACGTTGCGCTGCTGCAAACCTGCTGTTATTTGCCTCGACAAGTCTGTTGGCACAAGGGCGAGGCACTACCGCCATGTTCGTTGAAGCCGTTTACAACAGCCTCAGGCAGCCGCCAGCTAAAGCGTCCGGCCAGAAGAGGATTCCTTGAGCGCGAGTACTCTATGATACCTACCAAAAATCTGATCCGACTGATTCCGATGATCGCGGTTGCCCTCACGGCATATGCCAAAAAATCGGCCCCACTGGAAGTGGCTGGAGTCACTTGCCAGACTCCGCCCCCGCTGCATTGTCCTGACGCAGACTGTCCAGGCAAGATGGTGACCGAGGAAGGGAGCGCCATCGAGCCGAAGACGGGCCGCGAATTTTTCCTCGACTATCCGTGCAATCTGAAGAAGGGAGAGAAGGTCACTTTCATTCTGTCGCTTCACGGATTCGGCTCTTACGGGAACTGGACGCGCCACTATTTCCCGCTGATGGATTTCAAGAACAAATACCGCCTGGTCATCGCAACTCCGAACGCAGTAGCTCCTCCCCCGAAGGCCTGGACTCCCGTCGACGACGAATATCTACAGAACATCGTCAATTTGGTCTATGACAAGTTCGGCAAGGAAAACATCAAAGCGTTTTGGCTGGTCGGGCATTCGCAAGGCGGCATGACCTCGAACCGAATCATCCGCACGGACTTTTTCAAGCAGAGAGTGGACGGATGGCTGAGTCTGTCCGGAGGACGGCTGGGAGCGAATCCGGGGCGTGGCAATTTCAGCAACCTGACTGCTGGGCGCGGCGCTGCTCCGGCCACTTCTTCCGCTACATCGGCAATACCCAGCGTGGCACCAGGAGTCCGCCTTGCCGGAGGGGTCAATCTCGGCGCAGCCGCAGCCGCGTTGCGCGAGCCTCCGAGCAACGAGTTCTCCTTCATTTATGAGACCGGCCAGAATGAAATGGACAGTAAAGGGATACCCGAAACATCGGATTGGGCGCAGAAGCTGGGATGCGGGGCGCGCGTCCGAAAGCCGGATGTCGTCGACACAAAGCCAGGTTACGTCTACGATTCCACCCGTCAGGATCCTGGTTCGGACGCATGGGGGCGGCTGCCCCGTCCGGGGACGGCAGAGGTGTTCGAATATCCGCATTGCAGCGGCGGGCGAATTGTGGCTGATGTCGTTCGTGAAGGCAAAGGCCACACGGAAGGGCTCGAGCCGCACGTAACTGAACAGCTCATCAAGTTGATGCTATCAGCGAAAACGCTGGAGAAGTAACGCTGTACCAGATCCGTCGGCGAAACGATTACATTTCCCAGCGCCAGAGGTTCGCGCCTACCGTATATCCGGCGCCAACGGCGGCGAATAGCACTAAGTCACCCTTCTTCACTTTTCCGCATTCCAGAGCGTCACGAGTCGCGAGTGGAATCGTGGCAGCGGTCGTATTGCCGTAGCGATCAATGTTGATGATCACCTTATCGCAGCTTATCCCCAGTCGCTCCGCCGCCGCGGTGATGATTCGGCGATTCGCCTGGTGCGGAATTAGAACCGCAATATCGGCGATCGTGAGCGAGTTTCTTTCCAAAAGACCGCTGGCGGCTTCGTGCATCTTCCGCACCGCATACTTGAAGACCTGTGCACCGTCCTGCTTCACAAAATGCAGCCGATTCTCGACGGTCTCAGGAGTAGCCGGCATCCGGCTCCCGCCGGCGGGCTGTTTCAGGTAATCGCCTCCGGAACCGTCGATCTCGTTGAGGAAGTCGATGAAGCCGGTTTCGCCCTCCTCGGTGGGCTCAATCAGCATGGCGCCCGCGCCATCGCCGAACAGAATACAGGTAGAGCGGTCGGTGTAATCGATGATGCGCGACATAGTGTCGGCGCCGATCACCAGCACTTTCTTGTGTGATCCCGCGGACACCAGATGCGCGGCCGTGGTTAGGCCGTAGATGAAACCCGAGCAGGCCGCCACGAGGTCGAATCCCCAGGCCCGCTTGGCTCCGATACGGTCTTGGACCAGGCAGGCCGTGCAGGGGAACAGCATGTCGGGTGTGACAGTGCAAACGATGATTGCATCCAGTTCGCCGGCGTGGATGCCGCGGTGATCGAGCGCGATGCGGGCGGCCTCAACAGCCATGTCGGAGGTGGCCATTTCGGGCAGGGCGATGTGGCGCTCCAAGATGCCGGTACGCTCGACAATCCACTGGTGGGTGGTCTCGACCATCCGCTCCAGGTCCTGGTTGGTCAAAACTCCGGGGGGCGTATAGCAGCCCAGCGCAGTGATCTTTGCCTTGTAGTTAGTCGCCTTGGACAATTGATTCCTCAACTCAATAACTTTCAAGGATACAATACGGCCCTTTCGCGCTGCGACCGCACTCTGAAGATCCGAGCCCTGCCCTGCACTTTTACAAAGAGTTTACGCCTGTAGCCACTTTTCCTGAGAAATTCTGGAATACCATTAATTCTTTGGAGGTTAGTATATGCATCTTGACGAGAAGCCTGTTTATTGCGCCTGCGCACTTGCTCTGGCGCTGCTGGCGGCCCCGGCATTTGCCGCGACGAACTTTGTTCAAACCAATCTGGTCGCCGATGTTGCTGGTGTGGCGGCCGTAACTGATCCCAACTTGGTGGGATGTTGGGGCATGTCGGAATCGGCCACTAGTCCTTTTTGGGTGTCCAACACCTCGACTGGCACTTCTACCCTCTACGCCGTGACCGAAGCCGCCCCCACGGTGCCGGTAGTAAACGCCCTCGTGGCCATCATTCCGCCGTCGGCTAAGAACAAGGGAAAAACTGGTCTGCCGACTGGGCAGGTCAATAACGGTTATGGCGCCGGGAATTTTGAGGTAGCGGCCGGCCATCCCGCATCTTTTTTATTTGCCTCCTACGACGGCACGATATCAGGTTGGTACGGAGGCGTTCCCAACAACACGGCGATCGCCTTTGTAGATCACAGCGCCAACGCAGCCGCTTACACAGGACTGGCTATAGGCGTCAGCAGCATCGGTCCGACGTTGTATGCCGCGAATTTCTCAAACGGAACCATCGATACGTTCGATCACACTTTGAAGCAGGTGACGCTGCCGGGTGGATTCCTGGATTCCGACCTTCCAAACTCCTACTATCCGTTCAATATCCAGCGCTTTGGCCGGAGACTATATGTTTCCTACGCCTTATCGGATAGCCTCGGCGGCCTTTCATTCGGCGGCCCTGGCACCGGATTGATTGATGTCTTCGACCTCGACGGAGACCTGCTCCAGCACCTGGTCCCGAACAATCAGCACTTAAACCTGCCGTGGGGCATGGCAGTGACTGGAGCGAATTTCGGTTCATTCAGCTATGCCTTGGTCGTCGGCAACTTCGGCGACGGTACAATCAGCGCCTTCGACCTGAACACTGGCAATTATCTGGGGACCATGCAGGACGGCCATGGCAACAACATATCGATCGATGGGCTCTGGGCCCTACAGTGGGGCAATGGCGGAAGTGGCGGCGATCCTGGCACCCTCTATTTCAACGCTGCGCCGGCCGGTGGAGCGCACGGCTTATTCGGCTCATTGAAGCCTGCTGCGGATTCCCAGCTCCAGTGAGCAGCCTTCAAGCCGCGTTATAATCGCACTCCGGCATCGGACTGATGATCGCGCGCGGCTTCCTTATTACGTAACGGTTATGGCACGCTGACGAAGCTCACGACTGTGCTGGGAAGCGGAGTTGACGCGCACCCATGGCCGCCCAAGGTTCGCGGAACTATCGCGGGATTCAGCATCTTGGTGAGGTCGACTACCGCAATAGTGGTCGCGCCACTGTTCGCGAGTAAGGCAATCGCGTCGCCGCTGTTTGGACTCTGATACGCAGTGGCGGTGTGAGGATCAAAGCCGTTCGTGAACCCGCTAATGTTGCAAGTTACCCAATCGACGATGGCAGGAATGCCGCTACCAGAAGTTGTGGGAAGCGCAATCGCTGTTAGACCGCTGCCGCCGAATTCCGGGGTCACCACGCCGATATGCGTCCCCTGCGCCACGGCGATCCCGCCTGGTACATCACCCAAGGTAGTCGGGCTCGACTCCGACAGGCTCTGAACTTGCGAAGGTGCGGTCCAAGTGCCCGCCGGCGAACCAGGTGTGAACGTGGCCTGGGTCAAATCGGCGATATACACACCGGTTGGGTTGGAAAACTCCATAGGCGCCAGAGCGATCCCCGTGCTGCAGTCCTCACCCGACGAATCAAGATTCATCAGGCCGGTTTGATTCTCGAAGAAGGCGGGGCTCGTGCTGGTCGTCACGTTGACGATCTCGTAGTTGCCATTTTCATCCGCTGATAACAGCAGATTTCGGATCGGATCGATCAGCAGTTCCTCCGAGATTGTACCCGCGGGTGTCCGGAATGCCGGTTCAAATGTCGATGTGGCGAGGTCCAGAAACTGGAACCCGGGCAAAGCCTCCACAGCCAGCCCAATCACCGCTTTGTTGTGAATGCCATCCATCGCGACTCCGCAGTTGGTGCAAACGCCGCCGGAGAAGCCGACGCCACCGACGCCGCTGCTCGTGAGCGTACTATTGAGCGTCGTGCCACTGAGCAGATAAACGTCCGTATTGTTCGCCGTGCACACCGTCTGACCCGTCACGGAGTTCGAAGCGCAGGAGTTCACCACGTTCGGCGTCGGGATTCGCGTGGGAGTGATGCTGCTTCCCTCTATGTTGACCACCGAAACATCCGTGACCAGCGTTTGACTCCAGTTACCCTTGGGCACGTACGAGGTCACGTTCGACCCTCTGACCAGGACCGATAAAGAACTCGACGGTTGGCAAGTGCCGGAGGGTGGGGCTGGCGTGCTGGTTGGACAACTGCCGGTGCCGCTGTAGGAGCCGGTGTAATTCGAGCCACCGCCGCCTCTGGCGCCTCCCGTGACAAACTGCTTGAAGTTTTCCGGAGTACCGGCGTGGTCCGAATTCTGATATGCGCTGGCGTGGTTATCGTCAACTGGCTTCACACCGAGCGCGTTGTAATCTGTGCTGAAGGCGGTGTAAACGGCAGCCGCCCACTGCCACTGCACGTTAACGGTAGAGGCAGTGCTGGAAAATGTGCCCTGCCAGGTCACCGGACCGATGCCCCCTGGTAGACCGCCCGGCGGCGCCAGAAATTCCACAGCGTCCAAAAAATTGCTGCCGGCCAAGTGCGTGGTGGGAAGCGTGGTAGTCCACTGGCCCGGCGTCCCTGGAATGAAAGTAGTGGTAGCCGTCGTTGCCCCGGGATTGTAGGTGATGGACGCGTTGGGCGCATTCACCGTGTATGGCGTACCGTTGGCTGTGAAAGTGATCGTTACGCCGGTAAAAGTAATCGTGAGTGGATTTGTGAGCTGGCTCGGGTCAAAGCCCGGTAGACTGAAGACGCTATTGAACCAGATGTAGTTGCCTCCGGCAATAGGTGTGCCGTTGAAGTTCGATGAAATCAAGCAGGGTGGGGGGCCGGTGAAGGCCACCATCGGCAAGCACCCGATGAGAAAAAGTACTGCCAGCGTCGGCAGACTCCGCTTATGAAATAAAGATGTCACAGGAATCCTTCCTTGTAGCCAGGTTTCCCATCGATTGTACACCCTGAAATTAGGGACAGTGCACTCAAATACCGATTCTCCGCCGAGGAATATCCGCATAGTCCGCGGAAATTAACTCGCCTCCGTCGGAAATTTTCAGGGTGAAGTTTCGCGGTTATCGCGCAATCGATTTGATTTGGAGATACTCTTCCAGGCCGTACAAACCCATCTCGCGGCCAATTCCTGAGTGCTTGTAGCCACCGAACGGCGCCAGCGGATTGTACTTGCCTCCGTTCACATCCACCTGGCCGGTTCGCATGCGCCGAGCTACGCGCATAGCGCGCTCCGGATCACCCGACCATACGCCGCCCGCAAGCCCGTAAATAGTGTCGTTAGCGATGCGGATGGCTTCGTCTTCCGTATCGTAGGGAAGCACCGACAGCACCGGACCGAAGATCTCTTCCTGCGCAATCGTCATTTTCGACTTTACTTCCGCGAATATGGTTGGTTCCACATAGTAACCTTTGGGGAAGGCCGCGGGACGCCCGCCGCCCATCACCACGCGCGCACCTTCCTGCTTGCCTTTGGCTATGTAGCCTTCTACGCGTTCGCGCTGCGTTGCCGAAATCAGCGGCCCCAACCGTGTCGAGCTATCCAGCGGATCGCCCAACTTCAAACTACCGATGGCTTGCGAAGCCAGATCCAGCGCTTCCTGCTGGCGGTTCCGAGGCACAATCATACGCGTCCACGCGGAACAGGTCTGTCCGGAGTTGAGCATGGCATTGCGCGCGCCAGCCGGAATAGCTTTGTCAAACGGCGCGTCATCCAGCACCACAAAAGCGGACTTGCCGCCCAACTCTAGGGTGACTTTCTTGATCGTGTCCGCTGCCAGCGTCCCTACTCTTCGCCCAGCACGAACCGAGCCGGTGAAACTGATCATGTCCACCAGCGGATGTGCCGCAATAGCTTCGCCCACTACCGGGCCATAGCCGGTAACGATGTTCAGGACACCCGCAGGCAGAGAGATGGCTTCGCACGCTTCCGCCAACAGAAACGCATTCAGAGGGGCTACTTCGCTTGGCTTCAACACCACGGTGCAACCTGCCGCTAGCGCCGGCGCGACTTTTGCCATGATCTGGTGCAGCGGATAATTCCAGGGCGTGATCGCGCCCACCACTCCAAATGGCTCGCGGACTACGATCGAATTGCCAATCTCCTGCTCCAGTTTCGCTTCCGTGATCATTTGCGCATAGCTGTTGGTGATCACCACCGGCAGCCCGGCTTGAATGTTCGTCGCCATGGAAATCGGCGATCCCACTTCCTGCGCGATAGTCTTCGCGATCCGCTCGCTGCGTTCTTTGATGGCATTGGCCAGCTTGCGCAGCCATTCAGCGCGTTCCTGAACCGTGGTCTCGCTCCAGCCGTTGTCGAATGCGGCGCGTGCGGCGCGAACCGCGCGGTCCACGTCCTGCGGAGTGCCTTCCGGAACTGAGCCGATCACTTCTTCAGTGGAAGCCGACAGGACGTCGATCGATCCAGTCCCGGCCTGCGCCTCCCACTTACCGTTGATATATAGGTTGCGATGAGAATTGGTGGCTGCCTGTGCGCTAGTCATGGTCCTGCTTGGATTATAGGTGTTCCAGGCGCGGCCAGCTCATATCCCTGGCAATCGGTCGAAATGCTCGGCTACTATGGATCGAGCCACCTCCCATGACTTTTACCCTTCTTCGTTCGCATCTCGTTCTGCTCTTCGCTCTTCCCCTAGCGATTTTCGCCCAGCCGTCGACCGTTAACCTCTGGTCCGATCCCGCCAAAACGGCTTCGTCCAGCGACATCAAGGAAACATGGACCGAGCGCGGCAAGAACGGCGTTGTCGACCGGGGCGTCACCTTCGTCAGCACACCTGACATGACCGTCTACCTTCCGCTCAAAGAGAAAAACACCGGCGTCGGGATTATTCTGTGCCCCGGCGGTGGTTACGAACATCTGGCCATCGATAAAGAAGGCCACGATGTCGCGAAGTGGCTCAACTCGATTGGCATCGCAGGGTTTGTGCTGAAGTACCGGCTGCCTCGCAGCAAAGGGATGAGCTACACGATGGAAGCGCCGCTCCAGGACGCTCAGCGCGCTCTCCGCATGGTGCGCACGCGGGCCGAGGAGTGGCATCTCGACGCGAGCCGCATCGGCATGATGGGCTTCTCGGCCGGCGGCGACCTGGTGGCGCGAGCGGGAATGAGTTGGGACAAGGGGCAAAGCGCGGCGACGGATCCCGTCGAGCGGGCCAGCTGCCGGCCCGATTTTCTCGTCCTGGCCTATCCGGCCATGCCCAAGGAACTCCACGTCACCGCCGACACGCCGCCGGCGTTTCTGGTCCAGGCCAGCAACGACCCGACGGTCTCGCCGGAAAACAGCATTCGCTTTTACGAGGCGCTGCTGCAGGCGAAAGTGCCCGCCGAGCTGCACATCTATCTCAAAGGAGCAAAGGAGGCCACGGCTTCGGAATGGTGCATAGTGGACTTCCCACCGCCAGTTGGCCGCTTCGCCTCGAGGACTGGATGACGGAGCAAGGCATCCTGCGAAAGCAATAGTCCATGCGTCCCTTTCGCAAAATCATCCTGGTTTTCTGCGCGACTGTATTCGCAAAAGCCGCCCCCGACGGCGCCGACCTCTATGCCAAGCATTGCGCCTCGTGCCATGAAGTGATCGCGCTCGCCGCGCAGAATCGCGCGTTACTCAAAAACCTGACGCCGGAGTTCATCGTTCGCACACTCGCGAGTGGGACCATGCACGTCCAGGGTGCGCGGATTCCTGCAGCCGACCGTGCGGCCATCGCGGAATACCTGACCGCCAAGCCCGTTCACACAGTCGACACCGGCGCGGGCAGGTGCGCCGCCAGAGCCTCGAGCAATTTTTCAGGATCGCAATGGAACGGCTGGGGCGCGGGTCTCGACAACAGCAGGTTTCAACCGGCCGCCGCTGCTGGACTGACAGCCGAGCAGGTTCCCGCTCTGAAGCTGAAGTGGGCTTTCGGATATCCCGACAGTTACTCCGCGTTCGCTCAGCCGATCGTGGCCGGCGGGCGCGTGTTTGTCGGCAGCGCGCTCGGAATGGTCTACTCGCTCGATAGCGCGAGCGGATGCACTTACTGGAGCTTCGATGCAGGCGCGGGCGTGCGTACGGCCATCACAATTGGTCCGGACAACGTCGCTTACTTCGGAGACTTGCGAGCTAACGCCTACGCCCTGGATGCCGTCACCGGCAAGCTGCTCTGGAAAACGGCCGTCGATGATCACGCGCTGGCACGCATCACGGGTTCGCCCGCGCTTTACCAGGGCAAACTGTATGTTCCCGTGGCATCGCGCAGCGAGTGGCTCGCGGCCGACAGTCATTATGAATGCTGCACGTTCCGTGGCAGTGTCGTCGCGCTGGACGCCAAGACCGGTAAACAGATCTGGAAAACCTACACGATCGCGGATCGTCCCAAGCCCATGCGGAGAACCAAGAACGGCACGCAGCTCTGGGGGCCGTCTGGCGTTGGCGTGTGGGGCTCGCCCGCCATCGATACTAAGCGGAATGTCCTCTACATCGCAACCGGGGATAACTACTCCGAACCGGCCACACCGCTGAGCGATGCGATCGTAGCGCTCGCGCTCGATACCGGCAAGGTTGCATGGGCGCGTCAGATCACCAGCGGCGATGTGTTCAACGGCGGCTGCGGCCAGCGCGACACGAGTCTTTGTCCCGAGAAACCCGGCCCGGATTTCGACTTCGGATCGGCCACCATCCTTCGTACTTTGGCGAACGGCAAGCGCCTGCTGATCGCGGGCCAGAAATCCGGAGTGCTGCACGCGCTCGATCCGGATAACGACGGCAAGATCGTCTGGCAGCAGAAACTTGGCAAGGGAAGCATTCTTGGCGGCATCCAGTGGGGTCCGGCCGCGGATCCGGAAACCGCCTACGCCGCGATATCCGACATCGGTTTCGTGCCTGGCCCGGAAGGCTTGCAGCCAGATCCAAAAACGGGCGGTGGTCTCTTCGCGATTCAGCTCGCCACCGGAGAAAAGCTCTGGAACGCGATTCCGGAAGAATGCCATACGCCGCGCTGCAGTCCTGCGCAATCAGCGGCCGTCACGACTATCCCCGGCGTGGTCTTCTCGGGATCGATGGACGGCCACTTCCGGGCGTACTCGAGCAAGGATGGCAAGGTCATTTGGGATTACGACACGGTGCGCGACTTTGAAACTGTAAACCAGATCCCGGCGCGTGGCGGATCGCTGGACGGTCCGGGCGCGGCTGTGGCCGGTGGGATGTTGTTCGTCAACTCGGGCTACGGTTATTTCTTCGGGATGCCCGGAAACGTGCTGCTCGCGTTCGGAGTGGAATAAGTGGCCATGACACCGTTTCAAGCGCTTCTGGTCACTCAAACCGATGGCAAGTTTGATGCTTCCATTCAGCAACTTCAGCCCGAGGCGCTGCCGCCTGGCGAAGTCTTGATCCGCGTCGCGTATTCGAGTTTGAACTATAAGGATGGGCTGGCGGTCACGGGCAAGCCGGGCGTGGTTCGAAAATATCCGATGGTGCCGGGCGTCGACCTGGCCGGTACCGTGGAAGAATCATCGTCCGCCAATTTCAAGCCGGGCGACAAAGTGGTGGTGACCGGTTGCGGCACCTCCGAGACGTTGTGGGGCGGCTACGCGCAATATGCGCGGCTCCCCGCCGAGTTTGTCGTGCCGCTCCACGCCGGCTTCAGTGTGCAACAGGCGATGGGCATCGGAACCGCTGGCTTCACGGCCATGCAAAGCGTAATGGCGCTGGAAGAGCACGGCGTCAAACCGGGGGGCAGGGAAGTGGTGGTGACCGGCGCCGGGGGCGGAGTAGGCAGTGTCGCCATAGCGATCCTGGGGAAGCTGGGCTACAAAGTAGTCGCGTCTAGTGGGCGTGCGGAGCTGCATGACTATCTGCGCGGTCTGGGTGCCAGCGAGATTATTGACCGCAATGTTCTGGCCGCGCCGTCCAAGCGCCCGCTCGACTCAGAACGTTGGGCCGCGGGAATCGACAGCGTCGGTGGCGACACGCTGGCAGGCTTGCTGCGGTCGGTTGTGATCGGAGGCAGTGTGGCGGCCTGCGGTTTGGCCGGAGGCGCTGCTCTGAATACCACCGTGTTCCCGTTCATTCTGCGCGGTGTTAACTTGCTAGGCATCGACTCAGTGCGTGTGCCTAATCAGCGCCGCCGCGAGATCTGGGCGCGGCTCGTGCGCGATCTTCCAACGAGCTTGCTCGACCGCATGATCCACGTGAAGCCGCTCGCCGAAGTCTTCCAACTAGGAGAGCAAATTCTAGGCGGCAAGACTCGTGGCCGTACGGTTATCGACGTCAACAAGTAGCGCACGCACTCCTGCCTGCCGTGTGCGCACTCCTGCGCACACCTGTGTCAGGCCACTAACTGCTAGACGCCCCGTGACAGCGCGTCCAGAGATTTCGCCGGACGCCCCACGTCGCCGACAGGTTGCGTCGACGGCCGGCTACTGAACCACTGCGCCAGGTTTTCGTCCGTCGCCCGACGCCGGCTCATAATCCACCGCCGACTGCGTAGAGCCCGTGGCAGGCACGCCGCCAATCGCCAGAATGCCGGAAGCGACTTTTGTTCCACCAGCAAACTGCCACCCACCACCAGCAGGTCGCGAGCGATCATCTGCCGCCAGAATCGCCGAAACACGCCGCCGGTCATGTTCTTGGTACGCATCAAGAACCGATTCTTGACCGAATGCATGTTGATGACAGCCGGCACTGCGTGCCGATTGCCAGGACCGACGCTCCGCACGTGATAACCGACGGCGGCCGGTGTGTAAAGGCAACGCCAGCCGAGCAACTGGGCCCGCCACGCCACGTCGGCGTCCTCTCGATAGGCGAAGAAATCGGGGTCGAAGAAATTGCCTCCCTCGGAAATGTCGGCGATCATCTCCCGCCGGTAGAGCGCGGCTGCGGCGCTGGCTCCGAACACATATTCCATCTTGCGGAAGCGGCCATCATCGGGCTCGTGCCAGCCCCGGTCGAAATGGCGCATCGCTTCCGTGAAGTAAATTCCGGCGGTATCGATGAGCGGATTCTCAGGCGGTTTCAGATCCCGGCCGATTGCCAACAGGCGTCCGCAAACCGTTCCGGCCTTCTCATCGATCCTGCCCGCCTCCACCAGTTGCTCGACCACGCCCGGAAGCAGCACGACATCCGGATTCAGGACCAGAACCCAGTCGCCGCTGCTCCTGGCGATGGCCTGGTTTTGCGCGGCAGCGAATCCCATGTTGCTGTCGTTGTATTCCACGCGCACCCGGTCTTCAAACCGCGAAACGAAGCCGCGCGTACCATCCATGGATCCGTTGTCGACGACCACAATCTCGAGCGGACGGTAATTCTGCTCGAATATCGACTGTAGGCAGGCTTCCAGATACTGCCGGCTGTTGTAGGTGACGATGGTGACTGAAACCGAAGTTGGCATGGATGGCAGGGCTGTCGGATATCTCAAAGACCCGGATCGGCCGTTTTCAACTACACCCACCCTGTTAATAACTTAAATTTTTTTCGTCCAAGTGTAGTTGGAATCCCGTAGCTGGGGATCTTAGGTTAGAACTTATAGTCTCATAGGAAGTGATGTCGTCGTATCCGCTGGGTGAAGAGCTTGCGGGTGTTGTTCAGAAGCGGCGAGCCGCCATGACGTTGCAGGATCAGGTGGCTCAGTTGTTTGAAGAGGCGCGCGACGACGTATTTCGGTATTTGCTCAGTCTCGGGTTGTACCCTCCGCAAGCGCAGGAGGCGGCACAGGAGGTTTTTTTACGGCTGTACACTACGCTCAAGAAGGGCGAAGAGATCGAAAATCCCAGGGGTTGGATTTTTCGAGTGGCCCACAACCTGGGGTTGAAAATACGCGCTCGGCAGAGTTCTCAAGCGCCTTTCGATCCGGATCTGGAAGCACGATTGGCTGGTCCGGCCTTGAACCCGGAACAGAACCTGCTCGAGCGGGAGCAAACGCTGCGCTTCCACCAGGCCGTCGAGCGGCTTTCCGAGCAACAGCGGCGGTGTCTGTTGCTGCGGCTGGAAGGCCTGCGGTATCCGGAAATCGGATCCGCCCTGGGAATCAGCTCTTCAGCGGTCGGCGAATTTCTGCGGCGAGCCATCTCGCGGCTAAAGAAGGATGAATTATGAAGGGGTCCTCACTCACTCTCCACCCCGAAGAAGAGCAGTTGCTGCGTTATCTCGACGGTGAATTGCCCGTCCAGGCATCCGGCGAGGTCCGCTCGCATCTGGAAGCCTGCTGGCAGTGCCGCGCGGCGCTGGAGGAACTACAAAACGTCGTCAGCCAATGCGTGCATTACAGAAAAAATGTATTGCAACGCCATCTTCCTACTCCGCCGGCTCCATGGGTCGATGTCTATCGTAAATTCGATGAAATCGATACTTCCGTGGGGCCGGTTCTCTTTAATCGAATGGTTCGATTATTGAAATCGCCGTTCGACACAGCTACAAAGAAATGGGCGGTCGCCGCTGCGGCGCTCCTGATCCTTCTTGGACTTTTCTACCGCTATCGTCAGACGCCTTCGGTCCACGCTTCCGAATTACTGCGTCAAGCGGTGGTTGCCGCGAATGCACATCCCGGCCGGCCCCGGCGTATTCAAATTCGAACGCGCGATCGGCGTCTCACTCGTCCAGCCGTCGCCCCGCAGAAGACCGGATTTAGCGCTCCGGACGGCGATGCGTCGAATTCGCTCGAGGCGATGTTTGAGCGCGCTCACTACAGTTGGACCGATCCGCTGAGCGCCCAGTCGTTCCAAGCTTGGCGCAATCAACTTCCTGACAAGCGCGACCAGGTGAGCGAAGAGAATCAGGCCTATCGAATTGAGACCAGTACGAACGCGTCGGGGTTGAGTAAGGCCACCTTAACGCTGCGCACCGCGGATCTGCGGCCGGTGGAAGAACGATTGGAGTTTTCGAATCAGGAATGGGTCGAGATCACCGAAGTTTCGGGCGACACCA
>Ga0185299_10002776_pt1 | contig 25682 bp, 22 predicted proteins | sample PaiPotPPA55metaG_FD_128002 | JGI IMG/M metagenome (GOLD analysis project Ga0185299, IMG submission 128002) | Iron sulfur acid spring bacterial and archeal communities from Banff, Canada, to study Microbial Dark Matter (Phase II) - Paint Pots PPA... ...
GCTACTGCATCGCCGAGGCTCGCCGCAGGAAAATCCGTGCGCATAAGCCGAAGGCGGCCCGCGCTGACGGTGTAAAACGCGAAATTGAGGGTGCTGCCGTTGATTACAAACACTGCTGTGCCGCGGCCGAAGGTCCCGGCATTCGTCGCGTCCCTGGTAAAGGATGCGGATGTAATCGGAAGCTGGCCAGATGCCGTGAAGTTGTCATTGACATCGACCACTCCGCTGCTGATCACGCCGCCCGCATTGCCCACGAATTGCCCTACGAGCGATTCGTTTGCTCCACTTGGATCCAGGCCCGAAATATCAAAGACGTAGGGACCGCTGATGGTGGCGGGGAGGTTGGCGAATGTGGTGGTGTCCTGCACGGTGAAATTCCCACTGGCGGTACCGTTGCCGTCGCTTTCGGTGATGAGACCCGCGGTGGCGGAGGTCATCACAATGCTGAGCTGGAGCGTTTCGCTGGAATCGACCAGGGTGAGGGTTCCCTTGCCGTTGGACTGGATCGAGTAGGAGCCGCTGTTGACCGCGAGAGTCGTCGATCCGGGAACTCTGCCGCTATTGAGATCTTGGACGCCGCCCGTTACCGTGCCGGCGCCGTTGGCTGCGAAGCTGCCAGTACGCGCAAAAAATCCGCCGGAGTCTGTGCCGCTCAACGCAAATGCATAGGTACCGTTCAGACTAGCAGCCGAAAACGGCCCGGCCGATGGGGTGGGCGCAGGATTGGCGCTGATTGTCCCTCCGCCCCCGCAACCACACGCAATATAGACGATGGCGAGCAGCGGGAGGATGGCAATGTACTTGGCCGGCCGGTTCACAGGGCACCTCCCTGGGGCTTGCTGGAGGATAGGAGACGCGTGCCATTCTGCCAGAGCGGCATGCCTTTCGTTGATCGCACGGCGACGGCGGTGGTTCCCTTTTGTACGATCCGGGCAAGAAAGACGGTGCCAGTGCCGGTGGAGAATAGTTCGCCGATGACCCGCACGTTGTCGCCCGCGGCAAGTTCCGCGTGATTCGATTTCAGGTAGCTTGCGCTGCCAACGTGAACGTCGATCAGACCCGAAGAAGTCTGCACCATGACGTTCGTTCCCAGAGGACCGGTCGTGGAGCCTTCTACAACGCTGGAAACCGTGCCCACTAGGTTTGTCTCGCGAGCCAAACTGTAACCGGAGCGAATGGATGGCGCGGTTTGCTGTGCACGGGTGATCACCGGTAACGCGAGGGCGGCGGCGAGCCATGCGGCGGCAACGCACACTCGACCTCTGCCAAGGCGGTTGTCGCCCATTGAAAGGATTCGTATCATTTCTTGGTCCCCAGATAGAGAGCTCGCTAGCCGAGCCCTTGGATTACGCGGAACGAACCGGTCCCCCACGACCGCATCCGCGCTAATGATTGTTCCGTTCCGCGCTACTCTTTGTTCCTGTTGTAGGATGAGGCCGCCGGCCTCCGCGTTGGCCTCGCCTTGCTGTATTTGCTCAAAAACAAACTATTTACTGCTGCTTGAAAGACGCAGAACGGCACGGAGCTCTCATCCAGTCCGGTAAACACCGGCCGCGCGAAAAGGTTTCGTGCGCTCGCGCCTCGCAGATTGTTTGCAGAAAATATTTGATTGGCGCCACGCGTCGAGTCGCATTGACAGTTCCGCGACTTCCGACCATAATTGTGCGTACGTCACTCCTGTGGAGGGTTAACAAGCCCGGTACGCTGGACGACCAAGCGAACCCAGGGCTGCAAGGATGGCGCCAAAATATATCTTTGTAACTGGCGGTGTTGTTTCCTCACTTGGAAAAGGCGTAGCTGCCTCCTCGATCGGCTGTCTCCTCGGAAGTCGCGGTTTCAAAGTCACCCTGCAAAAGTGCGATCCGTACCTCAACGTTGATCCTGGCACTATGAGCCCGTTTCAGCACGGCGAGGTCTTCGTCACCGAGGATGGCGCGGAGACAGATCTCGATCTCGGCCACTACGAACGCTTCACTCACGCCAAGCTCAGCCGCGACAACAACTGGACCACCGGGCGCATTTACGAAACCATTCTCGGTAAAGAGCGCCGCGGCGATTATCTCGGCAAGACTGTTCAAGTCATTCCGCACGTCACCGACGAGATCAAAGCCACCATCAAGAAAGTTTCCGAAGGCGTGGATGTGGTCATTGTCGAGATCGGCGGCACCGTCGGCGATATCGAGTCACTTCCCTTTCTTGAAGCGATTCGACAGATGCGCCTGGAACTCGGCACCGAGAATACTTTGTTCGTGCACGTGACTCTGGTGCCGTACATCGCCGCTGCAGGAGAACTGAAGACCAAGCCTACGCAGCACAGCGTGAAGGAAATGCTCGGCATTGGTATTCAGCCCGACATTCTTCTTTGCCGCAGCGATCGCCACATCTCTTCCGACCTGAAAAAGAAGATCGCGCTGTTCTGCAACGTGGCCGATTCCTGCGTCATATCGATGGAAGATGTGGACACCATTTACGCCGTGCCCGTAGAACTGGGCCGCGAAGGACTGGACGCGCAGATCCTGCGCTTGCTGAAACTCGAGGATCATCCGCAGGATTTGAATGCGTGGGTCGATCTGGTTCACCGGCTGCATCATCCCGCGGGCGAAGTGCGCATCGCCATTGTCGGCAAGTACGTGCAACTCGAAGACGCCTACAAGAGCCTGCGCGAGGCCCTGCTGCATGGCGGGCTGGCCCACAATCACAAAACCGTTCTCGAATGGATCGAAGCCGAAGATATCGACTCCACCGAAACTGCTGCTGCGCGCTTACGCGGCTATGATGGCATTCTCGTTCCCGGCGGCTTCGGCAAGCGTGGCGTTCAGGGAATGATCTACACCATTCAACATGCCCGCGAGCACAAGGTGCCCTTCTTCGGAATCTGCCTGGGCATGCAATGCGCCACAGTGGAGTACGCCCGCGACGTCGCCGGGCTGGAACGCGCCGACACCACGGAATGCGACCCGCAGTCTCCGCATCGCGTGATCTACAAGTTGCGCGAGTTGCTCGGCGTGGACGAAATGGGCGGCACCATGCGGCTGGGTGCGTGGCCCTGCAAACTCGAGCCTGGCTCCTTTGCCCATCGCGCTTACGGCAAACTCGAAATCAGCGAACGCCACCGCCACCGTTACGAATTCAATCGCGACTACGAAAAAATTCTTACAGGCGCGGGTCTGCGCATCACCGGGCGCACGCCCGACGAGAATTACGTCGAGATCATCGAGGCGCCCGATCACCCGTGGTTCTTAGGCTGCCAATTCCACCCCGAATTCAAATCCAAGCCGCTGGAACCGCACCCGCTGTTTTCGGCCTTCATAGGCGCGGCCCTCGAACACAAAAAAAACAAATCGCGCCCCGCGCCTGAAACCCACCGCCCACATGCAGTGGCCGCGGCACCGCACATCACTGCGTAGAAATGAACGTTTTACGCCGGCCTTTAGCCCGGCGTCCGATTCTTGGGTGCAGTGCCCTTTGTGCCTTCAACCGTCCGCACCTCTTTTCCCCACTGACCAACCGCTGCTACAGTAAACCCGCTCATCGCCCACCATGATCGGCCAAACCGTCTCGCGTTACCGCATCGTCGAAAAACTAGGCGGCGGAGGTATGGGCGTCGTCTACAAAGCCGAAGACACCGAGCTAGGCCGCTTCGTCGCCCTGAAATTTCTTCCCGACGCTCTGGCCCAAAACCCCCAATCGCTCGAGCGTTTCCGTCGCGAAGCCCGGGCCGCCTCCGCTCTAAACCATCCCAATATCTGTACCATCCACGAAATCGGCAACACTGGCGAACAATCTTTCATCGCCATGGAATACCTCGAAGGCGCGACGCTAAAGGGCCGCATCGCCGGCCGTCCGGTCGAAACCGAAGTGCTTCTCTGTATCGCGATCGACATCGCCGACGCGCTCGATGCTGCACATTGCAAAGGCATCGTTCACCGAGACATCAAACCGGCCAACATTTTCATTACCGCTCGTGGCCACGCCAAAATCCTCGATTTCGGGCTGGCGAAAGTGCAGGTCGCCAGCGCCCCAAGCGAACTCACCCAAACAGCTACGTTGGATCACGACCACTTAACAAGTCCCGGGTCGACCATGGGCACTATCGCCTACATGTCGCCGGAGCAAGCCCGAGCACAGGAACTCGATGCCCGCAGCGACCTCTTCTCCTTCGGCTGTGTCGTGTACGAGATGGCCACCGGCGTACTTCCCTTTCGCGGCGAAAGTTCCGCCACAATTTTCAACGCCATACTGACCTGCACGCCAACGCCCGCAGTTCGGCTGAATCCCGATTTGCCGCATGAACTCGAGCGCATCATCGACAAAGCCCTCGAAAAGGATCGCAATCTTCGCTACCAGAGCGCGGCGGAAATGCGCTCGGACCTGCAGCGCCTAAAGCGAGACACCGACTCCCGGAAATTTTCCGGCGCGACGCAACAAGCTCCTGCAGCGGCAATCCCCAAAACGCGTTTGCCCTGGATTGTTGCAGCGGTCGTAATTTTTCTAATCGCAGCCGGTGGCACGGCCTATCTCCTCCGGCCGCATTCCACCAAACTAACGAACAAAGACACCGTCGTTTTGGCCGACTTCGCCAACAGCACCGGCGATTCCGTCTTCGATGGCGCTCTACGCCAAGGTCTCTCGGCTCAGCTGGAGCAATCCCCATTTCTCAGCCTCATTTCCGACCAACGTATCGCACAAACGCTTTCCCTGATGAGCCAACCCAAGCAGGCGCGGCTAACTCCGGAACTTACCCGTGAAATTTGCCAGCGTACGGCCAGCGCCGCCACCATTGAAGGTTCCATCTCGAGCCTGGGCAGCCAGTACGTTTTGGGCTTAAAGGCGGTGAACTGTCGGACCGGCGATGTGATCTCGGAAGAGCAAGCGACCACCAACGGCAAGGAACAGATCCTCGAAGCTCTGGGGAAAGCGGCGAGCAATCTGCGAGGCAAGCTGGGAGAATCCCTGGCTTCGCTGCAAAAATATGACGCGCTGCCGCAGAACGTGACTACGCCGTCGCTGGAGGCGCTACAAGCGTATGGCCTTGGCTATCGAACCGTGGACGTAACAAACGATTATGTTGCGGCGATCCCTTTGTTCCAAAGGGCCATCACCCTGGATCCAAATTTCGCCATGGCTTATCTGATGCTAGGCGAAGCGTACCAACCCCAGGGCGAGCTCCACCAGGCCGCGGAAAGCACTCTCAAGGCTTACAAACTACGGGACCGCGCGAGTGAGCGCGAAAAACTCGCCATCTCTTCGTTCTACGAGTACATGGTCACTGGGAATCTCGACGCGGCCCGCAGCGCCTATGAGCTGTGGGCCCGCACCTTTCCCCGTGATGACGAACCACAAAATCAGCTTTGGCTTACCTACGCTGCTCTCGGCGACTACGAAAAATCTCTTTCATCGGCGCAGGAGGGCATGAAGCTCAATCCGGGGAGTGCGAACAACATCGTGAGTGTGGTCTACGCGAACCAGTGGCTGGGCCAGCTGGACAAGGCGAAAGCGGCGGCGCAGGGGGCCCGTGACCGAAATCTGGAGTCACCCTGGATCCCTCTCGTTCTTTACACCGTGGATTTTCTTGCGCACGACGCCGCCGGCATGGAACGCGAGGCCACTGCGGCGACGGGCAAACCGGGGATCGAAGATCAGATCCTCTTCCTCGAATCCGAAACGGCAACCTACGGCGGCGAGTTTGCCAAGGCTCGAGAACTCACCCGCCGCGCATCCGATTCTGCGCTGAGAGCCAGAGAAAAAGAGACGGTGGGGGAATATCAGGCGCACCACGCAGTCGAGGAAGCATTGGCCGGCAATATGGTTTTGGCAAAGCAAGAGGCCCAGGCTGCACTCATGCAGGCCGATGGTAAACAGGTTAAGGCCCTCTCGGCCGTCGCCCTCGGGCTGGCAGGCGATTCCGCTCAAGCCGCACGCTTGGCCGGTGACCTGAGCAAGAATTTCGCGGCCGATACCATTGTTCAGTTTGATTACCTGCCGATGATTCATGCCGCAGCGGCGATAAAGAGCGGCGACTACAGCCGCGCCGTTGAGGCGCTGGCCGCCAGTCAGCCTTATGAGCTGGGCCAGACGAACAGTGCCTTTACCTTCGCTCTATATCCAGTTTATTTGCGCGGCCAAGCGTACCTGTACGCGAAGCAGGGCACCGCAGCTGCAACTGAGTTTCAGAAGATTTTGGACCATGCAGGCGTCGTCGGTAACCAACCCGTCGGCTCCTTAGCACACCTCGGATTGGCCCGCGCCTACGCACTCTCCGGCGACACCGCGAACGCGAAGACGAGCTACGAGGATTTCTTCGCGCTATGGAAAAATGCCGATCCCGAAGCCCCGCTATCGAAGCAAGCTAAAGCCGAATACGCCACACTAAAGTGAAGCGCACTCCAGTCTTTATCGGGGTCACCACGATTGAAACTTGCGCAACGTCCTCGTCATCCCACAACCACAACGTAGGCTCAGTCTATGCTATCTTCACTAACTCCGCATGACGACGCGCGAAATCACTATTAACTCGCTCCGCCTTGGCGGCACGAATCCACTTTTCCTGATTGCCGGACCCTGCGTGATCGAAAGTGAAGCGCACGCCCGGAAAATGGCGGAACAAATCGCGCGCATTGCTACCAACGCCGGCGTTCCCTACATCTTCAAAGCTTCCTACGACAAAGCCAATCGCTCGTCGGTGAAATCGTTTCGCGGTCCAGGCCTCAAAGAAGGCCTCCGCATCCTAAGCAAAATCAAGCATGACTTGGACCTGCCGATCCTGAGCGACATCCACGAATCGTCGCAAGCCGCTCCCGCGGCCGTGGTCTGCGACATCCTGCAAATTCCTGCGTTTCTCTCGCGCCAAACCGATTTGCTGGAATCCGCGGCAAAAACCGGTCGCATCGTTAATGTAAAGAAGGCGCAGTTCCTCTCCCCGTGGGACATGAGCAATGTCGTGGAGAAAATCGCAGCCTCCGGCAATGACAAAATCATCCTGACGGAGCGCGGCGCGTCGTTCGGCTACCAAAACCTGGTGGTCGATATGCGCTCGTTCCCGATCCTCCAAAAGCTAGGCTACCCGGTCGTCTTCGACGTCACGCATTCCGTGCAACTCCCAGGCGGCCATGGCGACGCAAGTGGTGGCCAGCCCGAATTTATCGAGCCATTGGCTCGCGCGGGCGTTGCCGCAGGAGTCGATGGCATCTTCATCGAAACCCACGACAATCCCGAAGCGGCCCTCTCCGACGGCGCCAATGCGCTTCCCCTCTCGCAACTCCCCGAGTTACTCTCGCGTTTGAAGCAACTCTCTGCCGTAGTCCGCGGTTGGAGTGCGTCATGAATGCGTCCCTCTTCTCCGCGCAACCTCGGCGATCTCTGCGTCTCTGCGTTATCTTTTTCGATCCGCGCTGGCGTAGTCCGCGAGTGAACGGCAAATGAGCCTCTCCACCGCCCGACGAGTCCTGCAAATCGAAGCCCAAGCCATCCACGATGTCCTCGCTCGGCTGGACGCCAGCTTTGAGAAAGCCGTCGATCTCCTTTTCGCCTGCAAAGGACGCGTGGTCGTCACCGGCATGGGCAAGTCGGGCCTGGTGGCCAGAAAAATTTCCGCAACATTTTCCAGTACGGGCACGCCGTCGTTCTTCCTGCACCCAGCCGAAGCGTTGCACGGCGATCTAGGTATGCTCGCGCGAGGCGACACAATGCTCGCAGTATCCTATGGAGGAGAAACGGAAGAGATCGTCCAACTGCTCGAAGCGTTGAAGCGCCTGGAGATTCCGCTGCTCACGCTCACCGGAAATATGCATTCCACGCTCGCGGAAGCGAGCGACAGCGCGCTCGATGTGAGCGTGAAAGAGGAAGCCTGTTCGCTGAATCTCGCGCCCACCGCAAGCACAACGGTAGCGATGGCGGTGGGTGACGCGCTCGCTGTCTCGCTGCTGGAGCGTCGCGATTTCCGCAGCGATGATTTCGCGGCGCTCCATCCGGCGGGCCGCTTGGGCAAAAAACTTCTCCGCGTGGAGCACCTCATGCATGCAGGCGATGCTTTGCCTCGCGTTGCACCAGACACCCGGATGCCCGACGTTTTCCACGAAATGAGCAAGAAGGGCCTGGGCATGACGACCGTCCTGCATCCCGACGGCCGCTTGGCCGGGATCATCACCGATGGCGACCTCCGCCGTCTGATGGAAAAACAAGGTGGCGCAACACTGGAGATGACGGCAGGCGCCTGCATGACCCGCAGCGCGCAAACCATCGGCCCGCACGTCCTAGCCAGCGAAGCCCTAAATTTAATGGAGAAGCGCAAAATCACATCGATTGTAGTAGTAGACGAATCGCAAGGAGTCTTAGGCGTAGTACACCTACACGACCTGTGGACCCTGGAACTGATCTAAAGCGCTTTTGACTTTGTAGCGGCCGAGCTTGACTCGCCATCGTGCCTTTGTAGCGGCGCCCGACGGTGGGCGGCGCTTTTGGCGAGGCCGAAAACGCACCGTTGAAAAACCGTCCGAAACAGGAGCAGCCATTGCCAAAACCATCAAAAAAAATCCCCGCCAGCGTATCCAAACGAGCCAAGCGCATCAAGGTTTTCCTGATGGACGTAGACGGCACCATCACCACCGGCGCCGTGACGCTGCTCTCCCAACCAGACGGCTCCGCCCTGGAAATCAAAACCTTCGACGCCCATGACGGCCAGGGCCTCTCCCTAGCCCACACGGCCGGCCTCCGCACCGGCGTAATCACCGGCCGCGAGAGCGCCGCAATGCGCCGTCGCGCCCGCGAACTAAACATCGAATTCGTCTACGAAAAGCAGCCCCACAAAATCGCCGCGTACGAAGAAATCCTGAAAAAAACCGGCGCAGCTGAATCCGAAGTAGCTTACTTGGGCGACGATCTCCCCGACCTAACCGTAATGCGCCGAGTAGGCTTCGCTATAGCCGTAGGCGACGCCGCCATCGAAGTAAAACGCGCAGCCCACTACATAACCAAAGCCATCGGCGGCAAAGGCGCAGCCCGCGAAACCGTAGAACTAATCCTCAAGAGCAAAGGGATCTGGGAAGAAATGATCGACAAGGCCCGCGCCTAACCGCAATTCTCGGCAAACCTCGCCACGCCGCCCACCCACACTAGGGGCACAGCGCAGTTTTAAAACCCTTCATTCATGGGCCACATTTATAATGTATGCCGTTTGCGTAATCGAGGTCGGGAGACGTCCACATTGGTCGCACACATTCGGCGGGCCCGGCCTGAAGAGGGTGACTTGTTGACAGACCTGACCATCAGGTCGAAGGGATACTGGGGATATGAGGATTCGTTCCTGGAAAGCGCCAGGGAAGAGCTCGAGTTTCAGGCCGGTAAATTCCTGCCAGACTTTCACGTTTACGTTCTCGAACTGGATGGCGAGCTGGTGGGCTTTTGCAGCCTGATCGCTTTGGATGGCGGAGCGATGGAATTGCACCACTTATTCATTGAGCCACGCCACATTGGGAAGGGACACGGCAAAAAATTGTGGGACCACGCCGTGCAGCTTGCGCGGGATCTGAGATTTCGCAGGCTGATTTTGACGGCCGATCCCAACGCCGAGCCCTTCTACGCGAGTCGAGGTGCAGTGCGCATCGGAGAGAAGGTGTCTCCGGTTGCTTCTGGGCGGATGCTGCCGGTCATGGAGTACGTCCTAACCGAGTAGTGGCCTGCTACGATCGGGCGACTTTAGTAAGGAGGTTGTCGCGTTCTTGCTGATAGCGGGCCAGGGCGCGCTCGATCACCGTCAGAGCGGCGTAGGCTGGGCGGATATCTTCGACTTCGACTTTTTTGCCTTCGAGCTGCTTGTAGTCGGAGAAGAAGCGCTTCAGGACGAGGAGGCGGTGTGGAGGCAAGTCGCGCGCTTCCACGTAATCGCTGAATTCGGGGTCGTTGGTGGCTACGGCTATGACCTTGTCGTCGCTGGCGCCGGAATCGATCATGGTCATCAGGCCGATGGCGCGGGCTTTGATCAACGCGAGCGGCTGCACCGCTTCCTGGCAGAGGACCAGCACGTCCAGAGGGTCGTTATCTTCGGCGTAGGTCTGCGGGATGAAGCCGTAGTTGGCGGGGTAAAAGACGGCGGAGTGAATGATGCGATCGACTTTGAGGAGGCCAGTGGGTTTGTCGAGCTCGTACTTCACGTTGGAGCCCAACGGGATTTCGATCACCGCCTGAAAATCGCGGGGTAGGTCGTTGCCGGGGGATACGTCGTGCCACGCATGCATCATCGCGATCCTCACAGGGTCTTTCAGGGTTAAGGTAGCCCACCATTATGGCGTCAGCGTAGCCGAACTCAAAATCGTCGGTCGCGATACGACATCTATGCCCTTCCATTCAGCTCTAGTAGGTACATACTATTTTGGCGGCGCTCCATGCATGCTATCGTCCGACAAATTTCCCGCGAAGGACGCTGAATGAAAACAACGGTGTTTTGGCTGGCCGGAAGCATGGGGTTCCTCCTGCTCGCAGGCTATATCGGCCTTTCGGTGATGGCGGGCGGGCCCAAAGACGCCCTCTACATGCTCCGCTATGCTGTGCCGCACATGCACCGGGGCAAGCTGCGTCCGGGCGATAGCGCCCCCGACGCGCGGCTCCTCGCGCTCAACGGCAAGGACTACTTCCACTTGCGGGAACGCACCGGCGCGCGGCCGCTCATGGTCGTGTTCGGCAGCTACACTTGACCGCCATTTCGTCGCCAGGTCGGCGACATCGTCAAGATTTACAACGACTATAAGGATCACGCCGACTTTCTGACCGTTTACGTCCGAGAAGCGCACCCCACCGACGAGTGGCAGATGAAATCGAACGTGAAGGAGGATGTGTGCTACGTCCAGCCAAAAACCCTGGAGCAGCGCATCGCCATCGCCAACGATTTCGTCCAGCGCCTGAAGTACCCAGTTCCCTTCGGCATTGACGACATGACGAATGCAGCGAACGACGCCTATTCCGCGTGGCCGGAACGCATCTACATCATCGATGAGCGAGGCCGCGTTGCCTACGCAGGCGGCATGGGCCCGTTCAATTATCGCCCAGAGGAAGCACGCGCCTGGCTTGCTACGAGGTTCGGCGAAGTGGTCGAGCCCCAGCCGAGTACCCCGGCCTATCGGCGAGGCGACGGCTAGGTCGTCGCGGGCGAAAGATTTAGGCGGCGGCAAATCTCGTCAACGATCCGCTCCGGATCTGGATGAATATCGACAACCACAGCATCCGTTGGCTCTTCCAGATCGGCAAACTGGGCGGCTAGAATTTTGTCATCCGCGAAGTGTCCCTTTCGCATGCGCAGCCGTTCGTCGATGAGTTCGTAGGTTCCCTTCAGGTAGACGAGTCGCACGGCTACACCGCGAAAAAGCAGCTCGCGGTAGCTCTGCTTCAACGCCGAACAAGCCAGCACGAGGTTGCGATGCTGGAATTCAGCCCGCACGAGATAGTCATGAATCGCCTGGAGCCATGGAATGCGATCCGCGTCGGTCAGCGGGATGCCGCGATGCATCTTGTCTTTGTTTGCCGGGGAGTGAAAGTCGTCGGCATCGGCGTATTCCCAACCTAGCCGTTTCGCCAGCAGTGAGCCTACGGTGGTCTTGCCGGAACCGGTTACGCCCATCACTGCAACGATCATGGGCTGGGCGGCCTCACTCGTCGCCTAGCGTGTTGCGTCACTTGTTGCCCCGCAGCAGCAAAATCACGTCGAGCAGCACAAGCACCGCGACCACCACTTCCACCACAAACATGCGCCGCTCGTTAAATTGCGCCACCATGAATTCGTATAACTCGCCGGCGGTCTTCAGCTTCTCCGCCACCAGCGTTTTGTAATCGTCCACGCCGATTTTTGCCGAGCTCACGCGGTACACGCGTGCATAGTACGTATCGCTGATGAATTTCACCGCGTACTCTGTTCGTTCCGCGAGGTCCATGATATCCAGGCGCAGACCATTCAACCGGCCCGCTCGGCTAGGTAAGCGCCAGCGCGAGAGAAAACTTTCGTGCCCTTCCAGCGAGCTGTATACGTTGGAGAGCAAAGAGGTGAGCAACTCGTCGTAGTAGCGAAATTCAAGCAACTGCGTGTTGGCGTATTCGAGAAGATCGATGACCGCGGAAGTCGCGTCAGGCTTGTCGTAGACCAATGCCGCGGCCCATCCGACGACCACAAGGTCGCTCGGATAGTAGGAGAGTACCGTGCGCACGACCTCTTCGCGTTCCGCGGCGGAAAGCGAAACAAGCTCGCCGCGAACTACCCGGGTGATTTGGTCACCGCACGATTGCAGCATCTCGTTAGCGAGCACTGCGCGGCCATCCGCGTGTTTCGCCGATTGCACATCGATGATCAGGTAGTCTTCGTCGAGCCATTTCTGCGAAGGCTTGATCATTGCCGGACGAAAGTGTTCCAGGCGCGCCCGCATCAGGTCTTCGGCGGCTTTCTCCACTTCCGGCGCGTTCATCCAGCGGTAGGAATGCTGCGGCAAGGCATCGAGCTGGCACTCAAATCCGGTAATCAGCTCGACGCAGGCGACTCCAAACCAGTAATACTTGATCCTGCTTTCGAGCTTCTCGCCCGTTGGAAGCACGATCAGGCCCGTCGATTCGACGATCGGCGCGGTCTGCGCCTGGGCATATTCCGGCGTGCGATGAACGAAACCGGGAGAGCGCGGCCCAGCCTCCGGCCCGAGCAGGGCCACCAACCGCTCCAAGTCAAACGCTTCGCTAACGTCGAAGAAACTCAGAATGCGGAAGTAGCCTTGTACATTCATGCAGCGGAACTGCGGATCCTCTCGAGAGGTCTATTGAAGATGCTACTTCTTTGTCGGCGCGGGATTGTCGGCCGGCTTGGGCTCGGGTGCGAGCTTTACATCCGCGGCGGACTTCTGGAGCTCTTCGACGGGCTTGGAATCGAGCTGGTACAAAGACGGCTCGTTCTCACGCTTCGCGATAAAGTTATCGCCGCTCTTTGAGATTAGCACTTTCTCGGTGCGCTTGCCGTCGTTGGAGGTCACGGTGAGGTCGATAAGTGGAGTGGTGAACCCGGAATCGACAAATTTGCTGGCCGAGAGGTCGCGCACCTTATCGATGAGCGCCTGCACGCTGGAATTGTCCATTTTCTTCCCGTTGGACCACCAGTCCGGGCCGCCTTTGGTCAGAAAATAGGCCTTCGATCCATCGTGCATTTCGACTTTATTGGGTTCGTCGAAGCCAAAATCAAATAGCTTCTTGTTGCGGAAATCGTCCAATTTCTTGTCGAGCGCTTGGCCGAGATCATTGGCCACTTTGTAGATGCCCGCGACCGCGCTTGATTTCGCGTAGTAGTCGTCCTTGCTCTTGCGAATCTGCAACTCTTGCGTGCCCGCGGCGTCGGTGACTTTGGCGGTCGCAACCGGCGTGCCCGATGAGAACGCTGAGGCCGCCTTCTTCTCGTCAGCAGTGCTCGCGGTCAAATCCATCTTGGCATCCTTCAGCCTGCGCACCAGGTCTTCCACCGTAAAGTTGTCCGCGCGGAGCGGCCTGGGCTTCAGAATCTGCCAGGCATCCTTGTTGCGGCCAAATTCGATTGACTGCTTCTTGGCGTCCAACTCGACCTGGCCAATCTTGTCGAAGTCGGCGGTCAGCAGCCGTTTGTCGCGGAGATCGCTGGGACTCTTGTCGATGCTGGTCTTGGTGTAGCTGGCGATGGTGAAGACGCGGGGATCGCCGGCGGTTGCGGCAAAAACCGCGTTGCCAGCCGGAGTGTCATCGCCGAACAGAAGTTTTTGAGACTTGCCGTCCTTAGTCGCGATGTCTACCTCGATGACTGGCTCGGACAAGCCATACTGTTTCAAATCGGTTCCCTTATCTTCGACAACGCGCTCCGAGTTCAACGACGACAGCGTGGACGCCATGCTGGATACCGCATCCTGGTCGGCGCTCAGCTGTGTGGGGCTGGTGATCTGCCATTTGCCGGCGTCGTTCTTGGCAAGCGCGACTTCCTCCGCGCCCTTCTTTTTGATTTCGATCTTGGAAAGGTCCGTGTCTTTTAGCGTGAATATCTTGGGGGCCGCATCGACCGGCATCGCCGTGGCGTCCGCAGTCTTGTGATGGTCCGACCAATACAGTGTTCCCGTGAGCGCAGCCAATAAGGCCGCCGCAATCAGCAGTCCGGTGCTCTTCATGGATGTTTTTCCTGACATGGATGAAACCGGCGCGGTTCGCTCTATCGGCGTTTCCACCAAACCGATACACCGGCAAAAATAACGATCAGCGGCAGAATGAACTGGCTGGTCATGCGCACAACGCTCATTTGCGCTTGCGTCATGGTGATGCGGCGGTCTTCCTGCTCTTTCGGGCGAATGGAGATCAGGTCTTCGTCCGAAGAAAGCCAATTCATAGTGTTCAGGGCTAAGTCGCGGTTGCCATTAAAATTCAGGAAGGAGTTGGCCGCCCACGCGGAACTTCCGAAGACTACAAAGCGTCCCTGCGAATTTTCCTTGCCGGTGTTGTACGTTCCGGCAGCAGCCAGCGTCAGTGGTCCTTTTTTATTCTTGGGGTCACTCGGATCGATGTCGGGCGAATTGAGTTTGGAGGTCGCCAGGCTCGAATCGGACGAACTGAACATCTTCTGTACCGTCGATTTGCCTTCGTTCTTGACGTCCAGCGAACGCGACAGCGGGAAGCCCGTCGCGGTGCCCTTCATTTCGCTCACAATGGGCTGCGAGTCGTAGCTGGTGACCAGCGCCACTTGCGGGCCGAGGCCGGCAAGCTGTCCGATCGGATTCATGTCCAGAATCAAATCTTTCTGCGGCGTAACGCCCCAGCTGGCGAGCAGGCCGGTCAGCGCATCGTTGTCGGCAATCTCCGATCGCCCGATCTTTAGCGGCGGATCGAGCATGAACAGGGCGCGCCCACCGTCTTCGACGAATTTCTTCATGGCGTCTACTTGCGGCTGCTGGTAATCGCCGGTCGGACCGGCAACCACGAGAACCGTGCAGTCACTGGGAATCTCGGCCTTCTGCAACAGATCGATCGACTTTGCCTGGTAATTATCCTTGCCGAGCAAGTCTTTGAACCGCGAATAGCCGCTGCGCTCGGAATCATCGATGCGGTGCTCGCCGCTGCCGGTCACAAAACATACCGTGCGCGTACTGTTTTTGAGGTCGCGAATGAAGGCTCCCGTGATGCCCTCTTCGTTCAAACTTTTCGCCTCTTCCTTCTTGGTACCGATCTGCACGACGGTCGTGCCGTAATTCTTGATCCCGGCTTCGCGCGCCAATTGGGGCTTTTTGTCAGGATCGACATACTCGACGTGGACTTTGGGCGAAAGATTCGCGTATTGGTCCAGCTGATCTTTGGCCTGCTGAAAATGGGTAGATTGGTCGAAGTAGGTGATGGTGGCGTTCTGCTTGAGTCCCTTCACGATCTTGGCAGTCTGATCCGAAAGGCTGTAGCGCTTGTTGGACGTTGAGTCGTATTGCTTGTTGTAACGATCCGCCAAAGTGTTGGCGGTGACGAGGATGGCTACGATCACAACGATATAGAGCGTGGCGTACGCCGCGTACTTGGTTTGCCGTGCTTTAAGAAACTGAGTGCCCAACTATGACCTCCACCGCAGGGATTCCATCGAGCGAGCCGTAAGGAAAAGGCCCAGGAAAATCATGCTTACGTAGAAAATCGCGTCCTTGGTAGCGAGCAGTCCCTTCGCGAACGATTCAAAATGGGTGAGCACCGACATGTAAGAAAGAACCTTGGCCCACGTGGAGGTTTCGTACCCGCTGACCCACTCGAGCACCCACAGCAGCAGGCACACACCGAAGGTGGCGCCCCCCGCGATGATCTGGTTCTTCGTCAGCGTGGAGATGAACGTGCCGATTGCCAGCAAAGCCCCGGCTTGCAGCAACAAACCGACATAACCGATGACCAGCGGCTTCCAGTCGGGATGCCCATACCTGAAGATAAACGCAAAGTTGAGAGCCGTAAGCAGTAGCATTCCGGAGTACAACGTCAGCGCTGCCAGCCACTTCCCCAGAATGACTTCGATATCGCGGATCGGTGATGTCGCAAGAAGTTCGATGGTGCCGGTGCGCTTTTCTTCCGCAAACAGCCGCATCGTAATCATGGGGATTAGAAACAGCCCCACCACGCTGATGTTCGAGAGCAGCGGCCGAATCAATTCTTCATTCACGTTCATGGGAAAATTCTGACCACGCATCTGCGACTGCATGCCCATGTAGACGAAGTAGCCGAGCGCGTTCCAGAAGAAAAATCCGAAGATGATCGCGAACATTGCCAGCAGCAGATAAGCAACCGGCGAAACGAAATAGCTGCGTAGCTCCTTCTGAAAAATTACCCAAATATTTCGCATCTAGTCGGCTCCCGCAACAACTGCTTCTTCCGCGGATACGGCCGCGGGCTCCCCGGTAAGCTGCAGGAAGATCTCTTCCAGGCTGACCGCGGTCGGCCGCAGTTCGTTCAAGTCCCACCCGGATTCCACGATGGTGCGCGCCAGGTCTCCGCGCACGAATCCATCCTTGCGGCTCTCGACTTCGAAGGCCGCTCGGTTTTGGACTTTCTCCTTGAAAACCACGCGGCTCACACCGGGTATCAGTTCCAGACGCCGCTGCACCGAGGTGTAGTCCACGTCCCCGTTGCGTCCAGCGACCTCCACAAGCAGCATTTCCGCGCCGCGCGCGCGATTCTGCAAGTTGTTGACGGAATCCTTCGCCACCAACTTGCCCTTATTAATGATCAGCACGTATTGGCACGTCTGCTCCACTTCGGGCAGGATGTGCGTGCTCAGAATGATGGTGTGATCGCCGGCCAGGCTCTTGATCAAGTCGCGCGTTTCGTTGATTTGCTTGGGATCCAAGCCCGAGGTAGGCTCGTCCAAAATCAGGACATCGGGATTGTGAATGATGGCTTGCGCGAGACCCACCCGTTGGCGATAGCCCTTCGACAATTTCCCGAGCAGCTTGTCCCTCACGTCCGCGATCGCGCACCGGTCCAACACGTACTCAACACGCTTGTTCAGTTCAGAGCCACTCAGGCCCTTGAGGCTACCAACGAATGCCAGATACTCCCTCGTGCGCATCTCGGGGTAGAGCGGAGGCGTTTCTGGCAGATACCCGATCCGCTTCTTGACCTCGAACGGTTGCTCCAGCACGTCAAAGCCGGCCACCGTGGCCTGCCCCGACGTGGGCGGAAGAAAACAGGTCAGCATCCGCATGGTCGTGGTCTTGCCGGCGCCGTTGGGGCCGAGAAAACCCACGATCTGGCCCTTTTGTACCTCAAAAGACACATGATCAACGGCGGTGTGCCGCGCATACCTCTTCGTCAGGTCGGTAACGGTAATCATAGAAATTTGTTTTTGGAAATCAGGCGCACAGCTTTCAGGAATTACTCCACATCAAAGTCCAACCGCTCGATTGTGAAACTCTATCGTAAAAGCCAAAAAGCCCCCTTGTCAACCCTTGCGGGATGATCGGGGGCTTCGCGGATGTTGGTCTACTCAGATTGTCTGGCTCAACGAGTTGCCACGATGAGCTGCCGCAGCCTCATTGGGGCTGTTTAATTTCTGGTCCGGCCTGCTCGATGCTCCCTTTGACCAGCTCAGTTTTTACCTCGGATTTCTGATTGGCTAGCAAATTAACTTCGGTTTCGAACGTGCGGTATCCGGGTAGCTCGACCTTGATACGGTGCTTGCCCGGGCTGAGCAGCATGGAGTGCAGCGCCCCGCCAAATTCACTCGCGTGACCTACAAATTTTCCATCCAGGAATACGGCGGCACGGCCAGGCTCGACTGTGAGCTTCAACGTCGAAGTGACGTCCGGGGTTACAGCTCGTGGGCTGAGTGTAAGCTTCACGGTAACCGTACGCACCTGTCCTGGTTCGACAACCACCTGTTGCTGGAAATCGTCGTAGCCCGACTGACGCACCGCAATTTGGTGTTCGCCGGGGAGCAGCAGGAGCTTTTTGTCGCCCTTGAGCTCCTTCAGGTAGCCAACGTAGTTGCCGTCCACCCAGACGCCCGCCTCCTTCTCCACCTTGGTGGCGCCTTCGAGTTTCACTTCGCCCAACACTTTGCTGCCACTAGTCGGGGGAGGTGTTGCGGGGCGGTTCTGGGCCACACCATACGCTGTAGCCATCGACAAACAGAGTGCAGCCAGTAAGATCGCTCGTCCAAATGCGGGGATTGTTGAATTTTGCTTCATTCGGATTCTTTCCTCCAAAACTAGACTTGGGCCTTTTGCAAGCAAGCGTTACGCATCGGGTCATACCAGTTTGATTCCGGCTTCCTGGACTGGGTTTCGGCCAATGTACTCCGCTTTTCGCGAACGGCCGACTTTATTCGCCCAGCGTTCGCCTTAGAGTTAACCGCCGCAACCTGGGTCAAGCACTGCCTTCGCTACGGCGGCCACCGCTTGGTTGGGCCGTGCTCACACCGGCGCGGTCCAGCCGTCTATGCCCAGAGTGTGAGGTCCGCGAAGCGTAAGCCACTCGGCGTTGCGTTCGCCTACGTAAAAAATAGGAGGGTGTGTATGCGCAACATCCATCGATGGCTGCTCGGTCTAGCCGTGGGACTCGGATGTCTTACAGGCAATGCCAACGCTCAATTCAAGAACGGGTCGCAAGCGACGGAGCTAAAGCTTCCGACGGTCAGCCAACGAGCCGTTGTCACCCAACGCATCGGGCTCACTGACATTACCATCGACTACTGCCGACCTCTGACAGCTGGCCGGACGCTGTTTGGCAAAGAGATTCCTTACGGGCAGGTGTGGCGCGCTGGGGCGAATGAGAACACGGTCATTTCGTTCGCCGACGACGTTTCCGTTGAGGGCCACGCATTGCCTGCAGGCAAGTACGGGCTGCATATGATTCCGGCAGCGGACCAGTGGACGATCATCTTCTCGAAGAATTCGACGTCGTGGGGCAGTTTCAGCTACAACGAAAAAGAGGATGCACTGCGGGTTACGGCGAAGCCTCAACCAGCGGAGCTGGAAGAGGCCCTTGCCTACACGTTCGAAGACGTCAAGCCCGATTCAACGGCGGTGACTTTACGCTGGGCGAAGGTGGCGGTTCCCTTCCACGTTTCGGTGGACGTGAACCCCATCGTGCTGCGCAGCATACAGAACCAGCTTCGCAGCGTAGGCGGGTTCACGTGGGCGGGTTACGACGAGGCCGCATTATGGCTGCTCGACACGAATGCCGATCTCGATCAGGCGATCAAGTGGGAAGACCAGTCGATTCAGGCGGAAGAGCGCTTTGACAATCTGCTGACCAAATCCGAAATCCTGGATGCCCAAGGAAAGAAGCAGGAGGCGCAGGCGAACAAGGCTAAGGCGCTCGAACTGGCCAACGGCCTACAACTTCACGCCTATGGCCGCGGGCTGCAAATCCAAAATAAACAAGACGACGGATTTTCGGTTTTTCAGATCAACATCAAGAAGCGGCCGAACGAGTGGTACACCCACGGTGAAATCGCCCGAATCGCTTCGGCCAAGGGGGATTTCGACACGGCGACCAAGGAAATGAAGCTGGCGCAGGCGAGTGCGCCCGACAATGCCAAGAATCAGATTCAGGGATTGATTGACCGGTTGGAGAAGAAGCAGAACATCAATAATCCTCGATAGCGCGCGGTACCACGCGTTGATCGAGCTTCGGAGCACGACGGTTGAGATCCTGAGGCGATCCTGGTCGGATCGCCTCAGGATGACAATCTAAGAAGGCGCGGCCCAGACGACAACATGGGAATCCGCGGCGCGAACTAGGCCGGGCAAAAATTTCCAAGCAAAAATATCCAACTAGCTTCTTACCCTGCTTTGGGGATCCAAACCCGAGCAGGGTCTTTTTTTTGCGGCGCGGACCTACAGATTTGGGGGACGGACGTACCGAGGCCAGAGAGCCGCTAGTGTAAACGCAGACGTCGGGGCAAGGTATAGGGAATACAGGAAGTTAACCCTTGTTGTTCCTATCGGCAAACGGATATTGTTCAGGGCAACGTAACGCTGGGTCGGGCGATCCCGGGAGCTCGGGTGTAACCCTGCCCATTGGGTTAGGCTTATTCTGACGGGATTCTCCAGCAGGAGGGCTGGGCTATGAAATTTGGCATCCGAAGGTCCGGTCTGGGTATTCGCAGGTCCTTTCAAGTCCTGGCACCGGGCCCTTCCCTGCGGCGGCGTGTGGCGTACAGTTTGGCGATCGTGCGGCTGATTCTGGTGCCCGTGATTTTTCTCGCGGTGTACTACTTGCTCGAGATTGGCTGGATCGTGGATCGCATCGTCAGCTTTGACGCCCCGGCGGCAACCTTGGCGCAGCAAGCCTCGATCAAAATGCTGGAAGCGCGGCACAATGAAAGGAACTATCTGCTGCTGTACGATCCGGCGTCGCTCCAGGCGGGTCGCGATGCGCTGCAAAGCACGGAGCAGACGCTCATTGCCATCCGCGACTTGCAGCCTAACGACGAAATGCTTACGCAGCAGACGCTCGACGCGCTGCACCGGTACGAGCAGCAGTTCGAAACCGCGGTCACCGCGATCGGGCAGCCCGGGCAAGCTCCGGCCGATCGCATTGACGCCGTGCTGATGACCTACGAACGCGATCTCGACAGCCTGCTGAAAAGTGAGCGTTACAAGACTCGAGCCCAACTCGTGGATGAGTTGCGCAACCGCGTTGGTTCCTTTGACGCACAAATTACCAAGACGGTGCAAGAGGGAAATCCCGCTCTACGGCACATCACCGTCGATCTGCAAAATTCCGGCCAGGACGTTCTGGGACTGACCGCGAAACTCGAGGCACGGAGCTGGGACCGCGTGCAGCACGATCACCGCAAGGCGCGACGCCTGATTTCCGCAGCGGAGTGGTCGTTGTCGGTGGTCAGCGCCATCACTCTGCTGGTCAGCGTGTGGATCAGTTTCATCTTGCCGCAGCAAGTGGTTAAACCTCTGATTAGCTTGAGGGAGGCGGTCGACCATGCGGCTGCGGGCAACTATGAAATTGAATTCGACATTCAGGGTGAAGGCGAAGTTGTGCAACTGGCGGACAGCATCCGGTTGCTGATAGCCCACCTCCGGGAAGCTGGGCAACGGGAATCTCCTGAGGCGAATTCCGAAGTGTAGAGAGATTTATCCGCTCCGGGACGACAAACCCGCAGCCCTTCCGCTCGAAATCGTGAGGAGAGCACTTGAGAATTCGCTCAGGGATCGGCTATGAGAGTTGGTGGCGGGGAGCTTGACACCAACGTTTCCCCGCCGTATCTTCGGCGCGAACGCAGGTCACTGTCGGAAACCCGCGCCCGCTGCGAGGCTTTCCGCTTCGGAGGTGTACGGTGCCATTAGACCTCATGACCCTGTCCTTGGTATCCCAACCCGTAACGATAGAAGAAGGCGTGCGCATCCTGGAGCGCGATCAATACCGTTGTCAGTATTGCGGACTGGACGGCATGGCCAGCTTCGACAACGCGCTCGCTATGTCTGTGGACTTCGTGGTACCTCGCGCCCGCAAAGGCAAGAAGGATCCGCGGAACCTGGTGGCCTGCTGCCGGGCCTGCAATATGATCAAGGGCCGCAAGATCTACAGCAGCTTTGACGAGGCCAAGGCATACGTGCTCAAGTCTCGGGGCGAGTTGCGCAAGACGTGGGAAGCAAAGGCCAGCGGTTCGCTCGCCAAAGCGGCTAAGTCGTAGACCTGGCTCAGACTAACCAATCGATACTCATGAAGGATAAGGTGCGTTCGGTCGTTGCGCGGCGTACGCGCATTAGGAAGTCTTTACAACCTCTCAATGTTTAATGGTGCAGGCCAGGTGCAGCCCATTGCAAGGTAGACCCCGCCTCCATGTGTGCCGCGCTATCGCAACGGCAGATCAATCGCTCAAGCTAAATATCAGCAAGGTCCGGAGTTGCTGGAAAAACAGCAGCTGGCGGGAGCCCTGCGATTGCTTGGCGAGTCTTTGGCGCAGGAAGAGACCTGCGAGCGCTGGCAGGTGTGCCGGCGTATTGGCGTCTAGACTTTCACGTCTCGAATTTTTCGCGACGATCTTCCAACGACAATGGGTCAGTCGGCGCGCAAGGCTTCCACGACGTCGATGCGCGCGGCGCGCGCCGCCGGCCATACGGACGCTATGACCGCTGCGGCCAGCAGCACAACCGCGGAGACAATCACTGGCAGAACGCTCGGTATGCGAATGTCCAGGAAATAACTCCCTGCCAAACGCGCGAGCGCGTACCCGCACGCCGCGCCGGCGATAACCCCAATCCCCGCCATTACCGCACCCTCGGCGACGACGCTGGTCAGCAAGTGCCGAGGCTGCGAGCCCATCGCCAGACGAATGCCGAATTCTCTCGTACGGCCGCTGACCGAGAACGCCAGCACGCCTCCGACTCCGACGATCGCGATCAATAGTGCAACAGCCGCGAAGCCCCCGAACACCAGCGTATTCAGCCGGTCCGGCGTGAGCACTTCCGCCCGGATGTCTTCCAGCGTGGCTGCGTGTTCGACGGGTTGGTCGGCCGACATGTCGCGGACGATGCGCGTGACCGGCGTGACCAGCGCGTAGGGATCCATGCGCGTATGCACAAACAGGCGGCCCCCGAACACGGGCAACTCGCCGTTACCATCGGGCACTTGGCCAAAGGGATGGTAAACGGTCAGCGACGCGCCGGGTATGACATGCTCGTCGTCCACGTCCGCGGCGATGCCCACAATGCGGCGCGGCCCCTTGCTGACGTAGATGAAATCCATCACCGCATCAGTCCACATGATGTGCCGGTTGAGAGCGTCCTGGCCTGGGAACATGCGCTGCGCCACGCTCTGGCTAACGATCACTACCGGCTCGCCGCCACGCCGATCGTCGTCGTTGAAATCGCGTCCTTCAAGAATGGGCACTCCCAGCGACGAGAAGAATCCCGGAGAAACGGCGCGAAATTGCGCGCGAGGATCTTCTTCGCGAACGCCTTTCACATGGCCTTCGCCCGAGAACGCGAAGCCGGGACCGAAGCTCCCGGCATCACGCCAAGGGGTGGTGGTGCCCAGAGCGACGTGGTCCACGCCAGGCACTTCATTGATGCGGCGCATGGTCTCCCTGTAAAAGTTGACGATCTGCTCGGCAGTTTTTCCGTGCGACATCACCGGCACGTTCAAGGCAAGAACGCGATGCATGTCGAACCCGGTCTGCGCGGATTGCAGCGAGAGCAGCGTCTTGATCAGCATGCTCGCGCCAGCGAGCAGCACGAACGATGCGGCGATCTGCGTGACCGCGAACATGCGCAGACGGCGGCTGGTGCTACCGGTGATGCGCACGCTGCCATTCGCCAAACCCATGCCCTGCGAGGACTCCGGCGACGGCAGCCGCGGAACATACGCCAGGAGCACAGACGCAATGATAGCGAGTAGCGCGCCAACCCAAAGCATGCTGGAGTCCACGGTAAGGTCCTGGGCGCGGACCGAGAAGCGCGCCGCGTAGCGCGCAAGGATGGACACCATGGGTCGCGCACTCAGAACACCGAGCAGCGCGCCGCCTACGCAAAGCACCAGGCTTTCGGCCAGCAGCGTCCGACGCAAAGCACTGCTGGTGGCGCCGAGCGCCGCGCGGATAGCCAGTTCCCCTTCGCGGCGAACGCTACGGGAGAGAATCAGGTTGGCAACATTCGAGCACGCAATGATGAAAATGAGCACAGATGCCGCCATAAGCACGAGGAGGACGGTTTTCGCGCGCGAGGTAATCTGGTCGCGCAGGCGTACGGCTTCGAGGCGGCCGTCTCCTTTCGGGGAATACGCTTCGGGATGTTCTTTCACCATGCCGCTATAAACAGTCTGGAGTTCCGCTCGTGCGGCGTTCAGATCGGCGCCCGGAGCGAGCCGGCCGAATAGCTCGGTCATGCGATGCACGCGTCCTTGAACCATGGTCGCGGAAAGATGATGCGGGCTAGTCACGACGTTGGCGATGATCTCGGTCTCGGCAGGATACGGTACGGAAGGTTCCAGCACGCCCACGATAGTGGCCGAGCGATCGCCGAGCTCCACGGTCTTGCCGATGACGGACGGATCGCGATTAAAGGCGGTCTTCCAGAAGCGGTCCGTGAGCACGGCGGCGCCGGCGGCATTCCGGCCGTCATCGCGCATGTCGAGCAGCCGTCCCACCTCCGGGTGCAGCCCCATCACCTCGAAGTACGAGCCGCCCACCACTCCAGCGCGAACCTCGCGTGGATCGCCAAGCCCGATCATCGTAAAGCCGATGACCGAGAAGTCGCCGAACTCGCTGATGGTTTTGACGCTCCTTTTTAGGTCCTGAATTTCGGGAACGGAAAAGTTAGCGTTTTCCACGCCAATGCCCTTCGCTGTCTGGCGAATGTAGATCAGCCGGTCTTCGTCGCGATTGACCAGCGGACGGAGGAGCACCCCTCGGACCAAGCTGAAAATGGCGGCATTCGCACCGATACCAAGTGCCAGGGTGAGCACCACGGTGATCGCCAGCCCTTTGCTGCGCCCAAGCGAGCGCAGCGCGATTTTAAGATCGTGCAGGAACAGCTCTGGTTTGGAGTTCATTGGTTTAAGCTCCTTCCGTCAAGACGCCATTGCCTGGCGAATGTTTCTATGAAATCGGGCCCGACACGCAAATGCATACTGCCAGTCTTATCGAAAAGGGTTCTCGTCGGCGGACGGGCCGTACAACGCGGGCACCGGCACATTGAGTGCGCGCAAATACATCGTCAATTGACCGCGATGATGAATGATATGGTTGAAGCACATGCCCCGCAACGCATCGTAGAGGGGCATAGTGAACAGTACCTGTCCCCCATACTTGAGCGACCAAGGCTGGTTCAACTGGTCGTCGCTCAATTTGGCGAGTGCCTCGCATGCTTGATTTCCGAGCTCGCCGTGCAGGTCCACCAAGTCCGCGTCCTTATCCACTTTCGGCGGATGAGATTCCGGATTGGCTACGTCCAGTTCCGGCTTGGTGCTCACCATGAATGTGAATCCGGGCAAAGTGGCGACGTGCCCGGCCATCCAGCCAAGCGTCCCGGATTTCTCATGAGGCTTCCAGTCCCACTTATCCTTGGGCACGCGCTTAAGAGTGTCTTTAGTTCGGTCCAAGTCGCGTTGAAATTCACGGACGAGCAGTTCGTTTATGGGCATCGAGGCTCTCCAGGGAAATATTGGTTACGGTCGCAGCCAGTCTGCAACACATCACTTGCGAATTGCAAGTGATAACGAGCGTCGCCGAGAACGACCCCCGGCGTCCTTCACATATACGACGTACGACCCGTCGTGATATCGACAAGTCGCGCCAATTATATTCTGGGTCGGCGGCCAGCCACCGAGTTTGCTATCTGGACGTCGATTACGCGGATTCGAAAGAAATCTCCAGAATATTTTCGCCCACCCCTTGACTTTTCCTCAGCCTGTGATATGATTGAGGTCAGTTATTTTTGCGACCAAGCGCCGACGAATCGGCGCTTTTTGTGTTTTTGGGTAACTTCGTAAGCCCTCCCTTATGAGCCAGTTGTAGACTTCGCGCGAAAGTCCAAATCAAGAATTCGCAGATAACCAAAACCAAATCAATTGGTTGCAGACAACCCCGAAAACAACGGAGGGTGGGGCCAAAAAGGCGAATTTAAGGCGAATCTCGAAGACATTTATATCGAGTCGAAGCGGGTACTAGCGGCGAAGTGCCTAGCGGGCGGGCGGCTTCCCATTCGGGACTTGCTGAGAAGTACGTGTCA